>Ga0308390_1000699_pt1 | contig 22923 bp, 16 predicted proteins | sample Hotspr2Sample149_FD_202358 | JGI IMG/M metagenome (GOLD analysis project Ga0308390, IMG submission 202358) | Hot spring phototrophic mat microbial communities from Mushroom Spring, Yellowstone National Park, Wyoming, United States - 20040719_149 ...
AATTTCATCAATAGGAGTCTTAACTCCAAGCGCGTTGCTTACTTGAGTTACTGCTACAATTTTAACTTTGTTGTTAAGCAATTCATAATATTTTTCAAGAAGAATTTCGCCATTATTAGAAATAGGTATTACTTTTAGTTTTGCTCCTGTTCTCCTGCAGACTTCTTGCCAGGGGACAATATTTGCGTGATGCTCAAGCGTTGAAATAATTATTTCGTCTCCATCTTTTAAGTAAGTTAAACCATATGAGAAAGCCGCTAAATTTATTGATTCCGTTGCTCCTCTTGTAAATACAATTTCGCTGGCGCTTAGCGCATTTATAAATTCTTTAACTTTAGTTCGGGCTTTCTCGTATTCAAAGGTTGCCTTTTCGCTTAAAAAATGAACTCCGCGATGTATATTAGAATTTAAAGTTAGATAATAGTTTGATATAGCGTCAATGACAATTTTAGGCTTTTGAGTTGTAGCCGCGTTATCTAAATAAACTAAAGTTTTCCCGCGAACTTTTTGCTTTAATATAGGAAAATCTTCTCTAATTTTATCTATATTATGATAAATTTTATTTTTTTCTTTTAATAACGATTTATCAATATTTGTTGTTTCTAGTTTCATTGAATTAAAAATTTATTTAGACAATTCTTTAAAAATAATTGTTCTAAGTTGTTCTTTCAAGTTTTCATTATACAAATTTTCTATGGCGTCATTAGCGAACGCTAAAATTAACATCGAACGAGCATTTTCTTTATCTATTCCGCGCGTTCGCAAATAAAACAAAGCATTTTCGTCGATTTGACCAACAGTAGCTCCATGCGTGCATTTAACGTCGTCGGCGAAAATTTCCAATTGGGGTTTGCTATTAATTGTTGCAAATTCTGACATTAAGAGATTTTTATTTGATTGATACGCGTTAGTTTTTTGAGCATTTTTTTCTACTCTTATTCTACCTCTAAAAACTCCTCGAGATCTGTCGAATAAAATTCCTTTATAAAGTTGATTGCTTTCGCAATTTGGCTTTATATGACTCATTTGCGTATGATTATCAATAATTGTTTTGCCTTTTGCAATAAACAATCCATACAAATGACCCGATGCATATTCGCCATTAAGTTTCAACTCGGCTTCGTTTCTCGTAATTTGCGAACCAAAAGTAAAAACATATCCCTTAAATTTGGCATTTGCATTTATTTCAGCTATTAAATCGCTATAATGAAATGACTCCTTATTATTTTGCTGCAATTTAATAAAATTAATTTCAGAACCTTCATACCCGAAATATTCGACGATGTTATTTTCAAAAACAATACTATCGTCTATATTGAAAGACGCTTCTATGATATCAGCTTTTGAATTGTTCTCAGCGATTAATATATTTCTTATCGGAGAAATGAAAGGAGAATTTTGATTGCCATATAAGTAAATCGCTAAAAGTGGTTTTTGCAGTTGAACTCCTTCCTTTATTTTAATAAAATAGCCGTCCTCAAAGAAAATAGAATTAATTGAATTAAATATCCTTGTATTATCAACTAAAGAAGCGAAATATTTTTTAAATTCATCAGAAGGATTTTTAAGCTCTTCGGCTATTGATGAAAAAACTATTAAATTTTTTTTTATTAATTCTTCAATGGTTGAAAAACGTTTTAAATATTTTCCGTTGTAAAAAATTATTTTATAACTATCGATATTTAAATAATCATTCTGATAATAAATATCGCCATCGTGAGTTTTATAATCTGGAAAGGATAATTTAAGATTAACTAATGAAGAAATATTTGTATACCTCCACCCTTCATCTTTTAATGTAGGGAAAGTTTGGGATTTAAACAATTCATAAACATTTCTCTTATAATCGGCGACAAAGGAATTTAAATTATTTAATTCACAATTATATGAATCAAATAAATTTTTTAAACTTTCTTTAACAGGGTAATCTATTTTGATGATTTCTTGCATATTATCCTCGCGAATTTACAGTTTAATAATTTTTGCCATTTTTAATCCAATCATATCCTTTTTCTTCTAATTCTAAAGCCAGTTCTTTAGAGCCAGATTTAACAATTTTTCCATCATACATAACGTGAACATAATCAGGCGTAATATAATTTAATAATCTTTGATAATGCGTAACTAAAATTATTGCTTTATCTTGAATTTGTTTTTTAATCATATTTACTCCGTTTGCGACGATTTTTAAAGCGTCTATATCTAAACCTGAATCCGTTTCGTCTAGAATAGCTAATTTTGGTTCAAGCATGGCCAATTGAAAAATTTCATTTCGTTTTTTTTCTCCGCCAGAGAATCCTTGATTTACAGGACGATTGATGAGATTGATATCCATTTCGACAAGCTTCATTTTCTCTTTCATAAGTTCCATAAATTCCATTGCGTCAAGTTCTGGTTCGCCTCTATGTTTTCTTATTTCATTCAAAGCAGTTTTAAGCAATGTGGCATTGCTTATTCCTGGTATTTCAACTGGATATTGAAACGCTAAGAAAATTCCTTCGCGAGCTCTTTCTTCAGGCGCTATATCTAATAAATTTAATCCTTTATAAATAATTTCGCCTTCAATTATTTCATATCCTTCGCGTCCCGCTAAAACGTTTGCCAGAGTGCTTTTGCCAGAACCGTTAGGTCCCATTATAGCATGAATTTCGCCTGCTTTAACATTTAGATTTACGCCTTTTAAGATTAGTTTATCTTCTACTTTAACCTTTAAATTTTTTATGCTTAACATTTATCTCTCCTTTTGTTTTACTTGATTAGTGTTTAGAAAAAATATTTTTTTAGCCTACGCTTCCTTCGAGGCTAACGCTCAAGAGCCTTTGAGCTTCTACGGCGAATTCCATAGGAAGCTCGTTAAAAACTTCTTTGCAATAACCATTTACAATTAAATTCACAGCGTCTTCTTTTGACAAGCCGCGTTGATTTAGATAAAATATTTGATCTTCGCCAATTTTAGATGTTGTAGCTTCGTGTTCTACTTGAGCGCTTGGATTAGAAACTTCAAGATAAGGGAAAGTATGAGCGCCGCATTTATCGCCAATCAACAAAGAATCGCATTGAGAAAAATTCCTTGCTCCATCAGCGTTCTTTGTAATTTTAACTAAGCCTCGATAAGTATTATTGCTAAAACCAGCCGAAATTCCTTTTGAAACGATTGTAGATTTTGTATTTTTTCCGATATGTATCATCTTCGTGCCTGTATCGGCTTGCTGATAATTGTTTGTAAGAGCGACAGAATAAAATTCGCCTATAGAATTATCTCCTTCTAAAACGCAGCTTGGGTATTTCCATGTTATTGCAGAACCGGTTTCAACCTGAGTCCAGGATATTTTAGAGTTTTTACCTTTGCATAAGCCTCTTTTAGTGACAAAATTATAAATTCCGCCTTTGCCTTCTTTGTCTCCGGGATACCAATTTTGAACAGTTGAATATTTGATTTGAGCGTTGTCTAATGCGATTAATTCAACAACAGCTGCATGCAGTTGATTTTCATCTCTAATAGGAGCCGTACAACCTTCTAAATAACTTACATAAGAACCTTCGTCGGCGATAATTAGAGTTCTTTCAAATTGTCCCGTATTTTGCGAGTTAATTCTAAAGTATGTTGAAAGTTCCATAGGACATCTAACGCCTTTAGGAACATAAACAAAAGAACCGTCGCTAAAAACAGCAGAGTTCAAAGCTGCGTAGAAATTGTCCGTATATGGCACTACGGAGCCTAAATATTTTTTTACTAAATCTGGATGTTCTTGAATTGCCTCGCTCATTGAGCAAAAAATAATACCCAGTTCTTTAAGTTTTTCTTTATAAGTTGTAGCTACTGAAACGCTGTCAAATACGGCGTCGACCGCTACTCCGAGCAATTGTTTTTGTTCTTCAAGCGGAATTCCAAGTTTGTTAAAAGTCTCCAATATTTCGGGTTCGACATCTTCTATAGAATTATATTTAGATTTGCCTTTAGGTCTTGCGAAATAGATAATATCTTGAAAATTTATCTCTGGGTATTTAACGTTTGGCCATCTTGGGTAATCCATCGTTTTCCAATGTCTATAAGCGTTTAGTCTCCATTCGGTCATAAATTCAGGTTCGTTCTTTCTTTTTGAAATTTCCCTTATTATATCTTCGTTTAATCCCTTTGGCAAAGTTTCAGTTTCAATATCCGTAGTGAACCCATATTTATATTCGCGATTTGTCAATTCGTCATAATTTGGTTTTGACATAATATACCTCTTTTTTTCAGTTGTTCTAACAAATTATATTTTATTGTAGTTCATTCTTTTTCTGAAATAGTTTTTCTTTGACGAATTATTTCATAAAGAAAAATTCCAGCTGCCACTGAAACGTTCAAAGAATCCAATTTGCCCTCGATAGGGATTTTGGCTTTAACATCGCACAACTTGAGCGTAGAAGTTTTAAGTCCTTTTTCTTCGTTTCCAAAAATTAGAGCGATTGGTCTATTGTAGTTTATTTCGTCATAACTTGTCGCATCTTCTAAGCTTGAGCATACTATAAAAAAATCGATTTCCTTTAGTCTTTCGATAGCTTCTTTAAGATTGTCCATTTTGCAAATTTTTAGTTGAAATACTCCGCCCGCTGAAGTTTTGATTGCCGTTTCAGTTATATCGCAGGATTCTCTACTTGTAATAATAACAGCGTCTACAGAAGCGCAAGCCGCCGTTCGCAAAATGGCTCCTAAATTTCTTGGATCTTGAATTCTTTCAAGCATTAAAACAATCGGATATGTTTTTTTTCTTAGGTCTGTAATGACTTCGTCTAAACTAAAATATTTAATTGAAGAAAGCTTGGCTATTATTCCTTGAGAGTTTTTTTTATTCTGCAGTTCTTCAAATTTTTTTTTAGAGATAACGCTTAAAGGTATTTTCTTTATTGAAGAAAGTTTTTTAATTTTATAAAGAAAATGCTTTTCTATCCCAAAACGCGCATATATTCTTTCAATATTGGCATTGTTTTCTAAAGCTTCTATTACAGGTTTTCTGCCATAAATAAATTTCATAAATAGTTTTCTTATAAGAAGATTTTACTTTAAAGTTTACTTGTTTTAATTGTAAATATAAATAAAAAAAGCCGCCCTTCAAAGGCGGCCGCTTCTTCCTGGGTTCTTCCCTTGCCTCACCTACGATTATTTCGTTTCTGACTTCTTTAAAACGTTGTTAATTGTTTCAATATATTCTCTTTGTTTTTGTTCTCTTCTAATTACGTCTTGTATCATTGTAGAATCGCACCAGTATATATCAGTGTAATAATAACCGCATCGTGGACAATAAAGCAGATGTAATCTCTCGTCGTATTGCCATTTTTCTTTATTGCAAGACGTGCAATATCCTTCATTCCATATTGAGTGATCTACAACGCTGCAACTATAATACAAGAAACCAAAAACAAATGCAACAAATAAAATATACTTTTTAAAATTCATTACTAATTAAAATTCATTACTAATTAATTTAATATTTCTCACGCGTTTATTATCGATTAATAATAAAAATAATTTATATATAAATTTTTATATATATTCCAATTTAATTATAAAAAAAGAAAATTCAATCAAACATTAATAAAATAATTGAGACAATATTAAATTATTTTATCTTTTTAAAAATTGTTAATAATTGATTGTATTATAACAAATTATTGAATATTTTAATTTGAATCAGTAAAAACTTATATATATTAGTTATCTATACAAGAGATATATGCTCAAATTTGATTGATAATTTTTTAATTTTCTTAAAGATTGACAATTTATTATATTTAAATAAAAAATTTTTTTATATGAAAAAAATAACCGCCTTAGTTTTATTTTTATTTTTTAGCTATTCGATTAATTCTCAAAGTTTGCATATCAGCGAAGTAATGTTCTATGAGCCGCAAGCAAATTGCGAGTTTATTGAGTTATATAATTCCTCGGAAACTGATTCTATAGACGCAACTCAATTCAAGATTAAATATTATACAAGTTCCCCTGATGTTATAGCGGTAGGTTCATCCGGAAAAAAATTTATTCCACCAAAAGGTTTTGCTGTAATTTTTGAGGGGGATTATGATTTCGATAATGGGATTTATAAAACTTTGATTCCTCAAAATGCAATTGTGTTAAAAATTGGCGACAATGCATTCGGCTCTTCTGGAATGGCAAATACGACATCAAGACCTATTTATTTGCTTGACGCTTCTAACTCTATTATAGACTCAGTAGTTTATAGCGCCAATAATCAGCGAGGATATTCAGAAGAAAAAATCATATTGAATTTCCATCCTTTTTCAAGCTCAAATTGGTCTAATTCTACTGTATATCTTGGAACCCCCGGCTACAAAAATAGCGTTTCGCCGAAAGATAAAGATGTAGGAATTAAAAGTTTAATATCGTTGCCAGCTGCGCCTAAAGTTAATGAAAATTTTACATTAAGAGCAACTGTTAGAAATTATGCAGTATTATCGGCAAATAATGTCCTTTATATTTTATATAATGATCAAAACAAAGATTCAATTGGACAAAGCGGAGAAATTATTTATCAACAAACGATATCTTCGCTTGGCGCTGGCGAAGAAGCAACTATAGATTTTGTTGTTTCTCAAGCGACAGCAGGCGAATATCAATTTATAGCAAAATGTCAACTGGCAGGCGATGAAAATATATCAAATGATAATTTTGTAATCAAGGTCGTAGTCTCTCAAGACGAGGCATCTTATAATGATATAGTAATCAATGAAATTATGTACGCTCCTTCGACCGGGCAGCCTGAATGGGTTGAACTTTATAATAAAAGCGATAAAAATATAAATTTAAAGAATTGGAAATTTTCAGATAATGCTTCCACTGTTACTTTGTCAAGTTCAGATTATATATTTGCCTCGAAAAGTTATTTAATTTTGGCTAAAGATACGACCATTAAAAATTATTTTACAGTGAAATCTCCAATTTTGACTGTAAATATCCCTACGCTAAATAATGATAAAGACGCTTGCGTATTAAAAACGAATTTAAATACAATAATAGATTCGGTGAGTTATTTGTCAAGCTGGGGAGGAAAAAACGGCTTCAGTCTTGAAAGAATTTCAGTCGATGGATTGTCGAATGTTAGAGAAAATTGGGGTACTTCCAGAAGTCCGCAAAAAGCTACGCCAGGTTATATAAATTCATTGTCGGAAAAAGAATACGATATAGAAGTTTCAAATATTTTGTTCCAGCCAGCTGCTCCGCTTAAAGGAGACGATGTTGCATTTTCGGCTATCTTGAAAAATAATGGAAAATTTTTAGCAAATGAAGTTAAATGCTATTTATATTTAAAATTATTAAATGACACCAATTATGCGCTGGTTGATTCTATTTTGGGATTTCAAATTAATTCAAAAGATTCTGCAAAATTGAATTTTCAATTCAAAGTTTATAATCTTCAAAAAAACTATGAAATAAAAGTATTAGCTAAGCTTGCCGCCGATCAAGATGAAGTAAATAATGAAAAAATAAGAATATTGTATTATGGTTACCCAGCAAGATCCATAGTTGTAAATGAAATTATGTATTTGCCAGCGGGAGGAGAACCAGAGTGGATAGAATTTTATAACAATTCAAACGATACTATAAATATTAGAGACTGGATAATATCCGATATTTTAACTACTCCAAGCAGAATAAAAATCACCTCTCAAAATTTTTATATACCGCCTAAAACTTATTTTATAGTCGCTTATGATTCTACAATAACTGGTTTTTATTACGATATCCCATCGCAGATAATTTATGTAAAAATACCTACGTTGAACAACACTGAAGATGGAGTTATTTTATACGACAATAGAAATGTAGCTATAGATTCAGTTAAATATACTTCAGCTTATGGCGGAGTAACAGGCAAGTCTTTAGAAAGAATTTATTTCGACGGACCTTCAAATGATCCGAAAAATTGGGGGGCAAGCAAAGATATTGAAAATGCAACTCCAGGAAGGGAAAATAGCATTACGCCAAAAAGATATAATTTGTCTGTAGAAAAAATAATTACTTCGCCTTTATATCCAAGAAATGGAAATAACGTAAAACTTGGCGCGGTAATAAAAAATATTGGATTAGAAAAAGCTGATAACTTTGAAGTAATTTTTATGTATGCGATCGCGCAAAATCAATGGAATTTGTTAGGAGAAGTAAGAGATATCTCATTAAATTCCAACGATTCGATTATTGTTTACTCGCCGCAAGAAATTCAAAATGTTTCTCAAAACTTTAAAGCTCGAGTCGATATTAATTTTCTCTTGGATGAATATTTATCGGATAATCAAAAAGAAAAAAATATAATTGTCGGCTTGAAAGAAAAAATAATTTTAATAAATGAATTCAAGTATGCTCCAAAATCTCCGGAGCCAGAATGGATTGAAATTATTAACGCGTCTTCTGAGCCAGTTAATTTAAAGAACTGGAAAATTGGAGATGTTTTGCCTTCGCCCTCTAAAATCGAAATAAGCTCAAACGATTTAATTATTGAGCCAGGCGGATATATTGTTGTCGCAAAAGATACAAATATCTTTTCATTTTATCCGGACATCAGAAGCAAAACTATTATTAAAAATTTTGGAACATTGGGAAATAAAGAGGATGGGATTGTAATATATGACTACTCTGAAGCGCCAATTGACAGCGTATATTATAATTCAAAGTGGGGAGGAGCCGATGGATTTTCTCTTGAAAGGATATCTTTTGAAAAAGGCTCTAATGATTCGACAAATTGGAAGCCTACATTATCAAATAATTTTGGAACGCCTGGCAAAACAAATTCTTATAATTTTGCGAGAAATTATCAGAAATATTCTTTAGTCGTAAATGAAATAATGTATAATCCAAAAAGTGGAAAAGCTGAATATATTGAATTTTACAACCTTTCAGGCGATACTTTAGATTTAGGCGGCTGGACAATTTTAGATCACAATCAAAACAAATATCTATTATCAAAAACATTTTATAAATTGCCGCCATTCGAATATTTTATATTGGCGTCGGATTCGACTGTTTTTGAATTGAATAGAAATATACAATATATAACTTTAACAAAAACATCTAATTTAGGATTAACGAACGAAGGCGAATTGATTTTAGTTAAAGACGCGTTCGGAAATTCGATTGATTCGGTATTGTATTCTCCAAAGTGGCATAATAAAAATTTGCTTGAAACAAAAGGAATATCGTTGGAAAAAATTAATTACTCTTTGCCTTCGAATGATTCCTACAATTGGAGCTCTTCTGTCGATCCATCTGGCGGCACGCCTGGCAAGCAAAATAGTATTTTTACAACGACTCTGTCAAGTTCGGCAAAGGTCGATATTTCTCCAAATCCATTCTCGCCAGATATGGACGGATACGAAGATTTTGCAGTTATATCATATAATTTGACAAAGCCTTTGTCTCAAATTAGAATTAGAATATTTGACTCGCAGGGAAGATTAGTACGCAAATTGGCAGATAATATTCCTTCGGCGTCAAATGGAACGATAATTTTTGACGGATTTGACGATTCAGGCAAGCCGCTCAAAATAGGAATTTATATTTTATTGCTTGAAGCCATTAACGAAAATTCAAACGTTGTTGAAACTGTCAAAAAGGCGTTTGTCATCGCTAGAAAATTGTAATTTCATGATAAAAATATTTGCTTTTATATTTTTATAGATAAAAAAATGCGGAAAAAAAATGGAAACAACAAAACAAAATTTGAAAGAAGCTTTTGCTGGAGAAAGTCAGGCCTATCAAAAGTACAAAGCTTTTGCAAAACAAGCGGCTAAAGAAGGATTTCCTAACATTTCAAAATTGTTTGAAACTACGGCTGAGGCTGAAAAAATTCATGCAGAATCTCATTTAAAAGCCATGGGGCAAATTGGATCGACTTCAGATAATTTGATGTCTGCTATCGAGGGGGAGACTTATGAGTTCAAAGATATGTATCCTAAAATGTTTGAAGACGCTCAAAAAGAAGGATCAAAAAGCGCAGTTAAAAGCTTTGAATACGCTTTAAAAGCGGAAGCGGTTCACGCTAAAATTTACCAAATGGCTCTTCAAGCTTTAACAGAAGGCAAAGATTTGCCAACAGATGAAATTTATTTATGTCCCGTATGCGGCGATATTGAAATTGGCAAACCTGAAAGAGATTGTCCAATTTGCGGATTGGCGAAAGAAAAATATATTAAACTATAATGCGCGACCGGAGTTTATTTCTCCGGTTTTTTTTTAAAATAATTCAATTCAAATTTTGTAAAAATTTAAATTTCCTTAAGCGCTAAAATCAAGTAATTAAAAGATGTAGTATTATTATATTCAATTTTGTCGTATTAATTTTATTTTTTTTTAATATTGGGAGTAAAAAAGTATATTAAAAAAAATTGGAAAACTTGAAGATAAAAAGTATGAAAGATATTTTTAATTGACTGAATAATTATCAAATAAAATAGAAAACTTTGTTCCTTTGCCCTTTTGAGTTTCAAAAAATAATTGAATGTTATTAAGTTCCGCATATTTTTTTGCGATAAATAGGCCAAGCCCATTTCCTTCGAAAGTTCTGTTATAACCGCGTTCTTCTTGAATAAATGGTTCGAAGATTTTTTTCTTAAATTCTTCAGACATCCCAATTCCAGTATCTTTAATTTCTACGAACAGTTTTTGTTCGTCAAATTTTTTAATATATATAGTAATTTCCCCTTTATTAGTAAATTTAATTGCGTTATCAATGATATTTTCAAAAACTTTGAATAATGAATAATGATCTCCATTTATGTAAACTTTATTAAAATCAGAAAAATACTTTAAATCGACGCGTTTTTTGGCGGCGGCAATAGATGCGTCAAATGCAAGTTGATCTAAAATTTCTTTTTTTAAGTCGATTTTTCTAAATATTGGTTTATAAATTCCTTTTTTAAGTTCGGCGGCGTTTAAAATTAATTCGACGGTTTTTATCAATCTTTTCCCCGCGTTTTCTATGCTGTCAAAATAAGACGCATATTCAATGTTATTTTGGCCAATTTCTTCTTTTATTAAGCTGTTAAAGTTTAGGATAACATTTAAAGGCGTTCTAATTTCATGAGATATTTGTTCCAGGAATTCTGTTTTTAGTTTGTCCGACTTTTCGGCTTCTTCGCGAGCTTTGATTAATTGATTAATGATTTCTTTTTTTTCGCTGATATCTTCTTTAATAGCGATAAAATACTTAACTTCTTCGTTTGATGATATAATTGGATAAATTGTCGCATTCTCCCAGTATAGATGCCCTAATTTTGTTCTATTGAGTATCTCGTTTTTCCAAATATTTCCGGAAAGTATAGTTTCCCAAAGATTATTATAAAAATCTGAAGAATGATAATTGGACTTAAATATTCGAGGATTTTGACCTATAAGCTCTTTTTTAGTATATCCGGTTTGTTCGCACAAAAAATTATTGACGTAAAGAATTTGTCCTCTTTTGTCTGTTATGAAAATGGACAATGGAGCTTGTTCTATAACGCTATTAAATATTTTTGCTTCTACTTCAAATTTTTTCTTTTCAGTTATGTCGTAAATTAGCAAAAGAATTTTATTTTCATTTTTGACATTAAATTTGGAAATAAATATTTCTACAATTTTTTCAGAGTTTTCTATAATAGTTTTGGCTTCAATTTTTGAAAAATCAAGATTAAATATTTCATTAAAATTTTCTTGTTTAGCTTGGTTTATTATAAAGAGTTTATTAATTGATTTATCGATTAATTCATTTTCTTCAGTCTTGAAAAAATTGCAGGCCGCTTTATTTATGTTTTCAATTAATAAATTGGGAGGGGAAACAATAATCATTGGAATATAATCGTTCTCAAAAATGCTTTTATATTTTTCTTTGCTTTCGTTAAGTTCATAAATGATATTTTTTCTTTCGGTAATATCTCTAAGAACAAACAAATAATTTGGGAGCAATCCTTCTCCAATAGCGAAAGAAAAATCGAGTTCAAACCAAGCGAACGATTGTTCGTTTTTGTATATTTTTATGTCTTCTTCAAAAGTCCAATGGTTCGTTGTTGAAGATGAATGGGCGGTTTCTCTAACTTTAGATATAATTCTATCTTTGTATTCAATAGGCAAAATCGAATAAAAGGGTTGATTCAAAAAATCGTTTTCAGATTTTTGAAAAAAAGAATATGCTCGATGGTTTGCATAGACTATATTAAAATTATAATCGCAAAGAAAAATTATCTCTGACATATTATCTGTTATAAACTTCAATCTTGAGCTTAATATATTTAGGGCGGCGTCTTTAATTTTTTGTTCCGTTAAATCTACAATAAAAGAGACTAAATAAATTTTCTCGTGGATTGTTATAAAGTCGGCTAAAATATCCGCAAAAATTTTTTCTTTATTTTTTTTTAATAGAGTAGAAGATTGTTTAACGTAATGTTTAGAAAATGTAAGTTGATTAATAAGCTTTGATCTTTCTGAAATATTTTCCCATAAAGATAATTCTGCTGCGGTTTTGTTGACAATCTCTTCTTTAGCGTATCCAAACAATTTAAGAAAAGCTTCGTTGACGTCGATAATTTTCTCAGATGAAATATCGGAAATTATTATAGGCAAAGGACTTCTGCTAAATATCTTTTCAAATCGTTCGCTTAATTCCAAAATTTCTTTTTGTTTTTTTATTTCATAAGTTTTGTCAATTATGATATAAACAGCTCCTTTTATGATATTTTGAGAAGTATAGATTGGAGTCCCAGCTATAGTTGCTGGAATTTTTATGCCTCTTTTTAAAGATAAATAAGCGACGTCTGAAAAAAAGAAACTTTTTCCTTCTAAAAAAACAGCCTCAAGTTCTTTTCTTTTAGAAATAAAAGATTCGTTTACAACGTCAAATATTTCTGCGAAGTAAACGTCTGAAGGATCTAATGAGCCAAGCGATAAAATATTTTTTGCTGATTGATTGATTCTTTTTATTCTTCCTAGGTTGTCTAAAACTATGATTGCATTATTGATATTATTAAAAGCTGAAGAAATAATTTCTTCGCGTTCTTTATAATTTTCCAAATATTCTCTTTTTTTTCTATTGTTATAAAAAATTTTTCCAATAAGGACAGTCGCTAACGGATAAAAGATAATAACAGTTGGAGCAAGCTTCGTAAAAAATTTAATAGAAGATTGAGCGGGCAACGCAAGCATTAACGTTATCATTACGATATGAACAAAAAGCCCTAAAAGGTAAAGAGTTTTCCCATCTATTTCATGATTCTTGTTGTAATATCTATCATAAAATATCCATCCGATAAAAAAAGATGAAAAAGCTAATACAGCTCCAACATTTGCCCCAGCTCCTCCTAAGTAGATTCTGTAAGAGGCAGTCAGCAACGTAGCGAAAAAACCTGCGAGTGGACCATAAAAAAAAGAACATAAACTCAAAATAATTGAGCGACCGTCAAAAATAATCCCTTCTTCTAAAACAAAAGGATAGTTCATTCCTAAAATTGCGGTTAAACCAAATATAATTCCGAATAATAACTGACCGCGTTTAGTTCTAAAATCGATTTTTTCTTCAAAAAAAGTTGCTATTATTGATACAGAAATCAATAAAGAAAGGTTATATAGCAGCGATATTACAACCATATATTTCAAAAAAATAATATAATATAATAAAATATTATTTATAAAATATATTAAAAAAAAACAAATTAATATGTTTAAAAATTAATTTTTCTTTTTTGTTAATAATATTTAAACGTTGAGAAAAAAATATTTTTAAGATGATAAAAATTTAAAGAATTTTAAAATTTTTTTTAAATGGCTGCTCGAATATCTTATTATTACAGTTAAATTTTTTTTGCAATTATTGTCGCTATTCTTTCAGCGGTTTTTCCATCCCAAAGAGCGGGGATTGAACATTTTTTCTTTTTGCCATTTAAAATATCTATAGCTGTATTTTTTATTTTTTCATAATTAGAGCCTAATAAATGATTTGTTCCAACTTCGACAGTAATTGGACGCTCGGTATTAGAACGAGCTGTAATACATTGAACTCCGAGAAAAGTAGATTCTTCTTGAATTCCGCCGCTGTCAGTAATAATTAAAGCAGAGTTTTTTATTAAACTTAAGAATTCAATATATCCTAAAGGTTCGGTTAAAATTATGTTTCCGTTTATGCGATTATTTATTCCAAATTTATAGATGTTATTTTTTGTTCTTGGGTGAACTGGAAATAAAACTTTTTTGATAGAACCGATTTCTTCTAAAGCGTCGATTATTTGAGTTAAATTTTCTTGATTGTCAACGTTGCTTGGTCGATGCAACGTAGCGAGAACGTATTCGCCCGGATTTAGATTAAATTGATTTAAAATATCAGAATTATCAGCTTTGGCTATGTGCGCAACTAAAGAATCGATCATTATATTTCCGACAAAAAAAATTTTTTTTGGATCTACTCCTTCTCTATGAAGATTCTCCAATCCGCTTTTTTCAGAAACAAATAAAAAATCCGAAATTGAGTCTGTTAGTATTCTGTTAATTTCTTCCGGCATTTGTCTATCAAAAGATCGCAAGCCAGCTTCAATGTGAGCAGTTTTTATGTTAAGTTTTGCAGCAGTCAGAGCGCAAGCTATAGTTGAATTAACATCTCCGACAACAACTACAAGGTCGGGATTTTCTTTTAAAAGAATTTTTTCAAATTCGATCATAATTTTAGCGGTTTGTTCCGCATGAGAGCCTGAGCCGACTCCCAAATAGAAATCGGGTTCGGGCATTTCTAACTCTTCAAAAAATATTTTTGACATTTTTTCATCGTAATGTTGTCCAGTGTGACATATTATATGTTTAATTTCATTTTTATAATTTTGAAAAGCTTTATGCAAAGGAGCGACCTTCATAAAATTTGGGCGAGCTCCGACGACTGAAATAATTTTTTTCATAGTTGCCTTTAATGTTTTTTGTTAATTTCTCAAAGAGCGCGCCTATGGTAAGGTATGCGTTTTCTCGTTTTATTACGGCAATAAAAAAATTAAATTTTATTTTTATAGAAATGTGTATTTATTTGAAACAAGTAATATATCTAATCAAGTATTATTTTCAATCGAGTAGTAGTTTTACTAAAACAAGTTCAAACAGAGAAAATTTAAAGAAGGAAAACTTTTAAAAAATATTAAATTTGCTAAGTTCGAGTCTAAAGATTAATAAAATATATAAACGATTGGTTATTTTATTTATTCAAAATAAATTTTTTTGTTTGAAATTTTTCGTTGTCAAAATATTTTATTATATAAATGCCATTTGAAAGTTCGTTTAAATTAATAACCTTTAAATTATTAGATGATTGTTTAATTTCGAAATTGATTTTTTCTCCAAGCAAATTGTAAAATTCAAATTTGCTTAATTCAAAATTAGTCTTTAAATAAATTAATGAGCGCGCTGGTTGAGGGTAAATGTCTAAATATCTTTCTTGATCTTGGCTCGCAAATTCATTTAAATTTGTTTGCGATTTTAGGAAGTAGACGGGACCTGGCGGATTTCCCCCATACATTAAAAGTCCATTTGATCTAATCAGCCCAAGAAATGATTTATCGTAAACTATGTTTCCCGAGCCTTCGTTAAAATCATAAAACGCGACTGTAAATGAATCGGCTATATATTCTGATGGTTGGTAATTGTTATTGTATCGAACGATATTAGATATTCTGATATTGTCGAGAAATCCGGAAAAAGATGGATAAGTATTTTTATCATAATCATGTTTCTCAGCCGCTATTACAAGAAATGGATCGTTAGCAAAATTAGTCGGTCTGCCAATTCTATAGCTTATATTTCCTTGTGGTCCGTCTGTATAAGAAGCTGATAGAACTCCGTTAATAAAAATTTTCATCTCTCCGCTTATATGATTTCTAGTAACAGCAATTAAATTCCATGCATTTTCAGGCAAGACTTGATTGGTTATTAGCGTAAAAGATTGAGAGCTATTATTGACGCCAAAACATAATCTTCCGGCGGCGATGGAAATTCCAAAATCTCCATAATCGCCAACGCCAAAAATATCTCTGTCGATAATAATATGTCCTAAAGTCCAATCGTCATTCTGACCTTGCATAGCTTGGGCTCCTAAAGGATTTTCGCTTAATGAATATTTTAATTGAAATTCGATTGTGAAAGATTCTCCAATATTAATTAATTTTTGTTGATCGTCGATTGGAATTTTGACTCTATCAATGTCATTAACTCCATTCCCAAAAAACCTTAAACAATAATCTTGGGAATAAGAAAAAGGAGAATGTAAAAATAAAAAAAACAAAAATTTGAATAAAACTTTCATAGAGTATTTCCTCGTTTTATTGATATGATAATTATCATAACAATTATAAGGGGATATTAGTTTCAAAAAATTATACTTAATTTTATAAAATCAATTTTTTAAAAGTTCAATGGATAATTTGATTATTTTTTATAAATTTGAATATATATAAAAAATTTAATATGAAAGTTTATTCTTATTTATTAAATCGCATTGAAGAAAAAAAAGCTGCATATTTAATATTAATAGATCCTGACAAATTGTCAGAAGAACAATTGCTGGAATTTATTAAGATTTGCGATAATTCAGACGTGGATGGTTATCTTGTCGGCGGCAGCTTGATTACAGCGGGAGATTTAGAAAAAACCATAGATAACATAAAAAGCGTTTCAAAATTGCCTACGATATTATTTCCTGGAAGCGTCAATCAAGTCAATGGCAAAGCCGACGCATTATTTTATTTAAGTTTGTTGAGCGGAAGGAATCCGGAGCATTTAATCGGCAATCATGTTATCGCCGCTCCATTAATAAAAAAAGTCGGAATTGAAACAATATCTGTAGGATATTTGCTAATCGAAAGCGGAAAAACATCGACTGCAGAATATATGAGCGGAACAAAACCAATTCCTGCTCATAAACCGCAAATAGCCGCTGCAACGGCGTTAGCTGGCGAATATCTTGGCGTTAAAATGATTTATCTTGAAGCTGGCAGCGGAGCCGATAACCCTGTTCCGGTGGAAATGGTATCAATCGTTTCAAAAGTAATATCTATACCTATAATTGTAGGCGGCGGTATTAAAACCCCGCAACAAGCCGAGGAAAGAGTTCGAGCGGGAGCAAAAATTATCGTAACTGGCAATTATTTTGAAAATAGTTCTAATTGGGATAAAGTTAAAGAATTTTCAAAAGCTATACGAATAAAAAAGTCATTTCTCGTTTAATTTTTTTTGCGATTAAATATTAAATTTTATTTTTTATTTATTATTATTATTTTAAATAAAAATAGTCGTAACGAATGATTGAAGTGAAAGGAATCTTAATAAGAGAAGAAATCTTTCAAACGCGCTTTGTATGCGATCTGAATAAATGCAAAGGAGCTTGTTGTACTTTAGATAGTCAATTTGGGGCTCCGTTAAATAGATCTGAATTGCAAGTTATCGCTGAAGTTTTATCTAGAGTTTTAGACTATTTGCCAGAAGAGCATAAAGATAAAATATTAAAAGAAGGTTTTTATGACGATTATGAAGGAGAGTATTTGACAAAAACGATAGACAATAAAGCATGCGTTTTTGTATATTACGATGAAAATAAAATTGCTAAATGCTCTTTTGAAAAGGCTTATTTTGACGGAAAAATAGAGTTTAGAAAACCTATAAGTTGTCATCTTTTTCCAATTCGAGTGGCGAGATTTGGAGGAGATATTTTGAGATATGAGCGCTTTAAAGAATGCGAGCCCGCGCTAGAAAAAGGAAAGTCGGACGGTAATACAATATTCGAATTTTGCAAAGACGCTCTTATTAGAGCTTATGGAAAAGAATGGTATGAATCAGTTGAAAATTTTGTAGGAGGGAAAAAATATGTTGACGATTAATCAAAAATTATCGCAGCAACAAAAGTTAACCCCGCAACAAATTCAATATCAAAAATTGTTGCAATTGAACGCGATGAATTTGGAGCAAAGAATAAAAGAAGAGCTTGAAATAAACCCCGCTCTTGAATTAGAAACTAACGACGAAATAGAACTGTCGTTAGAAGATCTTGGAGAAAAAGAAGAAGAACTAGAAAAAAGCGAAACAGAATCCGAAGAAGAAGTCGATTCCGCCGAAAAAGAAGAAATCAATTTAGAAGAATTTATGCACGACGGGGACGTGGAGATATTTAAAGCGAATAAAAGCGAGGATGAAGAAAATTATCAGCTCGTTCCGCCAAAATTCGAAACGTTAACCGACAAATTGATTGAACAACTGCATTTATCAGAATTGAACGATAATCAAATTTCTTTCGGCGAATTAATTATTGGAAATCTTGACTCCGACGGATATTTGAAAAGAGACATCAAAGATTTAATCGAAGAAGCTCGCGAGCTGGACGAAATCGAAATAACAGACGAAGAGGCTTATGAAACTTTAAATACAATTCAGAATTTAGATCCACCGGGAATTGCCGCGCGTAATTTGCAAGAATGTCTTTTAATTCAACTGAGAAAAGGAAAGTTTGAGCCATATTATAAATTTTTAGCCGAAGAGATTTTGACAAAGGCATTTAACGATTTTGTCAACAAAAGATACGACGCTATTCAAAAAAATTTAAATATGACAGTCGACAATTTGAAAAAGGCAATTGAAATAATTAATAAATTAAATCCAAAACCGGGAGAAGGCAATATCATATCGGAAATGGCAAATCAAATTACTCCCGATTTTATTGTAGAAAAAATAGACGACGATTGGGTTGTTACTTTAAATGATAGAATAGCAATGTCTGTGACTTTGAGGAAAGAATATCTTGATATGCTTGAAAAGGATAAGGGAAAAAGGAAAATTAGCGAAAATGAAAAAGAAATGAGAAAATTTCTGAAAGAAAAAATAGATTCGGCAAAATGGTTTATCGCTTCAATACAACAAAGAAGACAAACGTTGCTTAAAATAATGCAGGCTATCGTTGAAGAGCAGCGAGATTTTTTTGAAGAAGGTCCCAAAGCTTTAAAGCCAATGATCTATAAAGATATTGCCGATAAGGTTGGGATGGATATCTCGACCATAAGCAGAGTTGTAAATGGAAAGTATGTTCAAAGTTCTCAAGGTATTCACGAGTTAAAATATTTCTTTAGCGAAGGTTTAAGTTCCGACAATGGCGAAGACGTTTCAAATAAAAAAATAAAAGAACTTATTAAAGAAATTATTTCTAACGAGCCTAAAGATTCGCCTTATAGCGACGAGGAAATTGCGGAAATATTAAACGAGCAAGGTATTCATATAGCAAGAAGAACTGTCGCTAAATATCGAGAACAATTGAAATTGCCTGTGGCTCGATTAAGAAAACAATTATGAATTATTTTTCATTTGTATGCTTTCTTTTTTATTGTTCTTTATATTTCCTTGCGCTTTTGTTCATTAGAAGCTCTTTTTTTAGAGAATTAGCCAAGAAAACATTTCCTAAGTTAATTTACGCTCAAAGATTTTTATATGCGTCAATATTCATAATTGGTTTTTTTTATTTAAAGTTTTTTTCCGAAGAATTTGATTTGGTAGTTTACGATTTGTCTTATCCATTCGACGTTATTTCATGGAGCGCGAGAAGTTTGCTCGCGGCTTTATTTATAATTACTCTTTTTAAAATCGACTTTTTAAGTTTTTTAGGTTTAAGACAATTAACTTTTTTATTTGGAAAGAAAAAGAAAATAAATCGAAAGTATAGTTATTCTTTTTACGATGAATTATCTTTTGTCAGACGTTTAATTTTTGTTCTAATTTTAATTTTAAGTCCTATAAAATTTATCGGCGATTTATTCTTTGAGTTTTTTTTTATTATGTATGTATTAATATTATATTTTTTCAAACAAAACTTTAGGCCTTTTTGTATAAATTAAATTTTATTAGGAATTTTGGCAAGATGAATTATTTGAAATTTTTTTTTATTGTTTTATTTTTCGACGCGCTATTAAGAGCTCAAAGCGTTGAAAAAAAAATTGCTCGATTTGACGGCGGCGCTATCGACGAGCAGGATTTCCTATTTAGATATGAAATGACGCCTTATCCGAGAAAACATTTAGATGAATTTCAGGACAATATTAAAATGGAGTTTGCTTTGTCTATTATTGCGGAAAAACTATTCGCATTCGAGGGAAGTAAAAATAAAGATGTTTTGGAAAGCGACGCGCTAAAATATTTATTCCCAAGAATGAGAAACATAATATTGCGCGACGCTCTTTATCGCGAAGTTATTTTTAATCCTACAAGGGCAAAAGACGATGAAATAAAAAAAGAATATATTAAAGGCTTGTCGAAATATAAAGTTGTAATATTATCTTTTGAAAATGAAAATTTATCTAAGAAGTTCTTCGAAAAATTTAAAAGAAACGAGCCGTTGGAAAAAATTTTACAACGAGCTGCGGAAAATAATATCGATACGACGACAAAAATAATTGAATATGGCGATTTAGATATCGAGCTAGAAAATCAATTATACAAATTAGATGTTGGAGATATTTCGCCCGTAGTTATATCGGACAAAAAATGGCATATTATAATTGTTAAGGATGTGGAAATAAATATAAATCCGACAGAAGCGGAAAAAGAAAGAGTTTATGGAAAAGTAAAAAGCGTTATGGAAGGCAGAAAAGAAGAAGAATTAAAGGAAAAATATTTAAAGCAATTTTTTAAAGATAAAAAAGCATCCTCAGATGGAAAAATATTAGCTTTATTTTCCAGATGGTTGGCAAATAAAATATTATTAACGCAAACCGAAAGCGACAGTTCCGCGATTTTATTTACATATCAGTTTATTCGAGAAGCTAACGAGGCTTTAAGCGACGAAATAATGAGCGCTCCGTTTATTTTTGTAGGCGATAGATCTTATTCGTTAAAGGAGTTTCTTTACGATCTTATTTATATTCAAAATTTCGCATTGAAAAAAAATGCCGTTTCAAATATTGCCGCAATTCTTAACGCTAAAATAAAATATTTTATTGAAAACGAATTCCTAGCTTTAGAAGCTGAAAGAAAAAAATTGGATACAAAAAAAGAAGTTAAAAAAGATATAAATTTATGGAGAGATTTTTACCTTGCCGAAGTTTATAAATTGAAATTAAAAAATGAGATTAATATCGAGGAAAGCAAGTACGTAAAGCCAGAAGAGAAGGATTCATTGAAAAGAAAACTTTTCCATTTGCGCGAAATATTTTCTACAAATTTTGAAGACATATCTAATGCGTTAGACGAAATCAAAAAAGGAGTCGACTTTAAAGATGCGGCGAAAAGATATAACAAGCGCGAAGAGACTTTAAAAAGCGACGGAGAATTGATATTTTATGATTATTTATTTCCCGAGCTTGCAAAAGTTGCTGAGAATATGGCGCCGGGAGAAATATTTGGACCAATTGAGAACAGCAACGGTTACTCAATAATAAAGTTAATTGATAAAAAAGAATACGCAATCGAAAGAGAGAGCGATAAAGAAAAGAAATTAAGAATCTGGAACGAAATTTACGCTGAAAAGTTGGAAAAAAAAGCGGCGGAACTGGCAAAAAAATATAATTTAAAAATTTTCGAAAAATCTATTAAAGAAATAAAAACGACAAAAGTTAATGTTGTCTCATACAGATTTTACGGTTTTGGCGGAAGAACAATCGCGGTTCCGTTTGTTTCGCCGTTTTGGAATTGGTATTATTTAATGGAAGAAAAAAAATTAGATTAAAAGTAGAGAATAAAAAATATCGGAGAAAAGTTTATGCATAAACAAAATTTAGAAATTAAAAGCACGACAATCTTTGGATTGATACGAGATGGGAAAGCCGCTTTAGGTTGCGATGGACAAGTGACTTTAGGAAATACAGTGTTGAAACATAACGCAATTAAGATTCGCAAGTTATTAAATGGCAAAGTTTTGGCTGGATTTGCCGGATCGACTGCCGACGCTTTGACTCTTTTAGAAAAATTTGAAGAAAAATTAGAAAAATATCCATCTCAATTAACAAGAGCCGCCGTTGAATTGGCTAAAGATTGGAGAACGGATAAATATTTAAGAAGATTGGAAGCGATGCTTGCAGTCGTTTCATTGGAAAACTCGTTTATTATTTCAGGTTCGGGGGATATAATAGAGCCTGAGGATAAAATTGTTGCGATTGGAAGCGGAGCGATGTATGCTTATGCGGCTGGGAAAATGCTTTTGAAGCATACGACTTTGTCAGCCGAAGAAATAACGAGAGAAGCATTAAATATCGCGGGAGATATTTGCATTTACACAAATAAAAATATTACAATCGAAACGATAAATTAAATAAATTGAAATAAAATTAGGAGATATACAATTGGATTTAGAAAAACAGATGGAAGAATTAACGCCGTCAAAAATTGTTCAAGAATTAGATAAGTATATTATTGGACAGGATGACGCAAAAAAAGCGGTAGCAATTGCTCTTCGCAATAGATGGCGAAGACAAAAAATTACTGAAAAAATAAAAGAAGAAATAATTCCAAATAATATCATTTTAATAGGTCCTACTGGAGTAGGCAAAACAGAAATCGCAAGAAGATTGGCAAAATTATCTAGAGCTCCGTTTATTAAAGTGGAAGCTACTAAATATACCGAAGTTGGTTATGTAGGTCGCGACGTAGAGTCGATTATAAGAGATTTGACCGATTTAGCCGTAAATATGGTAAAAGCAGAAAAGCTTGAAGAAGTTAAGGCTAAGGCTGAAGATTTGGCTGTCGAAAAAATTTTAAATATAATTGCCTCGCCAAGCGAAGATAGCGGCGAGCTTATAAACAAATCGGCGAACTCTATCGATTCTGAAAAAGATAATGATTACCGAGAAAAAACAAGAGAATGGCTGAGGGAAAAAATAAAAAAAGGGGAGATGGACGATAGGGAAATCGAATTTACAGCTGGCTCTTCCGCATCGAATACTTTAAGCTCTCTTGGAATA
>Ga0308390_1000701_pt1 | contig 22887 bp, 21 predicted proteins | sample Hotspr2Sample149_FD_202358 | JGI IMG/M metagenome (GOLD analysis project Ga0308390, IMG submission 202358) | Hot spring phototrophic mat microbial communities from Mushroom Spring, Yellowstone National Park, Wyoming, United States - 20040719_149 ...
AAAGGAATCAATCCGTTAGTTGTGATGATATTACCCCCTGGAGCACTTTTAACAATTGGGTTACTTTTAGGAATATTTAATTCATTTAAAAAGAAGGAGGCTAAATAAATGGCTGAACATCTTTTAGTTATTATTATAAGTGCTGCATTAGTTAACAATTATGTTTTATCAAGATTTTTAGGTTTATGTCCTTTTATAGGGGTATCAAAGAGGCTTTCATCTGCTTTTGGAATGGGGATGGCAGTTATATTTGTATTAACTTTGGCATCTGCTGTGACATACTTGATAAATAGATATATTTTAATTCAGTATAAAATAGAATTTTTAAGGACGCTCTCGTTTATTCTTGTGATTGCGGTTTTAGTTCAATTTGTTGAGATGGTAATTTTAAAGACAGCGCCTGGGCTTTATAAGGCTTTGGGAATTTATTTGCCATTAATAACAACAAATTGTGCTGTGCTTGGTTCGGCTTTTTTAAATGTCAATTCAAATTTCAATTTAATAGAAAGCGCAGTAAATGGTTTAGGAGCAGGAATAGGATTTACAATTGCTTTAATAATTATGGCGAGTATAAGAGAGAAACTTGAATTTGCGAAAGTTCCAGAAAGTTTTAAAGGTGCACCAATTACTTTTATAATCGCAGGAATTCTTTCGTTAATATTTTTCTGTTTTAAAGGATTAGTGAGTGAATAATATGTTAAATATAATAATAATTTCAGCAATAAGTGTTGGCAGTTTAGGTTTATTATTTGGCGCATTATTATCATTAGCGTCAAAGATATTTGAAGTTGAAAGAGACAGAAGAGTTTCAGAGATTGAATCTGTATTACCTGGTGCTAATTGTGGTGCGTGTGGTTATCCTGGTTGCGCAGGTTATGCTGAAGCGATTGTTCATCAGAATGCTCCGATTTCATTATGTGCACCTGGTGGAAAGGAAGTTCAAGTTAAAATTGCTAAAATTATTGGGAAAGAAGCAGTTGAAGTTGAAAAGAAGATTGCGAAAGTTCGTTGCGTTGGTGATAATGAAACTGTTAAAAAGAGAGGGAATTATAATGGAGTTCAGAGTTGTGTTGCGGTTCAATTAAGTATAGGTGGTGATAAAGAATGTGTTTATGGTTGTCTTGGTTATGGCGATTGTGTTCATGCCTGTCCATTTGATGCTATTTATATGGGTGAAAATGGTTTACCTGTTGTTATTGAAGAAAAGTGTACAGGCTGCGGATTATGTGTTAAAGCCTGTCCAAGGAATATAATTGAACTTGTTCCTGAATCTGCTTATATTTTTGTAAAATGTGTTTCAAAAGATTTTGGTCCTGCTGTATCAAAAGTTTGTAAAAAAGGTTGTATTGGTTGCGGTATCTGTGCAAGAGTAAATAATAACGAAGGAATTGTAATGAAAGATAATTTACCTGTAATTGATTATAAGAATTTTAAAGGAGACCGCACAGCAGCGGATAAATGTCCAACAAAAGTTATTGAATTTAGGGAAGACAAATATAAGGCAAAGAATGGTTAATATGGAATAAAACTTAAGGCGCCTTTTATGTTTTTTTATTGTTTTGATGAACAAAAAAGGCGCCTTGAAAAATTGTGAAAAAATTTAAAATGAGGAGATTAAAATTATGGAGAAAGTAAAGGGAAGAGTTTGGAAATTTGGGGATAATATAAACACTGATGAAATTATTCCAGCGAGATATCTTAATACAACTGATATAAATGAGTTAGCAAAACATTGTATGGAGGATGCTGACCCTGAATTTATGAAGAAATGCAAACCTGGTGATATAATAGTTGCTGGTAAAAATTTTGGCTGTGGTTCTTCAAGAGAACATGCTCCGCTTGCTATAAAAGGTGCTAAAATTTCTACTGTTATTGCTGAATCTTTTGCAAGAATATTTTTCAGAAATGCAATTAACATAGGTTTGCCTATACTTCAAATTCCAAATATTCATTCTAAAGTAGATGAAGGTGATATTTTAGAGATTGATTTTGTATCAGGTATTGTAAAAAATTTAACAAAAAATGAAACTTATCAGGCTATGCCATTTCCAAAGTTTATGCAAGAAATTATACTTGCCAATGGCTTGTTAAATTATGTTGTTAATAAAGTAAAAGCAAATCCTTAAGCTCACTATTCTTTATTAAATTTGCTCGCAAAGAATGTTTATAATTTAATGAGATTCTAAAAATTAATTTTTTATTGGAATCTATGCTATTTATTATTTCTTTTAAATAATTTATATGGTCAACAGAAAAGAATTTTAAATCAGTTATATCAAATATTATTTTAGTTGTATCAGGTTTTATAGAATTTTTTAACATTTCAACAATTATACTTATATCAGTTTTTTCCATTTCACCGTTTAAAGTCAAAATTACTGAGCTATTGCTATATTTAATTTCTGTATTCAATTTTGTTTTGTTATACAAATTTACGAAATTATTTTTGAGCAAAATTTTTATTCTTTCAATTAATTCTTGGACATCAAAAGGTTTTGCGAAGTAATCTTTTATTCCTAATTGTAATAAATTTAGCACATCTTCTTTTTTTAATTGCCCTGAAAGAATAATTATTTTAATATCTTGTGTATCTGGATTTTCTTTTAATCTTTTACAAACTTCATAACCATTTAATCTTGGCATAACTAAATCTAAAATTATCAAATCAGGATGCTCATTTTTGGCTTTACTTATAACAGAATAGCCGTTGTCAGCTTTAAGAATTTGGAAATTATAATTTTTAAAACTTTCTTCTAATAGTTCAATTATATTCTGGTCATCGTCAGAAATTAATAATTTTGCTGAATACATCCTATGACCTCCTTTTTAAATTTTCTAATTTTAATATAGCAAAAATCGTGCCAAATTATACTCTTATATTTTCGGAGTTTTTAAAGTGAAATTTTAATAAAAATGATAAATTTTTATACAATTGGGAAAATTTTTTATAGGCAGAGATATTTTTCTTCTTTTAATAAATTTTTTTTAATATCAAATATTCTAAAAGTAATTGATTCTTCAGAAAAAGATATAACACCAAAAGTAGCTATTCTATTTTTATCATATTCACTTTTTAAATGCCCTGGATTAAAGTATATTGTGCCATCAATTAATTCTAATCTAAAATCGTGAGTATGTCCGTAGCATATAATTTTGCATTTATTAACAGATGAACATTTAAAATCAATTTTGTCAAGAGAATGAGTAAATAAAATTGGTATGTGATTAATTTGTTCAATTAAAATATTTGGTATATCTTTCAAAGTAAATTCAGGGTCATATAAACCTGGAACAATTTTAAATTTAACTTTTAATTCGTTAAGTAATTTTCCGTCGCTGTAATTATCACCTAAATGGTATATTCTATCAATTTGAAAATTTTCTATTAAATATTTAATTGCATCTTGCATTAGCTCAAAATTTCCGTGAGTATCACTTATTACACCTATATTTATTGTTTCCATTCCTATTAAAAATATAATTCAAAAAATATTTAAACACAAGATTTTATTGAAAAATTTTTTTCAAATTTATAAATTTTAAAATATGAAGATTAAATTTTTATTTATATTTATTTTGCTTTTAATTTTTTGTGCAAGGAACAATAAAAAGGAGGTAGAAGATAATAGTAAAAGATTAGAAAATTTAAAAGAGAAAAGTTTAATTAAAGTTTTTGATAATGAAAGTAAGAGAAGTGATTTTCAGATTGATATTTTTACTACTGACGATGGACTTTTAGAAAATAATATAAATTTTTTAGATATAAAAGAAGAAAAATTATGGATATGCTATGATGATGGAGTAGGTTATATAGATTTAAGGAATGGAAGGATATTAAACTTTTTTTATAAAACAAATAGTGGTTTTAATTCTTTTATTATTAGAAATAATGAGTTATTTATATTATCAAAAAATGGTTTGATTAAATTTGATATAGTTAATAAAAATTTTACGATAGCAATTTCCAACAAAAATTTTTTAAAGTATCCTTTAAATTATAAAGATTCAATTTTATTAAGTAGCAAGAATGAAATATTTTTATTTGAGAAATCAAAAATTGTAAAATCTACTAATATAGGGGAGGAAATTATTGAATTAAAAGATTGTGAAGGAGATTTTTATATTTTAAGCAGGAATAGTTTGTATAAATTTGGAGTTGAAAAGTTTTTAATTGAAAGGGTTATTGATATTTCAAGTTTTAGTAATATAGAAGATTTTTGTTTAGACAAAGATGAGAATATTTATTTAGGTAGTAGGAGGCTTATTTTAGCAAGCAGAGGGGGTTTTAAAAATTTATTAGAGTTTGAGAAATGTTTTATTAATTTTTTATTATATTCTAAAAGAGATGATGGTATAGTTATTGGAACAAGTTCTGGGGCTGGTATTTATGATATAGAAAGTGGAAATTATTTTTATATCCTTTCGGAATATAAAGTTAAGGAAGCGTTTATAAATTATATATTAGAAGATGGTGATAGGTTATGGATAGCGACCAAAGGTTGGGGTGTTATAAAGTTTAATAAAATAGAGAGGTATTAAGGTAAATTTATATTATTTAAAGGGTTGGTTGCTTTGGTAATTAGGTGGGTAATTTTATAAAAGTTTGGTTTGGGTGGAGAATAAGTTGTGAGTCAGATTAATTTTTTTTAGTGAGGAACTTATAAACTAATCAGTGTAGTTTTTCTGTTTTGGTGGTAACTTGGCTACGATGTCCAATTTACTTCGGCTACTTATTCCTGTTCAAATTAAATTCTAACAAAATATTCTCTTTCCTATATAATTCAAGGTTATCTGTGTTAAACTCTGGTTTAATTGATACTTTGATGCCAAATAAATCAATAAGACACCAACCTATAATGATAAATTCTTTTTCTTTTCGTTCCAATGTATCAAAACACAGTAATAAATGATGGCCATCATCTGTTACTTTTTTCTTTGAATTCGTTAGAGGAGAGAAAAAGAAATCTCTCGGTGAACCTACATCCCGCCGCGATGTTGCTTTTACTTCTAAATATGTAACTCTTCCATATCTATCAGTAATCTTTTCATCAGGGTAACCCATTAATTGTAATCTTTCAAAAGAATTAATTATTTTTAGTTTATTCTTATTTTTCTCAAAAAACGAAGGTATCATTTTATCGGCAAAAATACCAACTTCATTATTACGAAAACTTTTTGGCTTTGGCGATTTAACTAATTTTTTATAAAGATTGAATGTAATAGGAGTTCTGTTATATTCAATAGCAAAATCATTTACAATGGTTCTAATATCTTCTAACAGCAATTTGTCCTTCTCATCGTTTTTATCAACAGGAATTATTTTCCTGTGAATAGTAGATTCTACAATAATATGAAATTCTAACTTGCTGAATGCTCCTAAGATTTCCCTTATTATTCTTTCATAATTCTCCATTCTCTTTTTCATTTCATTATCTTGCATTTTATTAACCTTTCTTAAAAATAAGTATATTTTCCTTTTGCATTACATTATAAAGCCCAAATATAATTTTGTCTATATTTTTAACTAATTTAAACCCAATCTTTTCTGCATAGTCTATGGTAAACTCAACTGTTTTTACTTCCTGTCCCATATAGGTTGCGTTTCCAATAACAATGACTGCATACTTTTTAGGCTTGAGAACTCTAAACATTTCTTCCAAACTTTTTTTCATATCCTCGTTATACAAATCAATCCTTGTCCGACCCTTACCTCTAACACCAATAAATTTCTCTCTGATTTCCGAAAGATTATATCCTAATTCTTTTAATGAATGCGCGTCATTTGTAACATAGTCTAAGGCAATTGAGTAAGGAGGGGATGTTAAAATACCGTCAACGCTTTCGTTATCTAAAGGTAAATCCCGTGCATCACCAGTTTTTATATTTACCTTCCCTAACTTTAATCCAAGTTTTTTAACTATTTCTACATAATCTTTCACAGAAGCAATCATCAGTTCTAAATTTTTCAAGAATGCGTTTGAAAAATCTTTACCTCTTCTTGCATTATCACTTATAGCAACAAGTTTTGCCATCCTATAGAAATTCTTTACTTTCTCATCAGAAATTGAATCAATAGTGCTATCAATGGTTTTTCCTTCAAGATTGAACAAAGAGGGTTTTATCCTTTTTGTTATTTCTTCTTTCCATTCTATAATTTGTGCGAGCATATCTATAGATTCTGTTTTTACTTTGCTTTGAAGAACGCAAAGTGGAGATATATCTATACCAATACAATTTATTCCTAAAAGTTGAGCTTCAACAGCGGTGGTACCGCTTCCAATAAAAGGGTCTAAAACAGTATCTTCTTGGTTAAGCCCGATAATATTCAGAAGTGCCCTTATCATTTGGGGGTGAAACTTTCCTTTATATGGATAAATCCAATGAGTAAGATATTGATTGACAGACCGTGTTCTATTCTTTTGAATAATTTGGAAATAGTCAGTCGGCTTACTATTTACAAATTTAAAATATGCTAATCTCTTTCTTAGCAATTCTTCATCTTTGGTCATCAATAATTTAAACTCTCTCAGCCCATTGGTCACTTCAAAATTGGCACCGAGAGATTGTAACTCAAGTTGGGCTAATGACAATTCATAGATAAACTGAACATTATCAAGGAGGAGTAACGGTTTATCTTGGGTTAATTTCTTGGTATGATATACCCCAAAAGAGTCTAATTCCTCGGCTCTTTGAAGCATTATCGCACCTTTAAAGTTTTGCATTTTGTTTGTCATTACATCTCCTTTACATCAGATAGGGAACATTTAATACTTTTAAATCTTCTTTCGGTAGTAAAACTGCCCAACCGAATTTAACATAACTTATTCATATTGAACTTATTTAAGATGAATTACAAAGTTTAGCAATATACAAAAACTCGGTTCTGCTATACCAAATTTTATTTGAAATGCTCTCTTTCATAATTTTGAATTTTATTATTTTTTTAAATTTAAACTATTTAATTAATTTATAGATTTCTCTAAATTTTTGGTAAAGTCTCAAATATGCGGTCTAAAAAGTAAATTTTTATTTTCATAAATTTAAATAATAATTTAATTATTGAAATTTTGTTGTCAAGAAGTTTTGATAAAGTCTAAGAGGAAATCAGAAATTTTTTAAAAGGAGTTTGAAAAATTGGATTTCTAAATTTTGTAAATTTGTTTTTGCAGGGAGTGAAATTAAAAAATTAATTATTAAGGATTTTTTTCAGGAATTGTCCTGTATATGATTTAGGGTTTTTACTTACTTCTTCAGGGGTTCCCTCGGCTATTACATAACCGCCTTTCTCTCCACCTTCAGGTCCTAAATCTATTATATAATCAGCAGTTTTAATTACATCAAGATTATGTTCAATTACAATAACAGTATTTCCATTATCAACGAATCTATTTAATACATCCAGTAATTTTTTAACATCATGGAAGTGTAAGCCTGTTGTAGGTTCGTCAAGTATATATAGGGTTTTACCTGTGCTTTTTTTAGATAATTCAGTTGCGAGTTTAATTCTTTGAGCTTCGCCACCTGATAGAGTAGTTGCGGGTTGACCCAATTTAATGTATCCAAGTCCAACATCTTTAAGTGTTTGTAATTTATTTCTTATAGAAGGAATATTTTCAAAGAATTGGTAAGCTTCATCAACTGACATTTCAAGAACATCAGCGATATTTTTTTCTTTATATTTAACTTCTAAAGTTTCTTTATTAAATCTTTTTCCATTGCATTCATCGCATTTAATATAAATATCCGGGAGGAAGTGCATTTCAATTTTAATAATTCCCTGACCTTCGCATTTTTCGCATCTACCGCCTTTAACATTAAAGCTAAACCTCCCTGGTTTATATCCTCTAATTCTTGAGAGTTCTAAATTTGCGAAAAGGTCTCTAATGAAAGTAAAAGTTCCAGTATAAGTTGCAGGATTTGAGCGAGGTGTTCTACCTATTGGAGATTGGTCAATGTTTATAACTTTATCAAGATTTTCAATTCCTTCAATTTTATCATATTCACCTCCCCACATTTTAGCATTATTTAATTTTCTTGCAAGTTCCGGGTAAAGAATATCACACAGTAGAGTGCTTTTACCTGAGCCTGAAACACCTGTTATACATATAAATTTACCTAAAGGGAATCTAACAGTTATATTTTTCAAATTATGCATTCTTGCACCATAAATTGTTAAGAATTTACCATTGCCTTCTCTTCTTTTTTTAGGAATTTCAATTTTTAATTCACCTGAAAGATATTTTCCTGTTAAAGAATTTTTATTTTTAATAATATCATTAAGGGAGCCTGAAGCTACGACATAACCGCCATTTTCGCCTGCATAAGGTCCTAAGTCAACAATATAATCAGCTTCTCTAATAGTTTCTTCATCGTGTTCAATTACAATAACAGTATTTCCGAGGTCTCTTAAATGTTTGAGAGTGGACAACAATTTTTTATTATCTCTCTGGTGAAGGCCAATACTTGGTTCATCAAGGATATAGAGGACGCCGACAAGTCCTGAGCCAACCTGTGTTGCCAATCTTATTCTTTGAGCCTCACCACCTGAAAGCGTTCCTGATTCTCTGTCAAGTGTAAGGTAATCAAGTCCAACATCTTTTAAAAAAGATAGTCGTTTTTTTATTTCTTTTAAAATTTCTTTTGCAACAGTTTCTTCAAACTGAGTTAATTTTAAATTTTCAAAAAAATTTATAGCTTCATTAACTGAGAATCTTGTAACATCAATAATAGATAATTCGTTTATTTTAATAGCGAGTGCTTCTTTTTTAAGTCTTGCGCCGTTGCATTCAGGACAGGGCTTATCACTCATATATCTTTCAATTTCTTCTCTAATAGATTCTGATTTTGTTTCTCTGTATCTTCGTTTTAAATTATTAATAATTCCTTCAAATGGGGCGTCATAAGTTCCCTTAAATTTTTCAGTATAGAATTCAAAACGAATGGACTCATCGCCTGTTCCGTAGAAAATTATTTTTTTAATTTTTTCAGGTAAATTTTTAAAAGGGGTATCAAGTGAGAATTTATATTTTTTTGCTAAAGCTTCTAAAGAATTATAAAGGTAAGATGAGATTCCTATGTTGAAGGCGTCAATTGCACCATCGTTTATAGATAGTTCAGGATTAGGGACAATGAGATTAGGGTCGATTTCAAAGATTTTACCGAGTCCGTGGCATACTGGGCAGGCTCCGTAAGGACTATTAAAAGAGAATAAGCGTGGCGAGATTTCAGGAATACTTATTCCACAATCTATACAAGACAATTTTTGGGAATAAATTATTGTTTCATTATCTTTTTTTAACATTACAAGTCCATCACCATATTTTAAAGCGATTTCAACTGAGTCAGCAATTCTTGGTCTTATATCTTTTCTTATTACTAATCTATCAACTACCAATTCTATATTATGTTTAATATTTTTATCAAGGTTTGGTATTTTATCTTGATTTAAGTTATATATAGTTCCATCAATTTGGATTCTAACGAAACCTTCTTTTTGGATATCTTTAATTAATTGTTTATATTCGCCTTTTCTGCCTCTTACAAGAGGAGCCAATATTATAATTTTAGTTCCTTCTGGGTAATTAATGATTAAATCAGTAATTTGAGATGAGGAAAGCGATGAAATTGGTTTTCCGCAATTTGGGCAATAAGGTTTTCCTATTCTTGCAAAAAGTAATCTTAAATAATCATATATTTCTGTAATAGTTCCTACTGTTGAGCGTGGATTTCTATGAGTGCTTTTTTGTTCAATTGATATTGCAGGGGACAAACCTTCAATAGATTCAACGTCAGGTTTTTCCATTTGTCCTAAAAATTGTCGGGCGTAGGCGCTTAATGATTCTACATATCTTCTTTGACCTTCTGCATAAATAGTATCAAAAGCGAGTGAAGATTTACCTGAGCCACTTAGACCTGTGAAAACAATAAATTTATTTCTTGGCAAAGTTAAATTTATATTTTTTAAATTATGTTCTTTTGCGCCCTTAATAATTATATTTTCGTAGCTCATATAATTAAAAGAAGAGAATTATTTTAAAAGTCCAAGTGAAATTAGAATTATTCCTGTTACAATACAGAAAGGTGCTAAAAAACTCATAAAGCCTGTATAATTTTGACCAACAAAAGAAAGGAATACAAATCCTGAAAAATATACTATTAATCCTGTTGTTAATAAAGTTTTTCCTTTAATAGATTTTAATTTTAAAATTAGATTTTTCATAGTTTGCTACTCCTTTAGTAAATCTGGCGCTTTTTCTTTTAAAAATTTATGTAGAAGTTCTTTTACATTTTGAGCGGTTTCTAATTTTAAAACCTGGTTTAAGATTTCATTTGCTTCGTTATAAGAGATTGAACGTATTAATTTTTTTATTTCAGGTATATTTATAGCACTCATACTTAGGACATCAACATCCATACCAATGAATAGGATAGCAGCCATAGGGTCAGCTGCGAGTTCACCGCAGATATGAACTTCCACATTATTTTTATGGGCATTTTCAACAACCTGTTTTATTAATTTTATAATTGCGGGATGAAATGGTTCATAAAGATATGAAATTTTAGGATTGTTTCTGTCAACCGCCAAAGTATATTGGACTAAATCATTTGTTCCTATACTAAAAAATGATACTTCTTTTGCTAATATATCAGAAGTTATTGCTGCTGATGGTATTTCAATCATTGCCCCAAGTTCAATATCTTCTTTAAAATTTTTACCTTCTTTTCTTAAAGATTCTTTGACGCTATTTAAAATTTTTTTTATTTGTCTTATCTCATCAACAGAGGATATCATAGGGAACATAATTTTTCCGTTTCCGAAGTATGAAGCTCTTAGAATAGCTCTTAATTGAGTTTTAAATATATCAATGTTATCAAAGCAGAATCTTATAGCTCTATAACCTAAAAATGGATTGGCCTCTTGGAAATTTTTTATACTTCCTCCTATTTTATCGCCACCTGCATCAAGTGTTCTAAATATTACTTCATAAGGTTTCATCTTTTCAACAGCCTCTTTAAATATATTGAATAATTCATTTTCAGTTGGTAATTCTGTTCTATTTAAATACAAAAATTCGGTTCTAAACAAACCAATTCCTTCGCCGCCGTGTGTTATAACAGAGTCAACTTCTTCGTTTATTTCAATATTGCCTGCAATTCTTATATATTTTCTATCTGTTGTAACTGGCTGTAAATATCTTATTTTTTTTAATTCTTCTGAAAATTTTTCAAATACGCTTTTAGCGGTTTTATATTCTTTTAATGTTTTTTCATTTGGATTTATTATTATAACGCCGTGATTGCCGTCAACAATTATAGTATTATTTTCAGAAACAAAATCAAAGACATTTTGGATACCGACGACAGCTGGTATTTCAAGTGCTCTGGCAACAATTGCTGTATGTGAAGTGCTACCGCCAAGTTCTGTAACAAATCCCAATATTTTCTCTTTTTCCATAGAAGCAGTATCTGTTGGAGTTAAATCACGCGCTATTAAGACAACAGCATTTTCCAATTGTAATTTTGGTTTCGGTTGCTTCTTTATTAAATTGTTCATTAATCTTTTAGCCAAATCCTGAATATCAGCTGCACGCTCACTTAAATATTCATCTTTTAAAGATTTTAAATTTTTTAAGTATTTGTTCACAACCTCATAAAGAGCCCATTCAGCATTTTTATGATTGTCAACTATTTCTGTTATAACTTCTTTTTCTATATAAGGGTCATCTAAAATAAGAAAATGAACTGCAAAGAAATCTAATTCATTTGTTTTAACTTTTTTTAAAAATTCTTTTCTCAAATTATTTAATTCTCTTTTAGTTTTTGAAAGTGCACTTTCAAATCTTTTAATTTCTTTTTCAACTTCTTTAGAATCAATTTTATAATTAGGTATAATATATTTTTCTTCGCTGTAGATATGAGCAGGTCCAATTGCAATGCCAGGTGAAGCTGCAATACCAGTTAATTTTATCTCTTTTAATTTCTCTTTTTTAACCATTTTAAATAAATTTAATAATTAAAATTTTGATTTCAATAAATTTTTTACGATATTAAATACATCATTAACTGAAATAGCATATAAGCATTCAAGATTGAATGGGCATTTATTTTTAACACAAGGTGAACAGGGTAAATTTTTATTTATATAAATTTTTATACCAGGATTTAACATTCCTGTTTCTCTTATATCAGCTGCTCCTTCTATTGCAATTACAGGAGTTCCAACTAAATTTGCAAGATGCATAGGTCCTGTATCATTTGTTATAAAAATGTCAAGTTCTTTTAAAATTGCTATATACTCACGCAATGTTAGTTTTCCTGCAAAATTATAGACAGGTTTTTTTATAAGTTTAACTACGCAATCAACATATTCTTTTTCATTTTTGCTACCAAAAAATATTATATTTGTGTTATTAAAATTTTCAAGTATTTTATCAGAAAGCATAGCAAATCTTTCTTTAAACCAGCGTCTTGAAGAGGCATTGGCATTCGGATTTATTCCAATTTTAATTCCTTTGATTTTTTTTAAAATTCTTTTTGCACTCAAAATTTCACTTTTTTTTAAAAATACTTTTGCAATAGGTTTTTCAATTTTTTCAAATTTTAAATTATTTTTTTCTAAAAAATTATAAAGTAAATTCAAATATTTTTTTGCTCTATGAATTACTTTTTCTGGTTTGTTTAATTTAAAATTTAAAAGAAAATTTCTTGCTTCGTTTTTGTAACCCACTCTAATTTTAGAGCCACTTAAAAATAAAATTAGTGCTGATGAAAATGAATCAGGTAAAGAGAAAAATAAATCAAATTTATATTTTCTTAAACTAATGCCTGTTTTTATTGCTGAAAAAATACCGTGCTTTTTATCATCAATTATTATAAGTTTGTCAAAATAAGGGTTGTTTATAAATATATCTTTAACATTTTTTCGCATTACAAGAAAAATTTTGCTTTTTTTGAAATACTTTCTTGTTAATTCAACAAATGGAATAGATAAAACAGCGTCGCCTACCCAGTTTGGTATTCTTATTGCTATTCTGTTAAACATTTTCTAAAAAATCCTTTTTAATTTTTTAAAAAAAACTTTTTCTGAATAATATTTTGAATATAATTTTTTTGAATTTTGTGACATCTTTTTTAATAATGATTTTGATTCTAATAATTTAATAATTGCATCAGCAAGTTGTTCTGGATTTTTAGGCTCAATTATTATTCCATTGTAATTATTTTTTATAATTTCTGGAATGACATTAACATTTGTTCCTATAACTGCTTTACCAAGGTAAAGATATTCTAAGGCAACTCTACAAATTGTTTCAGAATCAATTGAAGTGACAATGGCGATGTCAAATAGGTTAACTAAATCAGCTATATCAGAAAGAAGAGAAAATATTTTAAGTTTATTTTCTATTTTATAAATTTTTGAAAGTTCTAAAATTTCAGAAAATTTTATATGTTCTTCTTTGCCTGCAAGTATAAATTGAATATTTTTATATTTTTGAGCCACAATTCCTGCTGCTTTAACAAAAGTATATTGGTCTTTAACATAATCAAATCTGCCAATCATTCCTACAATTTTATTTTTTAAATTAATTCTATATTTTTTCGCTGTTTTATTTTTATTTGAGATTACTTTAAAATGCTCTTCATCTGCTGAGCCGTAAATTATTTCAATTTTATTTTTAAAAGGTTTAAGAAATTTTTCATTAATTCTATATATAGATTTAGAAGTTAAAATTATTTTATCAGCGAGAGAATAAATTAGTTTTGAGAAAATATTATTTTTTATTTTTCTTCTATCACCTCTCGTTAGAATGAATTTTACTTTTGTAAAAATTTTTAAAAGGGCAGAGAAGGTATGGTCTTCGGAACGATGGGCATTGATTATTTCAATCTTATTTTCTTTTATAAATTTTAAAGCACGCTTAAAATTTTTTATGAGTCTGAATAAATTAAATGACTCAAAGTTTAAATCAATTGTTTTTAAATTATATTCAACAGCTTTTAAATAAGGTGGCGAATTTTTTTTACTTCCTACATAAACATTATAATTATTATTTTGTAATACCCTTGCTGTATTAATAGCATAAAAAGCAGTAGCATTCCACCATCTAACATTTATTAAAATTAGTATATTTTTCATTTTAATATTTTTTCAATTTTTTTTAGAACAAAATTTAATTTAATATCTTTCATACATTTAAAATGAGATTTTGGGCATTTATTTTTTCCGTGATAATCACAGGGTCTGCATTTTAAATTTTTATTTTCAATTATAAAAATATTTTTGCCTTTTGGTATAAAACCAAATTCTTTTTTAGTGCTACCTAAAATAATTAAAATTGGAATAGAGCAACCAAAACCTAAATGCATAATTCCGCTATCATTTGTTACAAGCAGATTACTCTGTTTTAAAATATCAGCTGTTTCTAAAATTGATACTTTGCCTGTCAGGTCAAGCACATTTTTATTATTTTCAAATTTAAAAATTTTTCTTTCTTTATCTTCTTTTGAACCTAAAATTACAATTAGATATTTTTTTGATAAAACCTCAACTAATTTATCAAAATAGGTCCATATTTTTGTTTTCCATTTTGCATAAGGTGCAATCGCTATAATTTTATTTTTAGTTTTAATTAAATATTTTTTAAGTGAAAATACTTCGTAATTAAAATCTTTTTCTGTAATTTTAATTTTTAATTTTTTTAAAGTTTCAAGATAATTTTTTATAACATAATTTTTTTTTAATAGATTAATTTTAAAGAATACGAGCAGAAATCTTCTGAATTTATATTTTTTATATGAAATAATTTTTTTTAAAAAGAAGAATTTAATTAAGATGCTTCTTAAATTTTTTTGGAGGTCAATTATTTTATAATAATTTTCCTGCTTTATTTTCTTTATCAATTGAAATAAAGTTTCATTTTTTTTGTCAAATGTAATTATTTTATTTAAAAAAGGATTGAATTTGAATATTTCAGAATATTCTTTTAAAGTTAAAAGGTGAACTATGTAATTTGAGTTTGACAATTTTTTTATAACAGGATGAACAAGTATGACATCGCCCAAGGATGAGAATCTTATAATTAGTATTTTTTCTTTGTATGCCATCTTCTATGAACCCAAAACCATTGTTCAGGATATTTTCTTATCCATTTTTCAACTTCATTTGACCATAATTCAGTTGTTAAATATATATCATCTTTAATTTGAAATTCTTCAGATATATACAATGTATGTTTATCGTCTTTTTCCCTTATAAGATTAAAAAGAATCATTGGTGCTTTTGTTTTAATAGCGAATATAGCAGGACCTTTAAAAGTTGATGCTTCTTTCCCAAAAAATTTAATAAAAATTCCATTTGAACCAGCATCCTGGTCTGAGATTAAACCAAGTAACTTATTCTCTTTTAATGCTTTTAAACCTCCTCTTAAAGAATCTTTCATAGATACAAGTTCAATTCCTGCTTTTCTCCTAATTCTATTTATAAACCTGTCGGAAAACGGATTTTTCATAGGATGATAAACTGCAACTAATTTATAACCCATTTTTACAACTAATGCTCCTAAAAGTTCCCAATTCCCAAGATGCGAAGTTACTGCTACTATTCCTTTCTTTTTTTGAAGCGCCCTCTTTAAATTTTCTTCTCCAATTATTATAAAATTTTTTTTAAAGTAATCTTCGTTTAAATCAGGCAATTTTATAAATTCAAAAAAGTTTTTGGCTAAATTTATAAATACATTTTTGCAAATTTTTAAAATTTCATAATCACCCTTTTCAGTAAATGCTAATTTCAAATTATTTATAGTACGCAATCTGTGTGTTTTGTCTAAATAAAAAATTATACTTCCTAAAAAATAAGCAATTTTTAAACCAATTTTTAATGGAAATAGCCTGAAAAAATTGACTAAATAAAAAAGAAAAAAATATTCAATTAAATATTTAAAAAATTTTTTCATTGGATTCCCTGAGATTTTAAAACATTAAGATTATTCTCAAGTTCCTTGTCAGCAGGATTAAGTTTAAAAGCCTTTTCCCATTCTTTGTAAGCTTTGGATAAATTATTAAGATAATAATAAGTATTTCCTAAATGTTTATAAGCGAGATAGTAATCCGGTTTAATCTCAATAGATTTTTTAAAATAAATTTCCGCCTGATGATAATTTTTTAACCAAAGATAACAAACACCTATATTAAAATAAGATTCAGCAAAATTTTTCTTATAAAAAGATGCTTTTTCAAAGTATGGAATTGCTTTATAATATTCTCTTTTTTTCTGAAAAAGAATACCAATATTATAATAGGCATCAGCATATTGTGGATATATCCTTATGGCTTCGTTAAGAAGCTTTAATGATTCATCAAGATAATTTGCATTTAAATATAAAGTGCCTAAATTGTAATAAGCATCCTTGTAATTTGGATTAAGTGAAATCGCTTTTTTATACATCTGAACCGCTTCATTATATTTTTTGAAATCTTCAAGTATTACAGCAATATTATTGTATGCTTCGTAATTATTAGAATCTAATTCAATTGCTTTTTTAAAACTTTCAAAAGCTTCAATTTTTTTTCCAATTTTATACAATTCAACACCAAGGTTATTATAACTTTTTGAATTTTGAGGGTCATTTTCAATTGCTTTTTTAAAAGCTTCAATTGCCTGATAAGGTTTCCCTAAATCACTATAAATATTTCCAAGAAGTGAATATGCCCTTGAATATTTAGGGTCAATTTCTATTGCTTCCAATAATTCTTTTATTGCTTTCTCATACTCGCCTTTATTTTTGTAATCCATAGCAAGATTATAATGAATTCGCTGCTTGGCATATTCTGTTCCACTAACAAATTTTGATTTTAACGAATATTTGCTCGCTAAAATAGTTTCACCAATGCTATTTAAATATTCACCAATATGATAATAAACTATTGATGCCATATCCCTGTCCATTAAATCTTGATAAATTTTTTTATCATCCATTGATGTAAAATCATAAGAAAAGAAAGTATAATTATCAATTCTTTTTTCAGTCTCGGATTTTATTAATTTATAAATTATTCCGTATGGAACAATTTTTTTGTTATCTTGAAGTTTTTTCTGAACTTCATAAGTGTAAAATATTTCATTTGTTGCTTTTTCTAAAAGAATATCTTCAATTTTATCTCTTATTCTCTTTTTTAAATCATTTGGAACAGGAAATTTAATTTTAGCGTATTTGAATATTTCTTGAAATATAAATCCGTATTCTTCTACAGGGATAATGTCGGGTCTTAATTTTTTAACATATAAATAATAAGCAAGCGGAAAAGTTGTGTTGTCCCCCATTACAAAAAGAAAACTATCTTTCGTCGCTGTCTTTAATATGTTCTTTGTATACTCACTTATTATATAATTTTTGCTCTTATCATTTAAATGAAAATTGATTAAAAATAATAAAATTGGTAAAATAAAAAAATATTTCAAATTTGAAATAGAACTTTTTGATATTATATAAATTATACCAAAAGGAAGAATAAAAATAAATAACAGAATAACAGGAATGTAAAATACTTGATTTACATAAATACTTAATTTTGAAATTTTAAAATTGGTAATATATGTTGTTGTGAGAGTATAAAAAATAATAGAGGCAATTAAAAATAAAAATAATTTTCTTTTTTTCTTAAACAATTCATAGAACGCTGGTAAAATTAAAATAGTAACAGGCAGTGAAAGATTTTGATAAGTTATTTTTAATATAACGAAAAGTTGTTTTAAAAAATTTAATAAATTTCTTTTAGCCTGTAATATCGTTTCTGTTTGGGATTCTGAAACAAGTTTTCCATACTGTTTTCTTAATATGTGATAGAAAAAATTTTTTAAATTTGAAGTTTCGCCCCAATCAATAGCAGGATTCGCAAATGAGCGAATTGGCATATAAAAATATACTGAAAGACCTAATAAAAATAATAAAAACATTATTGTTAAAATTCTTAAATTCTTTATTATATCAGGCTTGTTCAATAATATCCATAAAATAAATATTGGACTGAAAACTAAAGCAGATTGATGCGCAACAATGTTTAAGCCATAAAGAAAAGAAAAAAGTTTTAAAAATTTTAAATTTTTTGTAAGACCAAATTTAATAAGAATTGAAAAATTTAAAGTTAGCAGAAACATATTTAAAGTATAAACTTCAGAATTTGTTGATTGCGACCATATTAGGTTTGTTAATCCTAAAATTAAAGAAGTTATTAAAGAAACTTCATTTTTGTATTGCAAAAATTTGTTGTTAAATTCTTTTGAATAAATATGCTCAATTATTGAGTTTAAGGAATAGTAAAGGGTAAGCATAGTTAAAGTAGTAAAGATGCCTGATAAAAAATTTACAGCGAAAGCGAAATTATCAATTGGGGCGGTATTAAAAATTGAAATTAAATATTGGAATGGCAAGAAAAGGTAAGAGAATAATTTAGCTAAAATATAATATAGAGGATAACCTGGCGGATGGCCTGTTCCTAAAAAATATGATGCTGTAAGTAATTCACCACTATCACCTGCTGTAACCTCAAAAGCAGAAGTTTTAAAATATATTGCTAAACCTATTATTAAAATATAAAATGGATAAAATTTTCTTATTTTTTCAAATATCATCTTCTTTTTTTAGCCTGCTTACTATGTTATTTATAATTTCATAAGAAAATCCTCTGCTTAATAAAAAATTGTAAATCTTTTGAACTAATTTTTCATTAAGATTTTCTTTTAAATTTTTAAACTTTGAATTTAAAGCTTTTTGAGCTAATTCTTCTTCGTTAAATTCTTTATAAATTTTTTCTATACATTCTTTTATTAGGTTTTCATCAAATTTTTTATTAAAAAGCTCTTGCTTCAATCTATATTTGCCCATAGGCTTTTCTTCAATTTTTGCCATCGCATATTCGTATATAAATTCTTCGTCATTTAAATATTTATAATTTTTTAATTCATTTGTGATTTGATTAATTATATTCTCTGAAAAATTTTTTGATTTTAGTTTTTCAATTAAAGCTCTTTCTGTATAAGTTTTCTTAGAAATTAAATTATAAACATATTCTCTCGCTTTTTGTAAAAGATATTCGTTTTCAAGATATTTTAATTTCTCTTCTGATATTTCTTCACCAACTTTTAATGCAAGGTAGTTTAAATCTGCTGAAGTTAATGAAAATTTAAAATTATTATCAACATAGACTGAAAAGAATTTTTTATTTTTTTTATTTTGGATTATATCAGTGATAATAGGCATAAATTAACGTTTGGTCCACTGGAATCTTTTTCTCGCTTTCGGGTGTCCATATTTTTTTCTTTCAACTATTCTTGAATCTCTTGTTAGTAATTTTTCTTTTTTAAGAATTGGCTTTAAATCAGGATGGGCTAAAGCAATAGATTTTGCCAATGCTAATCTTATGGCTTCAAATTGTCCTGTTGTTCCGCCACCTGTTACTTTTGCTATAACATCATATTTAATATCAGGTGGTAATTTTTCCAAAACTTTTTTAATTTCAAAAATATAATCTTGCCTGCCAAAATATTTTTCAATTTCTCTGCCATTTATTATTATATTGCCTTCCCCCCTTTTTAGCCAAACAGTTGCTGAAGATTCTTTCCTGCCACCACTTGCAAATGCTATATATTCATTTCCCACAATTTTACCTCCAGAATTATAAAATTAATTGGTCACATTTAATGAGGTGACCTAAATAATAAATTTTTAAATCTCATATTTTACAGGCTTTTGAGCTTGATGAGGATGAGATGCTCCTTTATAAATTTTTAAATTCTTTAATAGTTTATCTCTCAATTTATTTTTAGGTAGCATTCCTTTAACAGCGTGATAGATTAAAAACTCGGGCTTTTTTTCTAACATCATTTTGGCTGTTCTTTCTTTTAAACCGCCAGGATATCCTGTATGCCAACGATAAATCTTGTCCTCAATCTTATTCCCTGTTAATCTTACTTTTTCAGCATTTATAACAATAACATTATCACCACACTCAATATCTGGCGAGAAATAGACTTTATTTTTGCCCCTTAAAATTTTTGCAATCTCCGTCGCCAACCGCCCTAAAACCTTATTCTCAGCATCTATTAAATACCACTTCTTCTCAATATTTTTCGCTCTCTCTGTTAATTTCATTTCTTTGTACCTCTTAAAAAAATTTAAAAATAAATATTATATAATTTTTTTAAAAAGTCAAATATTTTTTTAAATTTACGGAAATCTCACAAAAAATTTTTTGGTTTTAAGTCTCTAAAAAACCAGAACTTGAAAAAATATTATTAATTTTTTACAAAATTTTTTCAAAATTTTGACAGGAATGTCCATAGATTTATAGAAAAGTAAAGAAACTACCATAACAAATCTAAATAGATAAAAATTTATTGTAGTTTGACTTGAATTTTATTTTTTGTAAATTTAATTAAATGAAAAAAATTTTTTTAGTAATATTATTATTTCTCTTTTCGTGCACACAGAAATATAAAAATGAAGAGGAACCAAATGACCTTTTGTTTAATGCTCAACCTTTTGAAATTCCTGTTAAAATAAAAGGTAAATTGGCAAATATAAACGATATAGATTTTTTTAGAATTTCTAAGAGTAACCAAAACAATCTTCCAATTGCAATTTATATAAATTCTTCTTGGACAAATTTATTAAAATTAACTTTGATTGAAAATAACAAAGAGATAAAATCATTTTTGTGTAATGAAAATGAAGTTTCTATTAGAAATATTTTTTTAAACAATTCTTTATATTTTATTAAAATAGAAAAAAATAGAAAAATTCCTGATGAAGTTGATTATATTTTAAAAATAGAAGAAGAGAAGGATTTTCAAAATTTTGAGCGAGAGCCAAATGATAATTTCGCTTTTGCAAATGAAATAGATACAAATTTAAATTATATAAAAGGTTATTTTACCCCTTCTTTTAATTTATTGAATTCAAATGAAAATTATTTAGAAACAGATTGGTTTAAATGTTTTTTGAAAAAAAGTAATATTGTTTCTGTTGAAATAACAAGCGTTCCTGGAATTGATTCTGTTTTAGAAATTTATGATGAATTTTTAACTTTTTTAAAAAAGTGTGATTCATTTGGTATTGATGAACCAGAATTTTTAAGAAATTATATTATTCCAGAATCAGGTTATTATTTTATAAAAGTTTATTCAAAAGATTATTTAAACAATTCAAAGATACCATATAAACTTTATATTACTTTAAGCAAGACCAATTCAGAATTTGAAATTGAGCCAAATGATAATTTTGCAGTTGCAAATAAATTTTTAAATTATATAAAAGGGTATATTTCCCCAAAAGGCGACAGAGACTTTTTTCTATTTGAAATAAATGATTCTCCATCTCTTGTTGATATTAATATTACACCGTTATGGGGAATTGATTTAATATTGAATATTTATAATTTCTATGGTGAATTATTAAAAAGTATAAATTATTATCCGAGTGCCTATGGTGAATTTTATTCAAATTTTTATTTAGAGCCGGGTAAGTATTATGTAGAAGTCAAATCAGCAAATGAAGAGTTACAAAATTCAAATGATTTTTATAAATTAACAATTTCAAAAAAGAGATATGAACAGAATTTAGAAATTGAGCCAAATGATAATTTTGAAAATGCGAATACAATTGAATTAAATAAAAGTATTAAAGGGAAAATTGGATTTCGTTCAGATTTAGATTTTTATAAATTAAATATTTCTGAAAGAAGTAAAGTCAAAATTTCAGTTACTCCTGTAAGTTCAGTAAATTTTTTAATTGAGATTTATAATTCTAAAAAAGAATTGAACAAGCAGATAAACAAAAATGGAGTAAGCGAAGGTGAGAGTGATTATTTAGATTTGGAAAGTGGAGTTTATTATATTATTTTAAGAGATGCCGAAAATTTAAATAGTAATTATTATGAAAATTATGTATTATCAATTTTAAAACGATGAGAAATTTTTATTTGAAAATTATAATTTTATTTTTAATTTCAAATTTTTTAGAAGCGGAATCGTTATGGGTTGAAGAAGGGAATATATATTCAAGAACGAAGAGTTGGAAAGTTGGTGATACTATAAAAATAATATTTAAGGAGAAGACGATATTAGAATATAACAATTTAGTTTCAGAGATGACAAAGATTAATGCGAGGGGGGAAGGGGGGAGTGGTGCTTTTATAAATTTTTTGCCAAAACTTGGCGGAAGCGAAAACTTTGAAACATCTCAAAGAGCATCTGTGAAAAATAGAAGGGAAATTTCAAGGGTAATAACCGCTCAGGTTATTAATCTCTTGCCTAATAAAAATTTACAAATATCAGCAAATCATAATATAATTATAAATAATAACTCTGAAACAATTACTATCACAGGCGAGGTCAATCCTTCTGATATTAAAAATAAAAAATATGTTTATTCAACTGATATTATAAATGCTTCTATAAATTATCAGTCAGTAATTTTAAAACCCACTCTTATTGCTCAATCCGATTTTGTTAAAACTTATCAAACCAATATATCAGTAGTTTCAGGAAAAACTCAAATAAATATAACTTCACAATATGAAATATCAGAAAATAAAAGAAATCAACTTATTTTAGAATATCTTAATAAAATCATATCTATTCTTTTTAGAAAGTAATTATTTTTTACTCCCCATTATTCTTTCAAGGTTATTAACAATTTTTGAATTTTGAATAGTAGAAATATACCATTCATTGAGTGCATAATTTCTATAAATATTTTCAAGTTCTGCCTTTATTTTTGGTAATTCGTAATAGAATTTGTTCCAATCAGGTTCTTTTGAATCAATTACCTGAATAACAGCATAACCATCCGGCAGTGAAATTTTTTCACTAAATTCTCCTTTTCTTAATGA
>Ga0308390_1000708_pt1 | contig 22818 bp, 19 predicted proteins | sample Hotspr2Sample149_FD_202358 | JGI IMG/M metagenome (GOLD analysis project Ga0308390, IMG submission 202358) | Hot spring phototrophic mat microbial communities from Mushroom Spring, Yellowstone National Park, Wyoming, United States - 20040719_149 ...
CAAAGCACTAAGATAGGTAGCGGATATATAAAGACAGGTGTTTCAACAATCACATTATATTATGGAAGAGCCGGGACAGTAATTAAACCCGGGGAATATGATGATATAAGTTTTATTGGAACACATAATATAGGTTCAAATTTAAAAACAGATGTGACAAAAGATTTTCCGAGCTGGACAAAGTTTCAGACTAACGGGACAGAAGTAAAGACAGCGAATTTAAATGGTATACCATTGGTGCAGTCAGTTGTGATAAAGAGGGTAAGAAAAGATAAGGCATTGTCATATATAGATAAACTTGTTCGGAACATAGAAGGATATAAGGCAGAAGTTACAATTACAACCGAAGCAGTTTTATATAGTATAGATACAAATGTAAAAGTTAAATATAAGATAGTGAATCAATCAGCAGAAGATGATATAAAAATAGTAAAGTTAATATTTGATATAAATTTAGATAGCAGTTGGTTTAAAGTTAAGACAAGCCAGATAAGTTCACTTAAGAGTGGTAATATAATATTAGGTAGTAATACAATAGAGATAGATTATAGTGGTAATTATATAAAGAGCATAAATGGTTCAGAGAAAGAGGAAGATAGGATTGACATAATAGAGATACCGATATGGTATAAAATTGAAAAAGAGACTAACATAAGTATAAAGGCTAAATATGGATTAGCCCCTGCAGGGACAGCAGACGAGAATACAGTCTCTGAGGGAAAGACACAGGAATTGAAATTTAGATTTGCAAATTTTGGCAGGATAATAGGAAAAGTATATCCTGGGAATGTTACATTCAGTGCCCAGGTTCTTGATAGGAATGGAAACGAAGTTAAGAGTGTTTTTGGAGAAGTTGTGCCAATGATATACAGCGATACAAATGGAGTATATATATTGGATTATGTTCCAGAAGGGGTATGGGATATAAAACTGACCTCAGGGAATTTGACAGGCACATCAAAGGGTATAAGAGTGCAAAAAGGAGATAATATTACATTTAAAGAGAATAAAGAACTTGAAATAGATTTAAAATATATAGTTCAGAAGGAGAAGAAGAGTTATCAGAGGATAGGATGTTATGAGTCTGGATATGAGAATACATATTTATTGGTGCCAACAGGAGATGCAGTTATAGAGAATTTTGCATTTAATATAAGGGTGAACAAATTAAGCGATAAGGAGCGCAAAGCAATATCAGAAGGTAAAAGCGGAGTAATAAAGACTGAGTATAGCAAGACAGGAAATCTTGAAGGTTTTGATTTAGATGTAGAGGATTTGGAAGGAGTTGACTATAAATCAGGAATTGAGTTAAGTTCAGAATGTATATAGTTTTGGAATATAAAGAAGAATTATTACCTGAGTTCTGGAAAGAAAAAGACCTTGCTGTATTTTATTGGGATGATAGGGTAGGGAAATGGTATAGGTTAGGAGGAGTAGTAGATGAAGTTAACAACAGTATAAGCGTGAATATAAGATATTTGCACAGGCGGTATGCTGTTTTAGCAGGTGTGCGAAATGAGAAGAATTTAATGATATACGGAGTAGAAGTGAATAATAATCCATTTACACCAAAAGCAAATGACCCTGAATATAATCATACGATAATAGGGTATCAATTGAGAGAGCCTGCAGGAGATGTTGAGCTGGTAATATACAATATGAGAGGAGAAGAGATAATAAGATATAAGTTGGATGGAAGTAAGTTGAACGGACAGCAGAGCTGGGATGGTAAAGATAAGAATGGTAATTTAGTGCCAGGCGGAATATATATATTCCAGATAATAGCAAATAAGAAAGATGTTTATACAGGTTCAATAATTTTGATAAAGTAAAAGGAGTAAGAATATGAGGATTAAAATTATAATAATATTTTTGATTTTTGCATTGAAATTATACGGAGTATATGAGGATATAGGGAAGGAAGCAAGGGCTAAAGGGATGGGAAATGCGTTTTACGCAGAGCCAGCAGGGATTTTAAGTATGTATTATAATCCAGCAGGAACAGCATTTACAAAAAAAATAGAAGTAAGCGGTAATTTTGGACTGCCCTATACAGGATTTGAGACAATTGATTTTAAGACATTCAATGGCGAGTTTCTTTATCCATTTACATATCATCTGAAAAGTGAAATGATATTTAAGAACGGTGTTTTTGGAATAGGGTTTAATAATCTGTCACATTATTATGAGAATTCAGAATATGACAGCGATGATGATATATACTATTACGAGAGGTTAATAAAGATTAATATAAGCAAAGATTTATTGGATATAATAGGACCTGGGACAAGGTTTGGAGTAGGGATAAATTTCAACATATTTATGAGGGGACTGGATGGTAATATAGATACAAAGGCAAATGGAGGATATTTTATAAATGGATTGAAGACAAGCGGGATAGGAATAGATTTAGGATTTATTTATGTAATGAATGTTAATATGATATTAGGATTTTCAATTGATAATTTGATAGAGCCGAATGTAGCATTTAATAAAGATTTGGCAGAGGAGGCAGTTGAAAAGAATTATAAGATAGGGTTATCATGGAAGAAGGAGAGGTTATGGAGATTTAAATATGTAACCATAGCCGGAGGGGTTTCATTTGAGAATTTAAAGAGTGATGTATGGGAATACAGGATAGGTTATGAGTTTTGGGAATTTGATAGGGTAATGGGGATAAGGATAGGATATGAGACAAGTGACAGGGGTATGAATATTTTGGGATTAGGATTAACTGGTAGGAAGAGTTTTGGTATGAGGAAGACCCATGAGATAGAGGTGAATTATGGTTTTAATTATCCAGTAGTAGCGATAAAGCAGACATACGGTAATCATACATTTTCACTGGTCTATCGGTATAGTTTACCTGAATATTTATTTGAATTTGACATAAGGAAGAGGGTTCCGATGAGAGAGCGATATGAGAAGGAAGGTAAGGCAGAAGAGGTTTCGGTAAAGGAGGAGAAGAGAGAGGAGAAGCCGTTAAAGGAGGAGAAGCAGCCAAAAGTGTCAGTTGAACAGGAGCAAGTTCCAGCAGGAGAGATAAAGATACATATAGTAGGAGAAGGGGACAATTTAATGAAGATATCAAAGATGTATTATGGTAGCAACAAGTATTGGCAGAAACTTGCTGAATATAATGGTTTAAAACCGCCAAATTATCCATTCAAAGTGGGACAACAACTCAAAATTCCCCCTGTCTCAGAATTAGAAAAATAGATTTTGTTTTAACTCAGTGTAATATTTATTTTTTATTTAATTCATTTTTAATTTTGATAGTATCTTCAATTAATTTTAAAATTGCTTTATCTTTTGGTCTGTTTGCTTCTTTTTTAGAGATTAGAATATCATTTAATGAGGCAACATTGACATAAAAATTTCCTATTTTTAATTTAATTGATTTTGCTCGGACTTTTTCAAAAGTTTGGTTATGTCCCAGTCTAAAAACAAAGTCAACAACCATTTCTTTATTTTCGGTTCTTATTGTCTCGCTTAATTCATCATTTATTTTTAATATTTGCATATTAAGGTTTTTAGCAAATAGATTTATTTTTTTTCTATTAATATTAGTATCTATTACAAAAAAATCAATATCGTAAGTCATTACAGGAACGCCCTGAAGTGCGCAAGCAACATTACCAACTAAAATTGCTTCTAATTTTACTTTTTTTAATTCTTTTAAAATTTTTAATAAAATAATTTCATCAGGGGACATATATATTATTTTTAAGCCTTCTTAATAAAAATCTTTTAGGCCAGGATTTTGGTTTTAAGAGATTTCTTAATATAAGATGTAAATCATGTTTTGGAATATCAGGAAATTTGGACGCTAATTTTTCTTCGTATTTTGCTATTTTGCGAAATATTTTGGCATCATCTTTTTTCATATTCATAAAATTATTACAAATTTTTTTAATGTCAAATCTGAAAGTCTAATATAAGTTTAATAGTATAAGAATTTTTCCCGTTGTAATTAAAACTTAATAAGTAACTATTAAATGGCGTTGAAAGTTCGTTGAATAATTTTTTTGTTTTTAAAACTTTAACAGGTTTTTTATTTATAAAGCATTTTAATTTTTTTATATTTTCTGGATAATGAAATATTAAATTTATCTTGCGCGTTTTAATAAAATTTGAACTTTTACTAATAGTTAGAATGTTATTTTTAAAGCTAATATTTATCAAATTATACTTGTTATTATTATAATCAAGAGATACTCCATCATCTTCGTAGTATTCAAAATTTATTTCTTTATTTGAAGGGAAAATTTCAAATTGTAAATTTTTTGGGTAGCCTGATTTTATAAAAAGAGTATTTTCAGTATTAATAGGTATTATACTGCCTTTTCTTACAAAAACCGGAATAATATTAAGAGGCACTTTAAATTTTTTAAAACATTTTCCTTTTATGATTTCACCTGTCCAGATATTAAGCCATTCACCTTCTGGAAAATATATTTTTATTTTTGAACTTTTAGAAACAACAGGAGCAACTAAAATTGAATCTCCTAAAAGATATTGATATTTGAATTTATAACAATTTTTGTCATCAGGAAATTCGTAATACAAAGAACGAACAATTGGTTTTGCATACATATAAGATTCAAAGTTAAGTTTATAAAAATAGGGTAAAATTTTATATCTCAATCTTGTAAAATTTTTGAATATTTCAACAGTTTGATTATCATAAATAAAAGGTTCTCTTGAGAAATCTGATTTACTTGAATGAGTTCGCATAATAGGAGAGAGCGCGCCGAACTGAATCCATCTTATATACAAATCTTTTGGAATTTTTTCGCCAAGGAACCCGCCCAAATCGTGCGAAACGAAATTGCACAGTAAATTGCCTGCTGTGTGAGTATAATAAACTTCATATTTAAGAGTTTTCCAGTTTGAGTATGTATCACCTGTAAAACATACAGGGTATCTATGCGAACCTATTCCACCAAATCTTGACAAAATAATTGCTCTTTTTTTAGAAAATTTTTCAGTTGTTTTATAATAAAAATGATTAAGCCATAATTGAGGATTTAACCTAATATAAGCCGAAGTTCCCAAAGCCATTTTATCTTTATTTTTGTTTTTTTCAAGAAATTCTTCTATAACAGGCAGACCGTCAGCGCCCCAGCCATCAACCCACCAGAAGTCTATTCCCTGCTTTAATTTTTCAAGCAAAAGTTTTTCGCAAAATAGTTTAACATCTTTTTTGTTAAGCCAGTTACATCGCCATTCTTTTCTCTCTTTTGTAAAAAATTTTAGATGCGAATCGTTCAAAGGAAGAATTTCAGATGAGTTATAACCCGGATGGTCGTTTAAAGTTAAATGAATATTTAATTTTTTCATTTCTTTTATAAATTTATCAGGCTCAGGAAAATATTTTTCAGACCAATCATAGCCATTCCAAACATTTTTTCGCCAATCAGTATCAATTACAACAACATCTATAGGGATTTTATGAGCACGATATTTTTTTACAATTTTTATAAAATCATTTTGATGATAAGGAAACCATCTTGAAAACCAGTACCCGAAAGCCCAGTTAGGTATCATTGGAACTTTTCCAAAAATTTTTGAATATTCAAAAAGTGCTCTTTTATAATCATTACCATAACCAATGAAAAATATAATTTTATAATCTTTTACTTGATTATAGAAAGCCCAATCTCTTTTAGAATTCCAGAAAAAGAATGAATTATCCTCATAAACGAAATAACCATTTTTACTTAAAACACCGTTAGGTAAATTTTTGCCCCGAATTTCAGGATATTTAAATAAATCAAGCGTAGGTCCTTTTGAATTTTTTTTGTCATTTTTACCATAATACCATTTTTTATATTTTTCACCAAACTTATAATAAATTTTTAAATTTCTACCTAAAAAATTTTTGGAATTTTTGTAAAATATTATAAGATTTTGAGTTGTAATCTTAATCTGATTTTTCTTTATCTCATAATTAAAATCTGTTTTTTGAATATTATTTAAATCCGTAACAAATAATTCATTATCAATAAATTTTCCAGTTGGCGAATATTCAATTTTAAGAGATATTGGAGAATATAATGTGAATCTAACATTTTTAAATTTTATTACAGAGAAATTCATTTTTTAAAAATTATACCTTTTTCATCGGAGTAATCAACAGTTATTGTATCGCCTGATTTAAATTTACCTGAAATTAAATCTAATGACAATGGATTAAGTATAAATTGCTGAATAGTTCTTCTTAAAGGTCTTGCACCGAAGTTTACATCAAAACCTTGTTCAGCTAAAAATGAACGCGCTTTATCAGTTAATTCTAATTTAATTTGTTTTGATGCCAGGTTTTTATTTATATTTTTTATCTGAACATCAATTATTTCGTAAATTTCTTTTTTTGTAAGATTTTTGAAAACAATAATTTCATCAATTCTGTTTATAAATTCTGGCTTAAAATATTCTTTCAAACTTTCTTTAATAATTTTTTCAATTTCTTCAAATGGTCTATTCTTTTCTGTTAATTCAAGTATATATTTACTACCAATATTAGAGGTCATAATTATAACAGTATTTTTAAAATCAACTGTTTTGCCCTGACCATCAGTTAATCTGCCGTCATCAAGAATTTGCAAAAGTATATTAAAGACATCCGGATGAGCTTTTTCAATTTCGTCAAACAAAATAACAGAATATAATTTTCTTCTAACAGCCTCTGTGAGGTATCCTCCTTCTTCGTATCCTACATAACCAGGTGGCGCTCCAATAAGTCTTGCAACTGAATGTTTTTCCATATATTCACTCATATCAATTCTAATTAAATATCTTTCGTCATCAAACAAGAATTCAGCCAATGCTTTTGAGAGTTCAGTTTTACCAACTCCTGTTGGACCTAAGAAAAGGAAAGAGCCAATAGGTCTATTAGGGTCTTGAACTCCAGCTCGTGACCTTCTTATAGCATCTGAAACCGCTTTTATAGCGTGATATTGACCTTTTACTCTCTCTGAAAGCCTTTTTTCCATATTAAGTAATTTTTCAACATCACTTTCTAATAATTTTGTAACAGGAATTCCAGTCCAGCGTGAAACAATTTCCGCTATGTCTTCATCTGTTACTTCTTCTTTAAGCATCTTGTGCTTTGATTGAATCTCTTTTAATTTATTGTTCAAATTTTCAAGTTTTTTATTCAATTCAACTAATCTACCATAACGAATCTCTGCTACTTTATTTAAATCGCCTATTCGCGAAGCATTCTGCTCTTCTATCTTTGCTAAATCTATTTCTTCTTTTACTTTTCTTATTTCCATTATAAGATTTTTTTCACTTTCCCATTGTGCCTTTAATTTATTATATTCTTCTTTTAAATTTGCTAATTGTTCATCAAGTTTTTTAATCTTTTCTTGCGATTGCTGGTCAGTCTCTTTTTTGAGAGCCTGTTTCTCTATTTCATATTGAGTAATTTTTCTTTGGATTTCATCTATTTCCTCCGGCATACTATCAATTTCTATCCTTAATTTTGAAGCTGCTTCGTCTATTAAATCAATTGCTTTGTCAGGCAAAAATCTGTCTGTTATATAACGATTAGATAAAGTTGCCGCTGCTATAATTGCGCTATCTAAAATTTTAATACCATGATGAACTTCATATTTTTCTTTTATTCCTCTTAAAATTGCAATTGTGTCCTCAACAGATGGCTGTGTAACAAGAATTGGCTGGAACCTTCTTTCCAAAGCTGCGTCTTTTTCAATATATTTTCTATACTCATTTATTGTAGTAGCACCTATGCAATGTAGTTCACCTCTTGCTAAAGCAGGTTTTAACATATTTGAAGCGTCAACTGCTCCTTCTGCCGCTCCCGCACCAACTACTGTATGTAATTCATCTATAAAAAGAATTATTTCACCGGAATTTTTACTTATCTCTTTTAATACTGCTTTTAATCTTTCTTCAAATTCACCTCTATATTTTGCACCAGCTATTAAGGCTCCAATATCTAAAGCAAGTAATGATTTATTTTTTAAAGAATCAGGAACATCACCATTAACGATTCTTTGAGCCAAACCTTCAACAATTGCTGTCTTCCCAACTCCTGGGTCTCCTATTAAAACAGGATTGTTTTTTAAACGTCTTGAAAGAACTTGCATAACTCTACGAATTTCATCGTCTCTACCAATTACAGGGTCAAGTTCACCTTTCCTCGCTTTTAAAGTTAAATCAATACAAAATCTTTTTAATGCCTGATACTTATCTTCAGGTGATTGGTCAACTACTCTCGTATCACCTCTAATATCTGTTAACGCTTTTAAAACATTTTCCCTTTTTACTCCAACTCTCTTTAATATAGCAGAAACAGGTGAATCAACTTCCACTAACGCTAATAAGAGATGTTCACTGCTTATATATTCATCTTTAAAATTTGACGCCTCTTTTTCAGCTTGATTTAAAATTTCAATTGCTTTCGGAGAGAGATATATTTGTCCTGCTGTAACACCATAAACTTTAGGCTTCCTTGATAATTCTTCGTCTAAAAGTTGAATAAGATAATTATAATTTATTCCAATTTTATTTAAAATTTCATAAACTATATTATCAGTATCTTTTATTAAAGCAACCGCAAGGTGAATGGCATCAATTTCTTGATGATTATTCTGGTCACATAACTTTTGAGCATTTTCAATTGTTTCTTGGGCTTTTATTGTAAATTTGTCTAATCTCATAGCTTCAAACTCCTATTTTTTAAAAATTAAAGCAACCGCAAGGTGAATGGCTCCTATTATGATGATTATTCTGGTCACATAATTTTTGAGCATTTTCAATTGTTTCTTGTGCTTTTATTGTAAATTTATCTAATCTCATAGTTTCAAACTCCTATTTTTTAAAAATTAAAGCAACCGCAAGGTGAATGGCTCCTATTATGATGATTATTCTGGTCACATAACTTTTGAGCATTTTCAATTGTTTCTTGGGCTTTTATTGTAAATTTGTCTAATCTCATAGCTTCAAACTCCTATTTTTTAATTAGATTCCAAAAACTTGTTCCATCTTTTGTTTTTTCAACATTTAAGATTTCAGCAATTGTTTGACCTAAATCTGCAAAAGTTTCACGAACCCCAATGTTAAAATTTGATTTTATTTTGGCACCGTAGCCTAATACTGGAACATATTCTCTTGTGTGGTCAGTTCCTTTAAAAGTTGGGTCGTTTCCGTGGTCTGCTGTTATAAAAAGAATATCATCATTTTTTAAATTTTCTAAAAATTTTGGAATTGCATTATCAAATTCTACTAAGGCATTATAATAACCTTCAATATTTCGTCTATGACCATAAAGCATATCAAAATCAACTAAATTAGCAAATACAAGTCCATTTATTTTCTCATTTTTAATACATTCATAAATTGCTTGAATACCATCTCTATTATTACCTGTATGAATTGCTTCAGTAATACCTTGCTGAGCAAAGATATCTTCAATTTTACCAATTGCAACAACATCTTTTCCTGCTTTTTTAACTTTGTCAAGTAAAGTCTCACCAGGAGGTGATACTGAAAAATCTCTTCTTCGCTCTGTTCTAACAAAATTTCCAGGCTTTCCAATAAATGGTCGAGCTATAACTCTTCCTATATTATGCTCGCCTACTAAAATTTCTCTTGTCTTCCTGCAAATCTCATATAACTTTTCAATTGGTATAACTTCTTCATGCGCTGCTATTTGAAAAACACTATCCGCTGATGTGTAAACAATAGGATAACCTGTTCTAATATGTTCTTCACCAAGCTCTTTAATTATTTCTGTTCCAGATGCAGGTTTATTTCCTAAATAACCTTTCACGCCTGTTACTTCCATAAATTTTTTTAATAAATCTTCAGGAAATCCATTCGGATAAGTTGGAAATGGTTTTTCAGTTATAATACCTGCTATTTCCCAATGGCCTATAGTAGTATCTTTGCTTGCTGATTTTTCTGACATTTTGCCATAAATACCTATTGCTTCTTTAACAGGTTTAACATTCTTTGAGTTAACTATATTACCAAGTCCCAATTTAAATAAATTTGGAAGATTAAAATTTTTAATTTTTTCAGCTATATGTCCTAAAGTATCAGCACCAACATCATCAAATTTTTCAGCATCAGGTAAATAACCACAACCAACACTATCAAGCACTATTAAAAATACTCTTTTCATAATTTTACTCCTTTAATTTTAAAAAATTTTATGTTGTCCCATCCTTATGGATGAGCTTTTGTTTTCTAAATAAGCACAAATTTAATTAAGTCAAGATAGAAAAATTATTCCCCACTAAATTTTAACTATATTCAAGCATTCTATTTAGTGCAATTTGCGAATTTTCAATTACTTCTTTCTCAAGAATAATTTCGTATTGTTCATATTTTAAAGAATTTAAAACATTTAAAAGTCTTGTCTTTTTCATATTTATACATACAGGTGGAGTGCCAGGATAATAAAATATTTTATCAGGATTCTCTTTTTTTAATCTGTAAACTAATCCTTCTTCTGTTCCAATAATAAATTCTTTTTTATTAGATTCTTTAACAAATTTAATCATTCCATTTGTGCTTAAAACTTCATCTGCTATTTCAACTACTTCTGGCTCACATTCAGGGTGAACAAGCAATAAAGCGTCAGGATGTAATTTTTTTATAGCTTTTAATTCTTCAACTTTTATTCTAATATGCACAATGCAATATCCAGGCCAGAGTTTAATCTCTTTTTCAGGAACAGATTTTTTAACATAATTTCCAAGGTTTTTGTCAGGAACAAACAATATCTTTTTTGTGGGTATATTTTTAACAATTTTAATAGCATTTGCAGATGTGCAACATATATCAGAAATAGATTTAACCAAGGCAGAGGTGTTAACATAAGAGACGATAAAATAATCAGGATTTTCATTTTTAAATTTTTTTAATTCTTCAAAAGTTACCATATCAGCCATAGGACAACCAGCATCATAAACAGGTAAAAAAACTCTTTTTTCAGGAGATAAAATCTTTGCAGTCTCTGCCATAAAACGAACACCACAAAATATTATAACAGATTCTTTTAATTCTTTTGCTTTCTTACTTAAATCTAAAGAGTCACCAATATAATCCGCTATATCCTGAATTTCTGGTAATTGATAATTATGAGCAAGAATTACAGCATTCTTTTGTTCTTTTAATTTTTTAATTTCGTTTATTACATCAAAATCATTATGATTAAATTCCATAACTAAATATTAATTAAATTTTCCAAAAAGTCAATTTAAAATCAAATCAAAGAATTTAATTGACAAATCTGTAAAAAATGTTAATTTTATTTCACGAAAATAGAGTAAAATATGAGGCTTATAGTTACATTTGAAAAATTGTCAAATCCTTTGCCAATTCATTATAATCATATCATTCAAGCATTTATTTATAACATAAACCCGCTTTGCACAAATCTAAAATTGACTTCTGTAACCAAAATTTGTATAATATTAGTAAATAATAAAAGCTGTTTGTCATATATGAATGAAATTGAACAATATTTTAACATATATTTAAATAGGCATAAAGTAAAACTTAATCATTGATAAATGATGAAATCTTTTAAAAAGATGAGGTTAATTTAAATGAATATTTGCCCCCTTTACACCCTATTAAGAGAAAAAGTAAGTGAATGGCGTAGAAATAATTATGCATCAAATTTTCCCACTATTTTTGAAATTTTTGATTTTAATCTTAATTCAGAGACAGGGAATTTGCGGTTTTTAAGAAAAGCACAATTTGAAGCACTTGAAATATATTGGTATTTGAGACTTGTTGAAGACACTCCACATATTTTTGATTTGTATAAAAAAATTTATTCCAAACAAGGAGAACTTCTTAAAGCACTAAATATTATAATTTCTCAAGAAGATTTAATAGAAATTATGAATACGGGAGGAATAGATTCAATATTTGAAAGAGTAAAAAATAATAATGAATTTGTTAAAAAATATAATTTAGAATCTTTGAGGGAAACACTTTTATTAAAATACCCAAGTTATATATTTGCATTAGCAATGGGAGCAGGAAAAACAATTTTAATCGGCACAATCATTGCTACTGAATTTGTGATGGCTTTGGAATATCCTGAAAGCTCAAATTTTGTAAAAAATGCATTGGTCTTTGCCCCGGGTAAAACTATATTAGGTGCATTAAAAGAACTTTCTGATATCCCTTACGAAAAAATCTTACCACCAAGATTATTCAAAGAATTTATTACAACAGTTAAGTTTACCTATACGAGAGATGGCGAAAAGGATATTCCTATAATTAAGGATAGCAGTTTTAATATAGTTGTAACTAATACCGAAAAAATAAGGATACAGAAGCAAGCTATTAAAAAGACACTAATTAAGGACTTATTTACTGATGAATCTCAAGAAGACGCAATAAAACAAGAAGTAGCCAACAGGCGTTTACAAACAATTGCTTCTCTTCCTAATCTTGCTATATTTTCTGATGAAGCTCATCATACTTATGGAATGAAACTTGGGAAAGAATTAAAAAGAGTAAGACAAACAGTTGATTACCTTGCTGAACAAACTAATCTTTTAGTAGTAGTTAACACCACAGGCACTCCTTATTATGAGAAGCAAATATTAAAAGATGTAGTTTATTGGTATGGTTTATCCCAGGGAATTAAGGATGGAATTTTGAAAGAGGTAAGAGGGAACATTGTTGCCTATCCTGATGTAGAAGATGAACAATTTATTAAAGATGTAATTATAGACTTTTTTGAAAATTATAGGGATGTCAGAATTTATGATGGTAGTCCTGCCAAGCTTGCCATTTATTTTCCGCAAATAGAGGATTTGCAAAAATTTAAGCCAGTTGTGGAAAGGACATTAATAGATATTGATTTAGACCCATCAATTGTTTTGGAAATTCATAGTAATTCAAAACCAGAGATACAAGATTTATTTGATAACAGAATAAATGACCCACATTTGCCATATAGAGTCTTTCTTCTTGTGAATAAAGGAACAGAAGGATGGAATTGTCCTTCTTTATTTGCAACTGCCATGGCAAGAGAACTTAAGGCGAGCAATAATTTCTGTCTTCAAGCAGCATCACGCTGTTTAAGGCAAACACCAGGAAATATTCATAAAGCAAAGATATACCTATCACAAGCTAATGTAAAAATTTTTGACTCACAATTGAAAGAGACATACGGTGAGACACTTCAAGAATTAAATTTAGCATCACCTGATTTAAGAAAAGAAAGATTAATTTTAAGGAAAATTGAAGTTCCGCAAATTCTTCTTAAAAAGAAAGAACGAAAAGTTATTTCTCTTTACAAAAATATAGATTTTACAAAAATAGAACTCCAAAAACCAGAATCTGAAACTGAAGAATATAAAAAAGTTATTTATGATTTAAAAGATCTAACCGACCGGAAAGGTGTTTTGATTACTCAAAGAGAAGAAAAATTAATAGTAGAGGAAGATTTTGTTGATGTTTATTCTTTTGCCTGTGAACTCTCATCTTTATATAGATTGCCACTTATGATGATTTATGAAAAAATAAAATCTCTTTATCCCGATGGAGAAATCTCTAAAAGTCATGCAATCGAGATTAGAAAACAATTAGAAGAAAAATTAAGAAATTACAAAATTACAGAAGAAGAAATTGAAGTCGCCCTTGCTTTGATTAAACCACAAAGTTTTAATAAAGAAGAAAAAGAAGGACAGACAATCTACACAACTGAGATTGTATATCATAAAGATAAAGAAAATCTTCTCTTAAAATACGAACGATTTAAGGAACAAAATAAAGGATGGTATCAATTAGAATTTGGTTTCCATTACTCTCCTTACAATTTTGATTCAAATCCAGAAAAAGATTTCTTTGAGCAGTTATTGATAATGTTAAATGAAGACCCAGCAGATGTTGAAGATATCTACTTTACAGGTGCAATAACAGACCCAAATAAAACAGATTTTATATTTGAATACAAAGGCAAAGAAGGCAGATGGCATAACTACACACCCGACTTTTTAATTAAAAAGAAAAATGGAAAGATGCTTATCGTTGAAATAAAAGCAGAGCCTTACAGAGAAACTGAAAAAGAAAAAGCAATAAAAGAGATTGAAGGATTAAATCCGGATAGATTAAAATATGAAATTTTGATTACTGATAGAGATGAGATTGGATTTGAGAATATAAGCAAAGTAAAAGAAGAAATTTATGGATATGGAGGAAAATAGTAATGCTTACACAATCTGAAGCAGATGCTTTAATATCTTTGAAAAAGAAGAGGACTTCAAATGATACTTATAGTTTTCCTTCTTCCGGAGCAATTTTGACTATACCTATTATTTCAATAGATGGAAGAGAATCTTTTCTATTAGATATAAACAGAAAGGGAAGTATTAGACTTACACGGTGCACTTATCAAGAACGCTATAGAGGAATAATTATCCTTGTCCGACTTGATATTGATGGACATCCGCATACAAATCCGGAAGTTAATGATGTTCCTTTACTATATCTTGTCCCATACAATGGGCAAACTATACAATGCCCTCATTTACATCTTTATGTAGAAGGTTATATGGATAAATGGGCAATCCCTGCACCAGCTAATGAATTCCTAAACACAAAAGACCTTTATCAAACATTAGAAGATTTTTTTCGTTATTGTAATATAATTGAACCACCTATAATACAAAGGGGGCTATTTGCATGATAAAGGATTGTAAAGATTTGGTTAATACTTATATTGAATGGCTTCGTCAAAAGATAAATATTGAAGAAATAAATGGTATATGTGAAATTACCACCCCATTTCTTGATAGACACAATGACCATTTGCAAATATATTTAAAAAAATCAGATAGTGGGCTTGTTTTAACTGATGATGGGCACACTATAACAGACCTCAAATTAAGTGGTTGTGAGTTTACAACCGAAAAGAGACAACAGATTATCTATTCTATTTTAAATGGATTTGGAGTCCGTCTTTTTGGAGATGAACTGGTTGTAGAAGTAAGACCTGAAAATTTCCCACAAAAAAAGCATAACCTCATTCAGGCAATACTTTCTATTAATGACCTTTTTGTAATGGCAGCACCAATGGTGGTAAGTCTTTTTAAGGAGGATGTAGAAAGATTTTTACGACTTAACGAGATACGATTTACTCCATCAGTCAACTTTACCGGGAAAAGTGGTTTTGTTCATTTCTTTGACTTTGTAATCCCGGCGTCAAAACTAAAACCAGAAAGAATACTTAGAGCAATCAACCGCCCAAACAGGCAAAACATCACATCTTTAATCTTCTCATGGACAGACACAAGGGAGGTAAGAGCACCTGACTCTACTGCTTATGGCGTTTTAAATGATATGGAACAGCCAATAAATCCCGACTTGATAAGTGCACTAAAACAATATGAAATAACGGCAATAACATGGAGTCAGAGAGAAGAATATGTTAAAGAACTGGCAACGTAGAGAGGTATGGTATGAAAATTACAAGGATTTGTATTAGAAATTACAAAAGCATAAAAGATTTAGACTTCAAGCCTAATCCAAAACTTAATATATTTATTGGAGAAAATAGTGTAGGGAAAAGTAATATATTTGAAGCTATAAATTGGATATTGGGACCAACCTATCCAACTTTTAATGCAACCACAAAAGAGGACCATTATTTAGGAAACGAAAACAATAAAATTCTTATTCGACTATATTTTGAAAATAATTATATTTTAGAGTTAGATGAGTCCAAAGATAAATATCAATTTTCTATTACTCAAAATGGAAGTTATCAAAAAGATTTAAGTACTTTAAGAGAAGAATTCTGCTCCGCTTATATTGGAACAGCAAGACAAATTGTTGACTATTTGCCATCTAACAGGCGGAGTCTATTAGGGAGAATCTTGTTTGACATAAATAAAAAATTTTGTGAAGAGAGAGCAGAAGATGGGGAACCTAAACGTGAAAAGTTAAAAAGGGAACTGGATAAAATTAAAGATGATTTACTTTTTACAGTAAAGGACGAAGATGGCGCCGATATTATGAAAAAGTTTATAACTATACTACAAGAAGAAAGTGCAAGGCAAATGAATATGAGTCCAGAAAATTTTAAATTGAACTTTAACCTATATGACCCATGGAATTTTTATAAGACATTACAAATATTAGTCAACGAATCTGATGTAGAATTAGAATTTCAGGCTTCTCAGCTTGGTGCAGGTGCCCAGGCTTCTATTACAATTGCAATTTTGAGGGCTTATTCAGAAATAAAGTTAGGCGGGGGTAATCCTATCTTTATAGATGAACCAGAGTTGTTCTTACACCCCCAGGCACAAAGAAATCTTTATAAAATTTTAAGGAAGATAGCCGATGAGAGGGATATCCAGATTTTTTATACCACTCATTCTCCTTATTTTCTATCTTTAGAAAATTTTGATGAAATTTTTGTTGTAAGAAAAACTAAAGAAAAAGGAACCTATATTAGAAATGCAGAAATAAATAAATTTATTGAAGATTTAAGAATAAGAATGGGAATAACTACAGATGATGCTACTACATTAAAATTACACTACAAAAATGCTTTTGAACAAACCGCTGACAGTATTTCCTCGTTAGAAGCATTTTTTGCTAAAAAAGTTATTCTCGTTGAAGGTGAATCAGAGGCTTTAATACTTCCTTATTTCTTTGAGAAGATTGGTTTTGATTATGTTAAGGAAAAAATCACTATTGTAAAATGTGGAAGTAAAAATGAATTAGACAGATTTTACAGATTATATTCTGAGTTTGGCATTCCTTGCTTTGTAATATTTGATGGTGACAAAGATAAAGGAAATGAAGAAGAACAGAGAAGAATAAACAATGAGTTATTTAACATAATGGGAGAAACTGAAATCAAAGATTTCTCCGATGGTGAAGTTCATGAAAATTATTTAGGTTTTGAATACGATTTTAATTATGCGCTTAAAGAGGCTGGGTTCAAAAATGTTTATAATGCTAAAGAATCACCCAAGGGGTTAAAACTTTTTCTTAAGGTAAAAAATCAGGTAGAAAAAGGAGAAGTCCCTGTTCCCCAATGGATAGCTGTAATCAAAGAAAAGATAGAAAATTTACCAGAAGAGGTTGAAAGTGTTTTAAAAAGAGAAGATATGAAAGAAAAAGAGTTGAGCGGGGAGGATTTACCTTTCTAAAGCAATGGGAGGATTAAATATGCCAGAAGAAAAAATTAAAATTACTCCTGCGAAAGGAAGATCAATGCTTTATTGGGTTGGTAAAAGACCACTTGATTATGTTAAAGGTTTTCCTGCTTAGCTAATAGAAGTTTTTGACCCGCTGAATACAGGAAGAAAAGTTGATACTCCTACTTATGACGAACTGAAAGACAACTGGCAAAACCTCTTATTTCATGGAGATAACAAAGAAGTCCTCGCAACACTGCTTGAGTTGGGTTTTAGAGGGAAGATTGACCTCATTTACATTGACCCACCATTTAAAAGTGGGGCTGACTATGTCCGAAGGGTTGAATTGAGAGGGTTAAAGAATTTAGGCAGAATTGATGAGGATTCCGCTTCCGTTTTACAGCAGACAATGTATTTTGATATATGGAATAATGATAACTACTTACAGTTTATGTATGAAAGGTTGATGCTTTTGAAAGAATTACTATCAGAAACAGGGAGTATTTATGTGCATCTGGATTGGCATGTGGTGCATTATATGAAACTTTTAATGGATGAGGTATTTGGAGAAGAGAATTTAAGGAATGAAATAGTGTGGTGTTATACAGGACCGTCGCAAACGAGTAAGTATTTTGTAAGAAAACATGACAATATTTTATTTTATACAAAAATGGATGATTACACTTTTAACAGTGAGGAAGTTAGAGTCCCATATAAAAAGTCCACAAGATTTGCAGGAAAGACCTCTTTCACTGGCTTAACTCCTGAAGAAAAAGCTAACTTATTAGATAAAAGGGGAAAATTAAAAGAAGACTGGTGGGATGATATAGCAGGTATTGGTTATGCACATGGTCAAATTACAGGTTTTGACACTCAAAAACCTAAGTCTCTTCTTGAACGCATAATCAAAGCCTCCTCCAATCCCGGAGATTTAGTCCTTGATTGTTTTATTGGTTCAGGGACAACTGCTGCTGTTGCACAAAAACTTGGCAGGCGTTGGATTGGATGTGACATAAATAAGGGTGCAGTTCAACTTACAAGTTCAATATTACAGAAGATAATAAAAGAGCAAATAGAAAAGAATGAAACAAAATATCCTACATTTGCTATTTATAAAGTTAATAACTATGACCTTAAACTTCTTCAAACAGAGGCTATAGAGCTTGCAGTCCAGCATATTGGTATTCAAAGGACAAGGACTGATAGATTTTTTGATGGAACATTAGGTAAAAATCTCGTAAAAATTATAGATTTCAATCACCCTTTGACTTTACTTGATTTACAACTTCTTCAGGATGAATTAAAGAAAAGACCTGATGAAGATAGAGATATTACAATTGTCTGTCTTGGCAAAGAACTTGCGGTTGACCCTTGGATTGATGAATGGAATAAAACCAGACCTTACAAAGACGCAAGAACCAAAATTAGGGTTAACCAAATAAAAGTGATTGAGTTAAAAACAGACAAAAAGTATGGGAATTTTTTAATTCATAAGCCAGCAGAGGCAAAAGTTAAGATAGAAAGAAAGGGAAATAAAGCAATTATAGAAATACAGGACTTTATCTCACCTACAATAATTGAACGACTTAATATAGACAACAATCTTTTCAAGGTAAAAATCCCTGATTTCAGGTCTATGATTGACTGTGTTTTGATTGATACTAATTATGACAATAATACTTTTCATATAGTCTATTCAGATATCCCTGAAAAGAAAAATGATTTAATTAAAGGTAAATATGAGATTGAAATTGATAATAATAATAAGACAAAAGTTGCAGTAAAAATTATTGATATGCTTGGTGAGGAAATTTTGTTTGTAAAAGAAATATGAATACTATTTTTACTTAATTTTTATTAAAGTTTAATAAAATAATATAATTTTTAAAAAATGAAGTAAGTTAGTTATAAAATGAAGGCAAGTAATGAAACTTCTTAAGTAAGAACTTTTTAGAACTTTTTAGGGTACAACTTTATAAACTTTTAGGGGACGGAGTAAAACTTTGTAAACTTTACTAAATTTATAAAATTTTTTGACACCAAAATTTATGCGATTGAAATTTTATTTTTTAGGTCTCTTATTTGAGACTCTATCAAAATATTTTATAAAAAACAGTAAAATTTGACGGAATTTTCATTCTGTATAACTTTTAATCCAATAATAATAAGAATTTTCAAGGAATTGTTCTGCGGGTTGTACATAATCTTTGAACCAGCGAGAAATTCTGGATTTGGCTTGGTCTAAATCTTTAGTATAAAGAAAGTATATAAATCTAAATTTTATATCTGTATTTACCTTTAGTAGTTTTGTATTCTCAGGTGAAGTAAATACTCCATCAGTTATTACTAAAACATTTATTTTGCTTAATTTATATTCTTCTGATACACTAAAAACCAGTTTAATTGCATTAAAAAAATTTGTGCTCGATTCATAAGGAATTAAAACTTTATTTAAATCCATTTTTGATAAATCATTTAGAATTGCCTCTGAACTAAATGGAATAAAGAACTTTTTATTGCATTTGAATTTTGAAATTAAAAACTTACTAATTGCCAAGGCATCTGGAATCAATTTAGACATACTTCCGGAAACATCAGTTACAATAAATAAATTTGGAATCTCTTCTTTTGTAGAGTTTGATTTTATTTTAAAAGGGAATAAAATATCTTCTTGAACTATCAAATTGTATTTATGATTTTTCAGCCTATCGAACGAGTAATCTTTTAAAGATTTCAATTCTTTTATAAATTCAGAATCCATAAATTTTGTAATACTTTTTCCTAATACCGTATATAAATTATCTATTGTAGATTGCATTATTTTATCTGGTATTGGTCTCATTTTTAATGTTGCAAAAGAAAACCAAATAAATTTATCATTATCTGCACTATGGTAAATAATATTATCAGAGATTTTTATGAAATCATTTATTAACACTTTAGCAGGAGATTCAAATATATTCATAAGATTAACATTATCTTCAATTTGTTTTAATATGAAATCAATGGCATCTAAAAAGAAATCAAATTTTTTTTGCCAAAAAGATTCTAAAGAAATATCTGTCCAAAAATTTTTATATATACAATCATAAAATTCTTTATTAAAACATCGTGCTAATAGTGCAGAATTTATGAATGCATCAGAAACTATATTTACAATTCTTGAAATTAAGTTTGGATTTAACTTCCTGGAATATTTCTGAATAAAAAAATCAATATGAGATAAGTTTCCAATATAATTATGCAGGATTTCGTGTTCAAGTATAAATATTCCAAACTCATAAGCGAAAGAAAGAAGATTATTATTTTTCAAAAAACCAGCTATTCCTTTTGTATTTACAAAAATAGTAAAATTATCAAATACATTTGAAGCTAAATCAACATCAGGCTCTTCAGTAATAGTTATCTTTCCAAAAATCATTAGTCTCTTTTTAATTGTATCTATAGCTTTCTCTATTTCTTTTCTACAAAAATCCAATTCTTCTTTTGTTAATTCTATATCTTCCATACCAACCCTCCTAATCAATAAGTCTTATAAACTATAAATTTCGTAATTCAGCAAATCCTAATAATCCTTGCACAAATTCTGAATCATTATTAAAACTTGTTAAAAATTTCTCTTTTATTTTAGCAAGTATTCCAAGAAGCTTTTTAGTTTTTCTATGTTTTGATTGCAAAATTATCTTTAAACTACCCAAAAAATTTCTTGCCTCTTCTTCACTAAGAGGTTCATTGTTTAAACATCTTTCATATATCTTTTGTAATGGAACATATTTTTCAGATAAAATTTCTTGTGCCAGATAAATTGTCTTTTCTGGAATATTTGCAACATACAATAAGTTCATAGAATGAGCTAACAGTAAATATTCTAATTGTCTTGTAGTTAAATTTGCCGCGTTAGCGAGTCTTTGCAATTTTTCAAGAGGATATTGATTTAAATATTTTTCGAAATATTTCCAATCAATTTCTCTGCTAACTTCTATTTTTAGATGATACCTTTCTAAATCTGGTCTTTCTAATAGTTCAAAAGAGTTTGAAATTCCAATTACAGATTTTAAATTTTTCATCTTTTTCCCATTTACAGACCTCAATATCATAATTTCTCTTAATGATTTTATTACTGAATTACTTGCAGTGTCCAACTCATCCAAAACTAAAACTTCTACATTTTCAATCCAACTCTGTTGCAAAAATTCTAACTCGCCATTAGAACTTTTTGCAGGAATTCCAATTAGGTCAATGTAGGGGTCTAAAAGATTCACCTGAAAGTATTTATAATCTATCTTATTATGTTTTAAAGTTGATAAAACTTTTGAAGTTTTTCCAGTCCCGGGTTCACCTATTATTAGAACATTTAATGAATTTGATATTGCCTTTTGCAAAATATTATCTAATTCACTAATTTTAACCATATCTAATCCTCCTTAATATATAGTCGTAAAAATGTTTAATTTGACGCATTTTTACAAATTAAAATAAAAAAGGAATAATGGTTGCAGCAAGTAGGATAGGCCTTTCAAATGGTTTAACTTATTATGTTTTAACGCCATTAAATGAAATTTTAAAGGGTATGGAAAAGGTTAGAAAAGGTAAATTTAATATATTGCCAATCATTTAGGAATTAGAAAGAATTATCAATACAAAAGGAAATTTATAAAACTTCATAGAGATGAAATTATTTTTTTATACACCGATGGTATTATAGAGGCTCCAAGAAAAGATAATGAAAGATTTGGTGAAGAGAGGTTATACAAAATTCTTAAAAAAGAGCAGTTGCAGGATTAATCTCTCTTCAATAATTGAGAATGTATTATAAGAGGTCAAGAAATTTTCAAGGGAAGTAGATTTTGATGATATTAAATTACTTGCAATTGAGGTTAATTTATATTATATTTTTATATAAAGCCGAAATGGCGGAATTTGGCAGACGCGCTGCATTCAGGGTGCAGTGGGGTAGTCCCCGTGGGGGTTCAAATCCCCCTTTCGGCAAAATTGTATTGGAGAATTTTAAAACTCGCATTCAATTTTTTTATTTTATGAAAATTTGAAATAAGACCAACAAATCCTTTGCCTGCTACAAAGAGGATAAAAAAATTCCTGCTAACATTCGGAAGAAATTCAACTATGCAAGGATATTTAAACTTACAATTATTTCTTTAAATTTTTTAATGGACTCAGCAGATTTAATAATTTTTTTACAGATATCTGGTCAATTTATTTCCGTCAATTAAAGTATGAGATATTTTTTCTTTATTAATTCTACTTTGTGCAGCCTGAGCAAATGATGAGGTTGTAATAAATATTCCTGATGATGCTTTATTTTCGTGAATTCTTGAGATAAAATCAGCTATTGGAATACTACCAATTTCTGAAATTGTTCTTGTAAATTGTATAAAGCATAAAGGAGCCTGAGGATTATCTTTATTTTTCTTTGAAATAGCTAAAAAATGTAATTCACTATTTGAATCAATTAAATTACTTTTAATATCTTTTTTAATAATATAACCCAATTTTGAAATAACTGAAACAGCGGTATTGTAAAAAGTAGTTGTATCAGCCTGGAGTAATTCTTCAATACTGTTTGCTTTCTGAGTGTTTTTTTCTTTTTCAAGTTCTTTTTCTTCTTCTAAACTTTTTTCTAATGAATCAATGTCAAATCTTGGTA
>Ga0308390_1000713_pt1 | contig 22723 bp, 18 predicted proteins | sample Hotspr2Sample149_FD_202358 | JGI IMG/M metagenome (GOLD analysis project Ga0308390, IMG submission 202358) | Hot spring phototrophic mat microbial communities from Mushroom Spring, Yellowstone National Park, Wyoming, United States - 20040719_149 ...
GCCCGCCGGACGAGGACTGGCCGCGCGGAAATCCGCTCGACCCGGCGAAAACAGACCGCATTTACGCCTCAATTACGGGATATTTGCTCTTCATGAAAGAGAAATATGGCGTCGAAGCGGCCCTTTTTTCCTTCAATGAATCCGACCTGGGCATCGACGTGCGCCAGACGGCGCGCGAACACGCGCTGCTGGTGCGCTCGCTCGGCGCGTACTTCGCCCGGCACGGGCTTGCCACCCGGATGCTGGCGGGCGACACCTCCGACGCCAATCCGGTCGAATTCGTCGATCCGCTGCTTGCAGACGCCGAGGCGGTGCGCTTCACGGGCGCCGTCAGCTTCCACAGCTGGCGCGGCTGCACCCGGGAGAACCTCGAGCGATGGCTCGCCGCTGCGCGGCGCATGAACGTGCCGCTGCTGGTGGGCGAAGGCAGCACGGACGCAGCCGCCTGGCGCTATTCGCGCATCTTCCTCGAGCCTTCGTTCGCCCTTTATGAAATCGATCTGTACACGCGCATTCTCGCGCTCAGCCAGCCCGCCTCCATTCTGCAATGGCAACTGACGGCGGACTACTCGCTGCTGGCCGGCAACGGCATCGCGGGCGATACCGGGCCGCTCCGCCCCACGCAGCGCTTCTGGAACCTGAAGCAGCTCGCGTCCACGCCGCATCGCTCCTTCCACCTGCCTGCCCTTTCGGATCACCCGCTGGTCACCGCCGCGGCGCTCGGCGATATCGCCGGCGGCGTCTACACCGTCCACCTGGTCAACAACGGCGCCGCCCGGCCGGCGACGGTTGCCGGCTTTCCCGAAGGGGTGAAGCAGGCCCGCGTCCTGGTGACCGACGCCTCACGCTCCATGCAGGAGCTGGCCCGCGTGCCGGTGGTGAACGGCCAGGCGCAGCTGACGCTGGAGGCGACGAGTTTCACTACAGTAACGGGCGTGGCGTCAGAACGCTGAGCGGCGCGCCCGGTCTGCCGAATTGCCGCCGGAGGAATTTCTCATGCACTGTGTGCGGTTCGTGATGCCGGGAGCGGCGGCGGCCGCGGCGCTGGCCGTCTTGCTTTGCAGCGCCGCTCCGCCCATCGACCGCATGAAGCTCGTCACCCGCCACAACGTCATCGTGCGGCAGGCGGACGCGTTTGCGCCCCTGACGGTCGGCAACGGCGAGTTCGCCTTCACTGCCGACATCACCGGGCTGCAAACGTTCCCCGAATTTTACAGGGGGAGCATTCCGCTGGCGACCGAGTCGCAATGGGGCTGGCATTCTTTCCCGAATCCCGCAGGCTTTCGCCTGGAGGACACGCTCGAAAACTACGATACCTGCGGCCGCCCGGTCGCCTATCCGACCAACGTGCGGACCCGCGCGGCCGAGTGGCTTCGCCAGAACCCGCACCGGCTTTCGCTGGCCCGCATCGGGTTTACGTTCCCTTCCCGCCGCGGCCCAACGCGCATCACGGACGTGGGCGGCGTTGAGCAACGCCTCGATCTCTGGTCCGGGATTCTCGAAAGCCGCTTTGTCCTGGACGGGGAGCATTTCCGCGTGATGACAGCGGTGCACCCGGAACGCGATCTGGTGGCGGTCCGCGTGTTCCGGTCCGGCCGGGTCTCCGCGGCCGTCGGCATCGCTGTCGAATTCCCGTACGCGAGCGGCATCCACACGGGCGACCCCGCGGACTGGAGCAGCCCGGAAAAGCACGAGACGCGCGTGGCGCGCCCGCACGCGGCGGGAGCCGGGTGGGAACGCATCCTCGACGGCGACCGCCACCATGTCCGGGCGCAGTGGTCCCCCAACGGGCGCCTGCGCCAGGCCGGGCCTCATCGTTACGAGATCGTATTTCGGGGAAATACGCTGGAATTTCTGGCCGAATTTTCAAAAAGAGGACTTCCGCAGCGTCTTCCGTCCGTTGCAGAGACGGAAAAAGCGGCCCGCGCGCATTGGGCCCGGTTCTGGCAGAGCGGCGGCGCGGTGGATCTGTCCGGCAGCACGGACCCGCGCGCCCGCGAGCTGGAGCGCCGAATCGTGTTGTCGCAATATCTCACCGCCCTCCAGTGCGCAGGCTCGTTGCCGCCCCAGGAAACCGGCCTGACGTTCAACAGCTGGTACGGGAAATTTCACCTGGAAATGCACTGGTGGCACGCGGCGCATTTCGCCTTGTGGGGCCGCCCCGGACTGCTCGAAAAAAGCCTGCCCTGGTACCGGCAGATCGCGCCGAAGGCGCGCGCAACTGCGGCGCGGCAGGGCTACCGGGGCCTGCGCTGGCCCAAGATGACTTCGCCCGGCGGCGAGGAGAGCCCGTCCTCCATCGGCCCCCTGCTCGTCTGGCAGCAGCCCCATCTCATCCACCTGCTCGAGCTGCTTTACCGTGTGCGAAAGGACGAGAGGCTCCTGCGGGAGTGGCTGGATCTGGTGGAAGAGACGGCCGACTTCATGGCTTCTTTCGCGGTGCGCGGCCCCGACGGCCGCTACGCGCTCGGCCCGCCGCTGATCCCGGCGCAGGAGCTGCACCCGCCGCGCACAACACGCAATCCGGCCTTCGGGCTGGAATACTGGCGGTGGGGGCTCGAAACCGCGCAGCGCTGGCGCGAGCGGCTCGGACTGGCGCGCCGCGCGGATTGGGACGAGGTGATCCGGCATCTTTCGCCGCTGCCCGTGGTCGACGGACTTTATGTGAATGCCGAGTCCGACCCGGACACCTTCCGCGATCCCGCGAAGCGCCGCGACCACCCGAGCCTGCTCGGCGCGCTCGGGCTCCTGCCGGGCGGTTTGGCCGATCCGGCGATCATGCGCCGCACGCTGCGCCGCGTGGTGGAGACCTGGCAATGGAGAGAGACGTGGGGCTGGGACTATCCGCTGGCGGCGATGACCGCGGCGCGCGTCGGCGAGCCGTCGCTGGCGGTGGATCTGCTCCTGATGGACACGCCGAAGAACCGCTACCTGCCCAACGGCCACAACTACCAGCGCCCGGGGCTGACGATCTACCTGCCCGGAAACGGCGGACTGCTCGCCGCCGTGGCCATGATGGCCGCCGGCTGGGATGGCGCGCCGCATTCGAATGCGCCGGGCTTCCCCGCCGATGGCAGGTGGGTCGTGCGCCGGGAGGGATTGCACCCGCTGCCTTGAGCCGCGCCGCCGGGCGGACGCGCAGGCGGCAAGAGCGGTTCAGCGAGCTCCGCGTGCGCCCCGGCAAGGGGCCCGGGCGCGGCGGGGCTTCCCCTTGCCCGCAGACGCTTGCGGTCCGGCGGGGGATATACTGCCATCGAGGATTTTCGGCCATGATCATCCGTGCCCTCGTTGTTGCGGCGCTCTTTCCCGCTTCTCTCCCGGCGCAGGTCCTGCTGACCGAAGACACGGTCGCCATCCCGACCTATGTGGCCGGGCCGCCGGACAGGAACCCGTTTTTCTACACCGGCCGCGTCTATCAGGGAGCGAAGGGCATGGTCTACCCGTACCCGATGCAGGACAACCTGACGGACGAGAAACGGAACGTGGAATACCGGCGGGTGTGTCTCGAAAACGAGTATCTGAAAGTCTGCATTTTGCCGGAATTGGGCGGGCGCATTTTTGAGGCTGTCGACAAGACCAACGGCTACAATTTCTTTTACAAGCAGTCCGTCATCAAGCCGGCGCTTATCGGCATGCTGGGCGCGTGGATTTCCGGCGGCGTCGAATGGAACATCCCGCACCACCACCGCGCCACCTCCTTCATGCCCGTTCTGTACCGTACCCACGAACACAAGGACGGCTCGAAATCGGTCAGTGTCGGGGAGCTGGAGCTGCGCGACCGCATGCGGTGGGCGGTGACGCTCACCCTGCGGCCCGGCTCCTCCGTCCTGGAAGCCCGGGTGGCCGCCCTCAACACGACGCCTGTGCAGAATTCCCTGCTTTATTTCGCCAATGTCGCGGTCCACACGAACGAAAATTACCAGGTGATTTTTCCGCCGTCGACAAAATTCGCCACGCAGCACGCCAAGCGCGAGTTCGCCCGCTGGCCCGTCGCCGACACCGTCTACGGCGGCGTCGACTTCACCCGCGGCGTGGACGTCTCCTGGTGGAAGAACCACCCGAGTCCCATTTCCATGTTCGCCTGGAACGACACCGACGACTGGCTGGCCGGCTACGACCACGGCCGCCAGGCGGGCACGCTTCACGTGGCGGACCATCACGAGGTTCCGGGCAAGAAATTCTTCACCTGGGGCGTTGGACCGGAAGGCAAGCTGTGGGACAAGATCCTCTCCGACACCGACGGGCCGTACCTCGAGCTCATGGTCGGCGCCTGGAGCGACAACCAGCCCGACTACAGCTGGATTCAGCCGTATGAAGTGAAGACGGTCACGCAATACTGGTATCCCTTTCACTCGATCGGAGGCGTGAAGAACGCCACCCGCGAGGCCGCGGTGAACCTGGAGCTGCGCGGCGGGGCCGCCGTGGCCGGATTCCATGTCACGCACCCGGTGCGCAAGGCGCAGGCCGCGCTCGAACGCAACGGAAAGCCGGTCTGGCAATGGAGCGGCGACCTCGACCCGGCGCGCGCTCTCAGGCAGGAGATCCCTCTGCCGCAGGGTGTGCAGCCCCACGAGCTGACCGCCGTGCTGCGGGACGCCGGCGGCCGCATCCTTGTCTCATGGACGCCCGAGCCGCCTGACCCGGCCTCGGCGAAGGCGCCGCTGCCGGCCCCCGTCGTTCCCCCGCGGCCGCCGCAGGAGATCGCCACCACCGAGGAGCTGTACTTGACCGGGCTGCGGCTCGAGCAGTTCCACAACCCGGCGCTCGATCCCGACCCGTATTACGAAGAGGCGCTGCGGCGGGACCCCGGCGACGTGCGCGCCAACACGGCGCTGGGCATCCTCTGCATCAAGCGCGGGCGCTTTGACGAGGCGGAGCGGCTGCTGCGCCGCGCGGCGAGCCGCGTCACTGCGAATTACACGCGCCCCAGGGACGGAGACGCTCTGTACTATCTCGCCCTCGCGCTGCAATACCAGGGCCGGCTCGACGAGGCCGAGGCCTGGTTCCAGCGCGCGCAGTGGAATTTCGCCTGGCGGAAGGCCGCGAATTACCGCATCGCGCAGATCCGCGCGGCGCGCGGCGAGCTGGCCGCGGCGCTCGATGCCTGCGACCGCGCGCTCGTCTTCAATGTGTGGCACACGCCGGCGCTGTTCCTCAAGGCGATGCTGCTCGAGCGCGAAGGCCGGGGCGGGGAAGCCGCCCAGGCGCGGCAGCGCATCCGCGAGATTGACCCCATCGACCCGCGCGCCTCGCGCGACGGCGCCGAGCTGGCGCGCATTTTCAGGGAGCAGCCCGCCGAGGGCCTGGAAATGGCGGTGGAGTGCCTCGAGGCCGGCATGCATCTGGAAGCCAACTGGGTCCTCGACCGCATGCCGCAGTCCAACGTGCAGGCGCGCTACCTGCGCGGGTGGCTGATGGAGCAGCTCGGCCAGGCGGAGACGGCCGCGGCGCATTACCGGCTGGCTTCCTCGCAGCCGCACGACTACGTGTTCCCGTTCCAGATCGAGATGATGCGCGTGCTGCGCGCGGCCATGAAGGCTAACCCCGGAGATCCGCGCGCGCCCTACTATCTCGGCCTGCTGCTTTACGACCGTCAGCCGGAGGAGGCGGCGCGGCTGTGGGAAAAGACCGTTTCGCTCGACCCCGGGTTCGCCGTTGCGTACCGGAACCTTGCGGTGGCGTATTCGCGCCGGCAGGACGGGGTTCCGAAAGCCATCGCCGCCCTGGAAAAGGCGATTTCCCTGAAAAGCGACGACGCTTTGTATCTGTTCGAGCTGGACAGGCTGTATGAATTTTCGCGAGTTCCGGTGGAAAAGCGGCTGTCATTATTCGAAAAATACAGGCAGACGGCGGAAAAACGCGACGACGCCATGAGCCGGCTGGTGGATCTGCTCGTCCTCGCCGGGCGGCACGACGAGGCGGTCGCCATCATGGAGAAACGGCGTTTCCACCTGTGGGAAGGCGGCGCGCGGTTCAATCTGCGGGACGCATGGACCGACGCGCACCTGCTGCGCGGGCACCGGAAGATGGCCGCGAAGGATTACGCTGGCGCGGAGAAGGATTATCTGGCCGCGGTCGAGTACCCGGAGAATCTCGAAGTCACGCGCGGCTACCGCGGCTCGCGCCTGCCGGAGGCATACTATTACGCCGGACTCGCCCGGGAGGCGATGGGGCGCAAGGAGGAGGCGGAGCGGGCGTGGCGCGAATCGGCCGGTGCGATGCTCGGCACCGACGAGGAGCCGCATCCGGGCGTGGACACGGGCGCGGTGCTGCTCTACTATCAGGCCCGTTCGCTCGAAAAGCTCGGGCAGCAGGCGCGCGCCCGGCAGTTGTACCAGGCGATGCTCGAAGCGGCCGAACGGGCGCTGGCCGGGCAGAGGGGCGGCGAATTCTTCGCCAAGTTCGGCGAAGGCCGCCCGCCGTGGATGCGCGAGGCGATGGCCCACCTGGTTGCCGGGCTTGCGCACCTGGGGCTCGGCGACAAGGCCGAGGCCCGAAGCGCGCTTGCCAGGGCGCTGGAAGCAAACCCGTATCTGCTCGAGGCGCGGCTGCGGCTCGACGAGCTGCGGTAGCCGGGATGCCTCAGGCGTTGGCCTGGAGCACGCGGCTGTGATACGAGCAGCCGTAGCCCTGCTTCGGATCCTTGTAGGCTTCTAGATGCCCGTCGGCGGCCTCCGGGCGCGCCCTGCGCACGATGGCCGCGGCTTCGCGCCGGCTGAGCGGTTTGAAGTTCCGGGCGAGGCTGGCGTGGAAGTGCAGCTGCTCGCGGTTGAGAATGCCGCAAATGACCGTGGCGACAGGCAGCGACATGGCGTAGCGGCGGCCCAGCTCGGCGCTTACGCCGGCCTGAATCACCGGCGCTTCCATGCCGCCGCCGAGCGCCTTCATCGCCAGCACGCCGATGCCGCGCTTGCGGCAGACGGGCAGCACAGTCTGCTCGAAGCTGCGGTAGCTGGCGTCGAGCACGTTCAGCGGCATCTGCACCGTGTCCCACGGATGCCGAAGGTCGAGCATTTCCAGGTGCGCCTTCGGGTCCCTGTGTCCGGTGAAGCCGATAAAGCGCACCTTGCCCGCCTCCTTTGCCTCCAGCGCCGCTTTCAGCCCGCCCTCGAGGATGCGCTTCGCGTCGCCCTCGTACTGGATGGCGTGGAATTGCAGTAGATCGATGCGGTCGGTGCGCAGCCGCCGCAGCGACTCGTCGATCTGGCGCCGCGCGCCTTCATAATCGCGCGCGCAGACCTTTGTCATGAGGAAGACTTTCTCGCGAAGGCCGTTCTGCTGCAAAGCGCGGCCCATCACTTCCTCGGCCCGCCCGTCGTGATACTCCCAGGCGTTGTCGAAGAACGTGATGCCGAGATCGACGGCCTCGTGCATCAGCCGGATGCTTTCCTCGTCGGTCTTGTTGGCCACGGCGTGCCAGCCGCCATAGCCGAGGATGGAGACGCGCACGCCCGTCTTGACGAGCGGCCGCGTCGGGATGCCGCCCGCGCCGGGCTGCTGCATGGCGAGCACTTCGTCGGCGAAGGCCGCCACGCCCGCCAGAGCGGACACGATGCTCCGGCGCGTGGGCCGGGACAGGGAATGCAGGTCATCGAACGGAATTTTGCTCATGGCAGCCGCCTCAAACCAATTCTTTCACACAACGCGCGGGCGCTCTTCGCCCTGCATCGCCGCCACCCGGCCTCGCCGCGCAGCGCCCCCGGCCGGCGCCGCGTTTGCTAGACTCGCGCACATGAGCGCGGACCATGCTCCAGCCGACGGAATCAGCCGGCGCGGCTGGCTGGGCGCCGCCTGCGCGGCGGCGCTGCCGCTGCCGACGGCCGGGCAAGCCCGCTGGGCGCGCCAGCCGGGGGCGGGCGTGCGAATCGGGCTGAACGCCTACTCGTTCAACCAGCCGTTGCGCGACGGATCGATGACGCTGTTCGACGTCATCCGCTATTGCGCCGCGCACGGCATTTCGGGGCTCGACGCCACGGGCTACTATTTCCCCGGATACCCGGCGAAGCCGCCGGAGGACTTCCTTCTGCGGCTGAAGCGCGAGGCCTTTCTCCACGGCATCTCGATCTTCGGCACGGGCGTGCGCAACGATTTCACGCTGCCCGACCCCGCCGCCCGCCAGCGCGAGGCGCAGCTCGTGAAAGACTGGATCGACGTGGCCGCATTGCTCGGCGCGGGCGTCATCCGCATCTTCAGCGGGCGCGGCGCGCCGCCGGGACGGTCGTTCGACGAGGTGCTCGAGTGGATGGCGCCGCTGGTGCGGGAGTGCGCCGAATACGGCGCGCGCCGCGGCGTGATGGTCGGCATCCAGAATCACGACGATTTTCTGAAGACGGCCGCCCAGACGATCCGGCTGGTCGAGGCAGTGGGCTCCCCGTGGTGCGGCGTGATCCTCGACGTCGGCAGCCTGCGGCAGGGCGACCCCTACGCGGAAATCGAACAACTGATCCCTTACGCCATCTCCTGGCAGCTCAAGGAAAATGTCGCGCCCGGCGGGAAGGAGGAGCCGACCGACATGAAGCGCGTGAAGGCGATCATCGACAGGCACGGCTGGCGCGGCTGGCTGCCCATCGAGACGCTCGGCGCGGGCGACCCGCGCGAGAAGGTCGCGCGGCTGCTCACGCGCGTGCGCGAGGCGTTCGGGCCGTGCTGAGCCTGGAACAGGCGCTGGAGGCTTTGCGCGGCGCGCGGATCGTGGATCTCGCGCAGCCCTACTACCCGGGCATGCCGCACTGGCCGACGCATCCCCCCTTCGCTGCGGCCCGCACGAAGGAGCACGGCGATTTCGTGCTTCCGGGCGGCGCCTCCAGCTCGGCGGAGCTGATCGCGCTCGGCACGCACACGGGAACTCACATTGACGCGCTGTGCCACTTCTCGCGGGACGGGCGGCTGCACCGCGGACTGGATACGCGCGCGCTGGGCGTGGACACTGTGCCGCCGATCGTGGCGCGCGGCCTGCTGTACGACGCTGCGCCGGGCGGCGAGCTCGGCGAAGACGCGGGCATTGCGGCCGCGCAACTCGAGGCGGCGCTCGCTGCGTACGGGCCGCGCGAGGGCGATGTAGTTCTGATCCGCACCGGCTGGGGCAGGCGCTGGCGCGACGCCAGGAGTTTCCTGAACGGGCAGCGTCAGCCCGGGCTGCTGCTGGATGCGGCGCAGTGGCTGTCCGCCCGCGGCGTGCGCGCCGTCGGCGCCGACAACGTGGCGCTGGAGCGCATCCCTTCGCCGGAGATGCCCGTGCATGTGCACCTGCTGGTGGAGGCGGGCGTGCACATCCTCGAATGCCTGAATCTGGAGGCGCTGGCCGAGGCGGGCGCGCGCGAGTTTGTCTTTGTGGCTGCGCCGCTGCGCATCGAAGGCGCCACCGGCGCGCCGGTGCGGCCGTTCGCGCTCGTCTTTTGAGCCGCCCCGGTCAGGCGGCATGCGGCATGGCCGGCGCGGCGGCCCGCTTCGACGGCGCCCGCAGCGCCCATGCCAGGAGGAACGCATACGCGAAGGAGTCTGCGCCGATCTCCAGCGTGTGAATGAGCCGCAGATTGGCGGGCATCCAGAAGGCGGTGATCAGCCCGTAGAGGCCGACCAGCACCCACCAGGCCCAGCCGAGCCGCACGGCAAGGGGCTGCCACGGCCCGCCCCACCGCAGCACCAGCGGCAGGACGGAGGCCAGATACAGCAGACTGCGGCCGAGCTGCGTGGCAACAATCACGCCGATGGGCGGCAGCGCCAGGCCGTTCACTCCCCGCCGGTATTGCTCGATCACCAGGGAGCTGATGGCCCAACCGAAGAACAGATAGCAGACAGGAAAGGCGAGCCACGCTAACAGGAGCCGCCACACCCACCCGGACGCAGTGCGGCCGGGGAGCGGCGCGGGGCGCGCGGCGCGCGCGGGGAAGGCGGCAGCCACAGCCAGTGCGAGCGCGCAGCAGGGCAGAACGTAGAACACGCTCATCCCGGCCAGCGCGCCCGGCCCCACCATCGTGCTGAAGATGCGCGCCTCGATCATCGTGTTCAGCCCGAACGAGACATAGGCGAACAGCGCCAGCCACAGCGATCTGGCCAGGAACGTTCCCGGAAGGAGCACAGCCAGCGGCGCCAGAGCCAGCGGCAGCAGCGGGGAAGCCAGCAGCGAGGCCATCGCCACGGCCTGCTGATTCGCGCCGTCCGGCAGGGCCATCATCTTCAGGCCGAGAGCGGACACCACGAACCCGGACAGCGACATGAAGGCTGCGAACACGAGGCCGCACAGCACAATGCGAGCCGCGAAAGCGGGTTTACGAGGGATCGAGGACATGGGTTTTCCTCCATGTGGCGCGCGCGCGGCGCGCCCATTGCGCGGTGGCGCGGTACGAAGCGATGCCGTGGTCGAGCGCCAGCCGTCCGGTTGAGCCCGGCGGCCAGGCTGCTTGCCTGCCGTACGCGCGCAGTTCGTTGACAAAGGCGGACACGGCCTCGGCGAGTTCGCCGAGGAAGCGGTCCACCGAAGCGGGGCCGAGATGACGGTCCATGAAGGCGAAGCGGAGAATCAGTTCGTCCACGCGGCGCTCCACGTCGTCCCGCGTGACCGGCGCCGACAGCCAGCGTCGCAGCACGGCAAGGCCCGCGCGCGTGGGTTCGAGCAGGCGGCTGCCGGGACGCGAGCCGGAGCGGCCCGACGCGCGGACGAGGCCGTCGCGCTCGAGCCGGGCGAGCGCGGGATAGATGGAGCCGGGGCTGTCACTGAAGACGCCCATCGGCGTGGCGGCGAAGACGCGGCGGAGGCCGTAGCCGGTAAGGGGCTGCTGCGCGAGCAGCCCGAGCAGCGCGTATTCGAGGGCGGGGCGGCGGTTCATGGTAATACGTCTCGTACTATGTCAATACGCATCGTACTATACTTCGTTCCCGGACCGCCGGCTGTTCGGGCTCCGGGACAACCTGCTGCGGGAGCAGTCCCGGCAGAGACGCGCGCCTGTGGAAGAATGCAAAGAAAGCTCTGGCTGAAATCCCGAGCACAAATGCGCCGCACATCGGCGACCCGGCCCTGGCCGAGATCGTCCGCCGTCTGGCAGAAGCCTGCCGGCCCGAGCGGGTGCGCCCTTTTCGGTTCCGTCGCTCGCAGCGAGGCAGGGCCGGACAGCGATTACGACCTCCTGCTGATCGTGCCGGACGACGCGCCGCGGGAGCGGCGCCGCAGCCGCCTGGCCTACGAGGTGCGGTGGGGCACGGGCGTGGCTGCGGACGTCCTGGTCCGGACCAGAAGCCAGTTTGAGAGCAGGAAACATCTGCCCGCCTCCTTGCCGGCCACCATCCTGCGCGAAGGGAGACTTCTCCATGCCGCATGATCCCGCCCGGGTTGCCGAAGTGCGGGCATGGCTGGTCAAGGCGCAAGGACCTGGGGACCGCCCATTACGAACTGCGCGCCGATCCGCCCTTTTCCGGCGTCGTCTTTCGTTCGCTGGAAGCGGCAAAGCAGGCCTTCGAGCAGCATCTGTTCCCGGAGGCAACTGCCTGAGTCAGCCCGGCTGCCTGGCGCCGCGGTGACAATGTCTCTGGCGGCGCGGTGGCAGAATGGTGGCCATGCAGAACGAATTTTCCGGCAAAACGGCGCTGGTGACGGGCGCCTCGCGCGGCATCGGGGCGGCGACGGCGGTCGCACTGGCCGAGGCCGGCTGTGCGCGGCTGCTGCTGCACTATGGCGCCTCGGTGCATTCGGCCGGGGAGACGGCGCGGCAGGTGCGGGCGCGCGGGGCCGAGGCCGAGCTGCTCGGCGGGGATCTTTCCACCGAAGCCGGCATCCGCGGCTTTGTGGAGCTGCTCGGGAGCCGCGCGCGGCTCGTCGACATTCTGATCAACAACGCAGGCTCGCTCATCCGCCGTGCGAAGCTCGGCGAGATGGATTACGAGCTGTTCAACCGGGTGATGGATCTGAACGCGAAAAGCGTGTGGTTCATCACGCAGGCGGTGGCGCCGCACATGGTGGAGCGCGGCAGCGGCGTGATCGTGAACGTCAGCTCGATCGCCGCGCGCACGGGCGGCGGGATCGGCGCGACGGTCTATGCGGCGGCGAAGGCGGCCGTTTCGGCGTTCACGAAGGGCATGGCCCGGGAGCTGGCGCCGCACGGGGTGCGCGTGAATGCGGTGAGCCCCGGCACGGTGGACAACGATTTTCACGCGCGCTTCTCAACGCGCGAGATGCTGGATGCGGTGGTGCGGCAAACGCCGCAGGGGCGCCTGTCAACGAATGAGGATATCGCCGGCGTGATTGTATTCCTGTGCTCGCATGCCGCACGCAACGTGATTGGCCAGACCATCGAGGTCAACGGCGGGATGTACATGGTCTGATCCGTTCAAGCCCGTCCAGGGCGCGCCGATAAGGCAGGCGTGACCCGGTTTTCGTTTTGGATCCCCCTCGTGCTCGCCGCCTCCGCGGCGGCGCAGGAGCTGCCGCCGTTGCGGCTGAAGGCGGGCCGCGTGCCTCCCGATCTGCTGGCTTCCCCGGAGCTCAAGGCGCGGGCGTTCTCCAATCTGCGGGCTGCGGAAGCAGGCCGCGTCCACTGGCTGGTGCAATTCCCCGGGGAACCGGATGAGGAGCTGCTCGCGCAGCTCGGCCGGCTCGACGCTCGGGTGCTCCAATATGTGCCGGACCAGGCGCTGCTCGTTAGCGCCCCGGCCGACGTGGACTGGCCGGCCGCAGGGGCCGTGTATGCGTCCGTGCTGACGGCGGAGCAGAAGCTGAGTCCGGCGCTTGCGCCGGAGGGCGAGACAGCGGCGGTGGTGGAGCTGCATGCCGATGTGGCGCGCAGCGCGGGCGCACAGCTTGCCGCCGGGGCGGGACTCGCCCTGCTCGAGCATCCCGACCTGCCGCCACAGGCGTTGCTTGTCAGAGGCCCGGTGGATGCGCTGCGGGTGCTGGCGGAGGCCGACGAGGTGGCCTACGTGTACCCGGCATCGGAGTTGCTGCTCGGCGGCGCGCCGGTGGTGGCGTGTTTGGGCGGCCTGATGGGGCCGGCGGCCTTGCAAGGTGCGAACCTGGCCTCGACGTTCGGCGAGGGGTGGGACGGGCCGGGGCTGGGGTCTGCGTCGCTGGCTGTGTATTTCGGCCAGTTGCCGGGGTGGCTGGACCGCGGCGCGGCGATCGGGGAAATCCAGCGCGCGCTGCATGCGTGGGCCGCCGCCGTGCAGGTGTCCTTTCAGGAGGCGAGCGTGCGCCGGCTGCGGCGGCAGATCGAGATTCTAGCGGCGTCGGGCGATCACGGCGACGGCTTTCCTTTCGACGGGCGCGGCGGCGTTCTGGCTCACACGTTCTATCCGCCGCCGAACCCGGAGACGATTGCCGGGGATCTCCACCTCGACCTCGACGAGCCATGGAAACTGGGTGCGGATGTCGATCTGTTCAGCGTGGCGCTGCACGAGCTGGGCCATGCGCTGGGCCTGGGGCACAACGACGATCCATCCTCGGTGATGTACCCGTATTACCGGCGCGTGTCCGCGCTTGCCGCGGCTGATGTTGCGGAAATCCGGAAATTGTATGCGGCGCGGACGAGCTCCACGCCGCCTCCGTCGGCGCCCGGCAACCCTGCCGCGCCCGCAACGCCGCCTGCGCCGCCCGCGCAGCCGCCTTCGCCGCCGCCGGATCCACGGCCACAGGATCCGCCCTCCGCCGACACCGTGCCGCCCACGCTGACCATCTCTTTCCCGTCTTCCCCCGTCTACGCGACCTCGGCCAGCACAATTACCGTGCGCGGCATGGCGAAGGACAACGCCGGCGTGCGCGAGGTCACATGGACGACGCGGCTCGGCAGCGGCACGGCGCAAGGCCCCGCGGATGGCTTTTCTGCCGGGCCGATTCCGCTCGTGCCCGGCGTGAATCCGGTGACGGTTACCGCAGTGGACACGTCCGGAAACGTGACCCGCCGCAACCTCAGCATCACGCGGCGGTAAGCCAGGCCGCGAAGCTGGCCCTGCGCGCTGCACAATGCTGCCGAAGGCTCGGCCCGCCGCCGGCGTCCGTCAGAATAGAGATATGCGCGCCTGGCTGATGGACGGTTATGACGGCGTGGAGCGGCTCCGCCTGGCGGATGTGCCGGACCCGCAACCCGGCGAGGGCGAGGTGTTGCTCCGCGTCCATTATGCGGCGCTGAACCCCGCCGATGCGTTTCTCGCGCTGGCGCAATATCCGGCCAGGCCGCCGCTGCCGCATGTGCTGGGGCGCGACGGCGTGGGCGAGGTGCTGGCGGCGGGGCCAGGCGTGCAGAATCTCCGCGCGGGCGATGTGGTCGGCATTCTGCGATGCGAGGCGGGAGTCGAGCGGTGGGGGACGTTCGCCGAGAAGGTGGTGGTCCCGGCGGCGAGTGTCGCGCCCGTACCGAAAGGCTGGAGCGAGGCCGAAATGGCGGCCGCGCCTCTCGTGTATCTGACAGCCTGGCAGGCGCTGGTGCAGTGGGGCGGGCTGCCCTCGCCCGGGCAGGTGCTGCTGGTGACGGGGGCTTCCGGCGGCGTCGGCGTGGCCGCGGTGATGCTGGGCCGGTCGATGGGCATGACGGTGGTGGGCCTTTCCCGCAGCGCGGAGAAGGCCCGCAAGCTGCGCGAGCTGGGCGCGGATCATGTGTTTGACCCGGCGGCGCCCGAATTGAAGCAGCAGGTGCTCGGCGCGCTCGGCGGCAAGCGCGTGGATCTGGTCGTGGACACCGTGGCGGGGCCGTTGTTCAATACCGTGCTGGCGATGCTGGGCTACGGCGGCCGCATCAGCGTGGTGGGGCGCAGCGGCGGCGTGGTGCCGGAGTTCAACACGGCGTCGCTGTTTTTCCGGCGGCTGCGGATCGGCGGCGTGGCGGTCGGCGACTACACCCCCGAGGGCGCGCAGACGGCCTGGAAAGAGATTGTGCGGCGGCTCGATCAGCTCGGTCTGCGGCCGGTGATCGACCGCGTGTTCGCGTTTGAGGATCTGAAAGAGGCATTCCGGCGCCTGGCCGAAGGGCCGATGGGCAAGGTGCTGGTGAGGGTGTTTCCAGACGGCAAATAGCTCTGCCCGGGGCAAAGGGCTTGCCGGCGGAGAAGCTCTGCCTGTATGCCGCCGGCACCACGCCGAATCCGGAATGGTGCATTGGGTGTCTGACCCCGTTTTGGGGCTATGAAAACACGGGGCGGAAATGGTGCATTGGGTGTCTGACCCCATTTTTGGCCCCATTTCCGGGCATTTCCGGTGTCAGAGGAGTTGGGCCAGCTGCGCGGCGACCTCTTCGCCGATCGCCAGGCAGGCGGTGGCCGCGGGCGACGGCGCGTTCAAAACATGCACGGCGCGGCGGTGCGTGAGAAACGCGAAGTCCTCGACCAGGCGGCCGTCGGGCGTCATGGCCTGGGCCCGGATGCCGGCCCCCGCCGGTTCCAGGTCCTCCGGCTGCACCTCGGGAACGAGCGTTTGCAGCGAGCGGCAGAAGAGATCCTTTGAAAAGGCGCGGCGGAGCTCGGCCCAGCACATCGAGGCATGTCGCGCGACAAAGCGCCACAGTCCGGGGAAAGCAAGGGCATCCGCGGCGTCGCGCAGGTCGAACGCGGTGCGCGAGTAGCCCTCGCGCGCCAGCGACAGCACGGCGTTGGGGCCGGCTTCGACGCCGCCGCGGATCATGCGCGTGAAATGCACGCCGAGGAAGGGGAAGCGCGGGTCGGCCACCGGGTAGATGAGATTGCGTACGAGGAATTCGCGGTGCGGTTTCAGCCGGTAGTAATCGCCCCGGAACGGCACGATGCGGATGGGCGTGCGCTCGCCGGCCATGCGGGCGATGCGGTCGGCTTGCAGGCCGGCGCAGGCCACCAGGTTGTCCGCAACAAATTCGCCCTGGGTTGTTTCGGCGACCCATTCCCCGCCTTGCAGCCGGAGGCCGCGCACGCGGGCCGCGAGGACGACGCGGCCGCCGCGGGCTTCGATCAGGCGGGCCAGCGCTTCGCACACGGCCGGGTAGTCGACGATGCCTTCCTCCGGCACCCGCAATGCAGCCACGCCGGCGGCGTGCGGCTCGAATTCGCGGATTCGCTCCGGAGGCAGGATTTCGAGGCCGCGCAGTCCGTTCGCCGTGCCGCGCTCGAGCAGATCGTGGAGCCTGGGGATCTGGTCTTCGCGGGAAGCCACGACGAGTTTTCCGCAGACATCGTGCGGGATGGCGTGCTCCTGGCAGAAGGCGATGAGCTGCCGGATGCCGCGCGTGGCAAGCCTCGCTTTGGCCGAGCCGGGGCGATAGGCCAGGCCGCAGTGCATCACGCCGGAATTGTTGCCGGTCTGATGCTGCGCCACGCGCGGCTCCTTTTCGAGCAGCGTCAGCCGCGCATCCGGCCAGCGCTCCAGAATCCGGAGCGCGGAGGCGAGTCCCACGGCGCCGCCGCCGATGACGAGGATGCGCGGGCCGGGCATCGCTTACCCCTGCTCCTGTGGCGTCAGCGCCCGCCGCGCCGCGAGGACCTGCTCGCGGGCCAGCTCCACCGCGCGGGCGAGCGCCGTGAGGTGCCCCATCTTGCGCCCGGGGCGAGGCTCGAGCTTGCCGTACAGGTGCAGCTTGACATCGGGAAAGGAGGCAGCGCCGGCCCAGTCGGGCTCACCCCGGCTCCAGAGGTCGCCGAGCAGGTTCGCCATGGCGGCAGGGCGCATCTGCTCGGTGGAGCCGAGCGGAAGGCCGCAAACAGCGCGCAGCTGCTGCTCGAACTGGGAGGTGATGCAGGCGTCGAGGGAGAAATGGCCCGAGTTGTGCGGGCGCGGCGCGAGTTCGTTGACCAGCAGTTTTCCGTTCCGGGCGAGGAAAAACTCGACGCACAGCACGCCCACCACGCCGAGCGCTTCGAGGATGGCCCGCGCGATTTCGACGGCTTCTCGCGCGATGCGCGGCTCGACCGGCGCCGGGGCCAGCGTCACATCCAGAATGTGGCGGACGTGCGTGTTCAGGCAGGCGCCGAAGTGGGCGAAATCGCCCGTCTGGCTGCGGGCCGCGACGACGGAAAGCTCGCACTCGAAGTCGATGAACTGCTCGAGCACCGCTTCGGCGGCGCCGATGGAGCGCCAGGCTGGTTCGAGATCCTGCATGGACCGCAGCAGGCTTTGCCCCTTGCCGTCGTAGCCGAAGCCGGCGGTTTTCAGCACCGCCGGCAAGCCGATCGAGCGGGCGGCCTCTTCGAGTTCAGCCAGCGACCGGACATGGCGGAAGGGCGCGCAGGAAAAACCGTTTTTCGAGAGAAATGTTTTTTCGCGGAGCCGGTGCTGGGTGATGTGAAGGACCTCCGCTCGCGGGTGGACGGGGACGCGCTGCGCGCAGGCTTCGATGGAGGCCGAAGGGATGTTTTCGAACTCGAAGGTGACAGCGTCCACCCGAGAGGCGAAGGCGCGGACCGCGTCCAGATCGTCATAGGCGGCGCGCACCTCGACGTCAGCCACCTGGCCGGTCGGCGTGTCCTCGTCGGGCGAAAGCGTGTGGACGCGGTATCCCATCCGGCGCGCGGCAATCGCGAACATGCGGCCCAGCTGCCCGCTGCCCAGCACGCCGATGGTGGAACCGGGGGGCAGAATGCGCCTCATGACTGCGAAGCGGCGATATCCGGCAGCACGGATGCCTCCACCGTGGCGCGCAAATCCGCGCGGTAGGCTTCCAGTTTGTCTGCGAGGGCAGGGTCTGAGAGGGCCAAGATGGCCACGGCCGTGAGGCCGGCGTTCACGGCCCCGGCGCGGCCAATGGCGAAGGTGGAGACAGGCACGCCGGCGGGCATCTGGACGATGGAGAGGAGCGAATCCAGCCCGTCAAGCGAGGATCCCTTGACCGGCACGCCAAGCACCGGAAGCGTCGTGTGGGCTGCCATCATGCCGGGCAGATGGGCGGCGCCGCCGGCGCCGGCGATGATCACGCGGAGGCCGCGGGCGCGCGCGGTTCGCCCGTATTCGGCCATCAGCTCCGGGGTGCGGTGGGCCGAGGTGACGCGCTTCTCATAAGGCACGCCGAATTGCTCGAGGATGGCGCAGGCATGCTGCATGGTGTCCCAGTCGGAGCGGCTGCCCATCACCACGCCGACCAGGGGCTTTCTGGAGTCTGGCATCTCCTCCAGCATAGCCCCCGGCTGCGGCTCGAAGCAGAATTACTGGCCTTGGCCGAGCGAGTAGCCGGGCTTGCCGTCATAACTGTAGAGGTGCTCCGTTTTCACGACCTCGATGTTGCTGGCGAGGCACCGGTCCAGCAGCGAGAGAATCTGGCGGGGTGTGACGGCCCCGCCCTGTTTCGGCTGGAAACGGCAGCGCCAGGTGTCGCAGTGGAGGGTGGCGGGAAGCGGATCCGGGAAAACCTTGACGCCCCGGTTGGTGATCATGATCAAATCCAGGCCGTCGCCTGCGACCCCTTGCAGCATGGCCCCGATCTGGTTGGGGTCGGCAGGCGGGTGATGGATGTAGACGTCGACGCCCGCCAGCTCGCGCCTGGAAGGCGGCGGGGGCGGCTCGTCGGCCGTGAGGGTCTGGCTGGCGGCAGCGTAGTGAACAGGCTTCAACTGCTGCGGCTTGCGGCCAAGCCGTTCGACGACCGCCTGCGCGAATTCCTTCGTTCCGGCCTGCTGCCGGGTGTATGGGTTCTTGCCGTCCTTCGCCACGTCGTACGTGTGGATACCGTCCTCGATGGTGGCGAGCCAGGCGTTGTGGACAAGTTCGGCGATTTCCGGCTGGCCGATGTGGACGAGCATCATGACCGCGCCCAGCAGCAGGCCGGACGGATTGGCGAGGTTCTGTCCGGCGCGGCGCGGCGCGGAGCCGTGAATCGCTTCGAACATGGCGTATTCCTTGCCAATGTTGGCCGAGCCCGCCAGCCCCACAGAGCCGGCAATCTGCGCGGCGACGTCGGAGAGGATGTCGCCGTAAAGATTGGGCATCACGATGACGTCGAAGGCGCCCGGCGTGTCGGCGAGCTTGGCGGCGCCGATGTCGACGATCCAGTGTTCCTTTTCGATCTGCGGGTATTCGGCGCCGATTTCGTCGAAAACGCGGTGGAACAGCCCGTCGGTCAGCTTCATGATATTGTCTTTGGTGAAGCAGGTGACCTTCTTGCGCTGGTTGCGGACCGCGTACTCGAAGGCGTAGCGCACGATGCGCCGGCAGCCGCCGTAGGTGATGACCTTGAGACACTGCACCTGGTCCGGCGTGTGGAAGTATTCAATGCCGGCGTAAAGATCTTCTTCGTTCTCGCGAACGATGACGACATCCATGCCGGGATGCCTGGTGGGAATGAACGGATCGTAGGCGACGCAAGGGCGGACGTTCGCGTAGAGGCCCAGCAGTTTCCGCGTGGTGACGTTCAGGCTCTTGAAGCCGCCGCCTTGCGGGGTGGTGATCGGCGCCTTCAGGAAAACCTTCGTTCGAAGCAGGCTGTCAATGGCTTCCTTGTCGATGCCGGCAGTGTTGCCGCGAAGATACACTTTCTCGCCGATCTCGATTTCTTCGATCGCCAGCCGGGCGCCAGCCTGTTGCAGGATGAACAGGGTGGCATCCATGATCTCCGGACCGATGCCGTCGCCCTTGGCGACCGTAATGGGAACTGCGCGAGACAAAAGGGTGCTCCTTTCTCGAGTGTCTACGTGTTATCACATCATAACATATAGACCCCATTGAATCTGACCGGGCCACGCGGTGGACTCACTGGATGACCAGGGCGGAGCCGGGAGGCGGAGGGATGCCGCGCACGGGAACGACAGGGCGGGGAACCACCCTGGCCAGCTTTTCGATCCATTCTGGCGCGGGGCTGGAGAGGACGGAATGGCGGCCCGGGGCCAGCTCTTCCAGCTCGAAGACGCCGATGTAGGCGGCCTTGCCCGGGGGAGCCTCGCAGAAGCGGAGGAAGCGCGAGACGGGACTCCGGAGTTCGCCGCCCGGCTCGAGAACAAAGCCGGCAAGTCCGGCTCGCCCCGGGGGCACGCGGATCATGTAAAAGGCGGCGCCTGGGGCATCGGGGAACGTGAATCGCGCTCCGAAGCTGCGCCAGGAGCGGAACTCGACCGACTGGCGGGTGTCGGAATCATGGCGGTAGTCGAGGATGCCTTCAAGATCTGTGGAAGAGCGGCCCTCGCGGCTCAGGCGGGAGAATCCGAATACGAGGAACGCGGGCCTCTCCCGGGGCGGGTACGGGACCGTCTCCACCGGGATCACCTCCGGCAGGCCTTCGCACCAGGAAATCTTGCCGATCGCGTCGTAGGCGGTAATGTCGAGGCGTTGCGGCCCGGCGAGGACGTCGCTGGCCGCGACGGTGTACTCTCGCCGGCTGCCGTCCGTGCAGGCGACGCGGACCAGAAAGCGCACCGAGCGGAAATCTTCGCCGGAGCGGTTGTCGAGCCCGGCTTTGAGGCCAGGGATGAACTCCCCGCGCCCTTCGCTCCACCGCCAGGGCTGCACGTCCGAAAAAACAAATCCTGACTGCAACAGGAAAAGGAGCGGAACGATCATTCCAATTCTTCGCGCCCCATGTACAGGTCCTTCAGTTCCTCCCGCAGATTGGCCAGCACTTTCCCCCTTCGGAGTTTCATGGTCGGAGTCATTTCTCCGCTTTCGATGGAAAATTCCCGGTCCAGTATTTTGAATTTCCGGATCTGCTCGAACGGGGCGAGCTGGCGGTTGACGCGGGCGACGATCTCCTGCACGGCCTTGAAAACGCTCGCCGCCCGGGCCGCTTCCTCAAGCGGGGTCCCGGGCGGAACGAGGCCGAGCGACGCAGCCGCGTCGGCGTGGATGGTGAACAGAGCCGTGACATACGGCATGCGGTCGCCGAGGAGCATGACCTGATTGATGAGCGGATCCAGCTTGAAAAGCCCCTCGATTTTTGCAGGGAATATCTTTTTGCCGTTGGAGGAAACGATCACCTCCTTTTTGCGGCCGGTGATCCACACGTAGCCGTCGGCGTCGATTTCGGCCAGGTCTCCCGTGTGGAGCCAGCCGTCGCGCAGGACGGCGCTGGTGGCGGCGGGGTCGTTGAAATAGCCGGAGAAAAGCATTTCGCCGCGCAACAGAAGCTCGCCCTCCTCCGAGATGCGCACCTCCACGCCCGGCAGCGGTTTTCCGATGGAGCCCGGCCGCGGGTTGCGGAGCGGATTCAATATGGCCACGCCGCCCTCGGTAAGGCCGTAGCCCTCGATCAGAGGCAAGCCGATGGCCGCATAGAACTCGGCGAGCTCGCGGCCGAGGGGGGCGGCGCCGCTGGCGGCCACCTTGATGCGGCCTCCGAGGCGGGCGCGGATCTTCGAGAACACGAGGCGGTCGAAGAATTTCAGCGAGGCCTTCACCCACGGCGCGGGCTCGCGGCCCTCGGCGCGGGCGCGCGCCGCCTCGGAGCCGACGCCGAGGCCCATGTAGAAAAGCTTTCGGACGGCCGCGGGTTTCTTGCGGATTTCCGTGGTGATGCTGGAATAAATCCTCTCCCAGACGCGCGGGGGCGCCACGAAAAAGGTGGGTTTTATGGCTCGCAATTCAGAGGGCATTTTCGACAGGCCCTCGCTGAACCACACCGGGACGCCCATGCGGATCATCAGCAGCTCCATGACGAGCCGCTGGGTGATGTGGGCCGAGGGGAGGAAGGCGAGAGTGGAATCGTCCTCGCCCAGGGGCAGGACCGGCGGGCCGCATTCGCAGTTGGCCAGCACCGCGTTGTGGCTCACCAGCCCCATCTTCGGCTCGCCGGTGGCGCCGGAGGTCAGGTAGAGGATGGCCGGGTCCTGCGGAGAAATCTGGCTCTGGAGCCGCTCGATGAAGGCCGGATCGGCGGCCATGACGCGGGCGCCGGAGTCGGCCAGATCGTCCAGGGAGACAGCGGCCGGGTCTTCCCCGGAGAGCAGGAACAGGGGAACCTGCAATTCGGCCAGGCCCGCCTGATTCAGCGCCCGCAAGGTGCGCGGCGATTCCACGAACACGGCGCGCGGATGGCAGGCGAGCAACGTTTTCACCTGTTCCGCGGGGGGCAGGGAAGTGTACACGGCGGCGGCCACGGCGCCGGCGGTCATGACGCCGAGATCCGCGAGGTAAAACTCGGCGCGTGTCTCCGAAGCTAGCCCTACGATGTCGCCCTTCCGGACTCCGGCGGCGTGCAGGCCGGCGGCGATGCGCTCGGCGGTGCACAGATACTCCTTCCATGTCCACCTGCGGTACTCGCCCTTGCCGGTCGGCTGAAAGAGAGCGGTGCGCGAACCCCAGGTCTCGGCAGCCACGCGCAGCATCCTGTACACCGTGCGCTGGTCTTTCGGGACAGGTGGCGCAGTCCTAGCCATGCAGTCGTCATCCTCCCGCGACAGGATCAGGGCGCCGGCCGGGCGCCGCCTTCTTCAGGTTACTGGATCCTGCCGCTGTAAGATAAGGGAGTGGCGTGGGAACGGGAGCTGGAAGCGGCGATTGAGCTGGCCAAGGCGGCCAGCCATGTCGCGCTCCAGTCCTTCGACCGCGGCCTTCCGGCGGAAACCAAGGCGGACGGCTCGCCGGTGACCGCTGCCGATCGCGAGTGCGAACGCCTGATCGCTGGGCGGCTCGCGGAACTGTTTCCTGCCGATGGCATTCTGGGCGAAGAGGGAACGAGTCGGCCCGCGGCGAGCGGGCGGCGGTGGATCGTGGATCCGATCGACGGCACGCGCGACTTCGTCCGGGGCAGTTTCCTGTGGTGCCACCTGCTGGCGCTGGAAGCCGGCGGCGAGCCCGTGCTCGGCGTGGCCTGCTTCCCGGCGCAGAACCGCCTGTTTTACGCGGTCAAAGGCCAGGGGGCGT
>Ga0308390_1000714_pt1 | contig 22717 bp, 32 predicted proteins | sample Hotspr2Sample149_FD_202358 | JGI IMG/M metagenome (GOLD analysis project Ga0308390, IMG submission 202358) | Hot spring phototrophic mat microbial communities from Mushroom Spring, Yellowstone National Park, Wyoming, United States - 20040719_149 ...
ACGGCCACGAGTATCACGGGCCGCTGAACGTGGTCCGCAAAGCCGTACTGGGTGAAATCAGTTTCGTCGATCTGGGGGCCGACCCGGACACCACTGTCTCGGTCGCCGCCGCATCAAAGGAGTTCAATCTCATGGACAACGCAACCAATCCTACGGACAGCAACCAAAAAACCATCGGTGCCGGCAACACGACCGATACGGCCGTCGCACCGCCTGCGGCCGATGTTACGGCGGCTGCGGTGACAGACCAGCCGCGTCCCTCGGCGGCCGAGATGGCTAAGACCATCCGGTTAGAACTGGCCGCGGAAGTCAAGCGGATCGCCGCCATCCGCAAGCTCTGCGCGGGCAAGCATCCAGAGATCGAGATCAAGGCCATCGAGGAGGGCTGGGACGAGCAGCGTGCCGAACTGGAAGTTCTGCGGGCCTCCCGAGCGCATGCCCCGGCCATCCACGCCAATCCGCCGGCCATCACCGCCGAGGCGATCGAGGCGGCGCTGTGTATGACCGCGCGGATTGCAGAAGACAAGCTGGCCAAGTGGTACGACGCCAAGACGCTTGAACAGGCCAATTCCCGCCACCTTCGCGGCATGGGCCTCAGCGAGCTTTTCCACATGGTGATTAGAGCGGCTGGGCTGTATGCCCGACCGGGGCGGCTCACCGAAGAAGCCGTCCGCACAGCCTTCGAGGCCGATCGGATGTTGCGGGCTTCGGCTGTAGGCTTCAGCAGCTTGAGCCTGCCAGGCATCCTGAGCAATGTGGCCAACAAGGCCCTGCTCGAATCGTACCTGGCTGTGGAGGCGGTCGGCCCGCAAATCTGTGCCCAGACCGATGTCAACGACTTCAAGCAGGCTTCGCGCTATCGGCTGACGGGCGTGGGACTGTTCGAGAAGGTGGGGCCGGACGGTGAGCTCAAACATGCCCGCCTGAGCGAACAGGCCTACACCAACCAGGTCGAGACCTATGGGACGATCATCAGCCTGACCCGGCAGATGATCATCAACGACGACCTGGGGGCCTTCTTGCAGATTCCGCGAATTCTCGGCCGACAGTCCGCCTTGGCCGTGGAAAGTGCAGTATTCACGCTGTTGCTGAGCAACCCGAATAGTTTCTTCAGCACCACCAACAAGAACCTGTCCACCGGGGCCGATTCCGCGTTGTCCATCGGCGGGATCACCAAGGCCGAGCAACTGTTCCTCGATCAGGTGGATCAGGATGGGCGGCCCATCTTGCTGGCCCCCAAGCTGTTGCTGGTGCCGACCAGCTTGAAGGTCACGGCAGAGCTGTTGATGAAGGAAACCCGGGTCAACGAGACGACAACCGCCAACAAGCCTTCGCCGGCTGCGAACCCGCACGCGGGCAAGTTCAAGGTGCTGTGCTCGCCTTATCTGAACGCCCAGGGGTTGGCCGGTTCCAGCTCGACCGCCTGGTATCTGTTTGCCGACCCGGCCGACGTGGCGGCGATGGAAATCGCCTATCTGCGCGGCCAGCGAACGCCGACGATCGAATCCGGCGAGACGGATTTCGACACCCTGGGCATGAAGTGGCGCGGGTATTTTGATTTTGGCGTGGCCATGCAAGACCATCGCGCAGCGGTCCGGTCTACAGGAACTTGATCCCTTTAAGGCGTTCTGACAGTCCAGAAACTCTCTAAAGGAGCCGACGATATGAAGGCCATCATGATTCACGAAGGTGCGGCGATCGACTATACGCCGACCAGCGCTGTGAGCGCCGGCGATGTGATCGTACAGACAGATTTGATCGGGATCGCCAAGCTACCCATCGCCGCCAACACGCTCGGTGCGCTGGCGATCGAAGGCGTCTTTGATGTCGTTAAGACCAACGTCGCCGTCAACGCAGGGCAGATGATCTACTGGGACGCGGCCAACCAGTACGCAACGACCAGTTCCTCTGGCACCAAGTATATGGGCAAGGCCGTCAGGGCGGCGGCTGCCGGTGACGCCCGCGTCCGAGTAAAGCTCTCGCCATGAGCACCGACCTGTTGCAAAGCGCCACTGCGACGCTGGCGCAGCAGTTGAAGACCCATGCCTCGCGGTCGGTCCGCTACCGGCGCGGCCAGACTGTGTTGGTTATCCAAGCGGTAGTCGGCAGGACGCAGATCGAGCTTTCGGATGAGCTAGGGGCTGTCCAGGTTCAGTGGACCGACCGCGATTTTTTGATATCCGCCGAAGACCTTGTGATTAACGGACAGCGGTCTAAACCACAAGCCGGCGACCGAATCGAGGATGGCAACCAGCTTTATGAGGTGCTGGTCCTTGCCGGCGAGCCGCAGTGGCGTTATTGCGATCCCTACGGGTTGACGATGCGGATTCACACCAAGCTGGTAGCTGTGACATGAACCAACTGATTGCTCGCAAATTGGTGTTGGGTGCCAACTATGCACCGCTGACGTCCGATACGGTGATCGCCTCAGGCACGCTGACCGCGCCGATCACCAACGCAGACACCGCTTACATCCAGGGCGATTTGGGCGACGATATTCCGCTGCAACCTGGCGAATGGCACGTGCTGGTGCACGTCGATCTTTCCCGGATCAAGGCCAAAGGTACCAGCAATGACCTGATCACCTTTGTGGGAGGAACCTGGTAATGGGTTACTTCACCGCCTTGATGCGGCGCGGCACCGTCGGCCACCTGGGCCAGCGCAACCAGTACAACCTCGTCTGGGAAGGTGCAGCCGGGCAGCCGCCTGACCCACGCGGCGAATACTCAATCGACCTGCAGACAGCTCGTGCCTTTTCGTCAAATGTTCCGATTGCAACTCGCCCCGGTCCGACCCGCGAGGCTTGGGGCGGCATCTGCATTGGCCAGAACAACGCCGCTGGCGACTGGTGTACGGCAATTGGCTACGGCAATGACTCGTGTTACGAAGCCTCCTTCGGTTGCGGCTGGCAGACGCACGCATACACGTCCGGCATGTTCGCCTACAGCAGCGGGGCTTTTGTCTCTCCCGGCGATTGCCAATGGACGTTGACCGTGCTGAAGGCCCAGACCACCGACGCCACACCGGCAGAAGTCACTACAGGGGCCTATCTGACCTATTCGCCCAAAACCCGGATTCTCTGGGGGTATGGGAAGAAGACTTACGATTGCTTCATCCGTATCGTCGGTCGCCGGGTCGGTACCGCTGAATGTGCGTCGTTCTGGCGGCGGTGCCTGGTAACGCAGGAAGGTGCCGTGGGAGGACAGATGATTGGCACCATCCAGACGATTGGCACCGATTACAATCCGAATGGCTTCGGGACGCCTAGCATCGACGTGACCGCTGACCCGCCGCACAATGCATGGCGCATCCGCGTACGGGTTACTGGCAAGGCGGGCGCCACTGTCCGCTGGACGGTGGCGATGGAAATTTTGGAAGTAGCTGATACCCCATAGCGATGCCGCTAGCATATGACGTTGCCGCAAACGTTACGAACCTGATTAATGAGCAGATCACCGAACCGCCAGGCATCCAAGCGCACTTGTGTTACCGCTGGAGTCTGGCATTGGAGAATCTGTCCAGCACGCCAGTGGTGCTGGTCGTCCCAGGATCGACCGCCACAGAGCAGATCAGCCGATTTCACAGCCTTGAGACAGTCACCGTCACCGTGGCGGTTGCCGCCAAGTTCGCCGATACAGATCAGTTGATGCTTGCTCGGCTGCTGGACATCTGCGAGGCGACCGATTTGCTATTGCGGCGAAAGGAATTCAACACCAATCCGCCGGTGGCCTGGCAAAAGACCGAATATCTGATGGACAGCGGCTTTGATGACAAGCTGCTGGATCAGCACAAGATTTTCGTGAGCACAATGCGGTTTACGTTCGTAGCCGGCCGGTTTGGCACAGACTAAAGGTTTGCGGAAGACGGAGTGCGCAGCAGATGGCCCAAGGCTTGATCGTCGGTGCACGACTGTGGAAGTCGTTTTTCGATGAGAAGAAGGTCCGCGACCCGGCGGAGCGGGCAGCGCTGAAAGTGCTGGCGCGCTTCGGCGCCTACGTGCGGACCGACGCCAGGCAATCGATCAGGCGTGCGGCCAAGCCTTCGCCGCCAGGTCGACCGCCCCGGAGCGTGACCGGCAGACTCAGGCAGCATATCTATTTCGTTGTCGAGCGAGCTAAACGCAACGTGGTAATAGGTCCGGCACTATTCGCCAAGTCGGCACGCGACCTGCTGGCTACCGCAGCACTGGAATACGGCGGACCGAGCTGGACGACACGCAGAGTGAAGCGGCGGACCGAAGCGGGCACAAAGCCCATCGTGGAGCGGCGCAAAGTAAAAGTAAAGATTCGCGCGCATCCGTTCATGCGGCCGGCGTTCCAGAAAGTGCAGCAGAAATTACCCGAACTGTGGCGAGAAGTCCTCGCCAAAACGACGTGATAACGGAGGACCAGTCACATGAAACTTGGAATGAAGGCAAAGCTTTACCGGGTTACGCGAGGGAACCCAAATATCTTTACCGAAGTCGGCAATGTGCGCGACCTGACGCTCAATCTGGAGGCCGGCGAGGCCGACGTCACCACCCGCAGCAATCAGGGCTGGCGCGCCACCGTGGCTACGCTCCGCGAGGCCAGCATCGAGTGGGAAATGGTCTGGGATGCAGCCGACCAGAACTTCACCGCGATCAAAAATGCGTATTTCAACAACACGCCGGTTACCCTGGCCGTGTTGGATGGCCCGCATGACCAAACGGGGACACAAGGCTTGCTGGCCGACTGTTCGATCAGCAAATTCAGTCGAAACGAGCCGCTGGAAGAAGCGATCACAGTCAGCGTTACTGCGAAACCGACTTATTCGGCGAATCCGCCAGAGTGGTATGTGAAGCAATGAGGACTTTCACAGATAAAGCCGGTCGCACGTGGATGTTAGATGCCCGATTGGGCACGCTCAAGCGTGTAAAAGCCTTGCTGGGCGTTGACCCGCTCGATGTCGGGACGTTCGCCAATATTTTGGAGAGTGAGCTTTTCCTCGGAGATTTGCTTTGGGCCTTTTGCCGTGAACAGGCCGAGCGATTGGGAATCGATCAGACAGCCTTTGAGGAAGCAATCGACGGCGATGTTCTCGGCGAAGCAGCCGAAGCACTCATCGGGGAGCTTCTTGATTTTTTCCGCCACCCGAAGCACGCGGCCAAGCGGGAAATCCTCCAAACTCTTCTGCGGCTCCAGCAGGAGGCGAAGACAGAAGCCATTCAACGCGCGGAGAAGAGCTTGGCAGCTGCCATCGACAATGCGATGCCGATCCCTGGCGGTTAGTTTATCGCCTGGCCGGTGCCGTTGGTGTCGAACCGGACAACTTTACTCTGCGAGAGCTGTGCTGGATGTTCGAGGGCCGCGAGCAAGCCGAATGGAATCGGGTATCCGCGCTGATGGCCTTGCTGGCCAACATCTGGCGTGCGCCGCGATCCCGGGCGCTGAGCCCGGCCGATTTCAATCCTTACACTCAGCGGCAAAGCGTGCAATTTGAAGCTGATATAAGCGTGCTCAAGAACGTCTTCGTCGATCGCAAGAGGTGACAAATGGCGGGTGCCTCTGCTGGAGCTGTTCGCGCAGGTCGTGCCTTCGTCGAGCTATTTACCGACGACAGGAAGCTCGTCGCAGGACTGCGCGCAGCCTCGGCCAAGCTCAAATCCTGGGGCGACTCGCTCAGCACGGTCGGCCGAAAATTGATGACCGCCTCCGCAGCGGTACTTACACCGCTTATCGGCGCGACGAAAGTCTTTGCGAACCTGGGTAGCTCACTGACAGCAATCAGTGAGCGGACTGGATTGAGCGTTAAAGCGATCCAGCTTCTTTCCCTGGCTGCTGACACGAGCGATACGAGTTTTGAAGCCGTCGAGACGGCACTGCGCAGGATGCAGAAGGCGATCCAGGAAGCTCGCCTGGGATCGCTAGAGGCCGCCGAGACTTTCAGACGTCTTGGCCTGGATGCTGGTGTGCTGGCATCGATGTCGCCCGAGCAACAGTTACGGGCGGTCGCTGATGCCCTGGCGCGGATTAAGGATCCGGGTCAGCGCGCAGCAATGGCGATGTCTGTCTTCGGAAAATCCGGTACTGCGATCTTGCCGATGATCACTGAAGGCAGTAAATCCCTCGATGCGGTTGGGGCCAGACTCGAGCGAGTAGGTTACTTGAGCGAAAAAGAGGTGGCCGCTGGTGCTCGGCTAGCACAAGACTTCACCGACGCCTGGCGGGCGGTCAAAATCACCTTCGCCAAAGTGGGAGCAGCGCTTGCACCAGTATTGCAGCCGATCCTTCGCGGTCTGGTCGGCCTGCTGCAACACCTGCGCAAGTGGATCGATGCCAACCAGGGCGTCATAAGGTCAGTGTTTGCTGTTGCCAGCGGCGTTTTTGCCCTGGGCGCGAGCTTATTTGTCGGTGGGAAAGCCATGCTGGCTGCCAGCGCTTTCCTGAAAGGAATTGCGGTGATTCTGTCGCCTATACGTAAAGCCTTTTCAGGATTGCTTGCCATCATCAAGGCAATACCATCAGCAATCTGGGGGCTAGCTGGCGTGATAGCTACGGGTGCTGGATACATCGCCGTAGCCACCGGTTTAGTGCAGCGGTCGATAGAAACGGTCGTCCAGGCTTTGCGGGGCTTGCGCCACTCAGTAAATGAGACTTTCGCTGGCATCGTTGATTCTTTACTGGCTGGCGACGTGGAACTAGCTGCCCAGGTGATGGGCTTGGGACTAAAGGCGGTTTGGCTTGAGGCTACCGGAGCCCTGGTGAAAATCTGGAGCGATACGAAAGCCACTTTTACGGCTGTCTGGGTCGCCGCCCAATATGAGGCCGCCAAGGCAATTGTCAGCGCTTGGTATTGGCTCCGAGAGCAGTGGGTCAAAGTCACCAGTGCAATCCGGATGTTCGGGCTGCAAGCCACCAAAACGGTCAAGAGCTACTGGGATTCTGCCGTTACGTGGATTTCGAAGCGGCTGGCGGAGTTGTGGGCGCTGGTTGATGAAAGCGTGTCCGCCGAGGACCTTAAAGCCGAATTGGAGGCCGATTATCGTCGGCGGGAAGCGGAACGCAACCGGGAACTAGATCAAGCGATGGCCGAAGCGTCGCACGAGCGAACTCAAGCGCTCAGCGACATCGATAAGCTGCGGCGGGAAATGCTCGGCACGCTGCAAGAGGATGAACGGCGTGCGATCGAGCGACGCATGCAAGAAGCTGAACAGCGCAAGCGGGCAGTCGAAAAAGAGATCTCTGAGGCTAAGGGAAAACTGGCTGAAGCGCGGCGACGGGCAGCCGAGGCGCGCCAGAGAGCCGAGGCCGAGGAAGCCGTAAAACCGCAACTCCCGCAAGCACCCGACCTCTTGGAAGGCCTGCGACGACAGACTGTTGGCACTTTTTCGTACTTCGCCCATCAGGTGCTCGGCACCGGAACTGCGGAACGCACAGCTCGCGCGGCCGAGGCCACAGCCCGCAATACTGCCGCCATCCGCGAAGAGTTGCACCGCAAAAAAGCGTTGGAGTTCAGCTGATGAGTATTATGGTTGCGGAACGCCCGGAGTCGCCTGAATATCGCACCGGGACCAGCGAGACTTACACAGCTCGATACGTGGTCAGCGGCACGCCGTATGCAGCCGATGCGGCCGCGGCCGTCCGCAGTGCGACCCCAGTGCTTCTGTTCGGCCGCCTGGTACGATCTGAGATCGACATCAAGCCCTTGGCCGACCAGCGATGGGAGGCCGAGGTTACCTATTCCGAACTGAAGAAGCAAGACCCGCTGGATTTCAGTTACGAGTTTTCGACCACTGGCGGCACCGAAAAGATCACGCAAAGCCTGGCGACGCGTCGTTACCCTGAGAACGCTCCGAATATGGGCGGCGTGATTGGCTACAACGACGGCCAAGTCGAGGGCGTGCAAGTCCACATGCCCACGATGAAGCTGACTTATAAAGTCCAATTGGCGGCCGCCGACGTCACGCCAGGGTATCGGGCGATGCTTTTCTGGCTGACGGGCACGACCAACGACCGGACCTGGAATGGCTTTAACCAGGGCGAAGTGCTCTTTGTGGGAGCCACCGGCACAATCAAGAACCTCGAATACTGGGAAATCAGTTACGAGTTTCTGTGCCAGCCGAATCGAACCAATCTAGTGATCGGGAATATCGTCGTGCCGCTCAAACGAGGATGGGAATACCTCGAAGTCCTTTACGAGGACGCGGCCGATCAAGGCAAGGCCATCCGCAAGCCGCTGGCTGTCTACGTTCACCAGGTCTATCGGGAAGCGGATTTCAGCTTATTGGGGATTGCCTGAAGAGCCCGCGAAACCGCAATGTTTGAAGAAGTCAGACCAGGACAACCACTGCGTATCCGGGCGGACGTGTGGAACGCCCTGATGCGAATGGCTGCCGAATACTACGGCGGCCGAGCCGGACGTTCTGCGGCTTTTCCCACACGCCACGACAGCCGCACCACGGTGCTGGCTCGCAACGACACCGGGCTGCAACTCAATCAGTTCGAGATTGTCGGCGTGGGAGGTCCACTGCTGGACTCAGGCGATTGGCGGGAACGGACGGCGATCAAGGCAGTTCTTCCGACCGAAAACCATCGGGGGTTGTTCGGCGTCGCCGTCGAGCCGATTCCGGCTGGCAAGATGGGATTGGTCTGTATTGCGGGGGTCTGCTTGGCCTATGTCTGGTCTCACGACGTCGCTCACCAATTTTGCGAGGTCAGACCGAGTTACACGCATCTGGAGTCCAAGGTCGTCGGCTCTGGACAAATTCTATGGCGTCAAGCAGGCCCGACCAATCCTATCTTGTGTCTTGTGCGATTCGGAGTGCCGGTTAGTCACACGCAATGGGCAAAGGTTCAAGCCGGATTTACGAATGCGTCTGCCACGGTTCCAAGACAGGTGCCAGTGCGTCGTTGTGACTGGCAAGGAGGATCAGTCGAAGGCGACACGTTTTACGTGTACACGCCGATATGCCTGGGCAAAGCCACAGCCTTATTTGAGGACTCCGTGGTCGGCTATCAGCCAGATGCTGATGGCCACTTGATGATTACGACTCCTTGTGTCGATGACGAATTCGGCACCATCAAAGCCTGGAATACCATTGCCCCGATTCCCAAAGGCTGGGAGGAGCTGACCGCAGCCGCTGGTCGATTTTTGGTCGGGGTTGAACAAGGAAAGCTGTGGTGGAATCCAGGCAATCAGGGCGGCCAGGCGCTTGAAACTCTCGCCCAGCACAATCACGATGGGCACCTCGCAATAGGCAGCGTTTACTATCAATCAGGAACGAGTGAGCATGATCGCTTCGTCGCGCCCCTGACGCATTCTATTGAGGACGTGACGCCGGCTTGGTACTCCGTCCGCTGGATAATTCGGACGCATTAGCGCTCCCCATCGGCCGTTGTAAGCTTCGACTCGCGGCCTAGCATCCCTTCTAGCATTGGGTGACTCTTCTTCCACCTGTCGCTGTCGGACCGCAAAGCCTGCTTGTCTTCTCGACGTAACCGCTTATTTTACCGAGGGTTGTGCCGACACGCAGATTTTTTGTATAGACTATTGTATATACAAAAAATATCTGCTATAATGTGCGACAGATGACGATAAAGAAACTGGGAGGCGACCAATGCACAATGCAATTTCTGAAGCCCTGGAAGCGCTCGAACTGACCGCTAAGTGGGAGAAGGCAGCTTACAGAGCCGACGACGCGACAATTCGCAAGCTGCTGCTAGAAAAAATGCAATGGGAGGGGGCCGACGATCCCGAAGCCGAGGTCGAAGACACTGTCGAAGAATCTTATTCAGATGCGAAGCCACTGTGGGAATCGTTCTGCTTTGACCTCAGCCTCCTACGCAGAGACGCGCTCGAGACGATTATTTATTATGCTTCGAGTGTGACTCCGCTGGAAGCTGTCAAGGCGTTGGAAGCGGCTCTCAACTACGCAACCGAGGAGGCTGAACAGCACAAAGTCGAGCGAGCATTGAAAGAGTGCGCGATCGACTACCTAACCGATGTCATTTGCGAAGCAGCACACCGCAAATGCTATTTCTCGAATAAATCGCAGTCGCGATATTGGGAGATTGCCGATCGAAAAATCCGACTATCGGATCACGAAATCCCGAGCTATTATGCATCGAGCGACATCGAGATCACGGTGGGCCGCCTCAATCCGGACACACACTATCACTTGGACATACCTTTTACCGCTGACGAGCTTGTTGCCTTCGCAGATCGCTTGCGTGAGCTGGTCGCCGGACTAGTCGCACAAGAGACGCAAGAAGAGGCCGACGGCGGCGATGATTGATTGGAGAGTGCGATGCGGAAGGGCCGACCCAGAAAGCGACCACAGGATCGGAAGACCAAACTGTTGACCGTTCGCGTGACCGACCACCAGCGGCGGGCAATCCGTGCCGCCGCCAAGCAAGCAGGGTTGTCGGTTTCTGAACTGGTCGTGCGTTCGATACTCGGCAGCAATACCGCCCCAAGGAGCCCGTGATGCAAGACAAGCCAAGAGAGTTCCTGAAAGAGTTTGCGGTTGGGGTTGCAAAGGAACTCGTCCCGACCAACATCGTGCTGTGGGATGTCTCTGAATCCGAGTTCCCTGCTTGGGACGCATTCACCCAGTCCGGTTTCAGCTCTCATGCTGAATATCAGCAATCCTTGGCTGAACTCGAAACATACTTATCGCAGCATGGCTTTCGGGTTGTGCGGGTGCGATGCTCAGTGGAAGAAATGGCGGCCGAGCTTCAGCAACGCGGCTGGGAAAACAATCCATCCAACCGCGCCGCTGTGCTTGCCTCGCTGGGTGCGACCAGTAGCTGACCACCCCTCGAGGGCCGGACTAGCTGTTCGCATATAGATCCGCCGCGGCCGCAGTGGCGAGTGGGACGGCCCTCGACGTCGGTAACGGCGATGCTGGCCGCCCTGGAATGTGTTGATTACGTGGTGCTTTTCGACCAATTGACACCGGCGGAATTGATAAGCACGATCCGGCCTGATGTTCTCATCAAAGGCAGCGATTACCAGCCGCAGCAGGTAGTTGGCCGGGAAGTGGTGGAAAGCTACGGCGGTCTGGTCGTCTGCCTGCCGATCAAAGGCAACTATTCAACCACTCGTTTGCTTGCCCAGGCCTAGCCGACTTCTCCACTGGCTGCCACTGAACATTTCCACCGCGGCGGCTCCCCTCTCTTATTGGTCTATGCGTTGGTTGGAGCGGTTCCCTCACACGGTGGAGGTCGCGCGTTCGAATCGCGCGCCGCCCATTTGGCAGGTGCCCGGTGCCGTGAGGGCCGGGGGGCTAGCTCCGCTGCCTGAACACACCTGCCGCCTTTTCTTGCAAATTATTTCAGCGGCATATAGAATAGGGGCATGCGAGTGCTCGAACCCACCTCTGAGCGATTGTTGACCGTGGCCGAGGCTGCGGCGCTTTTGGGGGTTACGCCAGGCCGCATCTGCCAAATGCTTTGGGCTGGCCAAATGGCAGGGCAAAAAGTTGGCGTCATCTGGCTGATCCCGGAACGGGAGGTCTTGCGCCACCGGGAGCGGCCGTCTAAGGTGGGCCGGCCGCGTTCTGGCGAGTTGCGGCGCAGCTAAAGCAATCGATTTGGGCAAGAAGCGAGTTCCCTATTGACGGATTTTATACGCCGCTATATAATGCGGCCGTTCAAAAGCGGAGCATTCTCTGAGCCTGCTGTAGCTCGCTTAGTGGGTGCTCCACCGGGCGTCCCAAGAGGGAAGCCAACTGACCAGAATTGCCGACGGAAAGGGGGCACCCGTGCTTTCGGATGGGTGGGTTGCTCTGCCTTATGCTACCAATAGAGGGATCGCCTGGTCCATCCGGCGGCCCTTCGGGAGCATGGCGGCCACCAGGGCTGCCAATGCTTCTGTGAGGTGCTGCCATGAGACTTGTCGAGTTGGCTCAACGCTATGCTGCCGTCCAGTATCTCCAAAAAGCGTCACGCGATCTGTATCTGCGCGTGGCTCGCACCGCCGAGGCTATCTGCGGCGCCGACGTTTCTTGCATCACCGAAGAATCCCTGCATATTCTGGCGGGACGATTGGTTGCTACCAGGAAATCCGAAACTGCCAGCGATTATCTGCGGCGTCTGAGAACCTTGTTGACCTTCGCTTGGCAATTGCGGCTGATCGCCGATTTGCCGCGGGTGTGGCCGAAAATCAGAACGGCCGCGCCGCTGCCAGAGGCATGGACTTCCGAGCAAGTTGCCAAGCTATTCCTGGTGGCCACCGAGCAACCAGGCCACTTGGGGCCCCACCGCGCGGGCGATTGGTGGCGAGCCTTCTTGAATGTGGCCTGGGAAACCGGCTTGCGAGTTTCGCAAATGTTTCGCCTCCGCTGGGCCGACGTGGATTACCAACACCGATGCATCGTGATTCAGGCCTGCCCAGGAACGAAGAGTTATCGGCCGCAGATCAAGCCCTTGTCCGTCGAGTGTCTGGCAGCGCTGGAGCTGCTGGCCGAGCCGCCCAGGGAACTGATCTTCTGCTGGCCGGAGTGGCCGAAGTCCAGGCGGGATTTCTTCTCGGTCTGGCGCTATCTGTGCTGGCTGGCCGGTATTCCGGCACCCCGCAGCCAAAGACAGCTCACGCATCGCTGGCGGCGGTCGAGCGTGACCGAAGCGGCCCGCAACAGTCTGGAAGCCGCACGCCGCCATGCTGGGCACACCAGCCCAGAGACGACACTGCGGCACTATATCGATCCCCGTCTGCTCCTCCAGCAGCCCCCGCCCGTTCCACCGCTGCACGTGCTGCTCAAAGCGAATGGACAGGGAAATGCCAAACCGGCCGCATACTGAGGCCGGTACTGCCCCTAGCGGACAGCCGTTCAACGGCGGCGAAGCCATTGCAGCCAGCGGCCAAGGCGGTCACGCCACGACAATGGCTGGCCCGTCTTGGCCAACTGGGCCAGGCGGAAACCCTGTCCCGTCAAAGTGAACATGTTCGCCTTTATTACCTCCAAACCCGCCGACTGACCAGCCGGGGGATTGTCCCGATTTCCGGGCGGGTGGTCCGCCCGGGGGCTGACTTACACAAGCGGGTGCTTGCGACCTACGTGCCGCGTCCCCCGGCTGGTTTTTTGAGCTATTTTCTGACAGGGCAAGTCGTTACAATCGCCGCCCCGTTGTTAAGACCATTGGTTTCAGCACGCTATCCAGGGGCAAAGTATGACGCCAAAGCGAAAAGAGCCAGACATGAGCACCTACACTGGAAGAGTGGCAGCCCGGATAAGGCAATTACGCGAAGCGGCAAAAATTACCGTGCAGCAGTTTGCCGATCGGGTTTCGGAAAGCGCCGGCGAGAGGGTATCTGTGGCCACGGCTTATGCTTGGGAAAACGGCCACAGCACGCCGAACATCAAAATGCTGCCGCACATCGCCAAGGCACTTGGCCTCGCCAAAGCACGCAACGTGCTGCCGAACGAGTAGTTGTAGATTTTCTAGAATCGGCTATTGACAGCTATTATAGAAAAGCTATAATGCTGGTAGCCTGTGGGCTGCCAGTCGATCCAGACAATTCAAACCCCGATGGGAAGACCGGCAGACTGGCAGCCCGGGCGCCCATCGGGGTTTTCGTTTGAAGGGGGCACGCCAATGAAAAAAAGCGGCGATGTGGGCAATGCCCCGCATTTGCACTTCCACGAGCTTGCCGACGTGTTTCCGCTACTGCCGGAGGCGGAACTTGACTCGCTGACCGAGGACATCCGCCAGCACGGGCTGCGGGAGCCGATCGTTCTTTATCAGGGCAAAGTGCTCGATGGCCGCAACCGCTGGCTGGTCTGCCAACGACTGGGCATCAAACCGGCGACGCGAGAGTTTCAAGGCGACGCGCTGGCGGCACTGGCTTACGTCTGGTCGGCGAATTTCCACCGGCGACATCTCACCCCAAGCCAGGCCGCCGTCGCCCAGGCCAAGCGGGAAAAATTGTGCCAGCAATACGCCGCCCAGGTGGCTGAGGTAAAAGCCGAAGCAAGGCAGCGGCAGAAGGAAGCGGGCACGCACGGCAAGCTAGGCGGTCGAGGGAAGAAGAAAACCCTTCCCAAAATAATTGGGGAAGGGTTCGAGAGGCATGAGCGAGAAACCGATACGCAGCTTGCCCGTGCCAGCGGCACAAACCCGCAATACTTGCGTGATGCCCGCAAGCTGGTCGAGGCGGCCCCTGATCTGGCCGAGAAGGTGGAGGTCGGCCAACTGACGATCCCTCAGGCCAAGGTGGAACTCCAGCGGCGAGAGAAGCGGCAAGAGCTTGAAAAAAAGGCCGCTGCCGCCAAGAAGCATGATAGCCAGCAGTGGGAGATCATCTGCGGCGACTGCCTGGAGGTCCTCCCAAAAATCTCGGAAAAAGCCCGGCTCATTTTCGCCGACCCGCCGTACAACATCGGGATCGATTACGGCGAGGGCTCCAAGGCCGATCGATTGCCGCCGTGGGAATACTTGCAATGGTGTGCTCAGTGGATTCGAGCCTGCTGGGACGCTCTGACCGATGACGGAAGCTTCTGGTTACTGATCAACCACGAAAACGCCGCCGCCTTGGAATTGATCGGACGCGGAGTTTACCAGCTTCATTCCAAAAAAAAAGGCCGGCCCTATGATTCCGTGGCATATATATTGATCGAAGGCCTGCTCGGACCAACGCCCAGCGTGGCAGCGGAGATCAAGGCGCTGTACGTCCGCTCCTGGATTACCTGGTACGAAACGTTCGGCGTCAACCAGGCCAACAACTTCAACCGCTGTTCTCGGCGATTGCTTTATTTCGTCAAGAACCCGAAGCGCTTCGTTTTCAACAGTACGGCGGTGATGCGGCCATCAGACCGGCAGGTCAAATACGAAGACAAACGGGCAGCACCTGGCGGAAAAATCCTCGATGACGTATGGAGCGACATTCCGCGACTGGTGGGAACCGCCGCCGAACGCCTGCCGGATTTTCCCACGCAATTGCCGGTGGCCCTGGTGCAACGAATAGTGGAGTGCGGCAGCGAGCCAGGCGACCTGGTGATCGACCCATTCTGTGGTTCAGCATCAACCGGTGTGGCTTGCCTGCGGACAGGCCGCCGATTCCTCGGCATCGAAAAATCCCAGAAGTTTGCCGATCTGGCGACCAAGAGGATGCAAGCGTGTTCCGCACAGTGACAGTCCGGTGCATTCCGTGCGATAGCGAGGGCGAGCTTCAATTGCCGCCGCCAGGGACGGTCGGACCGCTGGCCTGCCCGAACTGTGGCCGGGTGATTCGAGAGGTGCACGTTCATCAATGGCGACCCCTGATCGAGGCCAGGGCGCGGCGGATGGCACGGCTTCAGGCGGCAGGCGTCGTCGGCACGCGAAAGCAGTCACTCAGACAGACTGATTGGGAAATCGATTGGGATGGACGGGAAGCCGAACTGGCGGCGTGTCTAATCTTGTGCCCTGGACATCTTGAGGATTGGCTGCGGCAGGAGGGAGCGAACCGGGGATGTGATTTGCGACCGGAGTGGACGGGACTAAGCAAACCGATCGAGGTCAAGCACACGCGCTACTGCACAAGCGAAAAGGGATATTTGCTGGTCCGGCCGCCGCGAGGCACGCCTGACCCGATGCTTCCACAATACATCGAGGACGTGCTTTACGTGCTGATGATCGGACAGCACGGCGTAATGTGTGCCGCCGGCTGGGCAGACCGCCGGCACCTCATCGAGGAAGGCCAGTTGAATCCCGTGCCGGTCAGACACGGGCAACGGCAGTGTTGGGGTATCCATTGGATGAAGCTGTGGAACTTGGATGATATGGTTTTGCTTTACTCAAAGGCAACATAAGGAAATCGACAATGGTCGCATGGACGCCTGCACGGAAGTATCCGGTGATCGCACTTTTCGACCCGACCGAGCATGTGCATGTCCTCCGGTTCGAGCCACAGCAGTGGCGACTGGCAATCCGCGTGCTTGTTCACTGGCACGCTGACCTGGAGTTGATCGACCTGGCCGCCGCAGAGCATTTGGCCGACGAGGTTGAGCGAATCGGGCGGCGGTGGGAACAGACACAAGAAGGCCAGGGAGGAAATGGGGTGCTCGACAAGATAGCACAAATCGGGCGGGAAATGTTCACCAAGTTTTTGAAGGGGCAGTGATATGGGGAAAAAGGAAACTGCGTTGCTCACAAGTCCTTCGTTGGCGGAAATCTTCGCCGAAGTCCAAGAAGTCTGGAATCGGATTCAAGCCACCAAGAGCGCGATTGAGGAACTGAAGGAAGAACTGAAGCAAAAAAAGGGCGAATTGGCTTCCGCCGAGGCCGAACTGGGACTCATCTTGGGGCGGACAGGGGATGAATCAAAAAAGATTGCATAGTGGTTACGGGCGGGCATTGCCCGGGGAGCATTCAAAAATCTCTTTTGGCCTGGTGGGGGACGCCTGCGTGCCCCCCGTCCCCTGTCCAGGCTCGGGAGCACGTATCATGGCCGCAGAAGTGCTTGAACAACTGTCAAAAATGATCGCCAACGAACTGCGGCAGCAATTGCCGCAGCCGGCGCCACAACCGGCACCACAACAACCCCAGCCGACGACCGGCTGGCCCAGCCTTGGTCTGCCCGCCGGACAGATGCCATTTGGGCAGCAGCCGGCCCCTACGCCGTTCATTGGTGGGACGTTGCCACAACCGACAGGCGTCTCGGTGCCGGTGGTGGTACCACTGGCCGACGGACGCGAAGTCCACGTGCGGGTGCACTTCCCGGCGGAAGCACTGGCCAACCTTCAGAACCTATTGAACTATTGTGCGCAAGCATGGGGCGATTGGCTGGTCGCACGGAGACCATATCGCAATGACGGCTATCGAGGCTGGGGGAACAGCTATTACGGCCGCGGCCGGGGGAGGTGAAAGATGATCTGGGTTACGCCACCACAACATGTGACCATCGACATCGAAACCATTGCGGGCGATCCCACGGAGGCCGAGGCCTCGTTGCGGCGAACCTTCGCCCCCAATGCGAACTGGAAGCCAGCCACGATCGGAGAGCGCTACCTGGAAGCCCTGGAAAAGAAAAAGGAGCGTCTCGCACTTCTGGACACGGCCCCGATCATCTCGGTGGCCTTGAGAACGGAAGCAGACTGCCGACTGCTGCACTGGATGCCGATTGATGACCAGCAGATCGCCGGCGTGCCGTTGGAGCGGTTGGCCGATCAACGCTCGATGCTCCTGCGGCTGCGGGAATATCTGCTGGTCTGCGGGCCGGAGACCGTGCTTGTCGGCCACAACCTGCGGCATTTCGATCTTCCCCGCTTGCGGCTGGCAATGATCCGCCACGGCCTCCGGTTGCCGCCGTGCCTGGCTGATCCTGAGCAACCCACATATGACACCATGGCCATGTGGCGATACTTCAGCTTGGAAGAAAAAACAATGACCAGCTTGGAGGAAGCACTGGAAGCGGCAGGACTGGTGAACCACAAGGCCGCCATGTCGGGCGTGGACGTTCCCGAAGTCTATCGGAAAGGCGACTACAAAACTTTGGCGGCGTATGCGCTCGCGGATGTACTGGCGCAAGACGCACTGTATTTGTGGATGACCGGCCAATTGCCAGACCGGGAGGTTGAATCGCCCGCCCTTCAGCCTGTCGAATCGCAACAGCAAGCCGTCGAGGTACCGGTAGTCCAAGCGGAAATCGTTTCAACGTCGATCGTCGATGAGTACGACAAGCTTTTGCGTGAACTCGGTGTGCTCACAGGAGAACAATCATGAAACTGATCGAACTGCAAAACGTCGGCCCAATCGAGAAACTTGCAATCCCCTTGCCTGATGCTGGCGTAGTCGTCCTGAAAGGCCGCAACGGCATCGGCAAATCGCACGCCCTGGCGGCGATCGACAGCCTGGTCAGCGGTCGGGGCCGTCCGCCTTGCCGCGATGGTGCAGCCAAAGGCGTGATCGAAGGCTTTGGAGCCAAGCTGACGATTGGCAGAAGCCAGCGACGAACTGGCGAAGCGGAAGTGGTAACGCTGGAAGGACGGCTCGACCTTTCGCAGCTAGTGCAGCCTCCGATAAAGGATGACGAGGCCGCGGACCGACAGCGGATAAAAGCCCTTATTCAGTTATCCGGCCAGTCCGCGGACCCAACCACATTCGCGACCATTCTACCGCCCGACACTTCCATTGGCGAGCTGGTCGGCCCGTCTGAGCAGACCGACGATCCAGTGATCTTTGCCGGAAGGCTCAAGCGGGCGTTGGAAGCAGAAGCCCGGCGGTACGAACGCCAACTAGAAGATGCGCGCTCGCAAGTTTCCGCTTTGCGGCAGCAGTTACCAGGCCCGGTGCCCCAAGAGGCCACCAGCGAAGCCGCTTGCCAGCAAGCACGGCTGCAGGCCGAGCAGCAGCTTCAGCAGGCCCTGGTGAGGCTGAAAGAATTGGAAACCCGCCAGCAGATAGCGGCACAGCAGGCTGAACAAGTGGCCCATGCCAAGAAGCAATTGGCCGAATTGAAGGCGGCCAGCATCCGCGAGCCGGCCGAGTACGAGGCGGAACTGGTTGACCTGGACGCCAAGATCGCCAAGCTTCAGCAGGCATTGGCTGCACTGCGAACACAGCGTGAACAGGTGAAGAAGCAGGCGGAAGATGCCGCCCGGCTTCGCAAGCAGATCGAGGAACTCCGGAAGGTGGTTGAGCAAGTGCCGCAGATCGTCGGCGACGAGGAACTGACTGCCGCCCAGCAGGCGGTCGAGGAAGCCCGGCGGAAGCACGCGGAAGCGGTCCACCTGGTTGGCATCGGAAAGATGATCGACCAGATCAAGCAGCTTGCCGGCGTGGCGGCGGCAGCGGAAAAGCACGCGGAAGCGTACCGGGAAGCCGCGAAGTCGACCGATGATGTACTGACCAGCCTGGTGGCCGCCGTGACCAGGCGGCTGCGGGTCGAAAGCGGTCGGCTGGTGTGCGATACCGACCGTGGTGTGGAGGCCTTTAGCGAGCTATCGCCTGGCGAGCGGTGGCGGATCGCACTTGAGATTGCGGCTGAGCAGGTCGGCCAGGGTGGACTGGTTACCGTTCCGCAGGAAGCGTGGGAATCGCTCGATCCGGTCAATCGGGCCGAGGTAGCTGCGATCGCCCGCCAGGTCGGCGTGGTGATCCTGACGGCGGAGGCCGATGAGCATCAGGAAATCGTTGCGGAGGTCGCATGATGATCGCACAAACAATTCAATGGAAGCGTTGGCGTCGCGCGGACGTTTCCTGGGCGGAGCGTCGCATTTTGCTTTCGCAATGCAAGCGATTCCGGATTGACCACTATCGAGGCGGCGGACTTCCAGATCGCTACTACGCTCTCGCCTTGATACAAACACCCGACGGCCTGCGCTGGCACCCGATTTCCATACACAAGTGCTACCGCACTCTGAGCGGAGCCAAACGGGCGTGCGAGCAATATCTTCCAAAGCGAAGAGGGAAAGTCCGCATATCCACTGGGCGGTCGCCCGCGTAATCCGCAAAGGCACAGGAAACGTCATGGTTGTTCCGAAGACGATTCAGATTTGCACCGCAGGAGAATGTGGCGGCAGTTGCTACCGCTGTCGGTGCGAGAAGCTCCAACAGCGGGTCGAATCACTGGAGGCGTTTCGCCGTCTAGTAGGCTACATGCGCTTTTGCCAGCGGCAATTCTTTGAAACCCGCAGCCAGGCGGCACTGGCTGAAGCCAGACGATACGAGAAACGGGTTGACGACGTGCTGCGCGATTTGGAGTGTCCATCGCTTTTTTGATTCAAGGAGGTGGTGCGGTGCTCGACCAGCAGCAGACCAAGGTCACCTTCGCAATCGCGCCGTGGGACGGCCGTGACGTCAGACTAGTGCTTGTTCATCATGGTCAGCACGAGATATTCCGTGACCGGTTGGATGTCTGTAGCAGCAAGGCCCGATCAAGGCTCGCTCATCAAATTGCCTGGCAGTTGCAAATGGGCGGCGAAGACATGGCATACCTTTTGAAATACTGCCACGCAACGCTGCCAGCCCTGGCCGACGCTGCCGACGAGCAGGCCGACCAATTGGCTCAACAGACCGGGCCGGTCGAAACCAATCCCCGTTTTCCCGCAACAACCTGTTGGGCGATGCGGGAAGCCTGGCGGCGGGCGGTCGAGCATCGGCGGCGTTTGCTGTTCGGAGACACACAGCAATGAGCGAGAAAACGCCCATTTCGGGCTTTTCCCTCAAAAAAGGAGCAGAATCTATGGCACGCAGAAGAAGAACCGAGGTAGATGTTCCGATTCCCCCACTCCCTATCGAAACGTGTCAACTTTATCTGGTGGGCGATAGCCCGCTTATCTGCCACGCCTGGAACGCAAAGGCCGAGCAACAGATTCTCGGCAAGCAAATGAAAAAAGCGCGGCACGCAAAGCAAGCGAAAAATCCCTGGGAAGACTTCTGCAATTCCCTCTACTGGCTCACCGGGTGCCCGCCGCAGTATATCCTCACAGAGTGCCCGGAATCGCCCACAGAGGAAGACATTGAGAAAGGTGCGTTCGGCTTTCCCTCAATTGCCTTCAAGGCGGCGGCTGTCGAGGCCTGCCCACAGGTCGATGGCGTAGCCAAAACCAAAGCGCGGGCCGCAATGCACATCGTGGGCGAGTATGTGAAGATCGAGGGGACACCGAAGCGGCGGCGAGATTTTGTGCGGCTGCCCACGGGCGTGGCCGACATACGCTTTCGCGCTGAGTTCTGGCCGTGGCACACGTGTCTGACGATTCGCTTCAACGCCAACGTCCTCAGCCTGGATCAGATCGTGAACCTTTTCCAGGTGGCCGGGTTCGGCATAGGGGTGGGCGAAGGACGCCCGGAGCGCGGCGGCCAATGGGGATTGTTCCATGTGGCATCGCAAGAAGAAATAGTGGCCTTACAGCAGGAAAGGAAAAGCAGATGAGGTACAGGTACGACTTCCGCAGCGGCTTCCGTCTTTGCGGCGACCCGCAAGTGGTCGGGGAGTGCCTGGAGGAAATCCGGCAAAAGAACGGGGGCTGGCTCCAGGCCGAAGCGGTAGTGAGAGAAGCCAGGAATCCAAAGAATCCCTTGCATCGGTACTTCGAGTGGGATGACCGCAAGGCAGCACATCAGTACAGGCTTCGCCAGGCTGACTATTTGATTCGAGCCGTGGTGGTCTGCCCCGAAGAAGGCGAGCACAAGTTCGAGCCGGTGCGGGCGTTTGTCTGTTTGGAGCGCGAAAGCGACAGCAAGGCGTACTCGCACGTGTGTGCTGCGATGCGAGACGAAACAACGCGGCAGCAGATTCTGGAGAGGGCCTACCGGGAACTCCAGTGGTGGCGGCGCAAATATGCCGCTCTAGTTGAGTTCGCGGATTTATTTGCGGTAATCGACCGCTTCGCATTTGCTGAAGCTGGGCATTAGTTGGGCAAGGCGTGGCTCGGCCGGGCAAGGCAAGGCCTGGCTGGGCGAGGCATGGCATGGCGTGGCGAGGCTGGGCGAGGCATGGCAGGGCGGGGCATGGCAGGCTTGGCAGGCGTGGCATGTCAAGGCAGGGCGTGGCTAGGCGTGGCGAGGCCTGGCGCGGCTCGGCCTGGCGGGGCATGGCGTGGCGGGGCAGGGCATGGCAGGCAGGGCTCGGCAGGGCATGGCGCGGCGCGGCAAGGCTCGGCGTGGCGGGGCCCGGCTCGGCCAGGCAGGGCAGGGCAGGGCTTGGCAGGCGGGGCCGGGCCCGGCGGGGCAAGGCACGGCGCGGCTAGGCAGGGCATGGCGCGGCGCGGCAAGGCATGGCATGGCAGGGCTCGGCCCGGCGGGGCAAGGCAGGGCATGGCATGGCAGGCGTGGCATGTCAAGGCAGGGCGTGGCTAGGCGTGGCGAGGCTTGGCAGGCTTGGCATGGCACGGCTGGGCAGGGCTTGGCTTGGCACGGCGGGGCAAGGCGGGGCGGGGCCTGGCAAGGCATGGCTTGGCAAGGCTTGGCAGGCGTGGCTTGGCTGGGCGTGGCAAGGCTGGGCGCGGCGCGGCTTGGCTGGGCGCGGCACGGCAGGGCACGGCTTGGCAGGCTTGGCTTGGCGTTTGAAGAAAAGGACAGAATCACATGGAGATTTCCCCTGAACCCGGCACACCGGAGCGGATAGCCGACGGCCTTGACACCGTTTCCTTGAAGTTACACCAGACTGCGGAAAAGCTTCGCGTGCTGGCAGCCGAGGTACGGGAACTGGGGGAATCTCTGAAAAACTGGATTGAAGTCGCAATGCGGGCCGGTGAAAAGATGGCCAGACAGGAAAGGGGAAACGACGATGAACACAGAAAATGAAGCACGCAACACGCTGTCCATTAAAATGGACGGGCAACACCTGAGTGAAGATGACCACGAAGTGCTAATGCGTATGCTTCCGGATTGTTGCTGTGCGAAGTGCAAGCACTGGTCTGAGCTTTATTGTCCTCTATGGCCCGAGGAACAAGTGTGCTTTCATGAGTCACTGTTTGGTGGCCTGTCTTGCCTCTCGACACTCTACAGTCGCGTGGACTGGGCTGGCGAATGCAAACGCTTTCCGCCGGCAGTCGCGCCGCATGATGCCAGAGGGTTAGGCGACGTGTGGAAGTGGCCGACCACAAGTCACAAAGACCGTTGCGGTGAGTTCACACCGAAAGACCAGCCCACACGATAGGCGGCTAGGGCGGGTTCGATTCCCGCCGTGGGCTCTGGAGGCCGACACGGATGGCTGGTGACTGGGTTCCAATTCGCTGCACACTGCCGACTACGCGCGAAGTGCTTCTGCTGGCCAAGCAATGCGGATGCGAGTGCGATTTGATCCTGGGCCGGCTGGTGCGCTTCTGGAT
>Ga0308390_1000720_pt1 | contig 22686 bp, 18 predicted proteins | sample Hotspr2Sample149_FD_202358 | JGI IMG/M metagenome (GOLD analysis project Ga0308390, IMG submission 202358) | Hot spring phototrophic mat microbial communities from Mushroom Spring, Yellowstone National Park, Wyoming, United States - 20040719_149 ...
GTTGTTGATATCTGTTTTCCGGTTTGGCATGGGAACAAGATGCCACGGTACATGGGTTTCACCCGCCTCGAAGTTTCTGAAAAGCAGTTCATAGTCCAGTTCGTTGTATCCTGCAGGCTTTTCAACAGGCAGGCGGTTATCCGGATCGTCGGTGAAACACAGGCGAAGATTGTAGGCCTGGACACGGTGATCGCCCGCGCCATCCTCGCCGGCGCCGGCGTTTTCAATCCCCGGGAGAAGCCCGCTGGCCGGATTCCCGGGGATAATCCACGGGTCCACGCCCGGCATTAACTGGTGATGTATGGCCAGTGCCGGCCGGTTGCCGTTCAGGGTTTCCCCGTATTCATGTTCCGATTCACGGCCTATCCGGAAAGTGATGCCGGTCGCGACCATCAGATCACCTTCATATGTGGTATCGATGAAAATTTTGCCCGAAAACCGGCGGCCGCTTTCCATAATGATGGCTTCAATACGGTTTTCAATTTTTACGACGCCGTCGGGACGCCTTAACCGTTCACCGTGAATCAGTTCCACGCCGGCTTCCCGAAGCATGTCCCGGAAGATCTGTTCAGCGACATGGGGCTCAAAGGTCCACATGGCGTCATCGCCGGGCGTGTGTCTGGGGTTCTGATAGGTTTCCCGGGGCTGACGGTTCCAGGCTTCGGGCTGGTCATAGTGCTGTTTAACCCGCCGGTAGAATTCGCGGGCGAGCCCGCCGATGACCTGCTTGTTGCCGATATCCGTGGCGCCGAGGCCGCCGCTCGAGAGGCCGCCAATATGAGCGGACGGCTCGATAAGCACGGTCCGGAGTCCCATCCGGCTCGCCTGTACCGAGGCGGTGACGCCCGCGGAGGTGCCACCATAGACCACTACATCATGGTTTGCCGCGATGTTCGGCGCGACGGTCAATCCCAACAGAAGAACCGGCAGAATACCCCATGAGAGGCGATATGCTCCCATGCCTCGTTCCTTTCCGTGCGGGTTTCATTCAGGCAGGGGTTTTCCCCGGGTCTCCGGAGCCCAGGGCAACAGTAGCAGGCCTAAAATGAAAATGGAACTCAACATCAGAGCGGCCCGTTGCAGCCCCATCATGGCACTGAGTTGTCCGAACAGTGCGGGGGATGGCGCTGACAGATACCGTGCCGCGTTGTAGCAGAATCCCGCGCCGGTCGCGCGCAGCCGGGTCGGGAACAGTTCGGGGAAATACACGGCGCATCCGCTTAGCAGGTACAGCAGCACGAAACCCATTGCGGCAAAAAATACCAGCGCGGTGATGGGCGATGAGGTAAGTATAAATGTGCCCGGGATTATTACCAGACACCCGGCGAAAGCCAGCGCGAAGGCCGTCCGCCGTCCGAATCGTTCCGCGATGGGTGCGAAAAACAGAGCCCCCACAAAGGCGCCCAGGTTCTGCGAGATGCCGGCCAGTCCCACCCAGCGCTCCACGGTACCCTTGGCCAGTTCTGGGCTGTTTTTGGCGAGAATAGCGCGCAGCAGTTCCGGTGTCCAGGTGCTGATGCCCCAGAATCCGATCACGCCGATAGCTGCGATGGACAGACCGATCAGGGTGTTCCGGCGGATCTCCCGTTCCCGGAACAGGGCGGCGACGCCCTGGCCGGAATCCTTGCCTTCCCGAACCCGCTGACGGGCGGTTTCACGGGCGGTCAGCCAGAGTTCCGGTTCGCGGATGAACAGAAAGATCACCAGCACCAGCAGCATTGGAAGGGTACCGACCGCCAGGGTCCAGCGCCAGGCGGTATCAGACGGTGCCGCGGCATACACGGCCATATGGATCAGGCCGGCCGTCACGTTGCCGAGGGCGGAACAGGCCTGTACAATCCCCAGCGCTGCTGATCGGGCGTGGGCGGGCAGGGTTTCCGCCACCAGCGCTGCGCCTGCCGCGAATTCTCCCCCCACGCCCAGTCCGGTGAGGAACCGCAAAATCAGAAAGTCTATCCAGGTCCGGGAGAGCGCGCTCAGCCCCGTGAATCCCGCGTACATGATGATGGTAAGGATCATGGTTCGGGTTCGGCCGAGCATGTCGCCGATCATGCCGAAGAGGATGCCGCCGGTGGCCCAACCCAGAATCAGGGCTGTCTGGGCCAGCCCCACGTAGCGGCTGACATCGGCATCCGCGACGCCGGGAGGAAGCAGACCTCGCAGGGCATGCTGTTTGACGAACACGTAAAGCCACTGATCCATGGTGTCGAAAGACCATCCCAGGCAGGCAACGACCAGTACCAGCCAGTGGTAACCGGTAAGACCGCTGTAAAAAGCAGGTTTCTTTTCAGCGTCAGTCATCGCGGGATGTCCTTTCTTATTTTGTCCGGTACTTGCCATGCGGCAGCGGGGTATGCCTATTCTGAAACAGCAGTTCCCCTGAAAACAAAAGGCGGGTCAGGTGGGAGCCTTTCGGGTCAGCAAGATGGCCGCGCCCAGGAACAACAGGGTGGGAGTCCATGCCGCGACGAAAGGCGGAACTTTGCCGATATATCCCAGTCCCGTGAAAGCGTAAAAGCATGCGAGATAGGCCAGACCGATCGCGCCGCCCGCGCCCAGACTGGCCAGCAGTCCGCTCCGTCGCAACCGCACCGCGAAAGGCAGCGCCAGCCACATCATGACAAGACACAGCGCGGGCTGAGCGAATTTCAACTGGAGTGCCATGCGTTCGGTTCGGGTGGGAATACCCCGGGCTTCGGCGGCAAGAATATCGGCGTGTAACTGGGCGGCGGTTCGGGTGATGGGCGGTGCGTCCAGCGCGAACAGCACATCGGGCGGCGTGGAGAATGGCGCGGTTTCCTGGGTGATCCGCCGGATAACCGACCGCCAGTTTTCCCGGGTGAGGTAACGGGAAGCCAAACCGTCCTCCAGCACCCAGCGGCTTTTTTCCGTGTCCCAGAATATGCGCCGCGCGCGGATTTCTTCCAGAGCCTCAGCATCAGACCGGTGGAGGAACACATCCTGTCCGGACAACGCCCGCCGATTGAAACTCAGTACGTGCAGGGTCCAGCCATCCAGGTCCACCCGGCTGAAGCCTTTTCCTACACCCCCGGACATTTTCGAAAAATAGCGCTGGCTGATATCTTCGAAAGTTCGGGCGGCCCGTACCCCGATTGTTTCCTGAAACGCGAAGATGGCTACCGCGAACAACAGGGCTCCGGTCAGTGGAGCCCGGGCTGCCCGAAGCAGACTGACACCGCCGCTGTGCAGGGCCGTGAATTCGTTGTCCTGCGCCGCCCGGCCCAGGACGAATAATCCCGCCAGCAGCACCGAGATGGCCGCCGCGTGGTACTCGAACAGAATGGTCGGTGTCAGCGTGACATAATAGGTCACGACCGCCCACAGGGGGATGCTGTATTTCACGATATTGTCCTGTCGTGCCAGCAGTAGATCCACTATCGCTGTAAGCAAAACCAGTGAGATCAAAATGCGGACCATGGTTCCGCTAACCCGGGCCAGAAAAAAGCGATCCAGCCGGGTCATCCATTGGGGACGCCCTGTGGCTTTAATAGATGAAGCCAGGAATTGATGTTTTAGTGAAACCATCCTCTTCATATCCGGTCCACCCGGCCGATCAGCCATCCTCCCCATGCGAAGAGTAGCAGATTGGGGATCTGGCCGATCAGAATGGTTGGCAGGGTAGGCAACAACACCGGTGGTTCGGCTGCCTTCCGCAGAATGAAGTACGCCGCCACGATGAACAGACCTGCCGCGTAGGCGTAGGACCGGCCGGTACGGGAGGTCCGCGCGCCAATGGGCGCGCCCGCCACGCAGACCGCCAGACACATCAGCGGGAAGGCGAACCGATCTTTCAGTTCAATCTGAACCTCCCGCCATCGGGCCGCCACGGGCAGCGATTTTGTTTCCCGGAACAGACTGCCCAGTTTATACTCCTCAGCCAGCAGTTGCCGCAGGTTCATGCCGTCCACAACATTCCGGATTTCGCCGGTCTTTGGGGCTGGCACCCGTTGCCGCAGCACGTCGAAAGTGACATGCCGGCTGGGATCCGCGGGAATCAGATGACCTTCCCGCATTTCCAGCACACTGCCTTCCTGATCGCGGATCAGCCGCGCGGATGCGGCGTGAAACACGTTGGCCCCGCCGTTTTTATCCTGCTGGACGATCGTGATCTGGCGCAGGGTCCCATCCGGATCCCGCTTTCCGATGTACACACGCCAGTCCCCGTATTCCTGCATAATGCCGGTGGGCAGCATATCCAGGGTAAGGCGAAGCGGCATTTCCAGCGCGACCATCCGGGCCATGCGGCTGTATGCCAGGGGCGAGGCGATGTCGATGATGACCCATTCCACCACGCTCAGCAAAGCGCCACACACCAGCACTGGCAGCAGAACCCTTTTCAGCGGGATACCGGCCGCCTTCATCGCGATCAGTTCACTGTTCCGGGCCATGCGGGAAAAGGCCATCATCACACCGAACAGAAAGGTTACCGGAACCACGTATCCTGCCAGAGCCGGTAAAGCGAACAGCGCGACGCGGCCGACATCCACCAGTTGAATCTGCTCAGGCGGAAACAGGTCGAGGACATTCTTTAACTGCGCGCGTACCGTGCTGCCCACGATAAAGAATCCCACTACCACCGCGGATATAACCGCGGGGACCGCTACATTGCGCAGGATGTACCGAGACAATATAGAAACCATAACGCCTGGTATTTCGGATATGGCGCCCGTATCAGCCGGCAGGTCAAAACTGCATTATACCTGCCGCGCGGCTGCACCGGCGAAACTCACCAGATTTCGGCATCGTCACTTTGGGGATGACCAGCACGTTCGACCAGTGTGACGACCTGTTCCGCCAGGTCCAGCGGATCCGTGCCGCGAGGCATTTCCAGACTTACGGCGGCCTGTCCTTCCTCCATGGAAAACACCGCTTTCGGCCACACGCGGGTCAACTGGGCCTGCATGGAAGTGTTCATCAGGGCCGGCGTGGTGAATCGGACAACAAGCCGTCCTTCCGCCCGACTGATGGACGCGATCCCGATTTCCATCGCCCGGGCTCGCAACTCCACAACCCGCAGCAACTGTTCGGCGGCCGGCGGAATCGGACCGAACCGATCCCGGAGTTCCGCGCGGAATTCCCGGGCTTCGTCAACGCTCGTGATATCTGCCGCGCGACGGTACAGGGCGATTTTCTGCTGTGCCACGGGTACATAGGTCTCAGGGAAGAATGCGTCCACCGACAGGTCGATACGTGGCGGCTGGACGCGTCGGATGGAGCGTCCGGTCTGTTCGGCGATCACCTCAGCGATGATCTGTCGGTACGTCTCATATCCCACTGAGGCGATATGGCCGCTCTGTTCCGCGCCGAGCAGGTCTCCGGCACCCCGGATTTCCAGGTCCCGCATGGCAATATGGAATCCCGAGCCCAGTGAGGAGAACTCCTGCAAAGCCTGCAGACGTTTGCGGGCGTCTTCCGTCATGAGTTCCGACCGTGGCACCAGCAGGTAGGCGTATGCCCGGTGTTTATAACGTCCCACCCGGCCGCGAATCTGATAGAGCTGGCTTAATCCAAACTGATCCGCTCGGTCCACAATGATGGTGTTGGCATTGGGGATGTCGATGCCCGACCCGATGATGGTGGTACAGACCAGGACATCCAGTTCGCGGTTGATGAACGCGGTCATCACCGATTCCAGCTCGTGCCGTTCCATCTGGCCGTGTCCGACCCCTACCCGGGCCCGGGGAACCAGTTTCCGGATAAACTCGGCCACCCGGTAAATATTTTGGACCCGGTTGTGCAGAAAGAAAACCTGACCCTGACGGGCCAGTTCCCGTTCCAGGGCTTCGCGGAGAACTTCCTGATCCCAGGGACCAACCCAGGTGTGGATCGGCAGCCGGTCGTTAGGCGCGGTATTGATGACGCTCATGTCCCGAACACCAATCAGCGCCATGTGCAGGGTTCTGGGGATCGGTGTGGCCGACATGGTCAGCACGTCCACGTTCACCCGAAGTTGTTTCAGCCGTTCTTTCTGCGCGACACCAAATCGTTGCTCCTCATCGATAATCAGCAGACCGAGATCCCTGAACTGCACGCGCCGGGACAGCAGCATGTGCGTTCCGATGACCACGTCGATCAGTCCGTCCCGGAGTTTGTCGATGACTTCTTTCTGTTCTGATGGCGACCGGAAACGGTTCAGCAGGGCGACCGTTACCGGGAAATCGGCCATGCGTTCCCGGAACGTGTTGTAATGCTGTTGAGCCAAAACCGTCGTAGGGCAAAGAACGGCGACCTGCTTGTGATCCATAACCGCCTTGAATGCCGCGCGCAACGCCACTTCCGTTTTCCCGAATCCCACATCGCCGCACAGCAGACGGTCCATCGGGCGGGGGGATTCCATATCCCGCTTGACCTCCCGGATAGCCCGCAACTGGTCTGGGGTTTCTTCGTACTCGAAGGCCTCTTCAAAAGCGGTCTGCCATGGCGTATCGGGAGAGAAGGCGTAACCGCGGGTATTTTCCCGGGCGGCGTAGAGTTTTATCAGTTGCTCGGTCAGTTGCCGGATCGCGCTGCGGACCTTTTCCTTGCGATGAGCCCAACCGGCGCCGCCAAGACGGTCCATTTTGGGCAGGGCTCCTTCCGTCGCCCGGTATTTCTGGACCTGGTCGATAGCGGTGACAGGAACGTAAACTTTGCCTCCTCCAGCATATTGAATTGTCAGAAAATCGCCGGCCTGATTCGGGAAGCGCTGCAGCCCAATATAACGGCCAATTCCATGATGTTCATGTACCACGTAATCACCCGGTTTCAGATCGCTGAAATGGGCAATGGCCGTTCCCGCTTCAAAGCGGCGACGTCGTCTGCGGACATAGTGACGGCCAAAAATTTCTTTTTCGCTGAGCGCCGCCAGTTTTTCTTCCGGCAGATCAAATCCCGCGCTGAGACGTCCCACCTCTACCCGGAAATCAAAGTGGGTATCCTGTCCCGGACGGAATCCCTGTTCGCCTGCGAGTTCCAGAAACCGGCGTTGCTCGCCGGGATTCACGCAAAACAACCGTACTGTGTATCCCTGCCGTTCCCATTGACGCAGCCGTTCCCAGAACAATTCCAGATTACCCGCGAAGCCGGTCAGTGCGAGTCCGGACAGACGGAACTGCCGTGGCGACTCGGGAAACTCGAAAGAAGACTGACAGAGGCGGAGAATCGGACGTTTGTTCAGGGAGCGCAGAAAGGTTTCCCAAGAGATAAAGAAATCCCGGTTGGCCGGATCCTCCGCGAGTTCCCGTCCTGCACTCTCCAGCAGACTGGGCTCCTCCAGCGCGATCAGCGCGTTTTCCGGAAACCATACACTCAGGGGAACACCTCTCGGACCAGCATTTTCCGGTCCCGTGATCAGCATTTTTTCCGATCGAGGCAGAATGTCTGCGGCGGGTATTTCCCGTACACTCCGCTGGGTCTCCGGATCAAACATCCGGATGGATTCGATAGCGTCATCGAAAAACTCAATCCGGCAGGGCAGATCCGCGGAGATTGGGAAAATATCGAGAATGCCGCCACGGATACTGAACTGCCCACGGCCTTCGACCATGACTTCCCGCTGATAACCCAGCTCGATCAGCCGTTCCGGCAGCTCATGCAGTGCGGTTTTTTGGTCTTTTTCCAGGCGCAAGATGATGCGTTGCAGCATGTCCGGTGCCGGTGTGTACTGCAGGACCGATCGCATGGGGCACACGATTGCCCGCGGGACATTAGTTTTCCCCAGCAGACGGTTCAGCGTGTGCAAGCGTTCCGCGACAATGTCATCCGAGGGCGCCATGCGGTCCCGGGGAAGCACTTCCCAGGCCGGAATCAGAGCGACGTGGTCTTCGCCAAAACAGGTTACAAGGTCTTCAAAAGCGGCTTCCGCCTCCAGACGGCCGGCAGTGATATAGCTAAGGGTCTGGCCTCGGGCGATGGCGGCCTGAGCGGCTGTTATCGCCCGGGCCGCCCCCCACACACCGGCGACGGCAACATCCGCGCCCGACCCGAGGATCTCGGTCAGCCGACGCGTCAGGCCCAGTTCCGGAAAAGGATGCGACATTATCCGCGGATGATTAAAGCGGGGCGCTCGGGGCCGACAGAAATGTACCGCACAGGACAGCCGATATGGGACTCTATGGCTTCCACGTAGGTGCGGGCCGCTGCGGGCAGGTCTTCAAACCGCCGTGCACCCGTAATATCCTCTGTCCAGCCCGGCATTTCCTCGTAAACCGGTTCTGCTTCCTCGAGGACTGCGTTCAGCGGAAACCGGTCCAGCAGTTTACCCCGCCACCGGTAGTGGGTGCATATTTTGAGCACCGGACGGCCGGTAAGGCTGTCCAGTTTGGTCAGCGCTACCTCGGTAGCCCCCTGCACGCGTATGCCCCAGCGGGTGGCTACGGCATCGAAATGACCAATCGTCCGAGGACGGCCGGTGGCCGCCCCATATTCTTTCGCGGTCTCCCGCAGAGCGTCCGCATCTTTTTTTTCCATGAGGGTAACGAAAGGTCCCTCTCCCACGCAGGTGGCGAAGGCTTTGACCACTGCGATAACCCGGTCTATCGGAAACCCGAACAGCCCCCCGCCAACAGGGGCATAGGCCGCCAGCGTGCAGGAAGAAGTCGTGTAAGGATAGATTCCGAAGTTCAGGTCGCGCAGCGTGCCCAACTGGGCTTCAAACAGAATCCGTTTGCCCTGTCGGGCGGCTTCTTCAAGCACCTCACTGGTGTTCCGGATCAGCGACTGAATTTTCCCGCCCCATTCTTTGGCCCACGCCACCATTTCATCAGCTGTGAAAGGAACCTTTTTACCATACATGCGTTCTGCCGCCAGCAGTTTCCATTCGGCGATCTGTCGCACCCGACGCTCCAGGCGTTCCGGATACAGCAGTTCGCCCACCTGGATCGCCTTTTTAATAGTTCGGTCGCCGTATGCCGGAGCAATGCCCCGTCGGGTGGAACCGTATGCGTTTTTGCCGAGACGTTCTTCTTCCCAGGCGTCTTCCATGCGGTGGAAGGGGAAACAGATGGTGGCACGGTCGGATACCATCAGGTTCGGGTGGATGCCCCGGGCTGTGATTTCCTCGATTTCCCGGGCCAGTGCTTCAATGTCGATGACCATGCCCGGGCCCAGTATATTCACTACGCCAGGGTTGAACACACCGGAAGGCAGCAGGTGCAGTTTGAACTCCCCGAATTCGTTCACTACCGTGTGGCCGGCGTTGTTGCCTCCCTGATACCGCACGACAAAATCGGCGTTCTGGGCGAAATAATCAACCATGCGCCCCTTGCCCTCATCCCCCCAGTTCGCGCCCACGATCACTTCAATCGACATACCGAATCATCTCCATCTGCCGCCTCACTGCGGCTGAACAGTAAAATAGCGGACCGCCAAACGGACGGTCCGCCGTGAATTGCCTGACGGTGTCCCGCCGTGGCTCAGCGGGAGTAGAATCCAATGATGCTGTTGGTGTCGGCTTTGAAAGGAATGGTTTCTTCTGTTGGCAGCGCCACCATGCGGCCTTCGAAGGATCCCGCGGCCCGTTCCAGATACTCCGGTATTTCCCGCGGCGGAAATTCCGCGCCCTGGGCGACCATCGGAATCCGGCGGCTTTTCTCCCGGATCGACACGGTCATACCCGGCTTGACGATGAACGACGGGATATTGACTTTCTTGCCGTCAACCAGTACATGGCAGTGGGTAACGAGCTGACGCGCGGCGAAAATCGTCGGGGCGAAACCCAACCGCCAGACCACACAGTCCAGCCGCGATTCCAACAGCATGAGCAGATTGGTGCCCGTGTTGCCTGGCATACGGCGGGCTTCTGCGAAAATCCGGCGCAACTGCCGTTCCATCAGCGCTCCATAGTGCATGCGAAGCCGCTGTTTTTCCTGCAGTTGGTACCCGTAAACGGACAGTTTCCGCCGCAGATCCCGACCGTGCTGTCCGGGTGGGAAGGGGCGACGGATGGCGGGACTGTTTGGACGGCCCCACACGCATTTCCCAATTCGACGACTTAGTTTGTGTTTCGGTCCAGTATAACGCGCCATGTCTGTTACCCGTCGGTTAACCCGGCGGCACCGGAATGAATACAGGAACTTGCTTATCGCATTCCGCCGCCGGAAACATACAATTACTTCCATTCACGCATACCGCCACCGGTATACGATTCCCCGCCGTATGCATATACCGGAAGGGGTTTACATTCTACCCTTCATGCCATGACCGTGTCAAACGGATCAAGAATGTTTTTCCGCGGGGGATTTCCCCTTTTGTTTCGGCTGTCCGTGGGTTATGAGCATAGCTTGTTTTTCCGCTGAGCGTGTGCAGGTCCAAAGGGTTGCGAAGGGGCGGGATTTTTTGATACACTAAGACTCCTGTAATTGTACGGTTTCCCCGTCCGGAGACGGGGAGAGCAGTTCGTATGCCCGCGCGGGATGGCGTGTCCGTTTTTCTCACAGAGAAATCAGGCGCGTTTTGTATGTCCGGCGGGCCTCTGGAACACGGACAGATAAATGTTTGAAAGTCTGACACAGAGACTCGAAGCGGCGTTCAAACGGCTCCGGGGTCAGGGTCGCCTTACTGAGGCCAACATGAAAGAGGCCCTGCAGGAGATCCGGCAGGCGCTGCTCGAGGCCGACGTCCATTACAAGGTCGTCAAGAAGTTTATCGCGGACGTTCAAGAAGCCGCGCTGGGGCGCAAAGTGCTCGACAGCATCCACCCCAGCCAGATGGTAGTGAAAATCGTCCACGATGAACTGGTCCGGCTGATGGGCGAGCGGAATGCGCCCTTGCGTCTCGCGGACAAGGGGCTGTCCGTGATTATGATGGTAGGGCTGCAGGGTCAGGGCAAAACCACCACCGCCGGAAAACTGGCTGGCCTGCTCAAGCGGCGCGGACGTAATCCTATGCTGGTGGCGGCGGACGTCTATCGTCCCGCGGCGGTGGAGCAGTTGGAGACTGTCGCCCGGCAGGTGGGGGTGGACTGTTTTACCGCGCCCGTCGGAACGGATCCCGTCGCGATCTGCCAGATGGCCCGGGCTGAAGCACCCATGCGGGGAGCGGATACCCTCATTCTGGATACGGCGGGACGTCTGCATGTCGACGAAGAGATGATGAACGAAGTGCGCCGCATTGCCGAAGTCATGCAGCCCCATGAAATTTTGTTTGTGGCCAGCGCAATGACCGGTCAGGACGCGGTGCGCTCGGCCAAGCAGTTCCATGACGCCCTGCCGCTGACCGGGGTGGTGCTTACTCAGATGGACGGTGACGCCCGGGGTGGTGCAGCCATTAGCCTCATTGACGTCACCGGATGTCCCATCAAGTTCATCGGTACTGGGGAAAAACTCGACGCTATCGAGCCTTTCCATCCGGAGCGAATGGCCACCCAGATTCTGGGCATGGGTGACGTGGTTTCGCTGGTGGAGCGGGCGCAGGAGGTGGTGGACCGAAAACAGGCGGAAGATTTCCAGCGGAAAGCCCGAAAAGGAGACTGGAACCTGGAAGATTTTCTGGCCCAGATGCAGCAGGTGAAGCGATTGGGTTCTTTTGGCGATCTGATCCGGAAAATCCCGGGAATCTCAAAAATGATCCCGGAAGGCCTGGATGACGCGGAACAGGAACTGAAGCGCACGGAAGCGATTATTTTGTCTATGACGCCGAAAGAACGCCGGAACCCGGCGATCATCAATGGCAGTCGGCGCCGTCGGATTGCCGAGGGCAGCGGTACATCGGTCCAGGAAGTGAACATGCTGCTCAAAGAGTTTGAGCGCATGAAAAAGATGGTGAAACAGGCGATGAAAGGCGGGTCGAAACTGCGTGGCATGCGCGGCATGCCTCCAGGCGGCCCATTTTCCTTCTGACAGAGAGGTTCGATATGGCAACAGTGATCCGTCTCAAACGTGGCGGCCGGAAGAAAAAGCCGTACTACCGAATTGTGGTACAGGATTCCCGGTCGCGGGTGAAAGGCAAGGAAATCGAAGTGCTGGGCGTGTACCATCCCTGCGCGCGGCCAGAACCCTTCAGTCGGGTTGACGCGCACCGGGCCCTCCACTGGCTGCGGACCGGCGCGCTGCCGAGCGACACCGTCCGGTCCCTGTTCAGCAAACTGGGTATTATGGCCCACCTGCACTACGGGACAACTCCTGAAGAACCCGTTGTGGAATTCGCTCACGGTCCCGAGGCAGTGAAGGGCTATACCCCGCCAGCGCCACCCAAACCCGTCCCCGCGCCAGAACCTGAGCCGGCGGCGGAACCGGAAACGGCTGAAGAATCGGCGGTCGCCGGGGAAGTGTCGGCTGAAGGCAGTGGAGATATCGCATCCTGATGGAGACGGTACTCGCGCTGGTGGAATACGTGGCGCGTGAGTTGGCCGCGCGGCGGGATGATGTCGCCTTGGACGTTCAGGACGGAGACGATGGCAAGGTGATTCACCTCCGGGTGCACCCCAGCGACGTAGGCCGGATCATCGGACGCAACGGCCGGACGATTAACGCCCTGCGGGCCCTGGTGGCTGCCGTCGCGGGTCGTGCCGGGATCAAGGTGACTGTGGAGGTGGCTCCGGCTGCCGCCCAGTAGCCCCTGAAAGGGGAGTCGCCATGCGGATTGACGTGTTGACGCTGTTTCCGGAACTGGTGACCCCCGCGCTGAACGCCAGTCTGCTGGGCAAGGCCTTGGCTGAGGGACTGCTGGAGGTGGTGGTTACGAATATCCGGGATTTTGCCACGGACCGCCACCGGACGGTGGATGACGAGCCTTATGGCGGCGGTGCCGGGATGGTGATGAAATGTGAGCCGCTATTTGCGGCTGTGGAAAGTTTAAGATCGCGCAACTCCCTGGAACGGGTGATTCTGATGTCGCCGCGGGGAACACCGCTTACCCAGGACAAGGTAAAGGAACTGGCCGGCTGTCCAGACCTGGTGATTCTGTGCGGCCGGTACGAAGGGGTCGATGAGCGGGTGGCCCGCTTCCTGGCAACAGCGGAAATCTCTATAGGGGATTACGTGCTGAGCGGCGGCGAATTGCCGGCACTCGTGCTGATCGAGGCCCTCAGCCGCATGATTCCAGGCGTGGTGGGTAACTGGGAATCCGTGGAAACCGATTCCTTTTATGACGGCCTGCTGGGTCCTCCACAGTACACCCGTCCGGCGGAGTTTCAGGGAATGACGGTGCCTGAAGTGCTGTTGAGCGGAAACCACGCAGCCATCCGGCGGTGGCGGCGCAGGGAGTCCCTGCGACTTACCCTCGAGCGTCGACCCGACCTCCTGGAGCGGTGTGAAAAAGAAAACAGACTCAGCGAGGAAGATAAAAAACTGATCAGAGAGATCCTCGGCGAATACCGTCGGGATCCGGACAAGGAGAACAGGTGATGGATATCGTCAGAGAATACGCCTCCCGGTATATGAAACCGGCCGATCAGATTCCAAAATTCAATGTCGGCGACACGGTCCGGGTGCATTTCCGTATCGTGGAGGGCGAGAAAGAACGGATTCAGGTTTATGAAGGCGTGGTAATCGCGCGCAAGGGCAAGGAGAGCCCAACGGCTACCTTCACCGTGCGCCGGGTTGCCTATGGCGAGGGGGTGGAACGGGTTTTTCCCCTGCATTCGCCCCGGGTGGAGAAAGTCGAGGTCATCCGTGAAGGTCGGGTGCGCCGGGCAAAATTGTACTACCTGCGTGAACGGGTCGGAAAAGCGGCCAAAGTCAAGGCCAAGCAGCGCAACGCCTGAAAAACCGCGGAACCTGCTATCGCGTCAGCAGATTTTGGGCCGGGCGTGGCACATCCCGCGAAGCCGCGCCCGGTCTGTGTTGTTGTTGGCAGTATGATATGGTGGTCTCCTGACGGTCATCAGGGGAAAGAAGAATAACACAAGGATCAGGCAGATGGATCGTCAAACATTTTCCCAAATGTTGGTCAAAAGCCTCCCATCGGATTGTGAGGTCATTTCAGTCCCTCAGCAGCGGGAGGATCTGGAACGGGTAGTCTTTTCCCGTGACGGCAGGACTTATTACATGCAACCCGGTTCCTTTCCAGGTACCGCCGAATTTACCCTGGCCGTCAACGCGTACGAAGTGCAAAATAATCTCTGGTTTATCATGCAGGCCAATTTCCTGAATTATTCGTTCGGCGGAGCGAAATTTCAGATTCGGCCTGTCCAGGACAATGACCACCTGCTGATTCTTCTCGAATGCAGTTTTGTCGTATTTGTGCTGAACACCGACGAACTGAGTGTGATTGTGCCGGCGGTTCTGGACCACCTGCTGGAGTGCTCGAACGCGTACGAAAACATTCTCGAGCACCTGGAGGATGTTTTCGACTCCATGACGGTGGAAGAACAGGAGCGGTTTTCAGATGATATGCTCCTGTTCGATACCCACCAGTGGAATCACAACATCCTGGAAGACGTTTCGCTCGAAGATGACGCGGAAGAGGGGGAGGATGACCTTGATGATGACGAGGAATATAGCGACGATTTTGATGAGGACGATGAAGACGTGGAGGATGACGGGGACGAATACGAAGATTTTGATTTCGATGGGGAGGAGGAGGCATACGAGGATGACGAAGATGACGAAGATGACGAATACGACGATGACGACGAAGACGACGAGGAGGACGGACAGAACGGTGGGGGGAACCGGAACGGTCGTTAAATGTCGTTCAGGGAAATAATACGGGAAGACCCATGTGGCTGGTCTCGGAAACGCGCGAATGCGCCCACTGGCGGGCTCCTGGGAAAATCAATCTGTATCTTGACGTGTTGCGCCGGCGGGGAGATGGTTACCACGACATCGAAACCATTTTTCAGTCCGTATCATGGTGGGATGATGTGGTTGTGGATGTATCGGGTGAGACGGAGAGGATCGCCTTGGCCTGTTCCGAACCGGAATTGGAAAGCGAGGACAATCTGGCGTATCGCGCGGCCTGCCTGTTGCGGGAGCGAAGCGGGACAAAACAGGGAGCCAGGATTTGGATTCGTAAGCGTATTCCGGTTGGCGGTGGCATGGCGGGCGGGTCGGCGGATGCCGCTGCGGTACTGGTTGCCCTCAACAGACTGTGGAGCCTGAATTATGCGATCGAAACCCTGCGTGAACTCGCGCTGAAGTTGGGTTCTGACGTGCCGTTCTGTTTGACCGGTGGTACTGCTGCCGCTGGCGGGCGGGGGGAACGCATGGTTTTTCTGCCTCCGGTTACTGGTTTATGTCATGCTGTACTGGTTTTCCCAGGTATCATATCCCGCACGGCAGATGTGTACCGTCATCCTTCTCTTTGTCCCTCTGGAGAGCCGCCCAGCGGAGAGACCTGGACGTCTCGCTTTGCCGCGGTGCTGGAGCGGCTGCGGGCCGGCCGGTTGGGGGAAGTGGTTTTTAACCGTCTCGAAACCCCGGTTTTCAGCCTGTATCCGCTGCTTTGGGAAATCAGGGATTTTCTCTCAGCCGCGGGGTGTGTGGCGGCGGTCAGCGGCAGCGGATCCACCATATTTGGTTTATGCGCGACCGCGGAGGAAGCGCTGGCGGTCCGCGACCGCATTCGGCGGGAGCGTGGATGGACCACTGAGGCCGTAACGATGTGGCATCCCGAGCAGAACTGCGGGGAAGCGTTCAATCCTTCAGAGAAGAGGTGAAATCATGAATGCCGGCTGGCTGCGCATTCTTTGGGATAAATGGCGGCAGATCTGGCGCAGAGGACGGACCCGCGGCTGGCGGCATGCATGGGTTTGCGCGAAGGTGTTCGCCATTAACGGCTGGACCCGGCTGCGCAATCACTTTGGTCGTTATTCCCGCCGTGAATGTCCCTGTTGCGGCTGGCGGGGCTGGGGATTTCGGGCAATCGACTGCGGCGCCTTTCTGGTTCCCGAGGCGGAGTGTCCGCATTGTTTCGGCCAGGAACGGCACCGGCTGATGGCGATTTTTCTGGAGCGTGAAGGATTGCCGGTTCCTGAGGGGGCGCGGGTATTGCATTTCGCGCCCGAGCGCCAACTGACTGATTGGGTGCAAAAAGAATCGAGGATCGGTCTTTCAGTCAATTCGGATATCGATCGGAACCGGATATCCGGTGAGGCCCGTCCCTGTGTGCAGTTGGACATGCAGCGGATGCCTTTCGCGGACAATGTTTTTGATCTCTGTTTCTGCCTGCATGTGATGGAACATGTGCCTGACGATCGGATCGCGTTAAGCGAACTGCGCCGGGTGATGAAACCGGATGGCACTCTGGTGCTGATGGTGCCTTTCATGATGGATCAGACCAGGACCATCGAATATGGCGCACCGGATCCAGACATGTTTGACCATGTCCGGGGGTATTCACCGCTGGACTTTGAGGACCGTCTGATAGGCTGGCGTTTCCGGAAAATCATGCCTCGAGATGTCATGAAAGAGATAGAACGGATTCGGTTTGCTGTCCCATGGGACAGCCAGGTGATATATCTCTGTTCCCCGGAAAAATAAGATGAGTTGGTCAGGGGCCTGTCGCCCAGGTGACCGCCCACTGGTCCAGTCCCTTCAGGTGCAGAATCTGATTGGTCCAGTAGCGAACGGGGTTGATCTTGCGGTAGGCGGTCGTCCACGGAGGGCAGACATCTGTCCGCTCCCGGCGAAGGATGATTTCGTTTCCGGCAAGGCCTACGCACCGCTGCCGGACGAAATACTGGCATGCCCGCAGACTGGCGGCCTCGGGTTCCCGCCACAATTCGGGGTGGACGACCGCGCGCGCGTTCGAGGCCACCCAGTCAGTTACGCTGTGGACCAGGCGGTGGGTATTCAGCCGATTGCGGCCATGCACGCTCATGGTCCAGAGTAGAGCGGCCGTGAGGTGCACCGCATGCACCTCGACCAGTTCTCCGATGGCCGCACAGAGGACCGCATTTTTTCGCGCCAGACCAGCGGGATCGGTTCGAGCTTCAATGGCCATCGGCTCACCGAAGGTCACGGTTACTCCCCCGGATACAGGATGGCGGGTGATCCCCGCCGGCACCACGGGCAGGGCGGACAATCCCGCCACCCGGGCCCCCACGGCCGCCAGAGCGGCCGGAGAACCGGGGGCTTCAATCTCTCCGGGTCGGTATTCCAGCCATACACCGGTGCGGCTTCGGGTTCCCGAGGGAAACAGCACGCAGGCTTCGCCCGACCGCATGGCCTGCAGTGCCTGCCGCAATTGGGTGGGGCTTGTTTGTCCCCGGGTAATCAGTACCGCGCCGCAACGCTCGCACAGGGTATTCAGCGACAAGGGAAGCCAGTCCCATGGGAATCCCCTGAAAAAATCGTCCCGCATCAGAAACCGGGGGATGAACCGTTCCTTGGAAGCCAGATGAATCGCTGGCCACAGCAGCGCCGGATCATCCAGACCATGATGATTGGCCACGAACAACGCGGGCCCCTTATCCGGGCAATGCCGCGCTCCGACGATCCTTAACCGATGCCAGCGAAAAAGGCTCCAGGCCGTTCGGACCAGCGGATCCTTATGCGGGACAAAGTCAGGTAACGTACCGCGCCGTGTCAGGTGGCAGGCTGTCAACCGAAGACAAAGCCAGACCAACACGAGCCAGCCGTGAAGCGCGGAACACCGCAGCGCAAAAACGCTGGGGTCCGGATACCCGTCGGCCCTGTCGGGCATGTCACCGACTCTCCGGCATCCCGCCCTGAACAGCCCGGTAGAGTGATGCCTTTTCCAGTACGGCCAGGATTTCCTGTACCGCCTTTTCCAGACCGATAAACAGGGCGCGCGCGATGATATCGTGTCCGATGTTCACTTCATTCAGGTTGGGAATCAGGGCCACGGGCCAAAGGTTGCGCACCGTAAGGCCGTGGCCGGCGTTGCACTGCATGGGCGTTTTGGCGACCCGTGCCGCCGCGTCCCATAACCGGGCCAGTTCATGGCGCCGCGTGGTTTCGTCCGCGTTGGCGTAAGCCCCCGTATGCAGTTCCACGTAGTCGGCGCCCACCGCCGCGGATGCCTCCACCTGGCCGGGTTCAGGATCGATAAACAGACTGACCCGGATGCCGTGTTCATGCATGCCGCTGATCACATCCCGCAGGCGGTCCTGCCGGCCGACCACGTCCAATCCGCCCTCCGTGGTGACTTCCTGACGGTTTTCCGGTACCAGACATACGGTGTGGGGGCGAATGCGATGAGCGATGGCGATAATTTCGTCCGTTACGCCCATTTCCAGATTCAGCCGGATCTGCAGCACCGCTGCCAGCGCCTCTACGTCACGGTCCTGGATATGGCGCCGATCCTCGCGGAGATGAACCGTAATCTGATGCGCGCCGGCTGTTTCGCAGGTTTTCGCTGCGGCCACGACATCTGGCCGGAGCCCTTTTCGGGCTTCCCGCAGTGTGGCCACGTGGTCTATGTTGACGCCCAGTTCGATCAGGGGCGGGACAGCTAAATCGTTTGCCGCATGTCCAGTAGTCATACGTCATTCCTCCCTTCTTAGGCCGCAAGGTCCGGGATGTGTGGTATTCAGAGGGGCCTTGTACAGTCCTGAACCTGATCCGCTCCAGACGACAGCGCGGCGCGCAGGGTTTCCGACAATTCATCGGCGAGCCGCTCGGCCTGCCGGGGTTCGGGATGCTGCACCATCAGCCGGATAACTGGCTCTGTCCCAGAAGGGCGAACAACCACCCGGCCTTGGCCGCCGAGTTTCGGCTCGAACTTCCGTGCGATATCCGCGAGCAGAGGCTCCGGGGGTGTCGTGACGTTGCCCCGGGGAATCTTCCGGTGTGCTTCCGGCATTTCTCGGTATTGCTGGGCCAGCACGGAGAGGGGCGTATCCCGCCGGATCATAGTGGCAAGTACCTGCAGCGCCGCGATCAGCGCGTCTCCGGTGGTGTTGTGTTCGAGCAGGACCATGTGTCCGGAGGGTTCGCCGCCCAGGGTGTATCCGCCCTGTTTCATGGTTTCCACCACGGGGCGGTCTCCCACGCCTGTCCGGATGACCTTGCCGCCGTGACTGGCGATGGCTTCTTCCAGCCCGCCGTTGGCCATGGTGGTGGTCACTAGAGTTTGGTGGGGCAGGGCGTTCCGCTCGATCATGTCAATACCGAGCACGGCAAGGATCGCGTTTCCGTCCAGCAGGCGGCCGTGTTCATCAGCCATCGCGATGCGGTCGCCGTCTCCGTCAAAAGCGATGCCCACGTCAGCATTCTCTCGGATAACCGTTGCCCGCATTTCAGCCGGATACACGGCCCCGCAGCCGTCGTTGATGTTCAGGCCATTCGGCTGATTTCCGATAGCGATCACTTCCGCCCCCAGTTCCGCCAGCGCGTTCGGACCGGCCTTGTAGGCAGCCCCGTGTGCGCAGTCCACCACGATCCGCAGTCCATCCAGCCGCATACCTCGAGGAAAAGTGGCCTTCGCGAATTCAATATACCGGCCTACGGCATCGTCGATCCGCTTGGCAGTCCCAATCCCATCGCCGGTGGGTCGGACATGATCCAGTTCTTCAGAATAAACCAGCCGGGCAATTTCCGCTTCCAGCGCGTCAGGAATTTTGTACCCGTCCGCGCCAAAAATCTTGATGCCGTTGTCTTGGTAGGGATTATGGGATGCGGAAATCATGATAGCCCCGTCACAACGCAGACTTCGCATGATGTACGAAACCCCGGGGGTCGGCAGGGGGCCGGTCAGCAGGACCCGTCCCCCCATGGAGCACAGCCCGGCCGTCAGGGCGTTTTCAATCATGTAGCAGGAACGGCGGGTATCCTTGCCAATCAGAAAGGTCTGACTTTTACCGGATTTCCCGAACACGTATGCCACGGCACACCCCACCCGCAGCGCCAACTCCGCCGTCATGGGATGACGGTTGGCCAATCCCCGTATGCCGTCGGTCCCGAACAGTCGTTCATTCATGTTTCCGATACCCTCCCGCGCCGGATGGCATCCGCCATCCGGGTCACCCGGGCTGTCATCCGCACGTCATGAACCCGTACACAGTGTACGCCTTTGGCAACCGCGTACGCTACCACCGCCATGTTGCCTTCCGCGCGGTCATGGATGTCTGCGTTGAGTACTGTCCCGATGGTAGATTTGTTGGAGGCGCCCAGCAGTACTGGGCGACCAAACCGCAGAAAGGCATCCAGCCGGCGCACCAGTTCCAGATTGTGATCAGCGGTTTTGCCGAAGCCGAACCCCGGATCCAGCCAGATATTTGCCTCCGCGATGCCCGCCCGCATGGCAAAACAGATCCGTTCTTCGAAAAAACGCAGAATATCTTTCACCACATCGTCATAATGGGGCTGCTGTTGCATGGTTTTAGGCGTGCCCTGCATGTGCATGATCACGCAAAGACATCCGGCAGCCGCGATGACTTCGGCCATCCGCGGATCGCCGCGCAGCCCGGTAATGTCATTGATCATGAACGCCCCCGCAGCCAGCGCTTTTTCTGCGGTCGAAGCGCGCCACGTGTCTACGGAGACGGTCACGCCCTGTGCGGCAAGCGCCTCCACAACCGGCAGGACCCGCCTTTGTTCTTCCGATTCGGTCACCGGCTCTGAACCAGGCCGGGAGGATTCTCCACCCACGTCGATGATATCAGCGCCTTCTTCCACCATCCGCAGCCCGTGGCTTACCGCTGTGTTCAGGTCGGTCCACCGTCCCCCATCGTAGAACGAATCGGGGGTCGTATTCAGGATCCCCATAATCAGGGTACGGCGGGTATTGTCTGGAATCGGAACCAAAGGTTTCATGTCATATCTGGATGGTTAAAAAAAAACGAATATGGCGGCCGGGTCTGATCTCCGGATCGGGATCAGGCCGGAAATTCTCCCGGAGCCAGGGCGGGCGGCACGGGAATCGGATCCGCCTCCGCTTGTTCTGTGTCTTCCGCCGGTCTTTGCTGCTCGGCCGGTTTCCGATCCGACTTTGGCGGGTCATTCCGATGCCTGTGGGCCAGAAGTTCTTCCCCCGCCACCTGGCGGATGATCTCTTCCACCTCTTCTTTTACTAGCGTCTCTTTCTCATACAGCGCTTCGGCAAGGGCTCTCAGCACGGGTTCATGACGCTTCAGCATTTCCCGCGCGTCTTCGTAGGCCTCTTTACAGATTTTGTGGATCTCTTTGTCGACAGCGGACGCGGTTTCTTCACTGAAATCACGCATGCGCGCGAAATCACGGCCCAGAAACACCTCGCCCTCCGTGCCGAATGTGATCGGACCCAGATCGCTCATGCCCCACTCGCACACCATTTTGTGGGCCAGTTTGGTGGCCCGCTCAAGATCATTGGCCGCCCCGCTGTTGAATTCTCCGAAGATCACCTCTTCGGCCGCGCGTCCGCCCATGATCATGCGGATGGTGGCCAGGCAGTAGGACCGGGAAATGCTGTACCGGTCTTCTTCCGGCAGCGCGCTGGTCACGCCCAGTGCCCGGCCGCGGGGGATAATGGTAACCTTGTGGATGGGATCCGCCTCGGGAAGGAGCATGGCGATCAGCGTGTGGCCTGCCTCGTGATAGGCTGTCGCCAGTTTGTCCTTCGGGCTCATGGAAATGGACCGGCGGGCGGGGCCCATCAGCACTTTATCCTTGGCGTCTTCAAAATCCGCCATCGTGACGTTTTCCGAACCCCGACGGGCGGCCAGCAGGGCCGCTTCGTTAACCATGTTGGCCAGATCGGCACCTGAAAAGCCAGGCGTTCCTCTGGCCAGTACCTCTAAATCCACGTCGGCTGCCAGCGGAATTTTCTGATTGCGGACATGGATCTCCAGAATCTCCCGTCGTCCCTTGATGTCGGGATTCGGCACAACAATCTGACGGTCAAAACGTCCGGGCCGCAACAGAGCCTGATCCAGTACGTCCGGCCGGTTGGTGGCCGCCATGAGAATCACGCCGTCATTGGTGTTGAACCCGTCCATTTCCACCAGCAGTTGGTTCAGAGTCTGTTCCCGTTCATCGTGTCCCCCGCCCAGTCCCGCGCCCCGCTGACGTCCCACAGCGTCGATCTCATCTATAAAAATGATGCAGGGCGCGTGGCGGTGGCCCTGCTGAAACAGGTCGCGCACCCGGCTCGCGCCCACCCCAACGAACATCTCCACAAAATCCGACCCGCTGATGCTGAAAAACGGCACATTGGCCTCCCCAGCCACCGCGCGGGCCAGCAGGGTCTTGCCGCATCCCGGGGACCCCACCAGCAGCACGCCCCGGGGAATTTTTCCGCCCAGCCGCGTGAATCTCTTGGGGTCTTTCAGGAACTCCACGATTTCCTGGAGTTCCTCTTTGGCTTCGTCCACGCCGGCCACGTCTTTGAACGTGACCACCTTGTTGCTTTGGTTGACCAGCCGCGCCCGGCTTTTGCCGAATGACAGCGCCTTGTTGCCGCCCGCCTGCATCTGCCGCAGGAAGATAAACCAGAACAGACCCAAAACCAGAATGACCGGCAGCACATTAATCAGGATGGCCTTGAACAGATCATTGGTAACATCGAAGGAATAGGTTGCCCCCTGTGAGGTCAGGGCGGTTTTCCACTCTTCCCGGAACGTGTCAGTTTTGAAGGTCATGCCTTCCCGGCCGTCCACCCGGTTCTTGAATTTCACCTGAACCTCGAACAGCCGGTTGCCCAGTTCCTTGACCGATACCGCGTCAATGTTTTCGGCCTGCAACTGGGCGATGAAATCCGCCTCTCCCAAAGGGCGCTTCCCCTCCGGAACGTTGGTAAAACTGATCAGCGCCAGGATGACAATCAGAAACAATACAATCCACAGCGCCACGTTTTTCATCAGTG
>Ga0308390_1000722_pt1 | contig 22656 bp, 18 predicted proteins | sample Hotspr2Sample149_FD_202358 | JGI IMG/M metagenome (GOLD analysis project Ga0308390, IMG submission 202358) | Hot spring phototrophic mat microbial communities from Mushroom Spring, Yellowstone National Park, Wyoming, United States - 20040719_149 ...
CTGATATAATCTATTATTTGTTCATAATATCCATCAATATGAAAAACATCTCTTAAATAGCCAAAATTTTTTCTCAATTCTTTAGTTCCAAATTTTTGTAAAAGATAGAGCATACCTCTATAAGTTTTAGGAATCTTTTCAACTCCTTTTTTCTTAAAAAGAGCTTTTGTAGCCAAATCAACAGCAAGCCAGGCTTTTGCACTGCCATCAACTGCAATATTTGGATTACCATTCTTTTTGCTCTCTTCTATCTCTTTTTTAGCAAGTTCAAAAAATTCTTTCGCTTTTTTAAGGAGATTTAGGCTTGGTTCTTTACTTTTTACTTTTAAATTTTTCATAATTTTTCTATTGTTTTAATATAATCTTCTAAATTCTCAAATGCTTCTTTAAATCTGATGTAATCTATTATTTGTTCATAATATCCATCAATATGAAAAACATCTCTTAAATAGCCAAAATTTTTTCTCAATTCTTTAGTTCCAAATTTTTGTAAAAGATATAGCATACCTCTATAAGTTTTAGGAATTTTTTCAACTCCTTTTTTCTTAAAAAGAGCTTTTGTAGCTAAATCAACAGCAAGCCAGGCTTTTGCACTGCCATCAACTGCAATATTTGGATTACCATTCTTTTTGCTCTCTTCTATCTCTTTTTTAGCAAGTTCAAAAAATTCTTTCGCTTTTTTAATATAACCATTTACTTTCATATTATTTAAATATAATACAAAATTTTGAGAATATCAATATTTTCTAATAAGAGCATTTAAAAAACTAAAAACATCTTCATTATTAAATGTTGCAGGTGAACCAATAATTATTTCTCCTTCAAATAATTCGCAATTTGAATCTTCATTTGCTATTTCAAAATATTCTTCTTCGGATATTCCAGGTCTTATAACTAAATAAGGGGGCGAAATTTTTAATTACTTCATAATCTATTTGTTCAATTATTTTTTGCATATTTTTATTAAATTCCAAGCACCAAACTCCAAATTCCAAATAAATTCAAAATTTCCACTTGACACCTAAAAATAATTAGATATTATTTTAGCATTAGGCTGAAAGTCCCTAAAAAGTACAGAACTTAATTTAGGAGGTGAGAAATGAAAAAATTATTTATCTTTTTAACAATTTTGTTTCCAATATTACTTAACTCACAAAATTTAAGAATAGCGATTTTAGATTTACAATCAGGAGTTGGCGTTCCTTCATATTTTGGAGCAGATGTATCAGAACTTATAAGAACTGAAATGATAAATTTAGGTAAGTTTATAGTATTAGAGCGAAGTCAGATGCAGGAAATTTTAAAAGAGCAAGAATTTCAATTATCAGGTTGCACTGAAACAGAGTGTGCAGTCCAGGTCGGTCAATTGCTTTCCGCTAACAAAGTTCTTATAGGAAAAATTTCTAAATTTGGTGATGTTTTCACAATAAATGTTAGAATCGTTGATGTTGAAAAAGGTGTCGGCGAATTTGCTGAATCAGTAAAAGCAAATTCTGAAAGAGAAATTCCAGATGCTATTAAAATACTTATTGAAAAATTAAGTGCCAGAATAGAAAGAAAAGTTCCTCAAGAAGAAAAAATTTCATCAGCAAAACCTGAAATTAAACCCTGGACTGAACTCGGCCTATCCGAAAGACAATTTAATCGTATAATTAAAAAGGGTGGTAACAGTAAAGATTTTTTAAATTTTAAATCAAAAGGATTAACTTATGAAGATTACATTGATGCAATTGAAAATAAAAGATATGACCCTAAAAGTTATTTAGAATTTAAATTAGTTGAAAGCAGAGATGGAATTGCAAGAATGAGAAGATGGAAAAGTATAAATTTCTTAATTTTTGGAATTTCAACTGGTGTCGCAACTTATTCCCTTTTACAATCAAATAAATATTATAATGACGTCAATTCTTTATATTCTGAATACAAGGATGCAAAGGATTCAAATACTGCTTCTGATTTACATAATAAAATAACAGATTCTCTTAAAAAAGGTGATAATTTAAGAACAGTAATGTATATAACAACGGGTTGTGCAGGATTTTTTGGAATATTAGGAATACTTGAAAGTATCTGGCAAAAAAATTATGAGGAAGAATATAATAAAGCAGAAGAAAAACTAAAATTGGTTTCTGATTTTAAATTTTCACCATTTTATGCTAATATTGAGTTTTTAAGATACTCCTGGTAATTTTAGGAAAAAGGATTTAAATGAGGTATAAAAATGGATAAATTCCAAATTCCAAGCACCAAATCACAAACAAATTCCAATGAACAAATTCAAAATTCCAAACAATATGATTTAGAGGATAGAACACTCAAATTTGCAAAAAGTATAATACAACTTGTGAATAAATTATCAAAAACAATTGCTAATATTGAGATTATTAAACAATTGATTAGGGCATCGGGTTCTGTTGGAGCTAATTACATTGAAGCAAATGAATCATTAAGCAAAAAAGATTTTATAATGAGGATTAAAATTTGCCGTAAAGAAGCTAAGGAATGTTGTTATTGGTTAAAACTTATTGAAACAAAAGATGATTTAACAGAAAATGATAGGCAGAATTGTATTCAAGAAGCAACTGAATTAACAAAAATATTTAGTTCAATTATTGTAAAAAGCAACTCAAATATAAATTCCAAATACCAAACTCCAAATCACAAACAAATTCCAATGACCAAAATTCAAAATTCTAAACAATAATGTTTGGAATTTAGAAATTTGAATTTAGAATTTGTTTGGAATTTGGAATTTGTGATTTGGAATTTATACTTATGTTTGTTTAGAATTTGGAAATTTGAATTTAGAATTTGTTTGGAATTTGGAATTTGTGATTTAGAATTTATACTTATGTTTGTTTAGAATTTGGAAATTTGAATTTAGAATTTGTTTGGAATTTGGAATTTGATATTTGGAATTTAACAATGTGGAGGTGAAAAAATGAAAACAAAAAATTTTTTATATTTTAAAATTTGGGTTGCGTTAATTATTTTTTTAATGATTTTTACAAATTGTGTTAAGCGACCGGATGTCACTTTTAACAATCCTTATGACCCGCAAGGGATAAATTATAATTTTCCTTTTAATGCCATTAAAATTGCAGCAGGCTATTGTCATAGTTTAGCCATAAAGAATGATGGCACTTTATGGGCTACAGGTTATAATGAGTATGGTAAACTTGGGACAGGGGATAATACCAGTAGAAATGTTTTTGTTCAAGTTCTTTCAGGTGTCTCTGCAATTGCAGGAGGCTGGTCTCATAGTTTAGCCTTAAAGAGTGATGGCACTTTATGGGCTACAGGTTATAATGGGTCTGGTCAACTTGGGACAGGCGATAATACCAGTAGAAATGTTTTTGTTCAAGTCCTTTCAGGTGTCTCTTTTATTGCAGCAGGCAGTTGGCATAGTTTAGCCTTAAAGAATGATGGCACTTTATGGGCTACAGGTAATAATGTGCCTGGTCAACTTGGGACAGGGGATAATAACAATACAAATGTTTTTGTTCAAGTCCTTTCAGGTGTCTCTGCAATTGCAGGAGGCGGGGGACATAGTTTAGCCTTAAAGAATGATGGCACTTTATGGGCTGCGGGTGAGAATGAGTATGGTCAACTTGGAACAGGGGATACTAACAATAGAAATGTTTTTGTTCAAGTCCTTTCTGGTGTCTCTGCTATTGCAGCAGGCTTTTCTCATAGTTTAGCCTTAAAGAGTGATGGCACTTTATGGGCTACAGGTAATAATTGGGCTGGTCAACTTGGCACCGGGGATAATAATAATAGAAATGTTTTTGTTCAAGTCCTTTCTGGTGTCTCTGCTATTGCAGCAGGCTTTTCTCATAGTTTAGCCTTAAAGAGTGATGGCACTTTATGGGCTACGGGTTATAATTATTGGAGTCAACTTGGGACAGGGGATAATACCAGTAGAAATGTTTTTGTTCAAGTCCTTTCTGGTGTCTCTGCTATTGCAGCAGGCTTTTCTCATAGTTTAGCCTTAAAGAGTGATGGCACTTTATGGGCTACGGGTTATAATGAGTATGGTCAACTTGGCACCGGGGATAATAATAATAGAAATGTTTTTGTTCAAATCTATCCACACTAAAAGTGTAAATTCCAAATTCCAAGCACCAAAATTCAAACAAATTCCAAATTCCAAATACCAAATCACAAACAAATTCCAATGACCAAAATCCAAATTCTAAACAATAATATTTGAAATTTCTTCGCACTAATCTAAACTCAAAAGCCAAATTAAAGTTTTGCACTACAAAAAATTTGACAATTATAATTTTTTTTATATTTTTAATTCTAAATGAAAAATTTATTTGAAAAGGCAGGAAAGAATTTTATAAAACAGATTGACTATATGGGAGGAGTTGCGGGCTTAGTTGTATTTAGTATTATCGAAAGATTATTTGGAGAGAGACGAGGGAATAAAGTAGTTAATCAGATTTTAATTAAACAGATTTTTTTTACAGGTTGGGAGGCTTTATTTATAATTACAATAATTGCAATTCTTTTGGGATTGGTAATTACAATTCAAACTACCTCACAACTTACTAAATTTGGAGCTGAAAATCTTATTGGAAAAATTCTTATAATTACACTTGTAAGAGAATTAGGACCAATTCTAACAGCAATAATAATAGTTGGACGTTCAGGAACAGCAATTGCAACTGAAATTGGAAATATGACAGTGGCACACGAAATTGAAGCATTAGAATCTATGGGAATTGATACGCTTAAATATATTATGTTCCCAAGACTTATAGGAGTAACAATCGCTACTATTGGTTTAACAGTTTATTTTGCAGCTTTTGGAATATTAGGCGGAATTATTTTAACAAGTCTGCAATTATCAATACCTTTATCAAAATTTTTTAATATTTTATTTTCTAATTTAAAACTTTTAGATATACTTATTTTAATATTAAAGTCAGCAATTTTTGGAGCAATTATAGCAACAATTCCTGTTTATCACGGCTTTAAAATAAGAATGTCATCAACTGAAGTTCCACAGGCTGCAACTAAATCTGTTGTCAGAACCCTTATTTATATTTTTATTTTTAATAGCATTATCACAGCAATATTTTATATTTAAAAAATTATGGAAAATTTAACAGAACCTTTAATAAGAGTTGAGCATTTATATTTTAAATATCCTGGAGATGAAGATTATATTTTAAAAGATATAAATTTTGAAATTTATTCTGGTGAATATGTTGTTATAAGTGGCCCTCGTGGCGAAGGTAAAAGCACTCTGTTAAAAATTTTAGCAGGAATATTACCTGTAGAAAATGGAAATTTGTTTTATAATAATTTAAATTTAAAAGGAGTGGGTAAAAAGAAATTAATGAAATTTCATAGGAAAACATCTTTTGTTTTTCAGGATTCTGCTTTAATCAGTAATTTAAATGTTTTTGATAATATTGCTTTGCCTTTAAGATATAATGAAATTTATCCTGAAGAAGAAATTCAAAGAAAAGTTGAGAATTTTATAAAGATTATAAATATGGAATGTGATAAAAATCAATTACCTGCTTTTATAAGTATTGGTCAGCGAAAACTTGTTTCACTTGCAAGAGCACTTATTGTTGAACCTGAAACAATATTTTATGATGAACCTATAGCAAATTTGGATAAAGCTTCAAGAGATTTGGTGCTCAATTTAATAAATGAAAGAAATAAGAAAGGTGTAACAAGCATAATAGTAGCGCACGAATTAGAAGAATTTGAACCTTATTGGACTAAATTTATTGAGTTAAAAGATAGAACAGTCCACAAAATTTTGAAAAAATAATTTATAGGAGGTAAAAAATATGGCTTATAAATTTAGAACAATAGAAAAATTAGTTGGAATTTTTGTAATCCTTGGGTTAACAATTTTAATTATTGCACTAATATTTGTTTTAAAAGGTCAGCATCTGATTGTTAAAAAAATTTACTTTACAACATATTTTAATTCAGCGGAAAATTTATCAATTAGTATGCCTGTTAAATTGAAAGGAATTGAGATTGGCAGGTTAACGCAATTACATCTTGATGATTCAAATAGAATAGTAGCAAAATTTTATATTTTAAAGGATTACCATAATAAAATAAGAAAAAATTCTGTTATAATGGTAAATTCACCTCTTATTGGTGAGAAATTTATTGAGATAACAACTGGTAGTTCAAATTATCCGATTGCGGAGGAGAATGATATAATATATTCAACAGACACTGAGATTGGGAGGAAGTATTTAGCTGAGCAATTAGGAAAGATGCCTGCATCTCCAACTGATTTAATTTTAAAAAATGTTCAATTATTAACAGCCCAATTAAGTGACCCGCAGGGTTCTCTTATGCAAACTTTGGCAAATTTTAGGAAATTATCAGAAAGCCTTGCTGAAAATAGAAATGTTATAAAAGATATGATGGAACAGTTAAGGCAAACCGGGGAGAATTTAAAAGTTGTTAGTGAACAATTGAAAAACAATCCTATTTTAAAAGGACAGGTTTTTTCTACTGAAAAGAAAGAGGAAAAGAAACCAACTCAGAAAAGATAAATTTATTTTAAAAGGAGAGTTTTTTTCTATTGAAAAAAGTTCAGAAAAGATAAATTTAAAATGAATAAGAATAAAAATTTACTTTTAGCAGTTACAGGTGGGATATCGGCTTATAAATCTTGCGAAATATTAAGACTTTTTAAGAAAGAAGGCATAAATGTATATGTTATAATGACAGAAAATGCGACAAAATTTGTTACGCCTCTTACATTTAAAGTATTATCTGAAAATCCTGTTTTTATTGATATGTTTTCAGAGAATAAGGAATTTTCTCTTCCACATATAAGTCTTTCAAAGATATGTAAAGTTATGTTAATTGCGCCTGCAACCGCAAATATTATTGCGAAAATAGCAAACGGCATAGCTGATGATTTGGTTTCTACAATTGCACTTGCTTTTAGTAAAAATATTTATATTGCACCTGCTATGAATTCAGAAATGTTTAAAAATATTTTTTTTCAGGAGAATTTAAAAAAATTAAAAATTGCGAAAAATATAAAAATAATTGAGCCTGATGAGGGCGAACTTGCTTGCGGTGATATAGGCGTTGGAAGATTGCCTGATATAAATAAAATTTTTCAAATAGTAATTAAAGAATTCAAGTAAAAATAATTTTTTAAATAAAAAATTTAAATAAAACAGTGATTGCACTTAATATTGTAAACCATATTCCCATTGTCCACATTATAATTTTAAATTGTCTGTTTATATCCTGACGCAATTCAATTATTCTCTGGTTCTGCTCCTCAAATCTTTTATTTATGTAATCTCTCTGCTCTTCAAGCCTCTTATCAAAATAATATTTTTGCTCTTCAAGCCTCTTATCAAATAACTTTCCCTGCTCTTCAAGTCTCTTATCAAATAAATCTCTATGTTCCTCAAGCCTCTTATCTAAATAATATTTTTGCTCTTCAAGCCTCTTATCAAATAACTTTCCCTGCTCTTCAAGTCTCTTATCAAATAAATCTCTATGTTCCTCAAGCCTCTTATCTAAATAAATTCTCTGTTCTTCAAGTCTTTTATCTAAAAGTTTGCTCTGCTCCTCAAGTCTCTTATCTAAAAGTTTACCTTGCTCTTCAAGTCTTTTATCAAAAAACTTGCCCTGCTCCTCAAGTCTTTTGTCAAAGTAAATTCTCTGTTCTTCTAACCTTTTATCTAAATATTTCAATAAATCAGCAAATCGCTTATCATTATTCTCAAAGCCTAATTTTGTTGTTTCATAAAGTAATTTAATATCACTTTTAAGTTCAAAATATTGTCTCTCAATTGTTTCTTTCGTAGTGACATTTTCTACAAGAATAGTAACACACTTATGAAGTGCTTTTTCGTCTTTAACCTCTACTGCTTTTAAAAGTTCTTCCTCTAAAATTTCTGCTAAATTATTCATTTAAAACTCCTATTTTAAATTTCTTTAAAATATTATAATATATTTTTTAAAAGTTTTCAAGTTTTTCTTGTCAAAATTAGAAATTCCCTAAAAAATAAACCGATAGACATTTCATTTGGGGTTTTAATTTTAAAAAAATTTTAAATTCTCATTTCATATTTTTTTAACAATCTTGACATTTGATGTTTGCCTAAAAATTCTATTGGTTTATTTAATGCATACTTTATAGCATTAGGTGTTATTCCCATTGCTGAGATAATAAGTCCCTGTTCAATTTTTCTACTTTGCATCTCTTTATATAAGTTATCAACATCTCTTTCGCCAACAGGATTAAAAGAGCGTTTTATTAATATTAAAGTTTTTCCCATAAAGCCCTCTTCTCCACCAACTGCAACTATGTATATCTCCTCTTTATTTTTCATCTCAAGTTTTTTTATTATATAACCTAAATATTGAACAATATATCTTGAAATCTTTTCAAATTCCATTTCCTTAGCAATTAGAAAATCCTGGATTCTATCTTTACCGTATCTTAAATTTTGCTGAATTTTTTGTCTGACATCTTTATAATCATCAACGAGGGAGACAATTTCCTGCCATTGTTCCATTGCTCCTGCAAAATTTTTATCAGTTAGATAACATTCTGCAAGGTTATAGCGAATCTGTAAGATAAAAGGTTGCGAGAGATATTCATTTGCCTTTTCATAATTATGTCTTAATTTTTCTGCTTCATTTTCAGCATATTCTAATGCCATCTCATAATATTCTATTGCTTTTGTTAAAATTTCTTTTTTCTGGTAGCACTCACCAATTTTTCCTAAACTCTGTAATTTTAATTCCTTATCAGGTATTGCCTTCTCGTATTCGGTTATAGCATGGTCGTAAAGTTCTTTTTTAAATAGAAGTTCAGCCAGATAAAAATGAGCCTCATAATTTTTCCTGTCAACTTGTGTTGCCTGTTCAAGATAATACCTCGCCTTTTCATAATCATTTAAATAATAATAAGAAATTCCAAGTCCTGCAATTGCTGAAGCATCTGTTGAACGAGCCTTCAATGCTCTGTTAAAATATTCAATTGCTTTCTGGTAATCACCAATTTTAATTAAAATTTTACCCAAATTTAATAGCACATTATACTCTTCAGGTATCATCTTTTCAAGAATTAGATAATTTTGGTAAGCCTCTTGTAATTGATTTGATTTAAGATAAGTATCAGCCAATAATTTATAAACTTCATCTTTATGTCCGAATATACCGAATTTATTATTTTTTAAAATTAATTTTAATTCCATTTGAGCGTAGTCATAAAAACCTGTTAAATAATAAACCTTTGCCATTAAGAAATGGGTATCAGGAGAAAATTTTTTTGAATGCAAAGCCTTTTGTAAAATATTTTTTGCTTTATTAAGCTGTCCCAATTCAATTAATTTGTTTATTTCTCTTGGATTATATTTTTTTTCACCTTTAAGCAAAAAGAAAATAAGTGCAATTAAAATTATTAAGAGTATATATAAAAAATTTCCCATAATTAATTATAAAATTTCAGCTGCTAAAGAAGCCAGGGGACTTCTTTCAGTTTTAGAAAGCATTATATAGCCTGCAATTTTTTGACCTTTAAATTTCTGGGCAACATATACAAGGCCATTGCTTTCAGAATCAAGGTAAGGGTTATCAATTTGAAATGGGTCACCTGCTAAAACAATTTTACTATTATGGCCTACTCTGCTTATTATTGTTTTCATTTCGTGTGGAGTTAAATTCTGAGCTTCGTCTATTATAATGTATTGGTCAGGAATTGACCTTCCTCTTATATATGTAACAGCAGCAAGTTCTAAAAATCCTGTTTCAATAAAATAATCAACAACACTCAAACTACCGTATCGTCTGCTTTTTTGTTCATTAGGAGCAGCATAATTTGTGCGATTCAAAATAAAATACAAATTATCATATATTGGTTGCATCCAAACTGACAATTTTTCTTCTTTTGAACCTGGTAAATAACCTATATCTTTACCAAGTGGGACAATAGGTCTTGATACAAGGAGTTTTTTATAAATTTTTAAATCAAGCGACAATTTTAATCCGGCTGCAATTGCCAGAAGAGTTTTACCTGTTCCAGCAGGACCTAAAAGGCAAACAAGATTTATATCAGGGTCTAAAAGTAAATCAAATGCAAATCTCTGTTCAAGATTTAATGCACTTATTCCCCAAACAGGCTTTAAATCATATTTTAATGGTTTAATCTCGTTTAACTTTTCATCATATTTCCCTATAGCTGATTTATTTTCATCGGTCTCTGACTTTAATAAAAAATAAGAATTAGGGAAAGGGGTAAAATCAATTTTTAATTTCTCAATTGAGATTTTGCCATCTTTATAAAATTCATTTATAATTTTATCATTAACTTTTACATCAAACCAACCTTTTTCAAATTGGTCAATTTTAACCTTTTCTTTTTCATAATCCTGAGCTTCAATTCCTAATACATCCGCCTTAATTCTTGCATTTAAATCTTTGCTAACGAATATTACTTTTTTTTCTGATTTAAGCAAGTCATAAGCAACTTTTATAATCAAATTATCTTTTTTATTTTTATCAAGGCCTGGTGGCCAATCACCTGAATTTTTTTCAGGAATTACCATCAAAAGTCCGCCATTATTTATTTCAACACCTTTAAAAAGGTTATTTTTCTTTCTTAGCAAATCAAGATTTCTTATAGCTTTTCGTGCGCTAAATCCAACATCATCGCGATATTTTTTTAAATTGTCAAGTTCTTCAATAACTGTCATAGGTATAACAACTTTATTATCAGCGAAAACGAACATTGCGTCGCTGTCGTGAATTAAAACGCTTGTATCAAGGACAAAAGTTTTTTGCATTTTTCTCTCCTAATTTTATATTATTTTATTCGAGGCTTTAAGCACCGTAATTTTTAAATTACTATTTTTTAAATTTTCATTTGGTATTTTTTAATTTTTCACATTTATAAAGCATCCTTAAGGGTGCCCTACATTTCATTATAAAAAATTTTTAAATAAAGTCAAATTAAATTTTTAAATTCACATTACAGCAAGTTGACCGCATGCTGAATTTATATCTGCTCCCAATCTTCTCCTTATTGTTACCTTTATTTTTGAATTTAAAATATATTCTTCAAATCTTTTAACATTTTTAAATTGCGGTGCTTCATAAGGCGAAAAAGGATTTGGATTATATATTATCAAATTAACTTTACATTTGAATGGTTTTATTTTTGAAACAAGTTCTTCTGCATCTTTTAAAGAATCATTAACATCTTTTATTAAAACATATTCAAAAGTTATTAGTCTATTTGTTAAATTTTGATAATATTTTAATCTTTCAAAAATAGCGTTAAGATTTGGTGAATGTGGAACAAGCGATTTTCGTTTCTGTTCATTTGCAGAATGAAGTGATACAGCAAGTCTTATTTGAGTTTTAAGATTTGCAAATTCTTTTATTTTTTCAGGGATTCCGACAGTAGAAATAGTTACTCTTCTTGCGCCAATTGATAGCATTTTTACAGCTGAAATAACATTTTCAAGATTAAGCATAGGTTCGCCTATACCCATAAAAACTATATTATCAATTTTCATATTTCCGAGTTGTAAAATCTGTTCAATTATTTCACCTTTTGTTAAATTTCTTTTAAATTCCATTTTACCGCTTGCGCAGAAAGAACATTTAATAGGGCAGCCAACTTGAGTTGAAACGCATATTGTAGTTCGCCTGCCCTTTATTATAACTGATTCAATTTTATTTCCATCTGAAAGTCCCCATAATATTTTTTCAACATTATCTATTTTTGATTTCTCAATTTTTAGAATTTTCATTGAAAAAATTCTGAAATCTTTTTTTAAAACTTCTCTCAAACTTTTAGGAAAAGTTGTTATATTTTCAATCTCATTCACATAATTTTTATAAATAGCATCATAAAGTTGGTCTGCCCTATATAAAGGCTGATTAAATGATAACATTAAATTTTTTAGTTCATCTTTTGAAAATTCTGTTAAATATTTCATTCTTTAAAAACTGCACCTGTTGAGGCTGAAGTAACAATTTTAGAATATCTATAAACATAACCTGTTTTAATTTTAGGTTCTTTAGGTTTAAATTCTTTTTTCCGTTTTTCCCATTCTTCATTTGAAATTTTTAAATCAATTCTTTTATTAGGAATATCAATTTCAATTATATCGTTTTCTTTTACTAATGCAATAGGGCCACCCTCTGCGGCCTCAGGAGAAATATGACCAATTGCTGCTCCTCTTGTTCCACCAGAAAATCTACCATCGGTTATAAGAGCAACATCTTTATCAAGTCCCATACCTACAACAGCTGAAGTTGGCGAAAGCATCTCTCTCATACCAGGACCACCTTTTGGTCCTTCATATCTAATTACAATAACATCGCCTTTTCTAATCTTTCCTGATAAAATAGCTTTCATAGCATCCTCTTCTGATTCAAACACTCTCGCAGGTCCTGAATGTTTAAGCATTGAAGGGTCAACTGCTGATTGTTTAACAACAGCACCTTCAGGAGCAAGGGAGCCGAATAAAATTGCCAAACCTCCTTCTTTATGATATGGATTTTCAACCGGTCTTATAACTTCTCTATTCAAAACTTCAACCTCTTTCAAGTTATCTTTGACTTTCTTTCCTGTAACAGTTAAAAGATTTTCGTTTATAAGGTTAAGTTTAGTTAATTCTTTCATAACAGCCTGGACACCGCCTGCTTCATCTAAATCCTGTATATGATGAGGTCCTGCTGGTGACATATTACATAAATGTGGTGTCTTCTCACTAATTTCATTAAATAAATTTAAATCAAGTTTTATCCCTGCTTCTTTTGCAATTGCTGGTAAATGCAAAACTGTATTAGTTGATGCTCCTAATGCCATATCAACAGCTATTGCATTTTTAAAAGCATCAAGAGTTGCTATATCTCTTGGTTTTATATCTTTTTTAACAAGTTCAACAATTTGCATACCTGCTTTTTTAGCCAGTCTTAATCTTTTAGCGTTTGGGGCAGGAATTGTGCCATTTCCAGGTAAAGCGAGTCCCAAAACTTCTGATAAACAATTCATTGAATTTGCAGTAAACATTCCGGCGCAACTACCACAACCTGGACAAGCATTCTCCTCTATTTCAAAAAACTCTTTTTCGCTTATATCTTTTCTTGTATATCTCCCCACACCTTCAAATACAGTTATTAAATCAATATCTTTTTGTTTATATCTTCCTGCGAACATAGGACCGCCACTTATATAAATAGCGGGTATATTTAATCTCAAAATCGCCATTAACATTCCGGGAACAATTTTATCGCAATCGGCAATAATAACGAGTCCATCAAAAGGATAGGCAGTTGCCATTACTTCAATTGTATCAGCAATAAGTTCTCTACTTGGAAGAGAATATTTCATTCCGGTATGTCCCATAGCAATTCCATCGCAAATCCCTATTGTATTAAATTCCATTGGTGTTCCGCCTGCTATTCTAACACCTTCTTTTACTGCTTGAGCTATTTTATTCAAATGAATATGTCCAGGAATAAGCTCATTGGCTGAGTTGGCAATACCTATAATAGGTCTTTCCAACTCTTCATCGGTATACCCCATAGCTTTAAAGAGCGACCTGTGTGGTGCTCTTTCAATACCTTTCTTCATTGCATCACTTCTCATATTTTTTTCCTCCTAAAATTTAAATTTTATATATTTTTTGTTTTTTAGTGAGGCTAAAGCCTCTTTTTTAAATTCCAAATTCCAAGAACCAAATCACAAACAAATTCCAAAAATAATGTTTGGAATTTTTCTGTTCTACTCTGCACTTTCAAGTAACTCCTTCGCATGCTTTAAAGTCGTGTCTGTAATATTTGCACCCGCAAGCATCCTAGCAATCTCATAAACCTTATCATTCCCTAAAACCTCTCTAACTTCTGTTAATGTCCTATTCCCTGAAACTCTTTTAGATACAACAAAATGCTTATCAGCAAACCTTGCAATTTGAGCCTGGTGAGTAACAGAAATCACCTGCTTAAATTTTCCAAGCGATTTTAATTTCCTGCCAACTTTGTCAGAAGTCTTTCCTCCTATTCCAACATCAATTTCATCAAAAATTAAAGTATCAATATTATCAACTTCACCTAAAATTGTCTTTAATGCAAGCATAATCCTTGACATCTCGCCACCTGATGCAATCTTCCTTAAAGGTTTCAACTCCTCACCTAAATTCGGAGAAATTAAAAATTCTACATTATCAATGCCATCTTCCTTAACCTTTAACTTCCTCCCCTCAAATTCTATAATTCCTTGCTCATCTTCTATGTAATTTATATCAACCTTAAACTTTGTATTCGCCATCTCAAGCTCTTGAAGCTGATTCTCAATCTTTTCTTCAAGTAATTTTGCAACCACTTTCCTACGACCAGATAAATTTAATGCAAGATTCCCTAATTTAACTTTTATATTCTCAATTTCTAATTTAGTTTTCTCAATCTCTTCCTCACTCTGCTCTATTAAATTTAAATCCTCAACAGCTTTATCCCTATAATTCAATATCTCCTCAATTGTATCTCCATACTTTTTTTTCAATCTCTTTATCAATTCCATCCTTTCAATAATCTCATTAAGCCTTTCAGGTGAAAATTCAAAACCTGTTTTATAATTCCTTATAAGTCCAATAACATCTTCAATCTGATAATAAGCCTCCTCAAGTTTCTGTTTTATATTAACTATATTGCTATCAAATTTCTCAACTTCTGCTAAAGCATTTATACTATTTTCAATATTAAACGAGGCTGAAACATCATTATCATAAAGAAACTCATAAGATTTCTGAATTGCTTCAAATATTTTTTCCTGATTAGAAAGAATTAAAAATTCTTTTTCAAGTTCAATATCCTCACCAATTTTTAAATTAGCCTTGTCAATCTCGTCAATTGCATATTTTAAAAATTCCATCATTCTATTTTTCTCTTTCTCATTCATTAAAAGTTTTTCAAGTTTATTTTTCAATCCTAAATATTTTTTAAACTCATTTTCAAACTCTTCCCTTTCTTTATCAAGTTTTCCAAATTTATCAAGAAACTGGATATGTGTATTGACTTTAAGTAGAACCTGATGTTCATGCTGTCCGTGAATATCAATTAAAAAATTTCCAAGTTCTTTTAATTTTGAAAGTGGCACAGGAGTAGAATTTATATAATTTCTATTTCTACCTTCTGAAAATATCTCCCGCCTTATAATTATTGGTTCATCTTCTATAAAATCTATTCCACTATCTTTTAAAATTTTTTGAGCCTCAAAATTATCTTTTATATTAAAAAAAGCTTCAATTATAGATTTCTCAGAGCCTGCTCTAACTGCATCCTGCTCAACTTTCTCCCCTAAAATTGCTCCAATTGCTCCAATTATTATTGACTTCCCAGCCCCTGTCTCGCCTGTTAAAACATTAAATCCTTTGCCAAAATTTATCTTCAAATCCTCAATTAAAGCAAAATTACGTATCCTTAAATATTCAAGCATATCACTTCACCCACTCAAATTTCTCTCTTAAAATATCAAAAAAATTACGATTCTTTGAACGAATAAGATTTATCTTCTTTACTGCTTTGGTTACTTTTACCGTGCATAAAGAACTAATATTCATTATTTTAATTCCATCCGCACTTAATACTAATTCTGTTTCTACAGGCTCAAATTTAATATTTATTACTGAATCCGAAGGAACAATTACAGGTCTAACACTTAAATTATGAGGCGCAATAACATTAAAAATAAATAAATTTAACGAAGGTATTACAATTGGTCCATTTATAGATAATGAATAACCAGTTGAACCCGTAGGAGTTGAAATCAAAACGCCATCACCACTAAATGTGCCTATATACTGATTATTTATATATGCCTTAAATTTTAAAATCCTCGTCCATTCACCTTTATGCACAACAATCTCATTTAAAGCAACTACCTTTCGTATTGTTTTACTATCTTTTAAAACTTCTCCTTCAACCATTACCCTCTCTTCAATTACATAATTTTTATTTGATAATTGCTTAAATAAAATAGAAACTTCATTCGCTTTAAACTCTGTAAGAAATCCTAATCCTCCAATATGAATTCCAACAATTGGAATCTCTTTCTGAGAAAATAAATACGAAGCATTTATAAAAGTTCCATCTCCGCCAACCGCTATTGCTAAATCAACTTTTTTTACTAACTTCCTGTCAGATAAACCTATCTTATCCCTGTTTAATAACTTCGCTTCCTTCTTTTGTAAAAATATATTGTATCCATATCTTTTGCTCTCAATTTCTATGGATTCAAAAACCTTCCTCGCAGCCGGCTTATCCATATTTATTATTACCGCTATGTTCTTTATCTCGTTTCCCATTTTTTTAACACTATTTCTCGTTAGTATATTAAATCTAAATTCAAATTTCAATAAAAATTATTTTTTAATTAAACCAAATCTTTTTGAAAATAATTGAGAAATTATACTTTTTAAAATAAAAATAAAAACAAAAATAAAAACAAGAAGTGAAAAATATTTCTTTCGCTTTAAAGGCTCTTTTAATAATATTTCAGGATAAATTGTCCCATTTTTATATATTCCGCGAACCGATACAAATTCACCTGTTTTAAAATTATAATTTGAACCAGTAAATATTTGAAATTCTTTACCAATTTCTACAACTGTTATTTTCTCTTTTTCAACTTTTTTAATATAAGAAACACCAAGTTCAACTTTTTTGCCCTCAAATTTAGAAGGATTTTTTAAAAATAAAATAGAATTAAAATTTGCCCTGTAAAACCCTTCCTTAGTAAAAAATGGAAATAAAATAATAAAAATAATTAAAAAAATTAATAAAATTTTTTGCCTTAAAACTAATCTTATCTCTGAATCCCAATTCTTTATAATTATAAAAATAAAAAAAGGTAAAAATGAAATTGATATAAAAAACCAAATTTTTTCAGAAGTGTGAAATAATTGGAAATTGTAATTTTTAAATGAAAATGGATAAAAAAGTAGTTGATAAAAACTAAAATGCTTTTGTAAAGCATCAAGAAGGAAATGAATAATAGAACCTGAATAAATAATTATAAAATTTCTTTTTATACTTCCTGAAATTAAAATTGCAAAAACAAGTGAAACGAATATAGCCATAAAAGGTGTATGAAAAGGTTCAAAATACCATATAAGAAATTCTTTAATTTTAAATTTTAAATTAGCAAAATCAAGAGCCTGAACCCAGAAAATTTTTGTTAAGTCTGGTAAAATAGCTCCAAGCAAAAAAAGTCCAAAATCGCTTTGTCTTTTGCGGACAGGTAAAAATATATAAGTATTAAATGTTATGTGTGTAATCCAATCAGGCATAAGAATTTTAGAAAGATATAAAAATAATTTAAGAATTCAATTATTTTATTATAACTTTAAATTTTAAAACACCATTTTGGTTTGAATTTATTGGAGATTGAATTTTATATTTTATTCTTTTTATTTTCTCAACATTTGTTGAAGTATCGTAACTATCAGGAAGCCAGATTCCATTAGAATAATTCGTGGAATATTGAATTAAAATTGTGCCATTATGCGGCTGATTTGAAACTTCTGCAGAGTTCGTTATATAAATTGTGTTTGTTGGCAAAACTTCTATAACTTCAAAATTATAAGCAGTTGAAAAACCTGAATTTGAATATTTTATCTGATATGTTAAAGTCTCAAAAGGTCTGGCTTTTAAATGTGAAACTGTTTTGCTTAATTTAATCGCAGGAGCACTTATAAAATGCAAAAAACCTTCTATATCATTATCACTAATAATACCATCACTTGCCGAAATATTTACACTTTCCTCTGTTGTGTCTTTTATTGAAAGCGTTACAACTCCATTATCTAAAACTGAAAATCTATAAATTGCTCTATCATCTAAAGAACCAAAATTTGAAAAATAACCATTAAAAGAATAATTATTTGTCCAGTCAATCGTATTGGCTGTCCCTGTTGTATCAAGTGTTATTGTCTTATTATATCTTCTTACTATTCTATTGCTGACATTAAAAACTTTAAAAATTACTCTTGACCATTCATTCACAAATGCATTTGTTAAATGAAAAATTCTAAAATATTTTGCAATTTCAGCGTAATCTGTTCGCATAGGAAAATTATAAGGAGGCTTTGGAAAATTAGTAACAACTGTCCAGAAAATTTTATCCCTTGCTTTTATATTTGTATTTGTTACAATATTTAATTTAAAATTTGTTGCTGAACAATTTGAATTTATATCTACCCGAACCTCGCAAGTTAAAAAAGTCCTCTGCGGAATAAAAAGATTAATAGGCTCAAGAACAATTGTATTGCCTGAATTTTCAGGAGTCTTCTGAACATAAACAGGACTTCCACCTTTTTTCTGTAATTTAATCCAATTTAAAGCAGAATAAGGCACAATACCAAAATTCAGACCATTCTCAACTTTTATATAAACTTTTGTTACTTCTATTTCATTAACATTTGTGTTTGTATTATTTAAAATAAGATACATAGGCAAAACATTTTTTTCGCCAGCAGAAACCGCAATTGGAATATAATTTGTTATAAAACTGAACATTCTTGTTGCATTTCTATTTGACCTAATTGTCGCATAAGTTGTCCTCATAGGAAAATTACCTAATACATCTATAAAAGTTCCTGCAATGTTTGTATAATTCTTTGCTGAAATATCATTCTTATAAGCAAGATTTATTTTTATGTCAGTTTCGGTAGTTGTTGGTGAAATATTCATCTTAACATCTAAAATAATATTTGTTCCCTTCGGAGGAATAATTAGAGGCGAGCCTGATAAATCAATTGTAACATAAGGAGATGCGCCAGCAGATGAACTCGCATATAATATTCCATTTCTCCATAATGAAATTGAAGAAAGCCTTGTATTAGCATTAACTGCAATATTAAACGAATTTTCAACTGTGAAAGTAATTGTATCAATTCTATCTTTATGATAAAGATTACTATTTATAAAGACCAATCTCATCACAGGGACATCGGATGCACCACGATAAGTGAAAGCAGGCATCTTATTTGTAAAATAAACTCTAACTGGTTTCCCTTTAACTGGCACTTTTAAAGTTTTACCAAAAGCTTCTCCAACTTTTCTTGGCGGATTCCATATATTTGTAAATTCAGTTGTCGTGTTTGTAGCCTTAGCAACAAATTCATTTAATCCAATTGCAGTTGTTAATGAATTTGAAACCATTGTTAAAGTATTTGTTCCATAAGCAATTTTAAAATAGCCACCATTTAAAGCAGAATTAAAATTTACTTTTAATCTTCTTGGGTAAGATGGATTTGAAGTCCATAAAGTTTTGCCTGTTGTAAAAGTTATACCGGCATAATCATATAATCTAACATAACCTGCTGAATTTCTATTAGTAGAAGGTGGAGACCAGCCTGCTGGGACATCAAATGTAACTGTTCCATTTATCATATTTGCATTTGCCTGCCAAACTAAAAGAAATGGCGGTCCTAATCCTAAATCTCCTAAATATCTATTTGTTGAAGGTTCAACATATCCATAACCTATTGCAACAATGCAATAAACTTTTCTTCTTGGCGAAAATTCAGAGGACCAATTACCTGCTTTATCACGAGCCTTAACTGTTATAAAATTAGTTGAATCTTTTGGAGTCCTTAATCTTAATGAAGGCCACATAAAATAGCCAGAATTATCAGTTAGAACATTTGATTTTGACGAAATAAGAGTGCCATCAGTTAATGTTGTCCAATTAAATATATCAACTCTTAATTCATCTGCACCTGAATTATCAGAAATAATTCCGTCAACTAAAATATTTGTTGCAGTTGTAATTGTGCCATCAATTGGATTCAAAATATTTATTATAGGAGGGGTTGTATCAATTATAAAGGCATTATTTATAATTGTAGGATTGGGATTTATATTAGAGCCTATTGTATTTTGGGCATTAAAAACTCTGATAGAGGCGCTTCCATCGTGTCCTGTTGGTATCCAGGCTGTCCCTATCCATACATTATTCATTGGACAAGCACCACCTGAAATTCCGTATTGTTTTTTATAAATTGTAAAAGTTAAGCCATCTGCTGTTATAAATTCTACTGTTGGCGGAATATTTGTATTCATCTGCTGTGAAAAATAAATTTTAAAAGTTGCTTTTCCTTGCCTTGCATAATATTGTCCATCAATATAATTTACATTTGTTGACAAAGCCGGGTCAGGATAAGCAGCAGTAACAGTTGGCGAACCAGGATTTGCAATTGTAACAGGCTCAACTGTTTCATTTGACCAGCTAATTGTAAATTTTTGCAAACGGTTATTACCGGAATCAACAATCCATAAATCCGCCCAGACAGCCGGCGGACCCGGCAATTCTCTCATTTTTATAGCACAAAATGAAGGATTGTTCAATTGACCATCACCTGTTCCAAAACCTGAAAAATTATATAAAACTGTTGTTGGATTTCCAACAGCAAAAGTCTGCCTCGCTTCCACTCTATCAGTATTTTGGTCAGGCACCCATAATGTTCCATAAGGGTCAATACAAAGTCCTACTCGTGTTCCGCCTATATTTGCATAAGTTGGTGTAAGGGAACCCGATGCATTTGCTGGAAAAGTATTAAGCCAGGCTGCCCCAGCTGAATTTATACAATAAAACCTACCTAAAAAATCTACATCTATATCTCCATAATCAGTATCATCATAACCATTTCTAAAAGATTGAACAATTCCACCTGTTGTTGTATAAACTCTCATTGCGCAGTCTCTTGTTGCTCCATCTGTCTGACCAATTGCTAAAATATAATTTGTTCCATTTCTAACAAAAGAGCAAAGTCCCCTGCCATCAGGATGGTTCCACGCCATAACAAAATTTCCATTTTGGTCAAATTTTTCAATCTGGTCTTCTGCATCATCACCGTTTGCTGTTCCTTGGTCCGATACATAAATATAGCCGTCATCATCAACAGCAACTCCCCACGGGTCCCAAAATTTTCCATTTCCCAAACCTTTTCCTCCTATTGCCATAACAAAATTTCCAAATTGGTCAAATTTCTTAACTTTACAAAATCCAGCATCAACAATATATAAGTTGCCATTTTTATCAATAGCAATGTCTCTTGGATTTCTCATTATATACGGTGAACTCTCTATTTTTCTAACAAATTGAAGTTGACCAGATGAATTTTCTTTATAGCATACCAATCTCATATTAGAAGTATCAGAAACCCATATTAAATCATTTTCATAATCATAGGCAATACTTGTTGGTGCCCAAAAATTTGTATCACCATAACCAAAAGAGCCTCTTGTCTAAAGCGCGGCACCATTTGCTTTATTATGCTCTCTTATCTGATGCGAAAGCCCAATTGTATAAAGTGAATTACTCCTAATACAGATACTCATAGAATTTGCAAGAGCTGTTGCCCAATTATTATTAGGAGCACCATTTGCAATAAATTGAGCTCTTGTCCATCGTATTATTGTGTTGCCATAAATTGTAAAAATATCACCATTATTATCAATTGCGAAATCACGCATATTAACATCGCCAAGTGAAGTATTCTGATTTAAAAATGCCATTGTTTCAGAATTTATTCTAATTGCATCATCAGAAGCCAAAGCAGCCGAGTAAAGTTCATTATATTCTCTTGAATAACCCAAACCTGTTGGATTATCATCATCATTATCAGGTCCTGTATAAGAGGCAATAAAATTTCCATTCTGGTCAAACTTTTGAAATCTTGTTCTTTGTGGACCCTGGTCAACAATATAAAAGTAAGGACCATTTACAGATGAATTTGTATCAACAGCAAAGCCGCCCACATCCCAGTTTGGAAAATTTAATTGACCATCACCAGTTCCTGCTGGAAATGTCCGTTCCCAAATAAAACTACCATCAGGACTAAATTTCTGAACTGTTCTTAATGCCCTATCTAAAACATAAACATTTCCTAATTTATCGCAGGCTATATCTCTTGGCTCTAAAAATTCAGCATAATTTTCTACACTTGAAGGAATTTTTGTTTCAAAGGTTGAAACTCTTGAAACTTTTATTTTAGCATTGTAAGTTCCGGGTTGCTGATTTACCCCAAAATCATTTTGACCATTCCAGTTATTTAAAATTCTTATAGGACCTGCTCCTGCGGTTGTATTTGCATTTATAAGTCTTCTGATTATGTTCTGGTCTTTATAAATTATATTAACATAATCTGTAAATCCGGTTCTATTTATCCAGTAAATAAAAGAAGTTGTATCAGGAAGTGGACCAAAAGGGTCAGGACAATTTGTTACAGGCGAACTTAAATTTGAACCAAATAAATTTATATTTAAAAAAATTAAAATAAAAAATAACAGTTCTAAACCTCCAAAATATATTATATTTTTAATATAGCAACTCTAAGGATGTTTTTAAGCGAAGCTAAAACAGCCTCGCACTACATTTTTTAAAATTACAAATTCCAAGCACCAAATCACAAACAAATTCCAATAACCAAAATCTAAAATTCTAAACAATAATGTTTGGAATTTGGAGTTTGTAATTTGGAATTTTTCAGAGCACCCTTAAGGGTGATATTATGAAAAAAATGGTTCAATTCCTTATTGCCTTTTTAAATTTGATTAACTATATTGTAGTTAACCAAATTTTAAAAAATGTGGAATTTACTTTCCACATTAAAATAG
>Ga0308390_1000726_pt1 | contig 22553 bp, 19 predicted proteins | sample Hotspr2Sample149_FD_202358 | JGI IMG/M metagenome (GOLD analysis project Ga0308390, IMG submission 202358) | Hot spring phototrophic mat microbial communities from Mushroom Spring, Yellowstone National Park, Wyoming, United States - 20040719_149 ...
CCCAGAGCGTCGTAGTACCCGTTGAGAGCGTTGAAGAACACGAACAAGTTATCGACCTCCCCTCACACGTAGGTGTGTGGGCGAAGGTCTTGGGGTCCGGGATTATTGAGTTTTCAAAGACCCCGGCGAAGAGTTCCAGCTCGTATTGAGACGAAGTTGGTGAGGGATTTTGGACAAAGAATCAGAGTGGATGAGGCGATGAGGTTTGGAAGGAGCAAACGCACGCTCAGAAATTCACACCGAGAAGATTACCTCCGCCATGCACAAAAGTAAACATCAGAGCACCTTCTTGAGGAAGATCGCCAGTCCGATCGCGAATATTATGATGACGATATTAGAGATTACCAAACCTGCAGATCCAGTGGTTGCACCCGTCATGATCAACACAATCTCCGCGATGACCCCCTTTCAACGCACGCGAGTAAATTCTCTTTCACTCCCTTCATTTCAGACGTTTTTTGAGATACCAAAGTCCAAGTACCAAAGCGAGAAAGATGAACGCAGTGATGGCCAACAACGCATCGACTAAAAGAACGCTCGCGATCAAGAAAATAACCGTAGCAACGATCACCATTCCGATCGCAAGAGAAGCCACGATCGATTCTCCTCCCGTTAGGTGTGACGAGGTTGGTCCATTTTTCGACACGCACCAGTCATGGAGTCTATACAAGATCGAGTCTTATAATACTCGCAGGAGGAAAGAAGTTGCGCGCGCGTTTCAGGGACGTTGGGTTGACTTTCGGAAAACTTGAACCTGGAGAAAAGAACCTTTTGAGCGACGTGGATGGTGTGCGTGTCGGTCACGTCACGATAGTTTCGAACGAACCCACCGTTGTTCGTACCGGTGTAACGATCATAGTTCCAGGCGAAGAGATCTTCGAAAAACCTCTGAGCGCGGCGTGCGCTGTTCTGAATGGGTTTGGAAAATCGATCGGGCTGATGCAGATAGAAGAGCTTGGTCAGATAGAAACTCCCATCGTGCTCACTAACACGCTCAGCGTTGGGTACGCCTTTCAGGGCATCGTTGAGCTGGTGAAAACTAAGAAAAAGTTCAGAACGCTCAATCCCGTGGTCGGAGAGTGCAACGACGGTTTTCTGAACGACATACTCTATCCTTCGGTGAGACCAGAGCACGTTTTACAAGCTTACGAGAGATCGAGCGAGGTTTTTGAACTTGGAAGCGTTGGTGCTGGCACGGGCATGGTGAGTTTTGGATTCAAAGGCGGGATAGGCAGTGCCTCGAGAAGGCTCAGAGACGGACGCGTTCTTGGAGCTTTAGTGCTCGCCAACTTCGGTGGCTTTGAAGATCTCACGATACTGGGAAAGAGAGCTTGCGAGCACGTGAAGAGTGGTGTGGTGAAAAAGAGCGAAGGTTCGATCGTGATCGTTCTGGCGACAGACTTAGCACTGGATTCAAGACAGCTGAAACGTGTCGCGAGACATTCTTTCTTGGCACTTGGTATGCTGGGTTCTGCGGGGCATCACGGCAGTGGAGATGTTTGTATCGCGTTCTCGACGAAAGAAGGTCGTGTTCGCGACGAGAAAGAACTGTTCGACGAACTCTTCAGATCAGCTGTTGAGAGCGTCTACGAAGCAGTTTGTGATGCGCTTTTTTGTGCCGAAACTGTTGAGGGCTTTTATGGTAGAGTGGAGGCGATGCCGATCGACTGGCTCTTGAACGGAGGTAGATGAACTTGAAGGACACGAGGTTCATAAGAAACATCTGCACGATCGCTCACATAGATCACGGAAAGACCACGTTCGTGGACAGGATACTTGAAATCACCAAGAGCGTCGATCCACGAAAGATGCACGAGCAGTTTTTGGACCAGATGGACATAGAGAGGGAACGTGGCATCACGATAAAGGCTCAGCCAGTCAAGGTGATATACAACTACAACGGTGAAGATTACGAGATAAACATCATCGATACCCCAGGGCACGTCGATTTCTCTTACGAAGTGAGCAGGAGCATGGCGGCGTGTGAAGGTGCCGTGCTCATCGTCGACGCTTCACAGGGAATAGAGGCGCAGACTGTGGCGCACAGTTATCTCGCGATCGAGAACGAGCTCGACATCGTTCCGGTTCTCAACAAGATAGATCTTCCCAACGCAAACGTCCAAGAGAGCTTACAGCAAGTGGTTGACTTACTCGGCGTTCCGAGACAAGACGTGCTGAAGATGAGTGCCAAGACGGGTGAAGGTGTCGAGAACGTTCTGAAGGCGATCATCGAACGGATCAGACCGCCGAAGGGAGATCCCAACAAGCCTTTGAAGGCGCTCATCTTCGATGCGAAGTACGACAAGTACAGGGGAGTCATCGTTTACGTTCGAATCTTCGATGGGGTTCTCAAAAAGAAAGACCAGATAATGATCATGTCGACGAACCAAAGATACGAAGTCGAAGAGGTTGGAATCTTCACTCCCGCGATGGTTCCGACGGACAATTTGGGACCGGGTGAGGTGGGTTATGTCATCGCAGGCATAAAGGAAGTTTCCGAAGCGAAAGTCGGTGACACGATAACGAACGCTCTCTCTCCCGCGAGTGAACCCTTGCCAGGTTATCGGGACGTCAAACCCATGGTGTACGCGAGCGTTTTCCCAGGCCTTCCAGAGTACTACGAAGAGTTGAAAAAGTCGCTCGAGAAACTCAAGTTGAACGACTGGGCGCTCACCTTCGAGCCAACAACCTCACCTGCCTTGGGCTTTGGTTTCAGATGTGGCTTTCTCGGTCTGCTGCACATGGACGTGGTGAGGGAAAGACTCGAGCGGGAATTCGAAATGAGTGTGATCATGACGGCACCGAACGTGGAATACAAAGTCCTGCTGAAGAATGGTCAGACTGTGATCATCAACGATCCGGCGAAGTTCCCTGAAGAGGATCAGATAGAGAAGGTGTACGAACCTTACGTGAGACTTTCGATCATCACACCGACAGATTACATGGGAAGCATTTTGACACATTTGCAGAACGAAAGAAGGGCCACACTGCAACACACCGAGAACGCTGGAAAGAACAGGATAATCATGTATTTCAAAGCACCCCTTTCAGAGATCATCACAGATTTCTTCGACAGACTCAAAGCGATGAGCAGAGGTTACGCTTCGATGGACTACGAGATGATGGGATTTGAGGAATCAGAGATCGTCAAGATCACGATCTTGGTCAACAGAGAACCCGTCGATGCCCTTTCAACTTTGGTCCACAAGAGCAAGGCCTACACGGTTGCAAAGAAGCTGGTGGACAAGCTGTCAGAACTCATACCGAGGCACCAGTTCGACATACCCGTGCAGGCCAAGGCTTCGGGTCGCATCATCGCGAGGGCGGACATCAGGGCTTTCAGAAAAGATGTGCTCGCGAAGTGTTACGGTGGCGATGTGACGAGAAAGATGAAGCTTTTGGAGAAACAGAAAGAGGGAAAGAAGAAACTGAGAGAGATAGGTCAGGTGAGCATTCCACAGGAAGCCTTCCTCGCGATACTGAAGATAGGCGAGGAAGAAAAGTGAGAAACCTTTTGGAATCGTGTCCCAACTTTTAATCTGAGGGCAAAGCATGCCGTCTTCTTCGTGGATATAATCTTCACTGCCCACCGATTGGGGTGTCGCCTTTGAAAATACTTGGGCTCGACCCGGGGTTTGGCACGTTCGGCTACGGTGTCATAGAAGTTTTTGGGAACAAGCTTCAGCACGTAGCCCACGGTGTCATCGTCACAGAGAAAGATGAACCGATCCAGTTGAGATTGAAAAGTCTCTACGAGCAGATCAGAAAAATCGTTGAAAGCTACGCACCCGACGAGGTGGCTGTGGAACAGTTGTTCTTTTACAAGAACGTGACCACCGCCATAGCGGTTGGCGAAGCTCGTGGTGTATCGTTGCTCGCGGTGGTGGAGCTCAAAATTCCCATCTTCGAATACACACCGCACGTGGTCAAAAAGGCGGTCACCGGGAGCGGGAAGGCCAGCAAGGGTGATGTTCAAAACTGGGTCATGCTGTTGCTGGGACTGAAAGAAAAACCAAGGCCGGACGATGCCGCCGACGCGCTCGCGATCGCGATATGTCACGCGCACACAAGGAAGTTCGAGTGGAGGTTCAAGCAATGAGAAGGTTGTTCGTCGAAGAGTTGAAGATGGATCTGAAACAACTCGCAGAATGGCTCGGAATGAATCTGGAAGAACCTTGCACGGTTCATGGCATCGTGTACGACGCGATCACGAACACTTTGATCGTCAGAATAGACAAGCAGTTCTCCCGCCAAGATGACTTCTGTGAAAGACTCTCGAGAGAACTGGGAGCTCACGTTTCGCTCCAGTTCATGCAAGCCAACATCGAGCCGGAAAAGCTCAGAAAAGAACTGAACGGAAGCTTTCCGTACCTTCACGACGTCTTGCTGTTCCAAGACAAAGTGATTTTGAAGGTGACGGGAGACTTCGCAAGAGAAAGACTCAACGGAAAGTTGGTCGATGTGAGTAAGAAGATAGAAAGCTTGACTGGCATCAAGAGGCCCATCGAGATAGAGGTCCTTCAACCACCTGTGGACAGCATGAAAGAAGAACACATCGTGGTGGTCGAGGAAAAACCCAAAAAGAGAAGAAAAACATCGAAGTTCTTCAGCCCGTCGAATCTACCGACCGAACCGAGTAAGGTCAAAGTCGAAGGCACGGTTTTCAAGATGGACCTGAGAGAGGGTAGAAAGCGCACCTTATTGGTGTACATAACGGATAAGATCGATTCACTACAGTGTGCCGTGAGCAACAGCACCATCGACAAGGTTCTGAGTTCCGTTCAAGAGCAGGACCACGTCGCTTTCACTGGAACGTTGAAGTTCGATGAGAACAACGAACCGATACTGTACGTCGACGATTTCGAAAAGCTCGAAAACGACGAAAGAATAGACGAAGCAACTGAAAAGCGCGTCGAACTGCACGCGCACAGCAAGTTCAGCGATCTGGACAGCGTGCTCGACATAGAAGCCTACGTTAAGACGGCTGCGAGGTGGGGATGGAAAGCGATCGCACTCACAGACCACGGTGTGGTGCAGGGCATTCCGCAGTTTTTCGAGGTGTGCAAGAGTCATGGGATCAAGCCCATCTTCGGTATAGAGGCGTACGTTGTGAACGATGCTGAACCCGTCATCTTGAACAGCGAAGATGTGAGTGTAGAATCGAGCAGGTACGTCGTCGTGGACCTCGAAACGACGGGGCTGCATCCCATGTTCAACGAGATCATAGAGATCGGTGCAATCGTCGTTGAGAACGGAGAGATCGTTCAAGAGTTTCACAGTCTCGTGAAACCGAAAGAGAAGCTCGATCCCTTCACCGTTCAGTTCACCAACATCACCGACGAGATGCTTCAAGATCAACCCACCATAGAGGAGGTACTCCCTGAGTTTTTGAAGTTCTGTGAAAACAGCGTTCTGGTTGCACACAACGCGAACTTCGATTACAGATTCCTCAGGCACTATGCCAAGAAAGTCTGCAACGTCGATTGGAACCTTCCTGTCATAGACACCTTGGCCCTGGCGAAGAGGCTCTTGCGACTGTCGAGTTACAATCTCGAAAAGCTCGTTTCTCACTTCAAGATCGGTTCTTTCAAACACCACAGGGCGCTCGAGGACGCCAAGGTGACGGCGAAGGTGTTCTTGGAGCTTTTGAAGATCCTCAAAGACAAGGGTGTGACGAGTTTTAAAAAGGTCGAGTCTGTCCACAAGGAATCTCTCGTAACCCAGTCCAAACCTTTCCACGCCACGATCCTCGTGCAGAACAAAGAAGGTCTCAAGAACCTCTACAAGCTCGTTTCGAACGCACACGTGAAGTACTTCCACAGCGTGCCCCGTATACCCAAGAGCGAACTTCAGACGATGCACTCAGGCTTGCTGATAGGTAGTGCGTGCCTCGCTGGAGAGCTGGTGCAGGAGATCCTGGCCGGTGCGAACGAAGAAGAAATAGAAGAGACCGCGTCCTTCTACGACTTCATAGAGATCATGCCTCTGGACCTCGTACCGATGGACAACGAGCTTGGTATCTCGCGCGAAAGGCTCAAGCAGATCTACAGGAGGCTCTACGAGATCGGTGAGAAACTGAAGATACCCGTCGTGATGAGTGGGGACGTGCATTTTTTGCACCCAGAGGACGAAAAGATTAGAAAGGTGCTCATGGCGCCACAGAGTGAAACGATTCCAGATCAGCCGAGGGCTTACCTCAGAACAACGCAAGAGATGATCGAAGCAGCCATGGAGATACTCGAGGACGAGCAAAAAGCGCGCGAAGTGGTGATAAAACATCCAAGCCAGATTGCGGAAAGCATTGAGTACATCGTGCCACTTGAGAAAAAGCTCCACACTCCAAAGATCGAGGGAGCCGAGGAACAGATAAGAAGCTTGACGATGCAGAGAGCGATCGAAGTCTACGGAGATCCTTTGCCAGAGCCCGTTCAGAAACGGATCGAGAAAGAGCTCAATGCGATCATAAACCACGGTTATGCGGTGTTGTACTTGATCGCGAAGAAGATGGTCGACAAGTCTCTGTCGGATGGCTACGTGGTCGGCTCGCGAGGCTCGGTCGGTTCCTCTCTCGTTGCCCACCTGCTGGGCATAACGGAGGTGAACCCCCTGCCACCGCACTACTACTGTAAGGAGTGTCACTACATCGAATTCGAAGAATCTGGTCGTTACGGCTCTGGGTTCGACCTACCAAAGAAGAACTGTCCAAAGTGCGCTAGAGTGCTGGAACGCAACGGCCAAGATATTCCCTTCGAGACCTTCATGGGCTTCGAAGGAGACAAGGTGCCAGACATAGACTTGAACTTCTCTGGGGATTACCAAGAAGATGCGCACCGATTCGTTGAAGAACTCTTCGGCAAGGATTACGTCTACAGGGCAGGTACGATAAACACTATAGCCGCGCGAACGGCTTACGGCTTTGTGAGAGCGTACGAGGAAAAGCTCGGAAGAAAGGTGAGAAAGGCCGAGATCGAAAGACTCGCCGCAGCCATCACTGGTGTGAAGAGAACCACGGGTCAGCACCCAGGCGGGCTCATGATCATACCGAAAGAGTTCGAGGCATACGACTTCACTCCCGTTCAGTATCCAGCGAACACGAAAGAAGCCAAGGTCTTCACGACCCATTTCGATTACGAATCCATCCACGACGATCTGGTGAAAATAGATGCACTCGGACACGATGATCCCACGTTCGTCAAGATCCTCAAAGATCTGACGGGCATAGATCCGATGACCGTGCCGATGGACGATGAGGAAACGCTGAAGATCTTCTCGAGCCTCGAGCCACTCGGTGTGACACCTCAGGATCTGGACAACAGGACCGACGTTGGTACTCTGGGCATTCCAGAGTTCGGAACACAGTTCGTCAGGGGCATGCTCACTGAGACCAGACCGAAGACTTTCGCGGACTTGGTGAGGATCTCGGGTCTCTCACACGGTACGGACGTCTGGCTCAACAACGCACGAGATTGGATAGAACAAGGCAAAGCTACGCTCTCTCAGGTCATCGCCTGTAGGGACGACATCATGAACTATCTGATAAAGATGGGCATGAACGCCTCGAAAGCCTTCAAGATCATGGAGAACGTCAGAAAAGGTAAAGGCCTGATCGAGGAAGACGAAAAGCTCATGCGTGAGCTGAACGTGCCGGAATGGTACATCGAATCGTGCAAACGCATAAAGTATCTGTTCCCCAAAGCACACGCTGCTGCTTACGTGAGCATGGCCTTCAGGATCGCGTACTTCAAGGTTCATCACCCACTCGCTTTCTACGCAACCTTCTTCACACTGAAAGGGGAAGAGTTCGACATCGATGCGGCCCTGTACGGTCCTGAGATGGTCAAAAAGAAGCTCGTTGAACTTTCAAATGTTGGGGAAAAAGACGTGCGAGACAAGGCGGCGGAGACCACACTCGAAGTCATGCTCGAAATGTTCGCGCGTGGCTTTTCTTTCTTGCCGCCGAACATAAACAAATCCCACGCGAGGCTCTTCCTGATCGAAGGAAAAAAGCTGCGCATACCTTTCAACAAACTTCCGAACCTTGGAGACAACGTTGCAGAATCCATAATTCGAGCGAGGAGCGAAAAACCCTTCAGTTCCCTCGAAGATATTCTCAAAAGAACGAAGCTCAACAAATCTCATTTGGACATCTTCAAAAAGTACGTTGAACTCGAGGGCCTGCCCGAGAAAGAGCAGATCAGCCTGTTCTGAAAAACCTGTACAATAGTTCTCAAGGAGGACGAAGAGATTCGTCTTGTGGTTGCATGGGGCGAAGTCTCCGGTGCACGAATGGGACAGATCGAACTGAACCTCCATTGCGAAAAGGTTCGAGAAATCTTGCAAGGCTACGGTTTGAATTTGGACGAACAAAAGATCGAGCTGATCGCTCGCTATCTTTCGTTGCTCATCAATGCACCTTTGAACCTATCGAGCATCGAGGATTTTGAATCGGCGGTGCACAAACACGTGGCCGACGTTCTTTTGCCCATCGGATCGCTCGAGGGTAAACTGCTGGACGTTGGGACTGGTGGAGGAATTCCAGGCGTGATACTCTCGATGGTGCATCCGATCAAGAGTGTCTTGGTCGATTCTTCGAAAAAGAAAACAGCGTGGCTCTCGAACACGATCGAAAGGCTCGGACTGAAAAACGTCGAGGTGGAGTGTTCGAGGATAGAAAACCTCGCCGATCTTCACAGAGAAAGTTTCGACTACGTCACGGCGCGCGCCGTGGCACCTTTGAGGATCCTTTTGGAACTCTGCGCGCCGTTCTGTAAACTCAACGGTCTCTTGCTCTTCTACAAAGGACCGAACTGGTCCGAGGAGATGACGCAGGCGGGTAGGGCTGTTGAAATTTTGAAGGTTCAACTGGAAGAAAGCGTCGAGTACAAACTTTCAAGCGGTGAACGAAGAGTGCTTTTGAAGTTCAGAAAGTTCGCGCCGACTGAAAGAACGTATCCGAGGGAAACGAAGAAGATCTTGAAGCGTCCACTGTGAGGGGAAAGACATGTTCCTTTTGAAGACTTGGAATTTTCCTGCGAAGACGAACATGGCGATCGACGTGATCCTGGCAGAAGTGACGAACCAACCTCTTCTCAGACTCTACACCTGGGCAAGACCCACGCTCTCGCTGGGAAGGCACCAAAAGCGAGTCCAATTGAACGTGCAGTACATGAAAGAGACGGGCATCGAGTGCGTCGTCAGGCCGACGGGAGGTAGGGCGGTGTTACACTGGGACGAGCTCACCTATGCTTTCATGGTGCCGAGTTCGCACGAGCTCGCAAAGAAGAACCTCGAAGATTTCCATAGAATGATCAGTGAGAGAATCTTCTCAGCTTTGCGAAAACTCGATCTACCAGTCGAGATAGAACTACGAAAGAGGCCGATCATCAAGAGTCCCGCGTGTTTCGAATCGCCGTCCATGTACGAGATCACTCTGAGCGGAAAGAAGCTTGTGGGAAGTGCTCAGATGAGGACAAAAGATTTCGTGCTCGAGCATGGTTCAATACTTCTCAGAACACACGTTGAAGAGTACGCGAGATGTCTGAACTTGGAGGCTGTGATTTTGAAAGATAGTTTTGTCGGGTTGGAGGAAGTGAAGGACGTGTCTTTGGAAAATCTTTCAGAGAGGTTGGTCGAATCTTTCGGCGAACTTTTTGGACCCATCGAGTACTTTACACTCATCTGTGAGCTTTTGAACAGAGTCTACGAAAGGGAGGTTCAGTTCGCTTGCCCGGTAAGTTGACGATCGTCGCCACTCCGATAGGCAACATGTTGGACATGACCATAAGGGGAATCAAGGCACTGAGAGAGGCGGACGTGATCTTGGCCGAGGATACGAGAAGAACTTTGAAGCTTCTCAAGTTTTACAGGATAGAGAACAAACAGATTCTGTCCTACGGCGTTCACAACCAGACCAAGAGCATACCTTCGATCCTCAAGATCCTCAACGAGGGGAAAAAGGTGTGCTTGGTGACGGATTCAGGCATGCCCTCAGTCGCCGATCCGGGAGGACATCTCGTGGACGCCTGTTGGAAAAAAGGTATCGAACTCGACGTCATGCCCGGTCCGAGTGCGTTGACCTGCGCGATGGCGCTCTGCGGTTTCGATACCTCACGTGTGCTCTTTACAGGTTTTCTCCCTCGCGGCAAGAAAAGGAGAAAGTTCTTGAGGAAGCTGAGAGGAAAGAAACTCACTTTGGTATTCTTCGAATCGGCCGTCAGGATGCAGGCAACGTTGAAGGACGTGTTGGAAATCTTGGGTGACTGTGAGATTTTCGTTGGAAGAGAGATGACGAAGATGTTCCAACAGTTGTACAGGGGCAAGGTGAGCGAGGCGTTGGAACTTTTCAAAGACACCAAAGGCGAGATAACGATCGCTTTGAACCTCAAGGGGAGGGAAAAGCCTTGAAGAGAGAGGTCGAAAAACTCCTCAGAGAAATTTGCTTCATCGTGAAAATCGAAGGTAGAATCGTGCTCAAAGATTATCCCATCACTGCAGCACAGTTCGACCTTTTGCAGAGGCTCTACTTCAGAGGCCCCATGAAGATGGTGGATCTGAGCCAGTCTCTGGGCATCGCGAAGAGCACGTTGAGTGGGATCACCAAGAGGTTGGAATCTGCAGGTTATGTGGAGAGGAAACGAGGAACCGACAAGAGAGTTTACATGCTCTCGATCAGTGAGAAGGGCAAACAGATCATCCAGAGTGTCATAGAAAGGCGGATCGAATTCATCGGAAAAGTGCTCGAAAACATCGGAGAGCAAAGATCCAAAGAACTTCTGAAGTTGCTCGAAAGGCTTAAGGAAGAGATGGAAAAGTGCAGAAGCTGTTGATTTTGTTTCTGCTCATCACTCAGTTTTGCCTTGCGGTCACTCTGGTGACGAACGTTCCAAACGTCGAGGTCAGGCTCGGTTCAACCTTGCTGGGCGTGACCGACAGAAACGGCGTGGCACAGATCGAGGTGAGCTTGCCCGCGACGCTGACGTTCGTGAAACCGGGTTATCTGACCAAATCGGTCTATTTGAAAGAACCAGAAAAGAGTTACTTCATCACTCTGATCGCATCTGCGAATTTGCAGATTCTCAGCACACCGAGCGGTGCTTCGGTCTGGATCAACGGAAGAATGTTGGGACAAACTCCTTTCGAAACAGAGTTGGAGCCGGGAGAATACGAAGTCGTGGTACACAAGGAAGGGTTCTGCAAGAGCAGAAGGTTCGTGTCTCTGCGAGCGCACGAAAGAGAGAAGTTGCACTTCGTTCTCTCTGAGGTTCCCACCGTACGAATCGTGTCGAAACCGTCTGCGAAGCTCTGGGTGGATGGAACGTTCGTGGGTGAAACTCCAATCGATCTGAGACTCACCGTCAATGAACACGAGCTGAAGCTGGAAAGGGCCGACTTCTTCTCTTTGTTAGAAAGAATAAATGTTTCCGACTACGATCTTCAGCTGTTCGAGTTTTCCCTCACACCGAGTGCAAGACTGCTCGTTCAGGCGAGTCCTCCACACGCTGTGGTACAGATCGAAGATCGAAGTCAAAGACAGCCTGCAAGTTTCGCCGATCTTCCACTCGGAACAAGCACGGTCGTGGTGAAAGCTGCAGGTTACGAAGAGAAAAGAATCGACTTCGATCTGAAACAGGGTCAGAACTTTCTGTACGTTTCGCTCGAACCGAAGGTTTTTCGACTCGAGATCGTCGCACCGGAGGAAGCCATGATCTTCGTCGATGGAAAGAGCGTTGGCAGAGGTCCAACCAGCGTACGACTCGCCCAGGCGGTCCATCTGATCGAAGCCAGATGGGGAGAAAAGCAATGGATGGGGTTGGTGGACCTTTCGAACGACGAAAGGATCGAAGTGAATTTCGATGTTGCGAGCGTTCTTCTGTTGGGCGATAAGAATACAGTGTACACGGTGGAAGGAATCACCTATAGGCCTGCATCGTTGATCTATCTTCCCAAAGGATTCCATACCGTCGCGATGAACGATAAGCAAAGAACGATCGAGTTTCAAGCGGGAAGAATCTACAGTTTCTCTTTGGAAGATCTGGGTTATCTGTGCATCTTCAGCGACAGCGTTGTGGAGTGTTACGTGAACTCACAATTTGCTGGTCTTTCACCTGTGTTATTCTATCCAGTGAAACCAAGCGTTTCGAAGGTGAGTGTCGCTGGCTGGGAAAAGGACGTGCTCGTGGAACCAGCGAAGATAACTTACGTCAGAGTGGGAGGTGATTGAAGTGAAGAGAATCAGTACACTGCTTGCTCTTTCGATCCTTTGTTCGCTGATCGCTCAAGTGAACATCAAAGATGTCTCTCCTGTCTTGGACATCTACACACCGGTCTCGTTCGTTGTGGAAAACAAGATCATGGAACTTGACGAAAACGGGAACTTCAGGGGTGGACTGTTGACCACCAGATTTGACATCGCACAGTACATATACAGAACGATCAAAAACTTTCAACTGGATGAGCTTTCGAAAAAATTCTCAGCGCTCGCGGAGTCTCAAAAGGAAGTCTCCGCGAAGATGTCAGGCATCGAAGCAGCTTACAAAACCTACGATCAGAGATTGAGGGAACTTGAGAACGCCACGGTGAATCTGCAGAGCCAGCTCGACAAGCTCTCTCAAGAACTCTTCGCTCAAGTTCAGAAACAACTGTTGGATTACATCAAAACTCAAGAGAATCAACTTGCAAAGATCGATGCACTGACTGCGAGGCTCGACGCCGTAGAGAAGTTGAACTCGGAACTGTTCAAACAGGTGCAAGCACAACAGGGTGATCTGGACAAGGTCATGGGTGAACAAGTGAACCTGAAGAACCAGATCCTCAGTCTCTCTCAACAGCTATCCACACTGAAGAATTCCGTGGATTCGCTCGCGAAGAGGGTCGATCAAACCTCCTCGGAACTGGCGAGTTTCAAAGATTCGACGAAGAACGAATTCGCCGCCTTCACGAGTTTGATCGATCAGAAGATATCTATCTCCGAGGGCAAGTTGAACATGACGATCAAGACAATCCAGAACGAGCTCGCCTTGCAGAAGAAGGAACTGATCGATAGAGCGGAGGAAGCGAACAAACTCAAACAGCAGATTCAAGAAATTCAAAAGAGACTGGCCACGCTGGAGAGCTTCGCGTCGAAACAACAGGTTCAGGAACTGAAGGATCAGATCGACGCTTTGGCCCAGAAGGCATCGAAGATAGAGCAAGAGTTGAGAAATCTTGAAAGCAATCTGGCTTCGTTGGACTTGTCGAGGTTACAGAGGAGGATAGAGGAGTTGGAGCTCAAGAACAAGAGCTTGGAGTCCAATCTGAACATGGCTTACATAGTGGGAGCTGCGGGGATCGCGATCGGATTGCTTGCGCTGATTCTTGGCTTGGGAGGAAATTGATAAATGATGAAGAGAGCCCTTCTGATCATTCTGCTTTCGTCTCTGCTCATCACGAGTTTTGCCAAGACCGTGCACATCGTGTCGAACTACGTCAAACCCGAGAAAGATAAGGCGTACTACGAAGGGAACGTGAAGGTCCGCGTTGATGAAGACAAGTTGACACTTCTGTGTCAATCGATGCTCGTGACCAAGTTGCAGAACGAATGGAGAGTCATCGATGCAACGTCGACGTTCGTCGAGTTCGAGAATGGTCAAGCGACGGCCACGAACCTGAAGTATGACTTGAAAACCAAAACGGGCACACTGATGGCCAACGTTCAATCGAAGATCATCGATCAAGAGAGTTCCGACGAGGTGCAGCTGTTCACGGAGAAATTGTCCATCGATCTGGACAAGAGCGTGTTTCAAACGGACAAGGCAGTTCGCGTGATCAAAGGGAAGATCGAGGCTTCGGCGAACACGCTCTTCTACGATAGAAAGCTCGGCCTGATCAAATTGATCGGTTCAGTCGTCCTCGTGGACCATGAAAAGAATCTGAAGATGTGGGCCGATGCCGTTGAGATCAAGACGGCGAACGATGAAATGACCGCGACGAACGCGAAGGTAGAACTCGTTGTGGAGGAGTGATGGAGCTTGCTGGACATACGTCTCTTCAGGGAAGATCGCGAAAGAATCAAGAACGCTCTGAAAAGCAGAAACCACGATACCGCCATCGTGGATGAGATCGTCTCTTTGGACACCAAAGTGAGGCAACTGACCAACGAAGTGAACCAACTCAGGGCGCAGAGGAACAACCTTTCCAAACGCGTCGCGCAGGCGAAGGCGCGTGGTGATGAACAAGAAGCGGCGCGGTTGATGGAGGAAGGAAAGAACATAGGCGAACGCATAGACGCGATCGAAAAAGAACTCGACGAGGTGAAACAAAAGCTCGACAGACTCATGCTCTACGTGCCAAACCTTCCACACGAGTCTGTTCCAATCGGACCGGATGAAACACACAACGTCGAGGTCAGAAGATGGGGCGAGCCGAGGAAGTTCGATTTCGAAGCCAAAGCACACTGGGATCTTGGTCCACAGCTCGGTTTGATGGATTTCGACAGGGCCGCGAAACTGTCTGGATCGCGCTTCACGGTCATGTACTCGGCGTTCGCGAGGCTGGAGCGCGCGTTGATCAACTTCATGCTCGATCTCCACACCAAGGAGCACGGTTACACCGAAGTCTGGGTGCCGCACCTCGTCAAACGCAGCACGATGATTGTCACTGGACAACTTCCAAAGTTCGAGGAGGAAGCCTACAGAATAGATTCGGACGATCTGTTCCTCATACCCACTGCGGAGGTTCCCTTGGTGGCGCTCAGATCGGACGAGATCTTGGAAGAAAAACAACTTCCGCTGCTCTACACAGCCTACACACCTTGCTACAGGAGAGAAGCGGGCAGTTACGGGAAAGACGTGCGTGGCATGATAAGACAGCACCAATTCGACAAGGTCGAGCTCGTGTGGCTTACAACTCCGGAACGTTCTTTCGAAGACCTTGAAACGCTCGTTCGCCACGCAGAAGAGGTACTACAAAGATTGGAACTACCTTACAGGGTTGTCTTGCTGTGCACGGGCGACATGGGTTTCGGTGCGGCGAAGACGTACGATCTGGAGGTTTGGCTAACATCTTACAACGCCTACAAAGAGATATCTTCGTGCAGTAACGATGCGGATTTCCAGGCGAGGAGAGGCAACATCCGCTACAGAAGAAAAGACGGAAAACTCGACTACGTTCACACGCTCAACGGTTCTGGGGTGGCGATTGGAAGAACGCTCGTGGCGATCGTGGAGAACTACCAGAGGCCCGACGGAAGAATAGATGTTCCCAAAGCCCTGCAACCTTATCTGGTTTGCGAGGTGATTCCCTGATTGCCGCACCTCTTTTACGGAAGGTTGAAAGACGGAGAGATCGTCCTCGACGAGCACGAGACACAGCATCTGAAAGTGGTGAGGATCAAGGAAAAGCAAGAGATACTCGTCACGGACGGAGAGGGAAGACTCTATCTTTGTCGTGTTCTGAAGATAGGCAAAGATGAATCGATCGCCAGACTCATCGAGTCTAAAGAGAAGAGGGAGAAGATACTCTCTTTGACCTTGTGCATAGCCTCGCAGCACTGGGAGAGGCTCAGATGGCTCGTAGAAAAAGCTGTTGAGCTTGGCATAGCGAGGATATTGGTGTACAAATCGAGCAGGGGCAGATCTTACACCGACAAGCTGGACAAACTGAGTCTCGTGATCCGGAACGCGGCCAAACAGTGTGCTCGGTGTCACTTTCCGAAGCTTGTGGTCTTGGACAATTTTGATCTTCCCGTTGAACCATCGCAGACGTTCGTGCTCCATCGATCAGGTGAACAGCTGACGATCTCGCGTGCGATCCATTTCAACAACATCGTCGTCGGTCCGGAAGGAGACTTCACAGATGCGGAGTTGAACGTTCTGCGTTCGAAGTACGCGCTGTTCAGTTTGGGAGAAACGATCTTCAGGTTCGAGACTGCGGCCCTGCTCGTCATGGGGTTGATGTACTTTCTGAACGATCCTCTTGAGGAGGGGTGAGCCGTGAAGAAGGGTGAAAAGGTTCTCTCTTTCGTGAAGTTCGAAAAGGAACTCGAGAGCGCCTACCGTGAGAGACTCGCAGCCGTGAAGAGACCGGAAGAGACGGGAGAAGTTTTCATCGAATTCGCTATCAAACTTCTCAGCAGAGTGAATCCAGCGATCACAAAGGACCATTCGGACCAGATCATCTTCGAACCGGAGAGCGAGAACGGATACAGACTCCTTCCGCAGTTGGAACAGGTCCTTGGCAAAGAACTGCTCGCCAAAAGCGATCTACCCGCGATCCTCAAGAGGATGGCTCTGAACGCTGCACACAGAAGAAAATCGTTGCTCTCCAACACCGAAAGGACGGATCTGTTCAGGCTGCAGGAAAGACCCGATCAACGCTGACAGTAAACCCACGTTACGATCGAGCCGAAGATCATGATCGAACCCATCGTGACGAAGACCAGCGTGAAGGAAAAGGTTGCAAGCCAGCCTGCGAGCAATGGACCGAAGAGACTTCCAAAGGACCTGACGGAAGTCAGCAGTCCGAGGAATTCAGCACGCCTGTTCACTGGCACGTTCTCTATGACGAAACCCGTCGCTCCGTTGATGAAGGTTCCAAATCCAAAACCCGAGACCGCGTAGGCCAGAAGGACCGTCAAGGTCGAATCCGCTGGTACGAAAAGCAACGCACCAAGGCCGGATGTGAGCATACCGAAGGCTGCGACGTACTTGCTCGGGACTTTTCGCATCATCCAAGCTGCCAAGAAGTGTGAAGGCACCTGCATGAGGGAGTTGGCAGAAGCCAACAGGATGGTCGCCGACTTCTTCATGCCTACCTCTTCAACGAGGTAGACCGCTATCAGTGCGAAGGTGCCACCTATACCCAGCTGTCTCAAGAACGAGCCAAGGTACATGGCCCACAAGTTCTTCTTCTTCAGAACACTCTTCGAAGTTATCGCGGAGAAAACCCTCTGAAGGTTCGTCCTTTGGATTTCGTACCTGTGGTGCGGTACGACCGCGGTTCTCTGAACGAAGTACAGCATCGTTAATGCGACGAAGAACAAGATCAACATCACGTGAACCACCGAGAGAAGGTTCAGCAGAGGGGATATGACGATCCTTCCCATACCCATTCCGAGAGAGTTCACCGCGTTCACAATGCTCACAACGGCGTTGCTGTTCAACTTGGAAGACTCGACGAAGATCGCTATCGAAATGGGATCGAACGCGCTCGAAAAGAAGGTGAAGATCGCAGCCACGAAAAAGAAATGTGCTGCCCGCTTCGCGATGGTGTAACCTGGTAAGACGACGAGAGCGACCGAGATGGCTATCAACAAGATTTTCTTTCTGCTCTTGGATTCGTCGCTCAGTGCTCCCCAAAAAGGAGTTGCCAGACTTCCAATCGCGCTCGTGATCGTCGAGAGGAAACTTATGGAGAAGAGATCTATCGACAACTCCCTCATCCTGAGCTGGAGCAACATGTCGTAGTTCAGAATGCTGAAATTCTTTATGAAAGAAGCGGCATAGAGGCTCAGCCTATTCCCACTCGATGGTCGCTGGTGGCTTTGAACTGATGTCGTACACTACCCTCCCGACTCCTTTGACGCCGTTCAGAATCCTGCGCGATATCAAGTCTAACACGTCGTGCGGGACCTTCGACCAGTCGGCCGTCATGCCCTCGACGCTGTCGACGCACCTTATCGCCAACACGTAATCGTAGGCCCTTCTGTCGCCCCTCACCCCAACCGACCTCACCGGCAAAAGAACGGCGAAGGCTTGCCAGATCTTTTCGTACCAGCCTGTTTCTCTGAGTGTTTCGATGAGTATGTAGTCTGCCTCTCTGAGGATGTTGAGTTTCTCTTCGTCGACGGACCCGATCACGCGCACAGCCAGACCCGGACCTGGGAAGGGGTGTCTGTGGATCACGCTCCTGGGTATACCGAGCATCTCTCCGACGATCCTCACTTCGTCCTTGAACAAGTTCCTCAGTGGCTCGACAATCTTCAGATCCATCTTCTCTGGAAGCCCTCCAACGTTGTGATGGCTCTTTATCGCCGCCGTTTTCTTGCCAGATTTTGCACTCTCTATCACGTCCGAATAGATCGTTCCCTGAACCAAGTGCGTCGCACCGTAACTCTTCGCTTCTTGCTCGAAAACTCTTATGAACTCCTCTCCGATGATCTTCCTCTTCTTCTCTGGATCGTCCACACCCTTCAGTTTGCTCAAAAATCTCTCGCGCGCGTCTATCTTCACCACGTTCAGCTGCAGCATGTTCTTGAAAACGTTCATCACTTCTTCCGGCTCGTTCTTTCTCAACAAACCATGATCGACGAACACGCAACGCAAATCCGTACCGATCGCCCTGTGCACCAGGACGCACGCGACGGAAGAATCCACACCACCCGATAGCGCGGCGATCACCTTCTTACCGCTCAATTCTTTTCTGAGTTCTTCGATCTTTTGTGTGATGAAATCTTCCAAGTTCCAGTTCGGTTTCAAACCGCATATCCTGCTCAGAAAGTTCTGCAGCATCTGTCTTCCAAACTGTGTGTGGCGAACCTCTGGATGGAATTGCAAAAGCCAAAATCTTTCATGATCGCTCGCAGCCACGATCAAGCCGTTCTTCGAATAAGCCTTGACTTCGAAGCCTCTGGGCAAGGCTTTGACCACGTCTGAATGACTCATCCAAACGACAGTTTCTCCTGGAACGTTCTCAAAGATGGGATCGTCTTTAACGATCTTGATCTCCGTTCTACCGTACTCTGCGAGCTCACCAGGTTCGACCTTTCCACCCAGTTCGTGTGCGAGAAGTTGCATGCCGTAACATATTCCGAGCACCTCGCCTTTGTAAACATCGAACCAACTCGGGCGTCTCGGCGCGTTTGGTTCGTACACGCTCGCAGGTCCACCTGAAAGGATCAGGGCACCTATGTCCGAGACGTCCACGTCTTCGTCGGGCTGGACCACTTGGCTGTAATAACCAATTTCTCTCACGACACGCGCGATGAGTTGTGTGTACTGCGAACCGTAGTCGAGTATGAGAACCTTCATTTTCTTCTCTCCCCGAGTTGTAGAATTTCTCTGGCTTCTTTCGCTGTGGCGATCGGCCTGCCGAGTTCTTTGGCCAACTTCACGACCTTTTCGACCAGTTCCGCGTTCGATTTCGCAAGCACTCCCTTCTCTATGTAGATGTTGTCCTCCAGGCCAACCCTCACGTGTCCTCCCATGACGATGGCCAGAGCGGCCATGGCGAACTCGTGTCTAGCTATCCCTGCCACCGACCACGTCGCACCGACAGGAAGACTGTCCACCATTGTGACCAGATTCCTCGCGTTCGCAGCTATACCGCCAGGAACTCCCATGACGAAATCGAAGTGTAGATGGCCTTGAACCAAATTCTTCTTCACCAGAGTCAGGGCGTTGTTTATGTGGCCCAGATCGAAGCACTCGAATTCCGGCATGATACCCTTCTCTTTCATGGCTAAGGCGAACTTCTCGATCACAGGCATGCTGTTGAAGAACACTTCATTTCCAAAGTTCACCGTGCCCGTGGTGAGCGTGGCCATGTCCGGATCGGCCTCGAGCGATTGGAGCCTCTCTTCCGGAGTCATCCACACGGCCCCTCCTGTGGAAACTTGCACGATGATGTCGGGACACTTTTGTCTTATCAGCTGAACCGTTCTTTTGAAGATCTGCGGATCTTGCGTCGGATTACCGTTTTCGTCTCTGACGTGGACGTGGACGATGGATGCACCTGCAAGGTAAGCATCGTACGTTTGTTGGGCGATCTCTTCCGGAGTGATCGGGATGTAAGGGGTATCTTCCCTCGTGACCTCGGCGCCACAGACCGCAACAGTTATGATCAGCTTTTCCATCCTTGTGACCTCCTCTGTTTGTCCTTCGGAACCACGCAGACTGCAACTGCCTTCGCGACGAGCACGGGTGGATCGAGCACGTCGCAAGCCGAAGGCTGTTCAGCAATCCGCGCGTTGCTGATCACTTTGTACACCTCGAACTTCATCTTTCTGGAGGTGTTGCCGACCTCGACGATTTCACCATATACTTCGAGAAAATCTCCTGCGAAGACGGGCTTCAAGAACTCGACGGTCTCGTACGCCCTCAACAAACCTTCGTCACCGTCGTGCCTGATCAAAAGCTCCGTAGCGACATCACCCATGAGTTGTAGTATCTTCGCTCCGTCGACCAATCCCCCAGCGTAATGTGCATCGTGCTCGCTCATTCTCAACCTCAACATCGCTTTCACTCAGATCACCTACCCACTTTGACGAACGTTTCTGGACTTTCCTTGAGAAGCTCCACAAACTTTTTCGCCAAGTATGGATCGAACTGAGTGCCACTGCAACGCTCTATCTCAACGATGGCCTCCTTCAAAGTCATGCTTTTCTTGTAAGGCCTATCCGTGGTCATCGCATCGAAGGCATCGACGACGGTCAAAATCCTCGACTCGAACGGTATGTTTTCGCCAGGCAATCCATCAGGATAACCTCTGCCGTCGTAACGTTCGTGATGATGCCTCGCGATGCGAGCTATGTCTTCCAAGCCTGCCTCGTTGAGCAACTCGAAACTCTTCAGAGGATGTATCTTGACCAGTTCGTACTCTTCAGGCGAGAGTAACCCGTTCTTGTTCAGGATGTGCTGTGGCACGAAGATCTTGCCAACGTCGTGCACCATCCCCGCCCAGAACAACCGTCTGATGGAATTTCGATCAAGTCCGAGCTTTTCTGCAAAGAGTGTGGCATAGCGTGCGACGTTCTCGGAGTGCCCTCTTGTGTAGTAGTCGTAGTACTCGATCGCCTTGACGACGACGCTCAAAAGCCTCCTTTGGAACAATCCCTGTTCTCTCACATAGCTTCTCAAAGAAAGCAGTGTGGCCAAGAAGAGTGCGAACTTGTCGATGTACTGCTTTTCAATCGGACTCAAACCCTCAGCTCTGTACAACAACACACCGTGCGTGACGTCTTGAGAACGTATCGGAACGAATTCGATTCCGGTCAGATCTTTTGCACCGCAAACTTCGCCAACGATTTTCAAAAGTTCACCGTGGCTCTGCGTCGAACCAAAGTCGTAAGACACGTTGATTCTTTGGATCATGGTCTGTCCATTGATCGCTATACAGGTGAGCATCATACCAGGTTGACTCGACCTCAGAAAGACGCCAGCGAAGTGTCGATTCGACAAGTATCTTTTGAAAACCGTCAAGATTTCCAAAAGGAACGCCTTTTCTTGCAAAGCTTCGTAAGTCAGCTTGTTCGTCAAATCCAGAACGTCCTGAAAAGCTCTCTGAAAACGTTCGGCTTGTTCCGTCTTTTCCTCGAGCATCTTGTTGAGATTCTCCAACTCTTGGTTCATCGCTTCGTGTTCTTCGTTGCTCGCTCTGAGCTCTTGGTTCTTCGCTTCGAGTTCTTCATAAGACGCTTGAAGTTCTTCGTGCTTCTTTTTCAATTCTTCGGTGCACTGATCGACCAAGCGTGCGAGACGTTTGTTGATGAGCAGTAAAACAACGAAGAACAGAAAGGTTGCCAAAGATCCAGAGAGTATCAACCAACGCAACCAGATGGGGATGAAGAATTTGGGTTTCACAAAGAGATTGACGATTCTATTGATTTCTTCTCTTGGTAAGCGATCCAAAGCCGCGTTGAATTGTTCCACAAGCTGCGGCTTAGATCTCGGAAACGCGAAATACGCCCACTCGACAGAGAGTGGTGGAAGACTTTCAAAAAGATGGTACAGATCGTGCTTTATCAGATAATAACTCGCGGTCAAATCTTCCATGAGAAAGACTTCGATCTCTCCGCTTTCGACGGCTTGAAGCAGTTGATCGAAATCGCTGAACCTTTTGAAGAGGATCGAGGGATTCTTCGCCCTGAGCAACGCCTCGTTCGCATCACCCTCAACGACTCCCACCACGAACGCTGTCAGGTCTTTGAACTCTTTCACTTTCAAATCCTTTTTCACCCATACCAAGCTTCGAATTCGCAAGATCGGTTTGGAGAACAAGAACACTCTTTCTCGCTCAGGAGTTCTGAAGATCAGATTGATCATGTCGGCCTGGGCACTCTCAACAAGGCTCAAGGCTTCCGAAAAGGGGAGAAGTTCAACGTCGAACCTCAGTTCGGAAACCTTCTCGATGGCTCTCAGTATCTCTATGGAGATGCCCACCACTTCTCCACGCTCGTTTCTGTAGATGAAGGGTGGATAGAAATCTCCACTGACGAAATTGACTCGCTGAGAAAGACAGATCGTTACCAACAACAGACACAACAAAATTGTCAGCCTTCTCACGAGCCTTCCCCCTGACATCGACGAGTTCATGTTCATCCTATCAGATTTTACAACATGCTGTTGCCGTGTCCTCGCAGACCTGTGGTAGAATATTTTCAACAAAACAAGTCTACTTTTGGAGGGAAAATTGAATGGCCATCACGATCACACAGGTCGATGTCTGGACGGCACTCGTTCATGGTTTGATCTCTTTTCTGAGTCCCTGTGCACTTCCACTCTTACCGTCGTTCGTCGCACTGCTCCTGTACGATAAAGGTGAGAGTGCGTTCTTCAGAATAGTTGGTTTCTTCTTGGGAT
>Ga0308390_1000732_pt1 | contig 22491 bp, 19 predicted proteins | sample Hotspr2Sample149_FD_202358 | JGI IMG/M metagenome (GOLD analysis project Ga0308390, IMG submission 202358) | Hot spring phototrophic mat microbial communities from Mushroom Spring, Yellowstone National Park, Wyoming, United States - 20040719_149 ...
GTCAGCGTGGCAGTCCGCGAACTCGTGCTGCTGTTGGGCGCCACCGTATAGCTCACCGTCCCATTGCCACTGCCGCTGCTGCCCGAGGTGATCGTGATCCACGACGGCACGTTGCTCACCGTCCACGCGCAACCACTCGGCGCCGTCACATTCACAGAACCGCTACCCCCACCCGCACCAAACGTCGCGCTCGTGGGATTGATCGAATAGCTGCAGCTTACCCCAGACTGGGTCACCGTGAAGCTCTGGCCGGCGATCGTCAGCGTGGCAGTCCGCGAACTCGTGCTGCTGTTGGGCGCCACCGTATAGCTCACCGTCCCATTGCCACTGCCGCTGCTGCCCGAGGTGATCGTGATCCACGACGGCACGTTGCTCACCGTCCACGGGCAACCACTCGGCGCCGTCACATTCACAGAACCGCTGCCGCCACCCGCACCAAACGTGGCGCTCGTGGGATTGATCGAATAGGTGCAACTGCTTTTCCTGAGGTAATCTTCTATCGACCAGCCCCGCGTGCCATCGCTGTACTCAACCTCCCACCAAGTGTAATAGTTGTAGGGCGATGCGAGCCCACAATAGGGCCTCGACGGTCCAGAGACGATCCTGCCAGCGGTCCCCGCTGGCATTGTCGCGATGATGCTGTTCCCACACGGCTGGTTTCTAACATTCAGGTTGCCTGTAGTGACTACTTGCGAACCCACCCCAAGACCGGGCAGGTTCGCCAGAGTTATGCCCGTGTAATAACTGTTCAGAATAAACTGTTAATCCAGACCCAGATATCCTGCCCACCGCTCAGCGCCCCGCTGGCACATCCCGACGCCATGACCAAAAATTTGTTGCCAGCGGCCCTCGACGTAAACATTGCAACACGCCTCCCAAGGCTGGCATTTAGCGTGCTCATTGCACCTTCGCGACCGCGCGTAAGGCAGGTAACCTGCGCCCATCCCCCCCACCACACAAGGATTAGGACACCTATTGGGAATGGGAACGCACGACAGGCCATTTTCACTATTCAGGGTATAATCTGAATTACAGCGCGCAGAAAAATAAGCTCTTATCACAGCGCCGCCGTACAAGATCACAATTTTGCTGGTGTTCACCGTCGCTGTCCTGCTCTTCACGCCAAGTTGACTTGTATAGTCGGTCCCCCCGCTCGCTATGCCCGTTCTCAGGTATCTTTCCAAGGCGTAGGTTCTCGCGGCAACGGCTTGTGCCTTCAAGCTTTCAAAAGGAAAGCTGTCACCAAGTTCAGCAGTCACGACGCCCGCGATGAACTCGTCGAAATTCATCAACCCGCTGAAACCTGAGACATTCACATGAACGGAATCCGGGACCGTATAACTCGTCAGCGGTGTTACGGTGTCTGACGCCTCCCTCAGCGGCTCGACCACCCGACCCAAGAGCGGGCCAATCTGCAGCTTCGGCGGCCCAGGCTCAACTTCCTCAACACCCTGCGTAGAAGACGGTTTATTCTGCTGCAAGCGAAACACCTTTTCGGTCTCGTGTTTTCTTTGCAACAAAAGCAGTTCGTCCTGGCTCAGCGCCGCTCTTATCAAGGAAAGCTGCACAGCGGAGATGCGGTTTTCCCTCAGGGGCACGAGGCTATCGCACAGTTCCAGGTAGCCTTCGGCGCGAGCACAAACCATCACGTAAAGCGGGACGGTGTGCACCGGTAGTGCTATTGCGAAGGTCCCGGCGGCATTGGTAAAGGTAGCTCCAAGAGGAACATTTTCCTCCACAGGCCGCAGACGGAGAATTCCGTTCGGCAGGGTCTCCACAACACGCGCCTCCAGCACAACGTGGACGCCGGGTAGGCCCTGACCGGTTATTGCGTCCGTGACGGTACCCAGAATGAAGCCGTCAGGGACTTGACCGCCTGCGGAAGCAAGGGCGAGGACACTGAGCGACACAAGGAACGCAATGCTTTGAGTGGCGGCGCGCGACATCTTGCCTCCGTTTGCTGGCATACTCAAGGTTGTTTCGTTACTTCGGGCATCACTAGCCTACGTCTGCGAAGTTCGAGCTTTTTCTGTATAACTTCGAGCTGTTCCCGCGTAGGGCGTGCTGGGATGAGGTCGAACTCGATACTCGTCGGCTTGTCGGGGACAACCAGGGTGAGCATCTGCTCAATTTTATGGTATCCAGCGGCCTGAACGACAACTACAAAGTAATTTGGAGGCGAAAGCAGCGGCACAGTTACCACGAAGCGCCCGGCTTCGTCAGTGTAGGCGGTGATGCCCAAGGGCACCGACTCGTCGATGCTGTGAATCAAGTACGACCCGTCAGGTAGGCGGTCCACCGGTTGTCGCAAGACTTCAATCTTGGCCCTGCGAACAGGCTTCTCGTCGACTATGTTCAGAACGCGGCCGACGATCCGACCCGATTGGAGGGATGCCGCTAAGTCCCGAGGGGCGCCGGCATCCCGCAAGGATCCCGAATCCGCACCGTGGGTCGAGCTTCGGCCGGCTTGGACGGAAAGAAGGAGCGTGCCTCCTGCAATGACCCGGCCGACACTCCGCTGGTTCGACTGCGTCGCCGCCACGCCAACTGATCGAGCGGGGAGACCCGTAGACGGGCGGTGGCCGAAGAGGCAGAGCTGGCAAACGGCAGTCAAGCTGCAGAAGGATCGGCGCCACGAAGCCATGCCGAGCCTCGCAGGGGGGAGCTTCGCCACGACTTGCAGCCTCCGATCTAACTAATAAACGTTGGCTTAATATTACACCGCCTTCGGCCGCCTTGTCAAGCCCAAAATCGGCTTGTGTGTGGGTCATTTCCTGCTCGGGCCAAATTCTGACCCTCCCCTTAGAAACGCGCTGCGCGGCACCACCCTTGGGCGCCACTCAGATCCCGAAAATCAACTCTTTAACGGGCGCCCGGCGCGGACTCCCGCCTCCACGTCCTGTTCGATGAGGCTGGCGCGGCGGCTGGGCAAGCGCAGTAATTGCTGCCACAGCCCCCGTCGGCCCGGTCCGCGGCAACCGCAGCACGGCTACTATGGAGAGAACACCACCTGGTCTATCCTCGCCCGTCGTCAGCTTAGAAAAGGTTCCGCTTGGATAAGGGCGAGCCGGCCATGCGGAAGACCGCCCCCGGAGCAAGCTTGCCTACAATATAGTGAGCAACCTGCCTTGTTATCAGTCTGTTACAACCGATGCCCAGGCTCAGCGGGCGATTAACAGCATCAGGAGCAAATTGTCGGGGGCCGAGGGTTACCGAGCTGACGAAACCCCATCCTCAGCAGAACGCGGGTTGCACTCCGAAATGGGTCCCGACCGTCATGGTACGCCTGGTACTCGGCGCCGTCCGCTAAAGCACCGACCCGACGAGTCCCCGCCCGGGCTATGCTCTGAAATTCCTTTCCCGGTTCGATCCGCCGGCTAGCCCGGTGACCGCCAGCGTTAGCGACGTACGGTAACCTGAACCACCGTGGTTCCGCTCCCGCCGTCCCCCGACTTACTCCACCACCGCCGCCGGATTGGAGAGTTCGCCGATCGCCGGGGCGCTGATCGAGACCACGTCGCCCGGCCGAAGCGCCGCCTCTTCCGGGACGATGATGCCCGTCCCGGTCAGCAACACCGAGCCGGAAGGAACACGGTTCGAGCGCCGCAGATATCCGATCAGCTCGTCGAGCTTGCGCACCAGCGACCGCGTGGAAACCGAACCCTCGAAAATCACGGCCTCGCCTCGCCGGATCACGCAGCGAATCTCGATGTCGTAAGGATCACCGATCTCATCCGCCGTCACAATCACCGGTCCTAGCGAGCAGCAGCCGCAATAGAACTTGGATTGCGGCAAATAAAGGGGATTCTCCCGCTCGATGTCCCACGCCGAGACGTCGTTGGCCAGCGTGTATCCGAGAATCTCTCCCTGACCGCCCAGGACCAGAGCCAGCTCGGGCTCGGGCGCCGTAAAGCGCGAGTCGGAGCGCAGGCCGATCGGCTGATCCGGTCCCACGCAAACCCGCGCCGTGCCCTTGAAAAAAATTTCCGGCCTGGGCTGCCGGAGTACGTAAGCGTAAATGCCTTCCTCCTCGCCGTGCTGCGAGTCGCGGAAACTGGCGCTCGGCTCGTAGGTGCAGCCGCAAGCCCAGACCTCGGGCGGATGGATCGGAATCAGAGGCTTTGCCGGTTCGGCGTGCCGGCTGGCCAGCTCCTGCGCCAGGTCCGGCAAAGGCGTCCCCTCCTGCTCCGCCTTCCGGATCAACTCCAGCATCGAGTAATTGGGCACGGGGCGCGCGAGCTGAGCCTCGAACAATGCAGCCACGGTCCGATGGTCGAAGCGTATTTGACCCAAACGCATGATCGTTCGCGAGCTTGGTAACTGAACCTAGTACCTCAAATAAACCGTCTTGAAATCGGTGTAGAAATCCAGCGCCGTAGGTCCCTGCTCCTTCGGTCCGAAACTGGATTCCTTCGTTCCCCCGAAGGGTAACTGATATTCCACGCCGGCGCTCGGCAAGTTGACCGTGAGAAGGCCGGCCTCCATTCTGTGGATATATTCGAAGACGCGCGAGAGGTTCGTCGTCTGAAGCGAGGCGCAAAGACCGAAAGGCACGCGGTTGGCGATCTCCAGCGCCTCGTCGAAATCCCGGGCTTTCATGACCGCCAGCACCGGGCCGAAAATCTCTTCCTGCGCAATTCGCATTTCCGGCGTTACGCCGGCAAAAATGGTCGGCTCGACGAAGTAACCCTTGTCGTAGCCGGGGCCGGTCAGGCGCCGGCCGCCGAACACCGGCGGCCCCGCCTCCTCGGTCCCGATGCGGATGTACCGCAGGTCCGTCTCCAGTTGCGCTTGGTCAACGGCCGGGCCCATGTCCACTCCCGGCTCCAGGCCGTTGCCCACCTTGTAGCGCTGCGTGCGCTCGATCAGCGCATCGAGGAACCGGTCGTAAATCTTTTCCTCCACGATGGCGCGGCTGGTGGCCGTGCACTTCTGCCCGGTCGAAGCGAAGGCGCCGTTGACGACGTTCTCCACCGCCAGCCCCAGATCGCAGTCGGCCAGCACGATGGTCGGATTCTTGCCGCCCATTTCGAGCTGGATGCGCAGGCGGCGTCGCGAAGCGTCCTCGTGGAGTCGCCGCCCGATCTCGCACGAGCCCGTGAACGAGATCGCCTTCAGCGCGGGCGCCTCGATCAGCGCCCGACCCAGCCGTCCGCCCGACCCGGCCACGAAGTTCACCACGCCGCGCGGGATGCCCGCCTCATGACAAGCCTCCACGATCCGCCAGGCGCTGAGCGGCGCCGCCGAAGCGGGCTTGATCACCACCGTATTGCCGCATACCAGCGCCGGCGCCAGCTTCCACGCCGGAATCGCGCTCGGGAAATTCCATGGCGTGATCAAGCCGATGACGCCGATGGGTCGCCGGATGGCGAACGTGTGGACGCGGTCGCGTTCCGAAGGCGTCACTAGGCCGGGCAAGCGCGATCCCTCGCCCGCGTAGTAGCGGAAGATGTTGACCGATCGGCGCACCTCGCCGCGGGCCTCGGGCAGCGTCTTGCCTTCCTCGCGCGTCATCTCCACCGCGAGCTGCTCCAGCCGGCTCTCCAGGATCTCCGCCACCTTGTACAGGTAAGCGCCCCGCACCGGCCCCGGCGTGCCCGCCCAGCCGGGTAAAGCCGCCTCGGCCGCCGCCACCGCGCGCGCCATGTCCTCTTCCGTACCCGCCACGAACAGTCCCACCAAATCGTCCGTATCGGCCGGATTGCGGTTTTCAAACAGCTCTCCTTCAACCCACTCCCCGTTGATGTAGTTGCCAAAGATCGGTGCGCTCATGGCTTGCCTCTCCGAACCGCTCGCTCTCGGGTTCGCAATTTCAGAACTTGACCTGCGGCACGGTCCGCGCCCCCGGCTCCACGCGGAAGTAGTCGTTGTTCCGCGTAAAGCCGAACAGGGCTGCCACCAGATTGTTCGGGAACAATTCCAGCGTCGTGTTGTATCGCTGCACGGCCTCGTTGTATTTGCGCCGCTCCACGGCGATGCGGTTTTCCGTGCCCGCCAGCTCGTCCTGCAGGCGCAGGAAGTTTTCGTTGGACTTCAGTTGCGGGTAGTTCTCCACGATCACCAGCAGCCGGGCCAAGGCGGCATCCAGTTGCGCGTTGGCCGCCATTCGCTCCTGCGGCGTGCGCGCGCCCAACAACGCCGCCCGGGCTTCGGTGACCGATTGCATCACCTGCCGCTCCTGCGCGGCAAATCCCTTGACCGTCTCCACCAGATTCGGGATCAGATCGGCGCGGCGTTGCAGGACGACGTCCACCTGCGCCCAGGCGGCCTCGATCGCGATGCGCTGCGTCACCAGCTCGTTGCGGACCGAAACCGCCTTGCCGCCCAGCAGCAATCCGACCACCAGCAGAATCACGATTGCGATCACGACGGTCCTCATCGCTTTTCGCCTCCTTGTTGGCTCACTTGGGCAGTTCGTCTACCCGGGCGATGACGCCTTCAATCGCCTCGAGATAGGCCTGGAAAACCGGCGCCGGATCCAACTGTCGCGCCTTGATCTTTGCTTCCCTCAAATCCAGAATGCGCTCCAGCGGCGCGGTATCCACGCCCACAGTCTGGCGCAACTGCTCCAGCAATACGCGCTTTTCGAACGGGGCCTCGTGCCCCATCAAGCGCAGCGCATGACGGAACAGCGTGCAGAAGGTCGGCAGCGAATCCGCCAGCAGCGTGCGCAACAGGTCCTTGTCCTTCATGACGCCGGCCGCCTTCTGCCGCAACCGGAGTAACTTGGCGCGCAGTTCGTGTTCGACCTGGGCGCGATAAAAGGAATCGTCGATCTCCAGGCCCTCGATCACGTCCTCGCCGTACAGCACGCGACGCCGTTCGGTGATGTCATGGAACTCGATGGGAAAACAATCCGTCGAGCGACGCAACTCCTCCAGCCCGAGCAACAGCGGCGCCGGATTGCCTCGCTCGCGCCACCAGCGAAAGATCGGAGCCGAATCCGCCAGCTCGCCCGGCCCGATCTGGCGCAGCACGCAGAGAACGTTCAAATCCGAAAAGCGTCCGTGGTGGTCTCCCACGGCCGCCGAGCCGTAGAGCACCACCGACACGAGCCGATCGCCGTAGGTTCGCTTCAGTTTCTCGACAAGCTGGTTCAGCTCACGCTCCATCACAATCACCGCCTCACCAACTGCTCGATGCGCCTCCCCCGCCCGAATCCCCGCCGCCGAAACCGCCGAAGGAATCGCCGGAATCGAAGCCCCCGAAGCCGCCACCGCTGGTGCGTGCGCCCAAGGGCCGGCTCATCAGCGTACCCAACACCACGGCGCCCAGATCGTTCGAGGCCGCCGCACGCCGGTAGACGCGGCGCGCGCCCGACAAGAAGGATCCCAGCAAGATCAATGCGACGACCCCCAAGAAAAGTATGAAGGCCCAGGGGGGGATGTCTTCTTCTGCTTCTGCGGCGCGTTGCGCACCCGCGGGGGGGTCCAGCCGGACTCCTTTGGCCTGCGCGATGCGTTCGCCCAACTCGGCGGCGGCCACCAGCAAGGCCTCGCCGTAACGCTGCTCGCGCAACGCCGGCCGCATCGCCCGCAGCACACTGCCCGCGTATCCATCGGGGATCACCGGCTCCAGCCCGTAGCCCACCTCCAGGCGACTGCGCCGGTCCCGGATGGCCAGCAACAGCAGGACGCCCTCGTTGGATTGCTTGCTTCCGATGCCCCATGCGCGAAACAGCGCGTTCGCCACGTCCTCGATCGGTTCGCCTTGCAGGCTGGGGATCGTCACCAGCGCCAGTTGCACCCCCGTGGCTTTTTCCAGGCGCGCGCAGTATTGCTCGAGATGCTGCCGCGACCCCCGGTCAATGACTTGCGCGAAGTCGCTGACGTAGCCCTGCGGCTTGAGCGCCGTGAAGTCGAAAGCCGGCGCCTGCGCGGCGAGCGCAAGCGCGCACAGAACCACCCTGGCGGTAGCTCGCACCTTCGGCAATCCCACAGTGTACTACGCAGCCGCGCGCCCGAGGCCGCTCAGCAGACCAGCTCTTCCCGCCGCAGCCGCACCCCGTCCAGGTTGCCCAGCACGGTCAGCGTGATCGAGCGCGCGTCGAAGAACTGCCGGGCCACGCGCTGCAAGTCGGCCGGCGTCACGCGCTCGATGTCCGCGATCAGCTCGTCCAGGCTGAAGAAGCGCCCGAAGTACACCTCCTGGCGCGCCAGATTGGCCATGCGGTGCGTGGTGGACTCCAGGCCCAGAATGAGCGACCCTTTCAAATAGTCCTTGGCGCGCTGCAATTCCTCCTGGCTGACCGGTTCCTCCTTGAATCGTCTCAATTCGGCCAGGATCGATTGCACCACCTTGCGAGTCGCATCCACCGACGTGCCGGCGTAGATGTACAGGCAGCCGGTATCGCGGTACGGACTCATCTCGGAGAACACAGCGTACGCCAGCCCCTGCCGTTCGCGGATGTTCTGGAACAGTCGCGAGCTCATGCCGCCGCCCAGCAGCGTGTTCAACAGGTAGCCGGCGAAGCGGTCCGCGTGGGGCGCCGGGTAGGCGGGCACTCCCAGGCAGAGATGCACCTGTTCCAGCGATTTCTTGTGCCGCAGCGCCAGACGGGCGTGGGTGGCGGGAGGGGCGTCCGGGGGAAGCGGTCCGCCCTCCGGCATGCCCTCGAAACGCTCCCGCGCCAGCTCTACCAGCCGCTCGTGATCCAGATTGCCGGCGGCCGTGATCAGAATGTTGGAGGGAATGTAAACGCGCCGGTAGTAACTTTCCACCATCTCGCGCGTGAAGCGCTGCACGGTTTCGCGCGTGCCCAGGATCGGCCGGCCCAGGGCATGTCCCCTCCAGAAGTTGCTGGCGAACATTTCGTGCACCACATACTCGGGGTTGTCCAGCTCCATCTTGATCTCTTCCAGGATCACGCCCTTTTCCTTCTGGATGTCCTCGGGCTGGAGCAGGGGATTGACTACCATGTCGGAGAGCACGTCGAAGGCCAGGGGCAGGTGCTCGTCGAGCACCTTGGCGTTGAAGCTCACCATCTCCTTGCCCGTGAAGGCATCCAGATTGCCCCCGATCGAGTCCACCGAACGCGCGATCTCTTCCGCTGTGCGGTGGGTGGTGCCTTTGAACAGCAGGTGCTCCAGGAAGTGGCAAATCCCGGTTTCCTGAGGGGATTCCAGCCGGGCGCCTGTCGCCAGCCAGATGCCCACGGAAACCGAGCGCACGTGCGGCATTCGTTCGCTGAGGATCCGGACGCCGTTGGGGAGGACAGTCCGCTGGATCTCGGCAGGCATTCCAGAGACCTCCGCCATGATCCTCGAGGGGGGCTCTTTTATTGTCGCATCCCCCGGAACCGCCCCGCCGGCCCAGCCGGACCGCCTCCCTGTAGTACCCTTATCGTGGGACCTGTGTCCGAGGTGTGGCGCCGCGGGGCGATCCCCGGCGCGGCGCCCGGCAATCGTCGGAGGCTTTTCCGGTGGAAAAGGCACAAAGACTTCAGAAACTGGCGCAGGCGGTGCTGGACATGGACTTGGAGGGCGTCGTCCCGCTCGTCCAGGACAGCTTGGCGGCGGGATTATCCCCCAACGAAATTCTCGCGGAAGGCCTGTCGGCAGGCATGCGGCAGGTTGGCGAAAAGTTCAAACAGTGCGAGATCTTCATGCCCGAGGTCCTCGTCTCCTGCGATGTGTACTACCGCGGCCTGGAGATCCTCCGCCCCCTGATCCGGCAAGGCGGCGGCCCGGTTCGCGGCAAGATGATCATCGGCACCATCTACGGCGACATCCACTCGGTAGGCAAGGACGTCGCTGTCCCGGTCTTTCAGGCCGCCGGCTATGACGTCATAGACCTGGGCGTAGACGTGCCTGATGAACGGTTCGTCGAGGCCATCCGCGAGCACCAGCCCGAAATCGTCGGCCTGGGAACCTACATGACCTCGACCTTCATGCATACCCGGGAGACCGTGCGCGTCATCGAGGAGGCCGGCTTGCGCGACCGCGTCAAGATTATCTGCGGCGGGCCGGCGGTGGCTCCGGCCGCCGCGCGACGCATGGGCGCCGATGACGCCAGCGACGACGCCTGGGAGGCCGTGGGCAAACTCGATCGCCTGGTGGAGGAGTTGCGCGCCGCACGGAGGTCGGCATGAGCGAAATCGTGGATCGTTGGGTCCGCCGCCTCAAGGGCAAACTGGCGCCGGTCGGCGAAATGACGCACTGGGAACGCATGGTCGCGGCCTTCGAGTTGCGCCCGAGCGATCTGGTTCCCGTCGCCCCCGAACTCGATTACTGGCAGATCACTTACGCCGGTTACTCGCACGCGGAAATTTACCATGACGTGGACAAGACCACCGACGCGTGCCTCCGCACCTGGGCCGACTTGCGCACCGACGCCATCTGGATGTACGTGGACATCAGTCATCAAATCGAGAATTTCATCCCGCCCGAAAAGCGTCCCGAGCATTTCCTGCATCGCGGCGACAAGGATTACCTGCTTTTCAAACCGGTCGCAAAAACGATTGACGAAGCCATCGAGCTGTATGAGAGCCGGGCCTACGAGCGCCATCTGGACGGATCGCGGGCCGTGACGCACTACACCCCGCACATGCTCCAGTTACTGGAATTCCAGGAAAAGATGGACCGGATCGTGCCCGTGATCGTGGGCATCGCCACCCCGTCCAATTACGCCGAAACGCTGGTGGAGGTGCAGCAGTTCGTGCGCTGGACGGTGACCGAGCCCAAGAAGGTGAAACGCTATCTCGATCTGGCGCTCGAGGAGCGGCTGGCTGCCCTGGATTTTTACGCCGAGGTGGCGCGCGCGCACGGCCTGCACTTCGTCTGCCTGTTCGGCGGCGCGCGCACCTGGGGACCGCGCCAGCTCCGCGAGTTCGGCTACGCCGACGAAAGATTCGTACAAAAAGCAGTAAAATTGTTCCCCTACGTTTTCTGGCATATCTGCGGCCACAACCTGCCCGAGGCGATGCAGTTGCTGGTGCAATGGGACGGCATCAAAGCCGTGCAGTACGATATGCCTTACTACGGCCAGAAGCTGAGCTGGCCGGAATGGTGCGAATCCGTGGCCCGCCTGTTCGCCGGCAAGCGCTGCGCCATGAACTCACCCACCACGCAAACCGCCTGTCACGGTACGCCGGATGACGTCCGCCGGATGGTGCGCGAATTCCTCGACGCCACGTTGCCGCACACCACCGCGGTGGTCATGCCCGGTTGCGAGATCGATTCCTACTCCCCGGTGGAGAACGTCCGGGCCATGATCGAGGAAGCCCGGCGCCAACCCCTGCCATGACCCCGCGTGAAAGATTCCTCTCGGCTATGCGGCGGGCGACCGTCCGTCCCGTCCCGGTCGGCGCGCTGACGCAGTCCGCCACGGTCGCCCAAATGGAAGCGGCCAGCGCGTGGTGGCCCGAGGCGCACCGCGACGCCGAGGCCATGGCCCGGCTTGCGGCCGCCGCCTGCGATGTGATCGGCTTTGACTTCGTGCGCGTGCCGTTCGATCAAACCATCGAGGCCGAGTTGCTGGGGGCCGAAGTGGACTTGGGGGACCGCACCTCCAACGCCGGCCTTCGCTCGCACCCCTTGCGGCTGGGCGATCCGATTCCGCCCATGCCGGATCTGGACCGCGGGCGCCCTCGCGCGGTGATGGAAGCCATCGCGCGTTTGCGTCGGCGCTTCGGCGAGCGGGTTGCGGTCCTGGGCGGAGTGGTCGGCCCCTTCACGATCGTCTGCCAGCTCGCCGGGCTGACGACGGTTATCACCGAAGCGGTGCGCCGACCCGAAGCTCTGCGTCCCTATCTCGATTTCGCCGTCGAGTTGGGCATCGAGTACGGTCGCCGGCAAGTGGCCGCCGGCGCCGATGCGATCACCGTGGAGGACATGGCCGCCAGCCTGGACCTGACCTCGCCGCGCCTGTATCAGCAGTTGATCCTGCCGGCCCAGCAGCAGTTGGTTTCCTCCATTCCCGCCCCCGTAGTGCTGCACGTCTGCGGCTCCAACACACGCATTCTCCCGTTGCTGCACCGCGCGGGCGCCGAGGTCATCAGCCTCGAGGATCGCACCGACCTGGTGCAGGCGGTGGGCGCAGGCGATTGCGCGATTGCGGGCGGCGTTCCTACGGCGGAAGTGCTGCTGAACGGCACGCCGGAGCGCGTTCGCCGCGCTGCCGAGGAATCGTTGAGCGCGGGCGTGCACATCCTGGCGCCGGGCTGCGGTTTGCCCCCGCTGACTCCTACGGAAAATCTGCGAGAAATGGTTCGTGCCGCACGCGAGTGGAAGGGCTGAGGCGGATACGGTCGTTCTCCAGGGGGCAGGCCTGAAGCCTGACGAAGCCGAAGTTCTTCGCTACCTCGGCTACCCGGCGGGCGCGGCGGCGGAAGCGCGCGTTCTCTCGCGGGTTCGCCAGGCCCTGGATTGCCTGCCGCCGCAGTGGTGCGCCCGCGCCATGTACCGGACTTATCCCGTGGTCGGCGCCTCCCGCCATCGGCTGGAGCTGCCGGGCGGCACGGTTCTCACTGGCCGCATCGGGGAATTCCTCGGCGAGGCCGAAGAGGTCGCCGTCTTCCTGGCCAGCGCCGGTCCGGAGATCGTGGCCGCGGCCGACGCCGCCTTGCAGGCGCGAGACTTCCTGGGCGGCCTGGTCTGGCATGCGATCGGCGCTGCGCTGGCCGAGGCCATGGTCGCGCGCATCGTCGAGCATCTGCGCGCACGACTGGATCCGGGCGAGGCCCTCACGCTGCCTTACAGCCCCGGTTACTGCGGCATCCCGCTCGAGGAACAGCGGATCCTGTTCAACCTGCTGGATGCTTCGCGGATCGGCGTCGAGCTGCTGCCCACGCTGATCATGCGTCCGCTCAAAACGATCTCGGGCCTGATTGGCATCGGAGCTGCGGAGCGGGTGCGGGCCTACGGAAGTCCCTGCGACCTCTGCCCGCTGGCGGACTGCCGCATGCGACGCTGAGGCGTCATCGCGGGTACGGGTGCCCGTGAAGCAGAGCCAGGGCGCGGTAGATCTGCTCGGCGAGGACCACTCGCGCCAGCTCGTGCGCCATGGTGAGGGGCGACAGAGACAGCAAAAGGTCGGCGCGCTCGCGCCAACCCGTGGGAAGCCCCTCCGCGCCGCCGACCAGGAAGGCCAGATCCTGGCCGCGCATTTCGGCGTCGCGCATGAGCTGGACAAAAGCCGGCGTGTCCAACTTTTGTCCAGCCGGATCGAGCAGGATCGTTCGCCAGCCCAGGTAGCGCTCGAAAAAGTCCTGGCGGGCGGGTTCGATCGAACGCATCTCGCAGCGGACCCACCGGCCGGCGCGCTTGAGATACTCGGCGGCGGCGGCGTTGAGGTGAGCATCGCGCGGCTTGCCGAAGTAGCACAGGTGGATCTTCATCGCGTCAGCACCGGGCCGCCCTGCTCGAGAAGCGTCTGAATGAACTGTTCCTTGCGCCGTTCGACCAGCTTCAAGGCGTACTCGAGCGAGGCGTGATAGAAGACCGCGCCGGCCAGAGCCGCCAGGCTGAGTTGCGCGAAGAAGGCGGTTTCGCTGCCGGAAACATAACGAACCAGGTACGCCAGTCCCACCGGAGCACCCAGCAGGGGATACAGGAACAAAACCAGCATCTGGAATCGCCCGGTGGAGGCGCGGCCCCAGGATTGCTCGGGATTGACGGGGCGCGGAAAGCGCAGCGAGCTCAGATTGCCCCCGGCCAGCAGATACAAACAAAGCGTCACCGCCACCGCGTAGACTTCGATGATTCTCAGCCCGGTCAACGGAGCACGCAAGAGCCAGCAAACCAACAAAACCACGCTGACCTCGGCGACTGCCAGCAGTGCGCCGGCCAGATTCTTGGCCACCAGAACATTGCGGAAAGCAGCGGGCGCGATGAACCAGAATTGCGCAGCCGAACGATCGAAGCCGAAGGCGTTCCAGAACAGCACTTCGGAAAGCAACAGGACCGCATAGAGGCTGACCAGCACGGGATACCCTTCGGTGAAACTGCCTTCGCGCCGCGCCAGCGGGGCCCAGATTAGAAAGCCGAACGAAAATCCCATTAAAAAGACGAGGCGGAAGCGCGGGGAGCGCGCCAGCGACCGCAGTTCCTTTTCGAGGACCGCCGCCATCGGGTCGGGCGCCAGGCGGCCGAGAAGACTCGCGACGCCCGCGATCTGCGCGCCCCGCCCAACCGCAGCGGCCGGCGCCGTCCCCGGGCGATCCTCACGCAGGCTGCGATCGAACTGGCTGCGGCCGAACAACCAGGCTGCGGTGAGCCATAACGCGGCGAGGACCCAATCCTCGGCACCAGCCTGGCCGCAGGCGAGCCGGCCGAAGCTGACCCAGGGCCAGGAAATCGAAGGCCCGCGCAAGGACAGATCTCGCCCGAGATTGCCCAATCCGCCCCAGACCAGCAACTGCGGCGCTCCGACCGCGAGCACGAGCAAAAACGCCACGATCTCGCGCACGCGCCGGTGGGTGAAGGCGCGTTCCAGCAAGCCGCGAAGCCCGGCGGCGAGCAGAAGATTGAAGCACGCGTAAAGCGGCAAAGCTATCAGCGGCGCCCAGAACGGGATGGCCGGATTGCGCCACAGGCCGATGAGGGCTCCCGCCAGCACCAGAGGCATCTCAGGCGAAGTGGCCAGGCGGAGCAGGATCTCGACCAGAAAGAGGCGGTCCTGGGGAACGGGATACATTCGCAGGCGCCGCAGATCCAGTGCGGCGCCCAAACTGGCTGTGATCACCGGGGCCAGTTGCCAGTAAAAGAAGACCGACATCAGGCCCCAAGGCAGGATCAACGCGAGTTCGGCGCGGCGCGGTCGCGCCAGCGCGATGGCGGCGGCGGCGGCGACGGCGGTCCAAAGCAGGTACCACACGATCCCGACCAGGGAGGCCAGCGAACGAGCCAGGCGGCTCTCGCCCGAGCGCAGATTGGCCAAGGTACGCCACTGCGCCCAGAGGATGATGCGCAAGGGCGAGGTTGCCAGTCTCACAGCCAGTCCGGTTTCTCCAGGCCCTGGCCGGCGCCGACCAGGCGAACAAAGGCGTCCTCGAGGGATTCGGCCCCGCTGTGCAGGTCGCGCACCGCAGCCTCCAGCACGACGCGGCCTTGGTTGAGAATGGCGACGCGGTCGCAAAGACGCTCGACCACTTCCAGCACGTGCGAAGTCAGAAAAACGGTCGCGCCCCGCCGGACCTGGTCGAGCAGCAGGTCTTTCATGATGCGTGCGCCCACGGCATCCACGCCTTCGAAGGGCTCGTCCAACAGGAACAACTCAGGTCGGTGGATCAGGGCGGCGGCCATCATCAACCGCCTGCGCATCCCTTTGGAGTACTCGGCGATGAGCTTGCGCGGGCTGTCGTTGAGGCGGAAAAATTCGAGCAGTTCGGCGGCGCGGGCGGCGGCGGTGGCGCGATCAAGCCCGTACATGCGCCCGGCGAACTGAAGAAACTCGCCGCCGGTGAGGCGCTCGAACAACAACGATTCTTCCGGCACCAGGCCGATGCGGCGCTTGATTTCGAGGGCGCGCTCCGGCATGGGCAGGCCCAGCAGGCGGATCTGGCCGGCGGTGGGCGTGGTAAGGCCGATGAGCATGCGGATGGTGGTCGTCTTGCCGGCGCCGTTGGGCCCCAGGAAGCCGTAAAAACAGCCCCGCGGCACGGTGAGATCCAAGCCGTCTACGGCCGCCTTGTCGCCGTACAGTTTGCGCAGGCCGCGGACTTCGATGGCGGGCGAGGCGGGATCGGCCGGGACGCCGTGCATGCTTGCCGTTCCTACCTCATCCTACAGAACTCGTTCTGACCCGTGAAGTTTGGCGCGCGGGCAGCCGATAGGGAGGGCGTGGGCGCCGTGATCGGCGGCAGTCTGAACTTGCGCGACCGGGCTCTGAAAGAGCTGGACCGCCTGCCGCCGTTTTCACCCATCCTGAACCGTCTGCTGGCCGGCCTGGCCCGCGAGGACGTGTCCTTTGCGGAGCTGGCCGCTCTGATCGAAAAGGACACGGTCCTGGCGGGCAACGTTTTGCGGCTGGTCAATTCGGCCTTGTACAGCTTGCCGGGGACCGTCACTTCGGTGCGGCATGCGGTAGCAATTCTCGGGCTGGTCAAGTTGCGCAACGTGCTGTTGGGCATGACGATCGCGCGGCTGTGGCGATCGGTGCGAACGCCGCCGGGCTGGTCCACGGCGCTGTTCAACCTGCACTCGGTGGCGGTGGCCACGCTGGCTGACCTGCTGGTGGAGGTCGTACCGGCGCCGGACGCCGAGGGCGCCTTCGTGGCCGGCCTGTTGCATGACATGGGCAAACTGCTGTGGGCGGTCGCCCTGCCGGAGCACTACCTGGTGGTGTGGCGGACGCTGGAGCAGGGCCGTGGGGACTGGCTGGCATGTGAGAAGGAACTTGGAGACTGCGATCACGCGGAGCTTTCTGCGGCAGCCCTGGAGCGGTGGAAGCTGCCGGAACCGATCCGGCGGGCTGTCAGGCATCACCATTTGCCGGAGCTGGCGCGCGGGGGCGAATTGGATCTGGCGCATATTGTACACGCGGCCAACCTGCTGGCTGCGGACATGGGGTACTCGATGTTGCCGACCGGCGTGTCCCCGCCCCATACGGCGACGCGGGCGCTGGAGGCGCTGGGGGCGTCGGAGGGGCTGCCGCGCTTGCTGGAACGGTTCAAAACCGAGATTGAGATCATCCGGCAAGTGCTTCACTGAGTGCCGGGCCGAGAGAGGAGACCGCTAGCGCCCGGCGGCCGCGCTTCCCGCTCGGGTGGGCAATGCTTCCAGCACGTGGTGGAAGCGGTAGGAGATTTCCACCGGAACCATGGCGCGGAACCGCGCGTGGATCACGGCCTGGAAATACCTGGGTAAATTCCCGGATGAATCCCGCAGCCGGCTGACGAGATCGCGCACAAAGCCTGGGTCGGTCACGAAGGTGGCGGCGGCTGCGGTGCCTTCCGTGGAGCTGGCGGAAAGAATCAAATACTCGCCGCGGCCGTGCAAGCCCGGGACACGGCTGATAAGCGCATAGTCTTCCACCACGTAAGGGGCCCGCTCGGGCCAGTTGCCCCGCAGCTCGGCGGGTTCTCCGCGCCCGGGCCTGAGGTTCCGGATCGAGCTGCCTTCCATGACCAGATCCATGCGGACGGGGATCTCGTTCAACTGAAGAGTATATTTCGGGGGACCCAGGAAGACCACGTTATGGTTGGTCAGATCTTCCCAGCTCACGGCAACGGAGCGCTTGGGGATGAGGTCGCAGCCGGCGGCGGTGAGCAAGCGAGCGATTTGCACCGCGGATAGCGCATCCCCAAGCCCGGTATAGATGTTGACCGGCGTGGCATCGCCTGATTCCATCTGGGCCCTCATCCACCCGAACTCGGGGGCTTTGAGGACCTCCTCCCAGCGATTAGCTGTGGGGCTGCGGAAAAATCCCAATGGGGTTTTTACGAAAAGGGGCGCGCCCAAACTCAGGATGATCGGACGCTTGCCCCTGATGAGCGGTCCCCAGATGGCTTTTTGCTCTTCGGTCAGCGTGGGTTTGCGAGTCAGGAGACCGTAGGCCAGTAACGACAGGGCGCCGCAGAGCGCGATGGCGAGGGCGATCGCCACCCGTTGCCATGTCCGGTACAGGGTCGCCGGCGGTTCGGCGGCGGGCTTGGCGGCGGGAGCGAAGATCAGCCGGAAGCGGCCTTTGGGGAAGGAGACGACGATGGGATCGTCGCAACCCTCCGAGCGGTAGTATTCCTCCAGTTTCTGCCTGAGCTTGCCGGCCTGGATGCGAACGGAAGCGTCGTGTTGCGGGTCGTAACCGGGGGGCTTTCCGAAAGCCTCCACGCCCACGGTGTATTCCTTGAGCTGGTCGGCCTCGCCGCTGATGGTTTTCTCGGCGAGGTAAGCGAGCAGGCGACGCTGGCTGTCGGCGTTGCGGAAGGTCTCCGACTGGAGGATGCGAGCAATCTGGCGGCGCTCAGCATCCCCGTTGTTACCCGCAACCGCCATGCCAGCCTTATCTTAGCACAGTATGGCGGCGGTTAATTAACCGGTTGTGGTCGGGCAAGAAAACCATAAGATCCTTGACAGTGCGGTTCGAGAGGCGCACACTGATGGCGGGTTAGGCGCCGCTCTGTGGCTTCGCCGATCAGGGTTCGGGCGGGCGGAGCCAACCGACGTCAGGGAGGTCTTCGAACGATGGATACAAGGTTGCTGATTCTGGCGCTCACGGGGCTGAGCGTGGCGGCACAGGATTACCGGGGCAGCATCCTCGGACGCATCACGGACCCGACAGGCGCTGTGGTACCGGGCGCCAAGATCACGCTGACCAATGAGGGCACGAACTGGAAGCTCTCGACCGAGAGCAATAGCGAGGGACATTATCTGGCGCCTTTGTTGGAGCCGGGCCGATACGCCATCGAGGTCGAGGCCGCGGGTTTCAAGCGCGTTCAGCGATCCGGACTGAACGTCCAGACCGGGGACAAGATCACGTTGAATTTCGAGCTGGAAGTGGGCATGACGAGCGAGACGGTGACGGTGCGCGCCGAGGCGCCGCTGTTGCAAACGGCCTCCGCCGACATTGCCCAGGTGATTGATCGCCGCTTTCTGGACATGCTTTTCATCTCCAACCGGAATCCCCTCGCCTTGATTTCGCTGACGCCCGGGGTCCGCGGGGGCGGCGGGCGGTTCAGCGACAGCGGCCAGCACTACTTCAACATTCTGGGCGGGGGCGCCACGGACGGCCGTAACGAAGTGGTGGTGGACGGGGCCTCGGTTACCATGCCGCGGCAAGGAGGGGCCATGGCCACCTCGCCGTCGGGCGACACCGTGGAGGAGCTGCGGGTGCAGACCACGATGTTTGACGCCGCGTACGGTCGCTCCAACGGCGGCGTAGTGATTTACGCTACCCGCTCGGGCAACAACGAGTTGCACGGTTCGTTCGAAGGTTTCTATCGCAACAAGGCGCTGAACGCCAACTCCTGGCTGAACAACAGGCGGGGGCTTCCGCGGCCGGACGATCCGAGAAAGTTCTATTCGGGAACCCTCGGCGGGCCGATTTACCTGCCGAAGGTCTATGACGGGCGGAACCGGACCTTTTTCTTCACCAGCGTGCAGCACGATTCGCGCTGGAGTAACCCGACTTACGGCGGGCGGGTGCCCACAGAGTTGGAGCGGCAGGGGGACTTCTCGCAAACCCTGAACGCTCGCGGCACGCCGCTGACCATCTATAACGTTTTCACCACGCGTGTCGAGGGCACTACGGTGATCCGGCAGCCGTGGCCCGGCAACCGCATCCCGGCCTCGATGTTCAACGAAACCGGCGCCGCCATCATGAATGTGTATCCCAAGCCCAATCCGGACATTCCGGCGCAGATCGGGCGGCACAATTGGTTCGAGCTGAGCCGAGCCTACAACCCGGCCAAGCAGATCAGCCAGCGGATTGATCACCTGATCAGCCCCAAGCACCGGATTTTTGGCCGCTTCGCCTACATGGACTGGGATGTGACATTCACCAAGCTGCCGCCCGGCTTGCGTAACGCGCCGGTGGGCGGCGACCCGGGTGGGGACCTGCGACGCTTCTGGAACGCCACGCTGAATCAGGATTACACGTTCGCGCCAACCGTGATCGGCACGCTGCGTTTCTCGTTCAACCGCTACTGGAGCGACACCTGGTTCTCCGGCAATGTGCAGGATCCGAAAGCCCTGAAGTTGCATCCGGACATTCTGGCCAACCAGATGAGGCCGTCGTGGCCGGGCATTGACATGGCAGAGGGATTCATCCGCCTGGGGCACCGGTTCAAGATTCGGGCCAACGACACCTACGTGCTGACGCCCACGCTGACCACCCTGCGGCGGGCGCACAATTTGCGCTTCGGCGCCGATGTGCGGCGGCTGCACTGGAATGAGATCAGCCCGGATTCCACGGCCGGCGGTTATTTCAACTTCCGGCCGACGTTTTCGCAGGCCGATCCCTATGTCCCCGCCACCAGCCAGGTGAGCGGTACGGCCATGGCAGACCTGCTGCTGGGCATGCCTGCTTCGGGTCAGATTTCCGGCCCGACGCCGTACTCCATGAAGGCTTACTACTACGCGCTGTTCGTGCAGGACGACTGGAAAATCGCGCGCCGACTGACTCTGAATCTCGGACTGCGCTGGGAGCTGGAAAAGCCGTGGACGGAGCGTTTCAACCGCATGAACTACGGTCTGGATACCGAGACGCCCAGCCCCTTGCAGATTCCCGGGCTCGATTTGCGCGGCGGCCTGCTGTTTGCGGGCGTACACGGCAACCCGCGGCAGATGGGCAAAACGGACTGGAACAACCTGGGCCCCCGCTTCGGCCTGGCTTACCAGATCTTCGACAAGACGGTGATTCGGGCCGGCTACTCGCTGTTTTACTCCAGCTTCCTCGACAATCTGGATTTCACGCTTCCCGTTCCGGGCACTTTCAGCACCAACATTCCTTACATCGGCACCACGGATCGCGGCGCAACGCCGTACACGACGCTGGCCAATCCCTTCCCGATGGGAGTCCCCAGGCCGACCGGCGCATCGGAGGGTCTGCTGGCCTTGGTGGGCGACGCGATCAGCGCGGTGGCGCAGGACCGCGTGCTGCCCTACAACCAGCAGTGGCAGTTCGGTTTCCAGCAGGAGTTGCCCTGGCAGATCAAGGCGGAAGCCAATTTCGTGCGCGTGCTCAACGTCAAAGGCATCGAGTCGTTCAACCTGAATGAGCGGCCCGATGTGTATCTGCCCCTGGGCGTCAGAGAAAACGAGCGAATCCCGAACCCGTTCTACGGGAAGATCCCGGCTACCAGTCCGCTGGGCGCCTCACCGACCATCGCGCAGCGCCAGCTTTGGTTCCGCTTCCCGCAATTCACTTCCGTAACCGTGCGCGGCGTCAACACGCACACCACCGTCTACCATGCTCTGCAATTGAGCCTGGAGAAACGGTTCTCGCACGGTTTGACGCTGCTGTGGAATCACTCGATCTCGAAGATGATCGAGAACAACGTGACCAGCCTGATCAACGAGCGGCATTACCGCTGCATCTCGGATATGGACCAGCCGCACATCATGAATCTGGCTTTCGTCTACGAGCTTCCGTTCGGCAAGGGCCGGCCGTGGGTGCAACGGGGCGTACTCGGTCATGTGATCGGCGGCTGGACGGTGAGCGGTCGCGCGGGCTACAGCTCGGGTCGGCCGTTGAGCATCTCGGACAGCAACGGGCGCCCGATCCGGCTGTGGAATGCGGCCAAGAAAGGCCCGGTCAAGCAGCGCCTGGGCGACCGCGTGGATCCGGTGACCCGAGAGGTGCTCAATCCCTACTTCGACACCAAGGCCTTTCAGTCGTTGCCTTCCCCCTATGTCATCTCGCCGGAGCCGCCTCATTTTGCCGAATTGCGAAGCCCCGCAGGCAAGGGACTGAGCATGTCCCTGATCAAGCGATTCACGATTCGCGAGCGCCTCCACATTGACGCACGGGCTGATGCATCGAACGTCACCAACACGCCGAGCTGGGGATGGCCCGGCACCAATATGGCCAACAAGGCGACCTTCGGCGTCATCGAAACGGCCGGAGGCGGACGCTCGATCCAGCTTGCGTTCCGCGCAGTCTTCTGACCGCCACCTGGGAAGCAACGAGCCGGCGGCGTGCGGGGGCGCCGCCGGCCTCTTTGTCCGGGCAGTCTGAGGCTGGCGGAGTACTCGCACCCCGCAGTCTTCCGGGCAGCTTTAGGGAGGTCTGGCGTTGGGGGTGGGCGGGGAGCTGGCGCGGTTGCTAGAACGGTTCAGTGACGAAGTGGCGGTCCTATAGGGGGTACTCAAGCAAGCGTGAGCTTCGCCGCCTTGGTTTCAACAGCCGCCGCCCGGGACACCGCCTCCGTCACAAGAGTAGGCGCCTTCGTTGAACTCGTCGAGGGCCATGACCAGCTCGCTGGTGACGGAGGGGTGGAGCCATCCCTTACCCACGGGCGGGACGATCAATTGGCCAATCAGGTTATCCGCACTTCGAATCAAATCCTGGACCGAATCGGGGATCGTGAATCCAGTCTGCTCGTTCAGCGCCACATTCAGCTTTGCGGCGATGAGTTGGTGAGCCAGCGCTACCAATCCGTTGCCGCGAACGGGCCGGCGAAGGATCAAAAGCAACTGGTCCTTCGAGTAAGTCACAGTGCCCAAGGTCAACGTGTCTAGCGGCCAGGCGTCCGGATGGTTCTTCCAGTAGCCCTGGGTGAAAAAGGCGCAGCCGTTCTGGGCCCAGACGGGCGGAGCGCCCACCAGGCAAATCAGGATCACCGGCACAAGACACAAGCCGACGATGCGCATAAGGCTCCTCCTTTTCGTGAATAGTCAGGCGGCCGCAGCCGTCACGAACGGACAGGGCACAGTTCTATTAAGCACCGTTACGAAGCGACTGTCAGCCGGTATGATGCGGATGACCGCCGAGGAACGTTGCGGGAATTACCGTACCATAACGGATCCCCGCAAACGCCTGCTATTTCACCGTGGCGTCGGGTTTCAAGCCTGTCTTTTCGTAAAGCTTGCGCCGGGCCGCTTTATCGCCCTT
>Ga0308390_1000742_pt1 | contig 22392 bp, 20 predicted proteins | sample Hotspr2Sample149_FD_202358 | JGI IMG/M metagenome (GOLD analysis project Ga0308390, IMG submission 202358) | Hot spring phototrophic mat microbial communities from Mushroom Spring, Yellowstone National Park, Wyoming, United States - 20040719_149 ...
AACAGCGTCGTCTTGCCCGCACCGTTCGAGCCGAGCACGGCGCGGCGCTCGCCAGGGCGGACCGTCATCGTCACGTCGGCGATCGCAGCAAGCGCGCCGAACATCCGTGTCACGCCGCGCAGATCGAGCGCGTTCCCGCTGCTGACCGAGCCGAGCCGAGCGGCGGTGTCCGGCCCAGCTTCGATCATCGCGGTTGCCGAGTGAGCGGGTCGGTGCGTTCGCGCATCTTTCGCCGCGCCCTTTCCCACCGCCCGAGCACCCCATCCGGTGAGAAATACACGACCGCAAGGAAGCCCAAGCCCACGAGCAGCTTGGAGCGATCGGGAGCGAGGCCGAAGGTCGTCAGCACATCGGGGGCGAAGGAACTGAGCAGCACATAGATGAAGGCGCCGATGAATTGGCCGATCGGGTGGCGCATCCCGCCCACCACGGCGATCACGAGAATGTCGATGATCGCCGGGATGCCGGCCGTTCCAGGTGCGATCTGGGCGTTCTGCCAGACGAGCAGGATTCCGCCTAAGGAGGCGATCACGGCAGCGAAACTGTAGGCGAGGATCCGGTGCCAGACGACGTTGTAGCCGAGCGCCGCCATGCGGCGGGCGTTGTCGCGCACGCCCTGGAGCGCAAGCCCGAACGGCGCGCGCGAGACATAGACCACCGCGGCGTAGGCAAGCGCGGCACAGCCGAGGCTCAGATAGTAGAAGGGGATGGGCTGGCGCCAGTCGATCCCGAACAGGCGCGGTGGAACCACCAGGCTGAAGCCAGAGTACCCGTTGAAGATCGTGTAGTTCTGCCGCGTGAAATAGAAGAAGGCGGCCGCGATCGCGAGCGTGATCATGATTGTGTAGATGCCCTCGGTGCGCACCGCGAGCGCGCCGACGAGCGTTCCGAACAGGGTCGCGACGACGATCGCAGCCGGAACGGTGATCCACCACGCAAGGCCGAGGCTCACCTGCTCCGTGCCCGAGGGCCCAAGGATCGCGACCATGTAGCCGGCAAGCCCCGCGACAGTCATCTGGATCAGGCTCACCATGCCGCCATAGCCCGCGAGGAACATCAGAGACAGGGCAATCATGCCGAGGATGAAGGTCCAGCCGAACACCTGGAACAGGACGAAATTGTTGGCGAATGTCGGCATCAGCAGGAGCAGCGCCGCAACCGCCCAGATCGCGGCAGGGATGCGGCCGAGCGCGCCGAACGGCATCTCGCTCGCAGCCGCCCGCGCCTCTCCGGCCACCGCCATCAGCCCCTCCGCCCAAGCAGGCCCTGCGGCCGGAACGCGAGCACCGCCGCCATGATGAGGAAGGTGAACACGACCGAGTAGGTCGGGGCGTAGACCACGCCGAGCTGCTCGGCGAGCCCGATGATCAGGGCGCCGAGCGCCGCCTCGGGGGACGACCCCATCCCGCCCACGATCACCACTACGAGGCTCGCGAGCAGGAACCGCGTGTCCTCGCCCGGGACGAGCGACTGGAAGGTGCCGCCGATGATTCCCGCGATCCCGGCAAGTCCCGCGCCGAAGGCGAAGACAAGAACGAACACAGCCTGGATCGGCAGGCCGGAGGCGGCGAGCATGTCGCGGTCATCCACCCCAGCGCGGATCAGCATGCCGATGCGCGTGCGGGTCATCACAAGCCACATCGCCACACCGACCACGATGGCGGCGATCAGGATCCAGATCCGAACACGCGGATAGCGGAGATAGACGGCCGTGCCGTCGGAGCGAATCGCCGTCACGAGCGGCAGATCGATCGGCCCCGCGAGGAAGTCGGGCGTGAGGATCTGGCAGGACTTGCCGCCCCAGATCCACAGCAGGATGTCGGCGATCACGATCGAGAGGCCGATCGTGACCAGCGTCTGCCGCAGCTCCTCGCCCTCCATCCGGCGGAACACGACATGCTGCAGCACCACGCCGAGCAGCGCGACGAGCACGAACACGACCGGGAAGGCGAGCAGCCACGCCCCCGTCCTGTCGGCGATCTCGAAGCCGAGATAGCCGCCGAGCAGATAGAGCGAGCCGTGCGCGAGATTGACGTTGCGCATCAGCCCGAAGATCAGCGTGAAGCCGCTTGCGACCAGGAAGTAGAGGGCGCCGAGCGTGATGCCCGAGAGCAGCGCGCTCAGGAACACCCGTTTCGGGCCCATCACGGCCGTCACGCCCGGCGGCCAGGGTGCGAAGATGAGCCAGAGCACGAACGCCAGGAGGATCGCGACGACGAGCACGACCACCGGGTTGGCGCGCGCGAGAGCGGTCACACGAGCCTCCGCGCGGCGGCAGGCCGCCGCGGTCGAACGAACAGCTTTGTCACCCTGCCTCCGCCGTTCCCGTCGCTGCTCTCGGGTTGCGAGTCCGCGCGGCGGCGGACAAGATCATGTGCCTTGCCCGCTCGCCGCGCGCCCGCCGTGGGTCAGCGGCGCGTCCTCAGCTGTGCGCAGTCGGGCGTGTCGCGCGAGGGTAGGCCGAGCGCCCGGAACCCCTCCACCGGCAGCCCGAGCGTCTGCGACACGTTGTCCACGCCCTTGACCATCCGGTTGTCGAGTGTGCCGTCAGGCCGCGCTGTCACCTCGTTGACGAACACCGGCCCCATCGCCTGGCGCGTCTCGTCGAACTTGATCTTGCCGAGCGGCGTGTCAAGCTCGAGCGTCGCAAGCGCCTGCTAGAACGCCCTCTGCCCGCCTGAGAGATCGCCATTGACCTTCTTCAGCGCCTCGACCGCCGCGAGCGTGCTGAGGTAGTAGCCGGTCGCGAAGATCGTCGGCGAGGGGAAGCGCTGCCCCTCCGGATAGGCGGCGCGGTAGCGCTGCACGAACTCCTGCCAAGCCGGATCGGGGTTCTCGTCCGACATCATCCCGGAGGTCGGCGTGCCGATCAGCGCCTCGCGCGCGCGCCCGCGCGAGGTCAGAACGGTCTGGTCTGCCATGATCGTGCCGCCGATGAAGTTCATCTTCGACCCGGCCTGAGCGTACTGGTTGAGGAAGTTGATCGCATCCGTGCCGCCGAGGCCGAGATAGATGGCGTCGACGTCGTCGGGGAGCTGCGCGATCACGGCAGCGAAATCGGCCGAGCCGAGCGGCACCCAGAAGCGGCGCACGATGTCGCCGCTGTTGCGGCAGAAGTCGATCGCAAAGCCCATGAAGTTGGTGTGGCCGAACGAGTAGTCAGCCGCGACGGTGGAGATCCGGCGCCAGCCCTTGGTGCGGACCACGTATTCGCCCAAGCCCGCGCCCCACAGCAGCCCGTGCGTGTGGAACCGGAAGAAGTTCGGCGCCGGATCGACCCAGGTCGCCTCAAGCGCGCCGGAGGCGCCGTTGATGAAGGTCCTGTCGGGAACCGTCTTGGCGTAGTCGCGGATCGCGATCCCCTCGGAGCCGGAGAGCGGGCCGATCACGAAGTCGACCCGGTCCTGCTCGATCAGCTTGCGTGCCTGGCGCACGGCGGTGTCGGGGCGGGTGTCAGCCGGCGCGATGATGGTCTCGATCCGCCGGCCCGCGATCGTGTTGTTGACGGTCCGCAGCGCGAGCTCGATGCCGCGAATGCCGTCCCTGCCGCCTTCCGCGAACGCGCCCTCGAGGGCGACGAGGATGCCGATCCGAATAGGTTCCTGCTGCGCCGAGGCCGCCCCGGGCACGGCAAGAGCCATCGCGACCGCGGCCGCAGCCGCGAGGAATCACCTTCTCATCCGTTTCTCCCCATGTCTCCCATCCCCCCCTTCGGGAGGGCGCGCGCGCTCTCTTCGCCGCCTCGCGCGTGGAGCCGAGCGGAGTCCTTCAGCCGCTGTAAACATGAGGCGCTCGGCACGACGAGCCTCTGAGGCAGCTCCGGCCGCGAGCGCCGCCCGTCATTCTTCCGCGTCGCCCCCGCACCGGTCTAGGATCAAGGAGGCGACGGAGACGGGCTTGCGCATGAACCTCGAACGTCTCGGCAAGTACGAGATCATCACGGCCATCGGCAAGGGTGCGGCGGGCACGGTGTGGCGCGCGCGACCCGGTGATCGACCGGATCGTCGCGATCAAGACCGTCACGCTCGACGCGCACGATGCCGAGGCGCAGGAGGAGATCGCCCGGTTCAAGCGCGAGGCCCAGGCCGCGGGCAGGCTCTCGCACCCGAACATCGTCGCGGTCTACGACTACGGCGAAGAGGGCGATCTCGCCTACATCGTGATGGAGCATGTCGACGGCGGATCGTTGAAGACACGCCTCGATGCCGGCGAGCGGCTGCCGCTGCCGCAGGTCGCTCGGGTGATGGACGAGCTCCTCGCCGCGCTTGGGCATGCGCACGAGAAGGGCGTGGTGCACCGCGACATCAAGCCTGCCAACATGATGCTCACCGGGAGCGGGCAGGTGAAGGTCGCCGATTTCGGCATCGCCCGGATCGAGAGTTCGACGATGACGTAGGCGGGAACGGTGCTCGGAACGCCCGCCTCATGTCGCCCGAGCAGTTCCGCGGCGAGCCGGCGGACGCGCGCACCGACCTCTATTCCGCCGGCGTCGTGCTCTATCAGTCGCTCACCGGCGACAAGCCCTTCGAGGGCAACCTCACCGCGATCATGCACAAGGTGCTGAATGTCGAGCCGCCGCGGCCGTCCGAGATCGCGGGCTCGGTTCCGCCCGTTTTCGACGCGGTGGTGCGAAAGGCGATGGCGAAGCGTCCCGCCGAACGATTCCAGACCGCGGCAGCGTTCCGCGAGGCGATTGCCGAAGCGATGCACGAGGCGGAGGCCTCCGACCCGCTGCTTGGCCTGCTCGGCGGGGCTGACACCGAAGTGACCGTCGTTGCCAGCGCGCCGTCCGACCGCCCCGCCGTTTCGGTCCCCGTCCGGTCTGGGACGCAGCCGCCCGTCACGAAGAAGGGGCTTCCCTTCGGCCTTGTGGCGGGGGGCGCGGGCGCCGTGGTCGCGGCGGGCGTTGCCGCCTTCCTCCTGTTTGGGCGCGGCACCGACGCTCCCACGCCTGAGCCGGCGGCGCCGCAGGCAACGGCCCAGGCAACGCTTCCGGCCGCGACGACGCCGAGCCCGCCGCCCCCCGTCGCCCTCGCCACGCCCCCGCCCGTCACGCCCGCTGCGCCGGGGCCCGTCGCCAGCAGCCGCTCGCCCTCGCCGGCCGAACCCGTTCCGGCCTGGCCCCCGGGCGGCGAGGGCGCGGTCGGCGCACGCGGCGGCGCAACGGTGGCGGCAAGGCCGTGCCCGGTCATCATGCTCGAGGGCGGAACGGCCTCCGGAGCCGCCGCCGGCCTCGGCGGAGCGCCTGCCGCCGGTGCAGTGAAAGGATCGCGCTGTTCTGGCACGGGTGGCGGCGGCGCCTCGGGCGCCGGGCTCGACGGCCCGGGCAGGTCGAGATCCCTGTCGTCCGGGATCGTGTTCCGCACCACGGGCGGCGGAGCGAAGGCATCCGAGACGGCAGGGAGATGATCCGGCCGGCTTCCTCCCGCCGTTCAGGAGCGGTCGGAGAGCCGGTCGCCGCGCTCGATGTCGGAGAGCGGGTCGAAATCCGCCGGGATCACGGGGGCGGCCGGAGCGGGGCCGCCGCCAAGACCGGCGAAGGGGTCGGTCGCGACCGGCCGTGCCAGTGGTTCGTCCGCGAACGGGTCACGCCCGAACGGATCGTTCTCGAACGGCGCCGGTGCGGGCTTCGGGAGAGCGAAGGGATCGTCGTCGAACGGGTTCGCGGCACCGAGGCCAGGGGCGCTGGCCTCGCGCTCCTCGAGCCGCACCTCGATCTCGTACTCGCCGAGGGTGAGCCGGCTGCCGTCGCGCAGCGGCGCGGAGGCGCCGCGGCCGATCGGCTCTCGGGCGCGGTCAAGGAACGTGCCGTTGGTGGAAAGGTCGGTCACGATCCAGCGGCCCGAGCGGAAGGCGATGGTGCAGTGACGCTTGGAGAGATGCCGGTTCGGATCGACGAGAACCCAGTCATTATCCTCACCGCGGCCGATCGAGAGCTTGCCCCCCGTCACGCGCCGTGTGGCCGGCACGGCGGCGTCGAGGCAGCGGACGATGGAGAGAACGAGGTCCGTCACCGCCTCACCCGCCGATCAGGACCGTCGGCGCCCCGGGGATGACGATCATTCCGCCATGCGCACAATTATCGAGCACCCGCGCGGCAGGGAGGTTCATGATCATCACCGTGGCCGACTCGCGCACGATCACGTCCGGCCGCCCTACACAGGCGCAGAGATCGGTCACGCGCGCCGCCGGCAGGGCCATGATCAGAATCGTCGGCGCTCCGGGCGGCAGGATCGGCCCACCGACATGCGGCACCGGCCCGGAGGACATCGGGCAGAGATGCATATCGGTGATGCGCGCGGCGGGGAACATGGGGCTGCCTCCTCAGGCTGGGGCGATCCGGCCCGCACCGCCGGCGGCGATGTCGAGCCCGCTGTCGAGGAAGCGCCGCAGCGTCGCCTCCGCCTTCTCCGGCTCGCGCCGGACGGCAGCGAGCGAGACCGCACCGGCGACCGCGACACCAGTAAGATGCTCTGCTGGCGGAACGACCGGCTGGCCGGCCGGGGCCATGCTGCCGCCCGACCAGAAGGCGGCGACCGCGGCCCAGGCCTCGGGGCTGCGGAAGCCCGCGCCTTCGGCCTTCGCCATGGCGGCGCGACGATGCTCCTCGTCAGGCTTGCGCACCCACGCCTCGGCGGCGGCCAATGCCTCGGCATCGGGCGGTGGCGGCTCAGGGGCGGTCGCTCGTGCGCACATGCAGGCCCACCACACCGCCTCGCGCTTCGGCAGGGCGTGGGCGAGGAAGCGCGCGGCATCGGCCAGCATGCCGGCCTCGATCAGCCGCCGCAGCGCCGCCGCCGAATCCGAGGCGCCGCCTGCCAGAGCCGCCGCCTCCGGCGCGAGATCGGCACGCTCCAGAACCGTCCGCGGAGCAGCGGAGGCGAGCTTCACGGGCGGCCGCTCCGGCGTCATGCACGCCTCAATTGATCATGATGATGCCGCCCTTCAGCATCATCATCCCGTCGCCGCTCACCTTCGTCATCAGGCCCTTGGCCTCGAGCATGACGGTGCCTTCGATCTTGATCATCATGCCCTTGATGGTTACGCCCATCTGGTCGATCTTGACCGAGCTGGTGCCCACCTTGAACTCGATCGACTGCATCGCCTCGCTGTCGATCTTGCCGAGGTTGACCTTCGTCGAGAGGTTGCCCATCGACACCTTGACCGACATGTTCCCCATGCCGACCTTGGTGTCGAACTTGCCCTTGCTGATCTCGACCTTGTGGTTGCCCTGCTGCACCGTCAGGTCATAGTCGCCTTTGACATCATATTTCTGTTTGCCTTCGATCAGCAGCGTGCGATTCGCCTTGATCGTCACCTTCTCGTTGTTCTTGACAAGGCGCTCGTAGTCCTTCTGTGCCTGGAACGTTACCTTCTCCGACCCTGCCTTGTGCTCGAACAGAAGCGCGTTGTAGTCGGAGCTTCCCCCGCCCGTCGAGGACCTGGTCACGATCCCCGTCTGCGTCTTGTTCTCGGGAAGCGCGACGGGCACCTTGTTCTCGTTGTTGTGCAGGCAGCCGAGCACCACCGGGTGATCGGGGTCGTCGTCTAGGAAGCCGACGATCACCTCCATGCCGATCCGCGGCAGCGCCATGATCCCGAAGCCGCTGCCGGCCCAGGCCTGGGAGAGCCGCATCCAGCACGAGGCGTTTTCGTCGCCTTCGCCGAGACGGTCCCACAGGAACTGGACCTTCACCCTGCCATACTCGTCGACATGGATCTCCTCTCCCTTCGGCCCGACGACCCTGCCGAGCATCAGGTTCGGGAGCTTCGGCCGTTCGGGAACGGGCCGCATCCGATAGGTCGTGCCGGCCGGGAAGGCGCTCACCGTGGTGCGACAGACGGGAATGGCGCGCGCATTGAGATGGATCTCATCCGCCATCGTTCGGCTCAGCCGCTCGATCAGGTAGGGCGTTCCGCTTGAGGCTTGGGCGTTGTCGAGGATCTCGATCGGCACGCCGAGCATCGGCGCGTGGGAATCCGTCGCGATTCGAGCCGTGTCGCTTCCGACTCGAGCGCCTCGACGAGGTGTGTCGCGAGCGGCTCGCCGTCGCTGCGGGCCGCCGGGCTGTCGCCCTTTCCCTTTGTGGGGAAGCGCCCGGGCCAGACGAAGATCTCGAACTTGTCGGCGAGCGGCAGGCCGAGCAGCGAGGATTTCTCTGTCGTCAGATCGGTCGAGATCGCTCGGAACTCTGAGTCGCTGACCGCAACCTTGCCAGGCTTCCAGACGTGGGTCTCTCGAAGGCTGTCGAAGCTGTTGCGCACCTGCGAGGCCTCGCGCGGCGGCAGCTTCAAGGGCTGGGCGCCCGAGGCCCTCAGACCGTCATTGTGGTTGGTGATGATCGGCGTATGCGTCTCGGCGGTCGAGGCCACCCACCACACGAGGCCCTCCTCGGCCATCAGCCGGCAGGCGAAGGCGTAGTCGGTCTCGTTGTACTGGAGCACGTAGGTGCGCGGCGCGAGGCTGCCCCGGAGCAAGAACTTGTAGTCGGTGAAGCCGGCGTCGCCGAACAGCGTCTCGAGAATCTCCTGGACGGTGCGGTTCTGGAAGACGCGGCAGTCGGTCGTATGGTCGAGGAACCAGAACCACGGAACGATCCGGCAGGAGATCCGGCGATAGGCCATGCCGTAGTTGCCGCCGAGATAGTCCCCGAGCGAAAGCCGCACCACGTGGCCGTTGATGAAGGCCCGATCGGGCGTGCCCTTGCCGAGTTCGAGGCCGAGCTTCTTGCCGAGCAGCTCGGCGGGTTTCAGCTCCGTCTGGTCGGTCAGGAAATCGATGTCGTAGGAGAACAGACCGCAGAGCGATTCGCTGCCGGTGACGCGCTCGGGGATGAGCGAGTCGGGCGGAAAGGGCCCGGACGAGAGGCCCATCGTCCGTTTCTCGGTCTGGATGATCGGCAGCATCGGCCCGCGCATCCTCCTCCGCGGAGACTACCTCGGGGAAGTGAGCCCCGTCACGCGCCCGGGTGGCGCACACGCGCGGCATCGGGCATCGTCGCGTCCATGCGCCATTCCGTTCCCGTCCTCCTCGCCCTGCTGGTAGCCGGCGTTGCCGCTGCACAATCTGCTCGCCCGCAGGCGGACGCACAGGCACAGCCGCGAGCCGCGGCGCAGCAGACGCAGCCCGCGCCCCCTTCTCCGGCCGCACCGCCGGCACAGTCACCCCCCCTGGAGGCCGCAGCTGTCGAGGGGTTCCGCTCCGCACGCTTCGGCATGACGGAGGCGGAGGTGCGTGCCGCCATAAGGCGCGATTTTCCGCAGGCAGCGGAACGGATCGTCTCCGAACAGACACCGGTTGAGCGCACGCAGGTGCTGACCGTCACGGTGCCGAACCTGATCCCCGACACCGGCACGGCGCGCGTGTCCTACACGCTCGGGCACCAGACGAAGCGGCTGATCCAGGTCACCATCCTCTGGGGCCCTCCCGCCGACCCGACGGTCCGGCAGGACGCGCTGATCAACGCGGCGGAGGCGCTGAGGAAGCACTTCGCCGCCCTTGCGTGGCGCGCAGGGTCGGTCGCAGGCGGGGTTCTGCTCGCGGACGGCTCAACGCTCATCTTCCGCGGCCTCGACGAGCAGGGGCGGATGGTGCAGCTGCAGCTCCTGCCGGCCGCTCCGCCCGCGAACGCGGCGCCGACGGCGCCGCGCCCCTTCGGCCTCCGCCTCGCCTACGTGGCCGATCCGCTGAACCCCGACGTGTTCCGCCTCCAGCGCGGCCAGTTCTGAGCCTCAGGCCCGGCGCCACGCCTCGGTTCGGTGCGCGAGCGCACGATCCGCCGCGAGATGCAGGCCCTTCACGGCGGCCGACGTCGCAAGGATCGTCATCGCCATCGCCGCCGCGGCCGAGGCCTGGCCCGCCTCGTCCATCTGCACGAGAGCGACCGCCGCAGGCTTGATGTCGGGAGCGTAGAGGAACACCACGGCCGAGACCGTGGTCATCGTGTTGACGAAGAGATAGATCGCGACGTCGAGCAGCACGGGCAGGAAGATCGGCAGGGTCACCGCCAGGAAGGTCCGCCACAGCGGCACCTTCAGGCTCGCGGCCACGCTCTCGAACTCGGGGTCGAGCTGCTTCAGCGCCGTTACGGAGGCGAGGTGCCCGACCGTGTAGAAGTGCACGAGAGAGTTGAGGACAAGGATCGCGAGCGTGCCGTAGAGGAACCCGAGCGGGTTTTCGGGAGCGTTGAAGAAGAGGATGTAGGCGATTCCGAGCACGAGCCCGGGCACGGCAAGCGGAACGGTGGCCGCGAAGCGGACGAGGCCCACAAGCGCCGGCAGACGCTTCGCCCGTTCCATCCCGTAGGCGAAAACGAAGACGAGCGGCGCGCCGATCGCCGCCGTCCAAGCCGCCATGCGCACGCTGGTCCACCAGCTTCCCCAGCCGGCGCTGTCGAACCGGGCGAAGTCGTAATTGGCAAGCGTGAGCGAAAGGTTCCAAGGCCAGAAGGTGATCAGGCTTCCCCAGGCGGCGACCCCGATCAGCCCCACATGAGAAGCGAGAGGATGGTGCAGAAGATAAGCAGCGGGAGGTCACGCCCCGGCCGCGGCTTCGGCACATAGGGCACCGCACGGGCCGAGACGGTGGCGGTCTGCCGACGCTGCGCCCACTGGTCGGCCGCGAAGGCGAGCACGGCGGGGGCGAGCAGCACCATGCCGACGACGGCCCCCATCTGGAAGTTCTGCTGCCCGACCACCTGCTTGTAGACATCGGTTGCAAGCACGTTGAACGAGCCGCCGATCACCTTCGGGATGCCGAAATCGGTGATCACGAGCGTGAACACCACGAACCCGGCCGAGACCATGCCGTAGCGCGCCGCCGGCAGGGTGACGGTTCGGAGCACGCGGATCCGCGAGGCCCTCAGCGCCTCGGCCGCTTCGTACAGGCGCGCATCTACCCCCGAGAGAGCGGTCGCGAGAATCAGCACCGCCGGGGGAAAGCAGTAGAACACCTGCGAGACGATGATCCCGGCGGGCCCGTAGATCGTCCCACCCATCAGGAGCGGCTTGAGCATGCCCTGGTTGCCGAAGAGGTAGATCAGCGCAAGCGCCGGCAGAAGCGACGGGGCGAGGATCGGGATCAGAGCGATGGCGCGGAACAGGGCTTTGAGCGGGATCGCGCTTCGCGTGAGCGCATAGGCGTAGCCGAAAGCGAGCGGCAGCACGATCGCCGTCGAGACGGCGGCGACCCAGAGGCTGTTCCAAAGCGAGCCAATCAGGGCCGGCGTTTCGAAGTAGCGAAGATAGTTCGCAAGACCTACGAAGCCGCCCCGGTCGTCCTGGAAGCTTTTGAGCAGCAGGGCGCCGAGCGGGGCGGCAAGCGCCAGTGCGAGGAACAGCCCCGCGAGCAGCACGATGCCGGCGAGCAGGTGGTCGTCGGCCGAGGGCTGCGGCCGGACCCGGACCGGTGCCTCGAGCATTCCCGCCAAAGGCAGCATCGGGGTCAGGCTTCGCCCGGGCGGGGGAAGAGCAGCACCCGATCCGGCGACAGCACGACCGTGAGCGACCCGCCGGGCTCGGGCGCGAGCGAACGCAACGCCGCATCGGGCAGCTCTGCCGTCAGCGGCAGGCCGGCCGCCTCGAGGGGGATTCGCGTGATCGAGCCGAGATACTCGAGGCCGCGGACGGTGGCAGCAAGGCGCGTCCCCGCAAGTCCCGGACGGTCAAGCTGCACGTCTTCCGGCCGGATGCAGACCTGCACCGCCGCTCCGGAGGGGAAGCGCGCAGCGGCCTCCGCCGCGAGCCGAACCGCGCCGATCGCAACCGTCGAGGAGTCGACCACCGTTCCGGGCAGGCTGTTCATCCGCCCGACGAAGCCCGCGACGAACAGGCTCTCCGGCCGCCGGTAGACCGCATCAGGCGTGCCGACCTGCTCGATACGGCCGCGGTTCATCACCACGATCCTGTCGGCGATCGAGAGTGCTTCCTCCTGGTCGTGCGTGACCATCACCGTGGTGATGCCGAGGCGACGCTGCAGCGCCTTGATCTCGGCGCGGAGGTGGACACGCACGAGCGCATCGAGCGCGGAGAGCGGCTCGTCGAGCAGAAGCAGGCCGGGGCTGATCGCAAGCGCCCGCGCGAGCGCGACGCGCTGCTGCTGCCCTCCCGAGAGCTGCGCCGGATACTTCCACCACTGGTCGGCAAGACCCACGAGCGACAGGAGCTCGCGCGCCCGGTTCTCCACAAAAGCCCGGCTCTTCCCCTGTGCGGCGAGGCCATAGCCGACATTGGCGAGCGCGGTCATGTTGGGGAAGAGGGCGTAGGACTGGAACACGATCCCGAAATCCCGGCGCGACGGCGGCAGCGCCGAGATGTCGCGCCCGTCCTGGACGATCGTTCCCTCGTCCTGCGGCTCGAGCCCGGCGATGGCACGCAGGAGCGTCGTCTTGCCGCAGCCCGAAGGCCCGAGGAAGCAGACGAACTCGCCACGCCGGATCGTGAGCGAAATGTCGTCGAGAGCGGTGAAGGTGCCGAACCGTTTCGTGAGGCGCCGAATGGCGAGATAGGAGTCATCGGCGGAGGCTTCAGGGCGCGAAACGCTCACCGAAGCGCCCGCCTTCGCCGATGCCTCCGCGGATGCGTCCATGGCCGCGTCACGCGCCCCGGAGCTGTTGCCGCACCTCAGTTCCGCGGTGCCGACTTGGCGTCGAACCGACGCGCCCACTCGGTGAGGATGTGGTCACGGTTCGCCGCCACAGTAGCGAAATCGACCTTGGCAAGGCGCTCGGCGAACTCGGGCGGATAGCCCTGCACCGACGGCGTCACGTCCGGAAGGCCGTGCAACGCGTAGTAGCGGCCGTAGAGCTCCATCGCGGGGCGGCTCACCGCGAAGTCCATCAGCCTCTTCGCCATCGCCTCCTGGCGCGTGCCGCGCAGGATGGCCGCCCCCTCGAGGTCGAAACCCACACCGTCGGTAGGCACGATGATCTCGATCGGCGCTCCCTGGTTCTTCAGCGTCACCGCTCGCATGTCGAAGGAGAGGCCGATCGCGTATTCGCCGCGCGCGGCGTTGTTGCAGGGTGCCGAGCCGCTGTGGGTGTAGACGGCGATGTTCTCGTGCAGGCGGGTCATGAAGGCCCAGGCCTGCTCCTCTCCCTGCGTGCCGAGCCAGCCGGCGACGGTGAGCAGGCCGGTGCCGGAGGAGGCCGGGTTCGGCATCGCGATCAGCCCGCGATAGACAGGGTTCAACAGGTCGGCCCAGGTGCGCGGGGTGGGCAGGTTGCGCTGCCGCGCCACCACGGTGTTGAAGCACACGGCAGAAACGAATGCGTCCATGCCCACCCAGGTCATCGGCGAGCGGTCGGACCGGAACTGCGGCCTCAGCGCCTCGGCGCCCGCGGGGGTGTAGGGAAGGAGCATGTCATCCGCCTCGAGACGCTTGAGGCTGAAGACGGAGAGGCCCCAGATCGCATCCGCGCGCGGGTTGTCCTTCTCGGCGAGCAAGCGGGTCGTGATCACGCCTGTGCTGTCGCGCACCCAGACGATCTCGAGCCCGGGGATCGCCGCCTCCGCCGCCTGCTTGAACACGGGAAGCTGCTCGTTCTCAAGCGCGGTGTAGACGGTAAGCCGCGTGCGCTGGCCGGAGGCGTCGGCGGCCGGCATGACGAGCGCGAGCGTTGCGGCGGCAAGAAGCGTGCGACGAAGCATGGCTGACCCCCGGGGTGGTGTGGACGTGGCGCCCGGAGCGGACGCCGCCCCCCACTCTCTCTCACCGATCGCGACAGGTGCGTGACGATTACGTTTCCAAAAGATGACGTTCGCAGCCTCAGGGCTGCTCGCCGCGGAGCAGCCGGGCCGAGAGCGCATCCACCGCGGCGGGAAGATCGGCGATGCTGTCGATCACAAGGTGTGCGCCTGCCGCTTCGAGCTCGGCCGTGGCACGCGCGCGCAGGGCCGAGCGCTCCTGCGGCCCGAGCGCGGCAAGTTCCGCGGCCGACAGGCCCGCGGCGTTCCCTGTCAGAGCGACGCCGACGGTCCAGCTCCCGGCAGCAAGCCCCTCGGCGATCCCAGGCGCGGTGTCATCAACCTTCACCACCGCCGCGGCAGGCCACACGCCGAGATCGGCGAAGCAGCGATACATCATCAGCGGTGTCGGCCGCCCGGCGGCGAGATCGCCGGCGCAGACGAGCGTGTCCGGCACATAGCCGGCGGCCACTGCGAGCGGCGCGAGCACCTCCATGATCGGCCGCGTGTAGCCTGTGGTGCTGCCGATGCGGATCCCCCTCGCCCGCAGCGCCGCCACCGCCTCGACGGTGCCCGGGATGAGATCGGCGTGATCGCGCACCGCGGCGACCGTCATCGGCTCGAACACGGCGAAGATCGCATCCGCATCCGCGCGGGAGAAGTCCCGCCCGTGCCGCTCGCGCCAGGTGGCGGCAACGGCAGGCGCGGTGCCGACGGCCCAGATATGGTCCCACTTCGGCAATCCCATCGGCGCGCGTGCATCGGCGATGGTGATCTCGACGCCGAAACGGGCGAAGGCGCGGACGAAGGCCGCCATCGGCGCGCGCGAGCCGTGATCGACGACCGTTCCCGCCCAGTCGAGCACGACGGCGCGGATCGGCCCAGCATAGGGAGGCGGTGGCATCGGTCAGGCAGCGAGCACCGGCGCGGGCAGGCCGACGAGGTCGGCGAGCGCCTCTTCGGCGAGCGCGAAAGCGGTGCTCATCCCTGTGCCGGAGGTCACCATAACCACCCGGACAGTTGGCAGGGGTGCCGCGATGAAGGCCGGCACGCGGGCGGATGGATACTCGCCGATCCAGCGCTCGACGGGCCGTGCGTCACTGGGCAGGCGAAGCACAGAGCGCGCCTCCTCGAGAATTCGCGCCTCCACCGCCGCGTCCATGAACGGGTCGGGCGTGTCGCCGTAGTGATGGCTGTCGCCCACCACGAGCGACCCGTCCGCCGACTGGACCGCGATCAGGTGAATGCCGTCGGCGAGGGCGTCCGCCTGTTCCGCCTCGAGCCGGGCGCGGAGCATGGGAACTCCCGGCAGCCCGGCATAGCCCTGGTAGCGCACGAGGCCAAGATCGCTCATCACGGACGCCGGCAGCAGCCAGCCCGGATCGGGCAGGCGGAGCATCGAGAGCTTGCAGCGCACCGGCCCGTGCCGCTCGATCGCCTCCGGAAACAGCGACAGGAAATCGTTTGCGGGGCAGACGACCGCATGCGCGGCGCGAAGCCTGCCCCCGCTCGTCTCGATCACCGGCGGGGCAACCTCGCGCACATGCGTCCGCCACAGAAACCGGACGCCATGCTCCGTCTCGAGCCACGCGGCGAGGCGCGGCAGCGCCTCGCGCGGCTCGACGCGGAGCTCGTGCGGCGAGTGGAGCCCGCCGGCGAGCCCCGGGGCGAACACTCCGAAGTCCTCCATCTCGCGAGGCGAGAACAGGCGGCAGCCGGCCCCCATCGGTCCTGCGACAAACTGTTCCGCTACCGCAAGCGCCTCCTCCCGGCGGCAGGCGAGAATGAGGCCGCGCTGCAGGATGGGGATGCCGGCGCGGGGCGCGACCTCAGCCCAGACCTCGCGGGAGCGGCGGGCGCGACGCCAGGTCTCCCCAGGCGCCTGACCGGTGACCGTGACGACACCGAAACTGCGCACGCTCGCACTGTTGGCGCGCGCCTCGCGGTCGAGCACGACGACGGACAACCCTGCTCGCGCCGCCGCAAGAGCATACGCAAGCCCGACAATCCCTGCGCCAACAACGGCGAGATCGGCGCTGCCAAGGTCTTCTGCTATCGGCGAACCCTGGCGCGGCCCCTGCCGTCTGGGAACCTGGTCGGGGATGACACTCCTGTTGCGGCCGCCCATGATCGAGGCACGGCTCGCCAGCAGGAACCAAGGGTCAGCACTTGCCCGGAACGTTCGGCCGAGGCCTCACCCGAACCGCCGCGCGACCAGGAACAGGGCGAGCTCGTCCGCCGCGGCGATCGTCGCCTCGCGCTCGGGCAGGAGCGTCAGCCCTGCCTCGATCGCAATCCCCGCAAGCCCTGCCCGCGCCGCTCCCTCGACGGTACGCACGCCGATGGTGGGCAGATCGGCCCTTGCCTCCTGGCCGGGCTTGGCGAGCTTGACAAGCACGCCGGGCGGCCCCGCGCGGCGAAGCGAGGCCGAGCGCGCGAGCAGTGCGTCCGTTCCCTCGGCCGCCTCGACGGCAAGAACGATCCCCTGCTGGACCACAACGGCCTGGCCGACATCGACCGCGCCGAGCGCCCGCGCGACCGCCACACCGCGGCGTATGTCAGCCTCCGCTTCCGGTGTCGGGGAGACCCGGCCGAGCACGCCCTCTGGAGCGGTGAGGCCGGCCATCACCTCCTGCACGCCGCGCACCCGGAACCCTTCCTCCTCGAGAACGCGGATCACGGCCGCCAGAAGCCCGTCGTCGCCGGCGAAGGCGGCGCGGCCGATGCGTGCGAGGATCTTCGCCCCTTCCGAATCCGGCATCAGCGTCAGTAGCGAGGGGCGCTTCACCGGGCCGATCAGGACGATCTCGTCAACGCCCGCGCCGCGCAACGCGGCGAGCGCCTCGCCGGCGGCCCCGAGGCGAACCACGCGGTGCGGGAAGGAGGCGACCGCGGCGCGATCGACATGGCCCTCGAGCCCGAGAACGAACACGGGCCGGCCTGTCGCGGCGACGGCGGCGGCAAGACGTGCGGGCATGGGCCCGCCGCCGGCGATGATGCCGAGCGTGCCGGGCATGAGCGGCTCAGGCGGCAGACTCGACCGGCTCCTCGGCGCCAAGATCGAGATCGTCCGGCGGAACCGCGCGGCAGAGCGGGCGGTGGCTCTCGGCGGTCATGAAGGCGAGCACCTCCTCGACGAGCGGGTCGCCCGCGAAGCGCTGCCGGGCTTCGGCGAGCCGGGTCTCAAGCGTGCCGTGCTCGTCCCGGAACAGGAGCTTGAACGCCGCGCGCAAGCGGTGGATCTGGGCGCGGTCGAAGCCGCGGCGCTTGAGCCCGATCACGTTGAGCCCTGCGAGCCGCGCCCGGTTGCCGATCACCGACCCGAACGGGATCACGTCCCCCTCCACGCCGGAGGCGCCGCCGACCATAGCCTGGCGGCCGACCCTCACCCATTGGTGGATCGCCGCCGCGCCGCCGATCACGGCGTTGTCGCCGACCGTGACATGGCCGCCGAGCACGGCGTTGTTGGCGAAGATCACCCGGTCGCCGATCGCGCAGTCATGGGCGATGTGGGTGACGCACATCAGGAGGCAATCGGCCCCCACCTTGGTCACGCCGGTGCCGATCGGCGTGCCGCGGTGGATGGTGACGTGCTCGCGGATCACCGTGCGCGGGCCGATCTCGGTGCGGGTCGGCTCGCCGCGATAGCCGAGATGCTGTGGCGCAAGGCCGATGGTCGCGAAGGGATGCACCGTCACCCCCTCGCCAAGCTCCGTGTGGCCCTCGACGACGACGTGGCTGATGAGCGTCGTGCCGGCCCCAAGCGTCACGTTCGGCCCGACGATGCAGAAGGGCCCGATTCGCACTCCCTCCCCGAGCCTCGCAGAAGGGTCGACGATCGCGGAGGGATGGATCTCGGGCATGCTCAACGGTCCATGATCATCGCGGCATAGGTCGCCTCCGCAACGACCTGGCCATCGACCTTCGCCTCGGCGGAGAACTTCCAGACATTGCCCCGGTTGCGCTCCTTGCGGACGTGAATCCGCATCTGGTCGCCGGGGACGACGGGGCGGCGGAACTTGGCATTCTCGATGAGCATGAAATAGACCACCTTGCCCGCCGCATCAGGCCCGAGCGTCTCCACCACGAGCACGGCAGCGGTCTGGGCCATGCTCTCGATGATCAGCACGCCTGGCATCACCGGATGGACGGGAAAGTGGCCCTGGAAGAACTGCTCGTTGATCGAGACGTTCTTGATGCCGACCGCCGAGGCATCGGGCACCACGTCCTCGACACGGTCGATCAGGAGGAAGGGATAGCGGTGGGGAATGGCCTGCATGATCCGCTGGATGTCCAGCGCCTCGATGCGCCGCGGCCCGGCCGGCCGCGCCTCCGTCCCGGTCACACTCGCTTCCATCGCCCGTCGCGCTCCGTCCCGCACCGACCGTCGTTTCGCCCTTATGCCTTGTCCGTGCCCGGCGCGCCACGCTCCGCCGGGCGCTCCGGCCGTGCAGCGAGGCGCTTCAGCGCCGCGACGGCACGCCACAACTCCCTGATCGGCATGGCGGGGCTGCCGAGATAGTCGGCGCCCGGAGGAACGTCACCGATCAGCCCTGCCTGGGCGCCGATGCGCGCGCGGGCGCCGACGCGCAGATGCCCGGCCGACCCGGCCTGGCCGCCCATCATCACCCCGTCCTCGAGGATGGTCGAGCCGGAGAGGCCGACCTGCCCCGCCAGAGCACAGAGCCGGCCGAGGCGGCAGTTGTGGGCGATCTGCACGAGGTTGTCGATCCGCGTGCCGGCGCCGATGATCGTGTCTCCGGCGCTGCCGCGGTCGATCGTCGTGTTCGCGCCGATGTCGACGTCGTCGCCGATCAGGACGCGGCCGAGCTGCGGAACGGGAACGAAGCCACGCGGCCCGGGAACGAAGCCGAACCCTGGCTGGCCGATCCGCGCCCCCGGCCCGATCGAGACCCGGTCGCCGAGGATGGCGTGGGAGACGGAGGCACCGGCGCCGATGGAACAGGCCTCGCCGATCACCACGCCCTCTCCGATCACCGCGTTCGGGCCGATCACGGTGCCCGCGCCGATCATCGCGCGCGGCCCGATCACCGCCCCAGGCGACACGGTGACGGAGGCGGCGAGGAACGCGTCCTCGTGCACCACTGCCCCTGGCGCGACACCGCCCGGCCCCGGAGAACCTTCCGGGAAGAACAGCGCCAGCACCCGCGCCCAGGCGAGCATGGGCTGGTCGCAGGCGAGCACGACCATGGCCTCGGGCGCTTTGGCGGAATCCTGGGGCCGCATGAGGCAAGCTCCGGCCCTGCTCTGCCCGAGCATGGAGGCATAGCGCGCGCTTTCGAGGAAGGTCACGCAGTCAGGCCCGGCCGACTCGAGAGGTTCGGGGCGGCGGATGAGGCGCTCCGGGTCCGCCCCCGGCGGCAGCGACGCTCCCGCCGCCTGCGCCACCGCGGCGAGCGGAAAAGGGCCGCGGCCGGAAAAGAAACGCCGGTCACCCAGCATGGCGTTACGGCACCGAAGCGGCAGTCAGTTCCGGCGCTGCGGCTGTTGCTGTTGTTGCGGCTGCTGCGCGGGCCGCTGTGTCGGCTGGGCCTGCCCCTGTTGGGCCGCAGGAGCGGCGGCCGGCGTCGGCGCCCCCTCCCCCTCGACCCGCACCGAGGGGAGCGCACGGTTCAGCTGCTCGACCACAGCGCGGGTGATGTCGAGCTCGTCGATCGCAAGCACCACGGCGCCCCGGTTTAGCACGAGGTTGAGGCCGCGCGCCTCGGCGACCTGCCCGATCACATAGAGGGCGACTCGCTCGACCTCGGCAAGGGCGCGCTGGCCCGATTGCTGGATCTGCGCGTTCCGCTCGCGCAGCATCCTCTGGCCGTTGGTGATGCGCTCCTGCAGCTCGCGCTCGCGCTCGCGCAGCTGCTCAGGGGTGAGGCTGGTGCGCTGGTTGGCGAGCTGGGTCTGGGCTTCGCGCCACGCCGCCTGCTCCCGCTGCGCCTCCTCGTTCAACCTCGCCAGCCTCTCCTGCACCGTCTGGCGCACGCCCCGAGCAGCGACGGAGGCCTCGAACACCTCCGGAAGGCCGACCACGCCGATGATCGCCGGCGGCGGCGGCTCGCTTCGCTGGATGGGCGGCAGGCGCGGCGCGCCCGGGTCCTGCGGCCCCGCCACCTGCCCCTGGGCCGGCGCAGCTGGGCGCTGCTGCGGCTGCTGCGCCGCGGGGCGCTGCTGCTGGGCCGGGCGCTGCTGCTGCGGCTGTTGGCCCGGCACGAACCACTGCTGCTGGCCGCCCTGCTGCGCGAGCGCGCCTGAGGGCAGAAGCGGCACCGGCAGGGCGAGAGCGGCCGCAAGCGAGGCGTATGCAGCAAGGATGGAAAGGCCTCTCATCAGAACCTCGTGCCGAAGCCGAAACGGAAGATCTGCGTCTTGTCGTAGGGTTCCTTGACCACGAACGGGGTCAAGTCGACGTTCACGATCCCGAAGGGCGACCGCCAGGTGACGCCAAAGCCCGCGCCGAGACGCGGCGGGCCGCTGTTGACGACGCCTGGGCCGGTGAGCCCCGAGTCCTCGAGATTGCCGATATCGACGAAGGCCCGGCCGTGGATGCCGAGCTCGTCGGGAACGAAGGGAAACGGGTATCTGATTTCCGTGCTCTGGGTCCAGATCCGCCTGCCCCCGAGCGCGTCACCCGTTGTGCGATCACGGGGGCCCGCACCGCCGATCTCGAAGCCGCGCAGGTTCTCACCGCCAAGGAAGAAGTTGTCGATGATCCGCTCCACCTCGCCGTACTGGAACAAAAACCCGACACTCCCGCGAATCGAGAGGATCCATTGTCGGTTGCCTGTGATGAAGGCGAGCGGCTGGTAGTAGATGCCTTCAAGACGCGGGCGGAAGAAGCCGACATTGCCGCCGAGGCCCGAGACCTCGGTCGAGAAGCGAACGACATAGCCCTCCGTCGGGTCGATCCGGCTGTCACGCCGGTCGTAGGTGAGGATCTGCGAGACCATCGAGACGGTGCTCCGCCCCGCCTGATCGCGGATGTAGATCGAGGCCAAGGGGCTGACGTTGGTGATCTCGCGCTCGATGTAGGAGTAGGACCAGGACTGCCGCAGGTGCTCGTTGATGGCGTAACCGATTCGCACCGCGCCGCCACGACGCTGCTCGTCGAACCCGGCGATCTCCTGGTTGTCGCGCGTGATGTAAAAAAGGTCGATGCCGGCGACGAGGTTACGGTCGAGGAAGTAGGGGTCGGTCAAAGAGAGGTCGAGGGCGCTGCGCAACTGGCCGAGCGTGACTTCGGCCCGCGCCTCGAGGCCGGTTCCGGCCAGATTGCGCTCCCGCAAGCCCACCGTGCCGAGGAAGCCGATGTCGGTGCCGTAGCCGCCGCCGAGGGTAAGCTCGCCGGTGGCCTTCTCCTCGACCTCCGCCGTGATGATCGCGCGATCCGGCGCGCTTCCCTCCGTCGTGGTCACCTCGACCTTGGAGAAGTAGTTGAGGTCGATCAGCCGCTGGCGTGACCGGCGCACACGGGCGGCGTTGTAGGCGTCGCCTTCGGCGATCCGGAACTCGCGTCGGATCACCTTGTCCATCGTCCGCTGGTTGCCGACAATGTCGATCCGCTCGACGAACACGCGCGGCCCTTCGACGACCTCGAAGGTGACGTCGACCGTGCGCTGCTCCCGATTGCGCTGGAAGCGCGGCCTGATCTCGACGAAGGCGTAGCCCGCGTTCTGGACCGCGAGCTCGAGCGCCCGCACGCTCTCCTCGACCGCCTCCGAGCCGTACCAGTCGCCGCCGCGGAGGGTGATGGCGCTCCGTAGCGACTCAGGCTCGAGGTTGCGCACCCGGCTGTCGATCTCGACCGAGCCGACGCGATAGCGCTCGCCCTCGACGATCGTGAAGGTGATGAAGAAGCTCGTCCGGTCAGGCGAGAGCTCGGCCACCGCGCCGGTGATCTCGGCATCGACATAGCCGTTCTTGAGGTAGAAGCGGCGCAAAAGTTCGCGGTCGAAGGCGAGGCGTTCGGGGTCGTACTGGTCAGCCGTGGAGAGGATCCGGTACCAGGCGCTCTCGCGGCTCGCGATCGCGTCCTTGAGGTCGGAGGCGCTGAACGCCTTGTTGCCGACGAAGCTGATCCGGCGGATCAGCGTGCTCGGCCCCTCGACGATCTCGAACACGACATCAACCCGGTTCTGGTCGAGCTCGATGACCTTGGGCTCGATCGACGCGGCGTAGCGGCCACGGCGTGCATAGACGTCGAGCAGGCGCTGGCGATCGGCGAGCGCCTGCGTGCGCGTGAAGACGGAGCGCGGGCGGGTCTGGATCTCGCCGCGCAGAACCTCGTCGCCGATCGCCCGGTTGCCCTCGAACGCCACGCGGTTGACGATCGGGTTCTCGCGCACCGTCACGATCAGCGCATCGCCTTCGCGGCGCAGCCACACATCCGCGAACAGGCCGGTCGCGAAGAGGGTCTTGATCGAGCGGTCCATGTTCTCGGTGTCGAACCGATCGCCCGGCTGGATCACCATGTAGGACTGGACCGTCGCCGGCTCGATCCGCTGCGTTCCTTCGACGCGCACCTCGCGCACGATGCCGCCCGGCGCGGGCAGGGCGAAGGCGCCTTGCGCCGGCTGCGGCTGCGCGCGCACGGCCGCGGCAGCGGAACAGAGCAGCGCGGCGACGAGCGCAAGAGCGAGGCTGAGGCGCATCATCCCGAAAGGTCGATCCTGGCGCGTGTCTGTGGCAGGAGCGGCG
>Ga0308390_1000745_pt1 | contig 22367 bp, 18 predicted proteins | sample Hotspr2Sample149_FD_202358 | JGI IMG/M metagenome (GOLD analysis project Ga0308390, IMG submission 202358) | Hot spring phototrophic mat microbial communities from Mushroom Spring, Yellowstone National Park, Wyoming, United States - 20040719_149 ...
GAACCCCTCGAGCCTTACAGAAGCTCCACCCCTATTATCTGCGAGGCCTGTCAGCGGCATGTCTCCCGCACGGCAGCGCAGTTTTTTCGCTACGGCGTGGGGCAAAGTGAACGCCATTTTCGTTACATAGCCCTGTGCCGCGACACCGAAGGCTGTTCGGGGATAGCCCCACCCGAGCGTTTGAGGGAAATACTGCTGCGCAGTATACTACCCTGAGCAGGTGGAACACCCCCAGGATAGGGCGCTGGCGCGGCTGTTCACATGGATAAAACAGACAGTTGGGCTCGGCTCAGGGTTGTGCCGGGCCCCTTCTAAAACAGACTACACCGGGAGGACGAATGGCACGCGAAGTCAAGTTGACAAAATCGGGGTACGAGCGACTGGTTGCCGAACTCGAGCAAGAACGAGCCCGGCTGCAAGATGCCACGCGCATCTTGCAGGAGCTCATGGAATCTTCCGACGACTACGACGACTCCGGCCTAGAGGATGCCAAACGCGAGAAAGCCCGTATTGAGGCGCGCATTGACTTGCTCACCGACACCCTCTCACGTGCCCAGATCATCGAAGAGGAAGGCACCGCAGCCAGTGTGGTTACGCTGGGGGCCATTGTCGGTCTGAAATCGGCCGAGGGCGATCACATGGAAGTACAGGTGGTCTCCCCTGCCGAGGCCAGCGTGCTAGAGCAACCCATGAAAATCTCGGACGAAAGCCCGCTGGGCAGAGCCCTCCTGGGCCAAGCGACAGGGGCCAAGGTGCTGCTCGAAACACCCAAGGGCAAAAAAGAGTTCGAGATAGAGTTCATCCGCCACTAGCTATGAAACAAAAACTACACGGGCCGGTGGTTTTGCCGCTCGATAAGCCAGCCTAAGGGCAACCGAAGGCTGTAAGCTGATGGTGCTTATGCCTGAATATAGTGAACAGACTTTACAACGCCTGGCCAACCTCGAGGCCCTCGCGCAGGCTGGTTTTGAGCGCTTTCCTTACCGCTTCCCTAAAACCCATGATGCCACACAAATCCTTGCCAACCATGCCGGCGCAGAACCCCAGCAAGAATGGCCTGACGAGGAAGTACGGGTGGCTGGTCGCTTGATGACCTTCCGGCATATGGGCAAGGCCAGCTTTGCCCACCTGCAGGACCACAGCGGACGCATTCAGCTTTACCTAGCCCGCGACATCACCGAAAACTACGACCTGATCAAAAAACTTGACGTAGGCGATATCATAGGGGCCGAGGGCACGGTTTTTACCACCAAGACCGGCGAAATCACCGTCAAGGTAAGGAAGTTCACGCCCCTGGTCAAGTCGTTGCACCCCCTGCCCGACAAGTGGCACGGCATTCGCGATGTAGAGACCCGCTACCGCCAACGCTACCTCGACCTGATACAAAATCCCGAGGTGCGTGAGGTCTTCCGCATCCGTAGCCGTATGGTGGGCTATATCCGTGACTTTTTCGACCAGCGGGGCTTTCTGGAAGTAGAGGGCCCCACCCTGCAGGCCGTGGCGGGCGGTACCGAGGCCAGGCCCTTCAAAACCTTCCACAACGCCCTCGAGCACGAGTTCAACCTGCGCATAGCTCTCGAGCTGCATCTCAAGCGGCTTCTAGTGGGTGGCTTTGAGAAGGTCTTTGAGATTGGCCGCAACTACCGTAACGAGGGCATTTCGGTCAAGCACAACCCCGAGTTCACCATGCTGGAAGCCTACTGGGCCTACGCAGACTATAACGATATGATGGGTCTGGTTGAAGAACTGCTTTCAGGCCTGGTACAGTATCTATTCCGTACCACCCAGGTGCGTTACGGCGAGCATCTTATCGACTTCTCCAAGCCCTTTCGCCGCGTAGATTTCGTTATTTCCCTAAAGGAAAGAGCTGGACTTGACTTCGACCCCACCAACTTGGAGCACCTGCGGGCCTGGGCCGACCAGCATCATCCAGAGCTACGAAGCGTGCCTAGCTACAAACTCCTGGACAAGCTCTTTGGGCACTATGTGGAACATACCCTTATTCAGCCAACCTTTGTAACAGACGTGCCTCTGGCAATTAGTCCGCTGGTCAAGCGGCACCGCGACCCCTGCAAGCCCAACCTGGCCGAACGGGCCGACCTGTTTGTAGCCGGTTTCGAGATCTCCCCTATCTACTCAGAACTCAACGACCCCCTTGACCAGCACGCACGCTTTGAAGAGCAGGCTAAGCGCCGTGAGGCCGGCGACGACGAAGAGCCCGAAATTGACGAGGACTTTCTGCTGGCCCTCGAGTACGGCATGCCCCCCGCCGCGGGCATGGGCTTAGGCATAGATCGCTTGGCAATGATACTCACCAACCAGGAAAGCATCCGCGATGTAATACTGTTCCCCCTACTCAAGCCACGTAAAGAAGGTACCTCTGAGCAAACCACTGACGAGAAATAGCCCAAGGGGACTTGCGCAAATCCCCGCGTGCTACTAAGGCGGGGCGGGAGGCATCCAGGTTTTGGGCCGATTTCTCGCCCCGCTCGAACTTTATTACTTGTACGGGATTCGCTCACAGCAAGTGCCAGGATGGGCTAGACCACCAGTGGATCGTCGAAGTCAGTGTACCTGTCCTGGCCGTGTACCCGCAGGCATTTCTTGCGGCCTCCAGGTAGGACGTAAATACGCAGACTGTCTTTGTCAGGCTCGATGATTTTGAGCAGCTTGGCTTCCAGATCCTCGAGCTGGGCCCGCGTAACCCGGCACTCAAATACCGACATCTGCACCCGCTGCCCGAAGTTTTTGCAAACCTTGGCCACCCGGGCCAGGCGGGCCTGTCCGTCTTCGGAAGTAACGTTGACATCGTAGGTCACCAAAATGTCCAGGCGTTCCACGCTTACCTCCCCACAAAGGGCAGGTACTGGGGCAGGTCGCCCCGTAGATAGCGAGCTAGCAAGCGAGCCTGTATGTGTGGTAGTAAGCCCACCGGCACGGGTTCCTTGAACAAGGGGTGCTGTACGATCTCCTGTCGGCGGCTCTGGAAGGCCGTAATCACCACCTTGCGGCCCTCCTCACCCAAGAGCACCGCGCCGCCGGAGCGGGTCTCAAAGTGTTCGGGGGTGAGCTGCTTACGGTTCAAGAGCGAGAGGACCAGCCGGTCGGCCCACCAAGCCCGAAACTCCTCCATCAGGTCGAGGGCCAGGGCGTTGCGTCCGGGCCGCAGGGCATGCAGAAAGCCCCCCTGGGGATCTAGCCCCACCCCTTCCAGCGCTGCCGTGCACTGGGTAGCAAGCAGGGCATACACAAAGCCCAGGAGGGCATTAACCGGGTCGCGCGGGGGGCGTTTGTTGCGCCCATCAAAGCGAAACTCGCCCGAGAGCAAGAGGTCGCCAAAAGCGGCAAAGTAGGCGCTGGCGGCGCTGCCCTCGAGGCCCCGTACCTCGTCCACTGTGCGGGCCCGAGGAAGCTGGCGCAAGGCAGCCTCGTGCTCAGCGAGAGCCTTTACCAGGGCTTCGGTTTCGCCCCGCTCACGCAACGCCCGTTGCAGCACCAGCCGGGCGTTTTTGAGCTTGCTCTCCACAAAGCGCTGGGATAGATAAAGGCAGCACTGGACGTTGTCCAGGGCCCGGTACTGGGCCTGCCGCAACAGCACGTTACCCGAAACCGGCCCCACCAGGCGCCCAAAAAACCGGCCCGACTCACTAAACCAGCTCACCTCGAGGCCTTCCTCGGCGCAGCGGGCCAGCAAAAAGGGCGAGATCAGCACATTGCCAAACAGCGCCAGGCCTCCCAGGTGGTGCAGTGGCACATTGCGTAGAGTTACCTCTTCGTGTTGAATCCGCAAGGTGTCGCCCTCGAGGCGCAAGTACACGCCCTGGGTTTGAACGTAGAGGGTATTGAGCACCTCGTTGGTCATGGTTGCTGCCCCTGGAAGTGTTGCAGGGCCTGATGTACCTGGGGCATACACACCCCAAGCAGCGAGCAGTGCTTGCAGCGCTCGTCGGCAGCGGGTGGGGGCAGGCGCTCTTGCTGCAAAAGCTTGCGCAGGGCGCTGATGGTAGCCAGGGTGGCGGCCCGCAGCTCGGGGGTAAACAATACCTCTCGGCGGCGCTGGCTGGCCTTACTAAACAGGGCTCCTGCGGGCACGCTCTGACCGAACATCTCTTCCAGGCACAAGGCCTGGGCACAAAGCTGTACCTCGGCGGCCTTTCGGGCCAGCTCGCGGGGCCACCGCTGGCCCACCTTGTACTCCACCGGGTAGGGCCTGCCCTCCACAAACTCCACCACATCGGCCCGGCCCGTAAGCCCCAGCCGCTCCGACCATAGCGGCAGTCCGCGCTCCACCCAGACCCCCTCGCGCAGCAAGCCCTGGGGGATATCCACGTTTTCGTGGGCGCGGGTGCCGCACAGGGTGAACTCGTTGTCTTCCCACTCGCCCTCCAGCAAGATCAAGGCCGCCCGGCGGGGGCAGTAGGTGTACTGGGCCAGGGCGCTGATGGATAGGGGTTCGGGTTGCTGGGGTGGGGCGGGGGTTATCTCGAGGAATAAGTGGTCTAAATCTTCCATCCGATATCACCTTTGTGCTCGAGAGGCCAGGAGAATGGGCCGTGTGGGCACAAATACCTCTGGCGACTAGCCTTCCCAAAGGGTAAAGTCCTGGGGCGGGTAATCGCGCCAGTAAAAGCCATCCTGGCAAAACTTCTCGTACTCAGGGCCGTGGCGGGTCAGGGCAAACACATACAGCTTGCCCTCCTTTTCGGCGTAAAAAAGCCGCTCATCCACCTTGCCTTTGGGGTAGCCCAAAGCATCGCCCCCGCCGCTCTTTAGCTCACTGATGAGCGCACGATTGGGCAGGCGCAGGCGCTCTAGCAGCTTGCGGTAAAGCTCCCTGCGGGCTGGCTCGAGGCCCTCCAGTGTGCGCCGGGCTTTGCTCGAAAGATAGACAGGAACGCCCTGGGCTTGCTCGAGCTCGTTCTTGAAGGCTTCCAGGTAGGCTTCGCCCAGCGGCGAGAGGCCCAAGTAAGCCTGCCCGTCCAGCTCGAACTCCTCCAGCAGCACCTGGGCCTCCTCGGGCAGCAAAGCGGCCCTGGGCTCGGCTTCGGCTTTGGGCCGCAGCCCACCCTCGCCCGCGCTGAGCCACTCGAAAAAGTCGGCGTACCAGACAAACAGGCTGCTGTCCCAGCCGACAGGAGTAGGCGGAAGGATGGCAATTTCTTTGAACTGCTCGTGAATGTAACAGACCGGAACCTTGAAGACCAGCCCCAGCACGGTGGCGTAGGAAATCTCGGCCTTGAAGCCCCCGGTGGCGTTGATGATCACCCTTCTCTGCCTTCGGGCCGCCTTGCGAATCTCCCCTGCCAAAGTGCGCACAAAGTTTTTCAGGCCAAAGTCCACAAAGCCCCGAGCCTCGTAGGCCAGGCCGGCAATCTCGACCAGGCTGCAAGCCACCCCTTGTTGCCGCCAGTATTCTTGCAGCAGTTGAGCGGCCTTGCGGCCTTCCTCAGTAGCGCTGTGCAGCAGCACAATTTCGTCGCCCGGCTGGAGGACGCGCAACAGCGAGTTGGTCTCGGCGCTGGCCTTTTTGGGATCCTGGGCCAGATAGCGCAGGATTTCCTGATCCGAAACCAGCCCGTCCCGCTTGGCGTTGCTGAGCAGGCTGGTGCCGACGGTGGTGAGGATGACGCTGCTCATCGAATCTCCGGGAGCTCGAGGCCCATTTTTTCAACTGCTTTCTTTAAGTCACATAGGCAGCTCTCTACTTCCGAACGAACCTCATCGGGATTTTTTGGGTGTGAACGGAAACCGAAATGCAAGAGGTCGTTGCGAATATCCTTGAGTCTTTGCCAAACAGCAAAAAGCGCCTTCCATTCCTCCGTTAGTTCGAAATTATCGCCAAAAACGCTTCTTACCTGACTTTGAAGCCGCATCTTGTCTTGAAGTAAGTTTGAACCGATTCGACCGATGGTACTATCCCAACGAGACCTGATTTCATCGTTTACAGGCAGGATGTGTTGCTCACTTATGTCAGCAAATTGAATGCACTTATATTGCACAAATGTGATGAACCATTCTCTAGCTAAACCAATAGCTTTTTCGTAGTAACCGTGCTTAAGGTACCAAGCAACATGCATAAATAACTGCTGCAACTGTTCTTCAAGCTTCATGTCCTGGCGGATCGCCAAATGCGACAAAACTTCTTTTATTTCATTCAACAGTAACTTAATTGGCCCAGACTCCTCACCCCACTTTTCGATTTCATGGTCAATGCTAAGTGCTTTGAAGGCGTGGCTACCTGCAAGAAAAGTTCTGTTAGTGGCTACCGCATATGAAAGGTCTTCTAGTTCCTTGACTCCCTGCACAAGAGACTGGGGTGCGTTTTCTCTGATCGTAAGTTTGTGGAATTTACTTGTATCTCCAATTTCCAAAAAACGCTCTGTAGCGCCAGCCCAGTCGAGCATTGCCAGGAAAGGGGTGAGGTCGAAAATCGGTGTGATTCCTTCGGGGGTTTTAGCTTCTTGAGCTGCGTATATTACCGCTTCAAGTTCAATTCTTCCAGCAGCACGCAGGAAAACAAGCGCCAGAAGTGTGATCAAGGGTATGGAGCGCAGACCGTGGGTAAAGTCCAGGATTACCCGGGCCCTATATGGCAGTGATTCAGTTACAGCATTGTAAATTTTCCAAAACTCATTTTGCGAACTTCCTTTGGGAATCTTCCTGAAGCATACATTTCCTATTGGCTTTACCTTTGGCCAGGTATGCTCGAGGGCTTCTTCCGTTGCCAGCGCTAAAATATCAGCCTCGGGAAACCATTTCCGCAAAGCCTCTTGTACAAGGCTGGTCTTTACTGGCTTATCGGGAAAACGTGACCACTGGTAGGTGGCCTCTTCATAAACATAGCGGCCCGTATCCTTATTGAACCTACCCAGACCTAGAATCGTGACAATAACGGTCATTTCCCCTCCAGTAATTCGCGAATGAGTTTTACGTAGTCTCTTTCCTCTTTCCATAGGCCTTTTTCTTGCAGATGCCTCTGCAACTCTTCCAGCGTTGCCCCTCGCACGCCTGGCGGTTTATCTCTTAGCTCTCTGGCAATCTGCATGGCCTTGTTTGCAGAACCCGGGTTTTGAATCTTTTGAATTTCAGGGCGCTTCTCTTCCAGGAGTTTTTGCGACGCCTCTCGCTCTCGGGTCTCTTCCTCTGGACTTTTAGCCCTCACACAGGAAAAATAGCCATACCCAGCGTTGGTTTTTCCGCCCAAACCCAGGTTTTCCAAGCCCCACTTGAGTATCTCGGCGGCCCTATCCAGCCAGTCCTGAGCGTTCTCGGCGGTGCAGCTAATGGGAATATGGAACTTTACCCCTGGCTTTATCGAGAGAAAGCTCACAGGGTTGGGGTCGTCGAAGTCGGTGGGCCAGTCTTTGCCGCCACTGTAGTAGTTTTGGTGGTGTACGGTGATGACGTCTTTCTGAAAGGGCAAGTTGCTGTCGGGGTCTAGCCAGCCATCCCAGTAGACGAGGTAGGCCGCGTTGCCCTGGGTTTTACGCTTGGGGTCGGGGCCTTCGCCCAGCAAAACTGCTTTCTCCTGAGGGCTCAGGCCAAAGCGGTCGGCAGCCCGGCGCAGCAGGCCCTTCAGAGCGCTGCCGGGCAGGTAGGGCGTACCGTAGGTGTGGTGGATGGAAAGGCCATTCTCGATGGGGCTGGCGTTCCCCAGGCCGATGGCCAGGGGGGTGCGGGTGGTGGCCTCTAATCGCAAAATGCCCTGGGATTTCACAAAATCCATCCATCTACAGAAGGCCTCCTTCTTGTAGACTTCCGGCACCGACCATTTCTCAATGCTGTCAGCTAGTACTGTATAAGGGTGTTTCCCGCTTTCAAACTTATCATTACGTTCAGGCTGATTTGCCAGCAGGTGATGTAGGGCCAGCCCGGCGTGACTACCAGGTAAAGGTAGCTTCAATTTTTGAATATCATTTCTATGTGCTTGTTTCATGGTTTATCCACCGATAGCACACTCTTGGAAAAGCGCTTGAAGTAAGTCCAAGCATCCAGTACGCGGCGGGTTTGGTGCATGTACTCCACCACAGAAGCGTTTTGCACCATAGACAATAAAGCATCTGTACCCAGGATTTTCCCCACATGATCCAGCAACAGGCCGTGCGCTTCTGCTAAACCTTCTTCGGAACCCTTTTTGGCCTCACAAAAGGCTAAGGTCTGGCAAAGGCCCATCGTCCGCACCATCACCGGGAACTCCTGGCACAGCGCTTGATAGCGACCTTTGGTTTTGTCCGGCTGGGAATTTTTATAGCGTTGTTCCACCTCTGCCACCAAGTCCAGGGCCAGCTTCATGTCCCGTTGCGACCGGGTGGCGATTTTGCCGATGGTCTGGGGGTTAACCATGCGACACCCCCAGTCGCCGCAACAGCCCCCGGCCCACGCTGGCCTGGCCGCCAATCTGGAGGTAGCGGCTTTTTTCTAGTTCGCTAAAGTGTTGCGGGTCTTTGGCGATGGCGAAGCAGGAGAATACCGTCTCGGCGGGGATAGCTTCCTCGTACCAGGGGCCTTCCTTGACAGTCTTTTGCTTGTGGTCGAGCTGTACTCGAGCGATGACCTCGAGGCCCGTCTGGCAAAAATAGCTAAACACGTCGTTGCTGACCAGGGCGAAGCGCTCCAGTAGATAAGGCTCTTCCCGACCAAATACCATTTGGCTTATGGCCCTGGCCAGTGTATCGGATGGGCCCGCCACTTTTAGGTCAATGTCCTCCAAAATCACCTTCTGCTCGTACTGGATGGCGCTTCCCGCCAGGGCCTGCTCCCCCGCTACGTTGCTCAGGGGTAGGTTGAACGGCCTGCCCAGGGCTTCCGCATCGCGCTCGAGGCGCTGCAACACCAACGGGCAGGTAATGAGGGCAAAAGTACCGACATACGAGCGCACTGGCAAAAGCAACAGGCGAGCATCGGTAAGGGTCAGCTCGCCCATCTGATCGAGCGAGCCAAAAATCTTATTGGCCGCCTCATCACTACGCCCGTCACGCAACACCCCTTTAAGGCTGCTGGCCGGTATCACCGGAAAACCCGTGGCCGCCTCGCGGGCGACCGGAAGGTCAATTACGCTGCTCGAGTCCTGCCCGGTTCCGGGGTGCACCGGCGTGAGGGCCTGCCAGAAAAAAGCTTTTGCCACCATATTTAGCACACTCCCCATAACGCAAGACCAAAGCCGTCTTTGCGGTCTTGTTGGTGGTCACTGACCGGGCGCAGCCAGCTCTCCAGCAAGCGGCTGGGGTCACCCTCTTCTACCTCAAAGAAGTACACACTGCCTGCTGGAGCCATCCAGCGCACAGGCCGGGGCTTCCGCTCGCGCAGGCTCCAGCCGCTCACTGGCTCGCGCCGACCTACCGCGGCGGCCACCAGCTTTAGCCGAACCGTGCCCACCCCTGCGGGTAGGTTCATCTGCCCGAACTTATCCAGCCAGCCCGGCCTCCAGCCGCCCTCAAACAGCGCCGGAGTAGCCAGCACCATCCGCACCATATCCCCGGCTTTGAGCCTAGCGAAGGCCTGTTTTATCTCGCCTGGGCAGTCGAACCAGTATTCGCTCAGCTTTGCATTGGGGTAAGCCGTCACCCGTACCGGGCGGCACTCACCCCCCAGGTAGCCCAGAGGTTCGGGCTCCTCCCCCTCGGCCAGCTTGACCCTGGCCCGGATGCTCCAGGGGTGGTACTGGCCTTCCTCGAGACTCTCCAAGCGCCTATACGTTACGCTGTACAGCACGCCTTCGTTGGCCTTTCCGGTGGACGGGTCAATGCCCACGTGTATGCGGGTCTCCTCGGGCAAGCCCCCTATCTTCTGGGGCACCACCTCCTGGCCCAACAGCCAGTGGGTCAGGTCGTCTGCCGTCCAGAAGTTGTAGCCGGTTTCAGGCTTGATGTCCTCGGTCACCTCGAGGGGCAGCAGCCCCTCTGGCAGGTCGCACCCGTGCCCGGCCTCGAGGGCTTTGGGCAAAAGCCGCATCACCTGCAGTTTCTCGTCTTTCTTGTAGACCACCGCATCGCGCGGGGCAGGCAGCACAAACTGCCCCCCGCGAACCAGCAGCGGCGCACAGACCTGAAGCCCGTGCAGGTTTTGCAGGGCTTGGGGGTCGTCGAAGGAGAGGCCCCGCCCCTTGCCTACCTGAGTCCGCACAAAGCCCGCCACCGTGCTGGGCAAGGGCAAACTCAGGCTCCGGGCGGTGGTCTCGCTGCCCTCGGCAGCAGCAAAGGGCCGCCCGTCGCGCCAGAGCAAGGGGGCTATAGCTTGGATTTCCAGCACACGTTCAGGCACGGGACACCTCCGGGTTGTCGCCGGTTTTGATGCCGCTTAGGAAGCGAGCAATCACCAGTTGGTCGGCATAGTTGAGGAGGTCCTGACGGGACTCAAACAAGGGAAGCCGAAGGTTCTTGCGCTCTTTGCGGCCCAAAATGCGCTCGGCCTCGGCCTGCAAATAAGCCACGTTCATCCCGTCCTGCCACGCCCGGCCCAGCTCCCGCAGCTCGTAGGCCAGCCCTTGCGTAAGGTCGCCCTGGGCAAAAGACTGAAGCAGCTCGAGCCAGCGCAGGTTGTCCCAGCGGCGCACCACTGTAGTGGGGATGCCACCGCGGGTGTGCAGGGCCACCGCCAGCGCGTCCCGCCCGCCGTTTTTAGCCGCTTTTTCGGCCTCCCTAGCGTTTCCCAACAAGATCGAGAGGGGTTCACGGTAGTGCACCACGGCGATACCTGCCGAAAGGGTTCCGCGTACCTGGTAGCGAAAGGTTTCAGAGAGTTCCTGTGCACAGGCGATGGCCTGGTTCACCGGCAAAAAGGCCAGCACATCATCACCACCGGAGTAGACCATAAAGCCGCGGTGGTTTTGCACGATTGCACGAGCCTTTTGAGCAAACTCGTCCAGGGTGCGGGAGAGCTGGCGGTGGGCTTCGGGATTATCCTGCCGGGCAATCAGCTCGCCCATGCGGTCACCGTCGGCTACCAGGATGGCAAAGTAAGGCTGGGGCTCCTGGATATGATCGTCGTCCTCACCGTAGCGCTCGTCAGGTTCTGCTTCTGGCCTCCAGGAGCGCCGGGCCATGGTACGGGTATCCACCACTTTGTCTGAGTTCAGCGCCCCATAGCAACGCTTAAGCAGGGAGATGGCGTCCAGGTGCTCGGTCGGCTTGATACGTAGGGGGCGGTACGAATCGTCGGGTAAGCGCACGCTCGCCTCCGCCCATCGGCGGGGGTCTATGACCGCAGCACGGGCCGGGTCGAGGGGCGACTTGGGCACCCCATCGTCGTTTTGCCGTGTGGGGGCAAAGTCGCGCAGGGCCTTGCGCCCGGCCAACAGGCGTTCTACCGTCCGGCGGGCCTCAGGGTATTTCTCTTCGTCGGGTAGAGGCACCCAAGCGGCGTAGAACTCGAGGAAACTCCCCAGTTGTTCTCGGGCCCGCGCTTGGTTAATCAAGCCACGGTGCTCAGCAGAAAGCTTCTCGAGGGTCTCCTGCCAGAGGCGCTCGAGCTTTTCCTGCGCCGCTTTTTGGGCCCCTTCCCCCAAGGCTTTGGGCTCGCCCTTGACTTCGGCCAGAATCTTGTTGGCCCCGTCGGCATCTTTATCTGCCGGGAAGATCAGTTTTGCACCGTTTTGGTACAGATACTCCGCCACTGCCTTGCTCAAAGCTTGCAGAATCTGCGAACCCGCGTATAGGTCGGCGGTGCGACGGGCAGCAGCGATGAAGTCCTGAACAGGGCCAATGGAGATGGAGAGTAGGTGCTTCATAGGTGCACCTCCTCGTAGCCCCTGGATTTGGCAAACTCGACCAGCGCTTCTCGAATGGACAATCCCCCTAGTGGAGAAACCTTCTTACGCTCTTCTGAAGTGAGCTCGACCATATTTCCTGGGATTGCCTTTTCTTCCCGACCGAGCTTCAGCACCAAGTCGCCTGCTTCCCACACATGGGGCGCGTCTAGAAGAATGATGGTCGGGGCGTATCCCCCATCGACCCTAACAGCCTTCGTGATGACTGGGGAGGCAAAGCGGGCTCCGAAATTGGAGTTGGACTCGAGAATAAAATCATCGTCTGGCCCTTCCTCTTGGAAGTGGAACACGATGGGCAGTCCTAGATCGGCACGCGGAAAACCTCTTACAGGGTGTTGTGGAGTATGTCTCCAGCTCTTTCCTTCAAAGGCCTCCCGAATGGTATCTGGTTCAGGATAGCGTGATCGCCCCAGCTTGGCAGGCATATTGGGGTCAGAGCCTGGGTCTCTAGCGTAGTTCTTGCCCTGGCGAAACTCCTGGTAAACCTTTATAGCTTCTGCCCACGCGTGCACAGCATGCTCTTTTTCTTTACCGATAGCCTGAGCTGCCAAAACCTTGATTGGTGCAAGCGTAAGTATCTGTTCGCGCCTTTGCAACGGTGCTGTTACATGTGTTAGCCCCTCCGTAGCCTCTATGCTGCCGCATCCCCGCCGGGTGCGAGCTCCAATGCCCCCAAACTTCACCCAAGCAGCAAGCGCACATCGAACTTGGTCGGCCACCTCGACAGGGAAAGACAACTCAACTGCAAACTCAACTTCTGTTAAACAGTTGGCGGGCTGTTCAGTGATGACAACCTCTTTGGTTCGTTTGTCTCTTTTGGCTTCTCCCCGAAAGGGAAACAGGGCATATCCAGGGTATGCGCCAAAGTATGGATAGGTTTTCAATTTACCCCCATCCCTGGTTGGGTGTAGGTAAGTGCAGCAAGCTTTGACATCTCCCTTGGAGATGGTTTGCACTCTAAGGGCTACTCTTCCAGGGTTCTTGGCACTTCCCCAGATTGCCTCCTCCGCCTCAAAAAGCTTCTCCGATGTGGCAAACTTCCCTCCATACAAAGCCCGCCACCAAAAGCGCAGATGCCCGCGCACGCTGGCCGCCCGCACGGGGTTTTTTTGGTCTACCTCGCGCGGGGTAGCGCTGCCGCCAAACATGGGGGTGATGGTCTTGAGCTTGAGCGTCCAGGTCTCCAGGGTGGGGGCCTTTAGCTTTGGGGGTGGAATCGGGATGGTTCTAGGCATTTTGCCCTCCCATCCAAGCGTCGAATTTCTCCTCGTTCCACTCGTCCAGCTCGAGCATCACCACGCCCTTGGGGAGCTTTTGGGGGTCGGCCATAATCTGGTAGTCGGCAAAGCTGCGCGGGGGTTTGCTTTCGTCCAGCCGCCGAACCGAGACCACCTCCCCCAGGTCGAGCAAGCGGTGGGCCGGGGCGCAGCCCAGCAGGGCCTGGCGCTTGTTTTGCTCGGCGTTGCCTGGGTCGCCGTTGCCCACGTGCTTGAACAGGTAGAGCCGACGGGTAGCCATATGGCCTTTGCTGGCGCTGCGGTCGTGCTCGAACATGTTCAGGAGGGCTTCCACCAACAGCTTCAGGTCGGCCTGGCTAAAGCCAGTGCCCTGGGCCAGGTGGGCGCTGATGAAGCCTTTGGCCATATACAGGCCATAGGCCACCTGGCTTTTGCGCCCCATGGTGCGGAGCTTGTCCTCGGGCTGCCCTGCCTCCCAGCGCAGGTAATCCTCTAGAGTCTTGGCATTCTTTACGTCCTCGGCCACGGCCCCGCGGGTGATGCTGAACTCGGCGGGAAAGATGGGCTCGAGGCTTCTGGCAAAAGTAATCTGCACCGGCCCCCGCACCTGCCCGGCGTTGGCCCCGGTGCTCATCACCGCGCCAAAGGTGCGCACGTCGAAAAACTGCTGGCACATCCAATCCCGAGCTTTATCTACCTTGTCCTTGGTCTTGGCTCCGGTATAGCCACCTTCAGATTTCACGTGGGCCTCGAAGATAGGCCGGTTCAGGTTAATGCCGTGTTGCACGAAAATAGCAAAGCCCGGCATATCTTTCCTCGCGACCTGAACATAGTTGCGGATGCGCCGCTTGAGGGCTACGTCGCTCACCAGGCCGTGCCCGTCCTCGGGGTCTATGCGGGGGGCGTTGCCACTGTCGGGGTCGCCGTTGGGGTTGCCGTCTTTTACATCAAAAAACAGCAAGAACTCGTAGCGGTTCTGGATGGGTTGGGACATCTGGGGCCTCCTTAACCTTGGAACAGACCAGGCGCTGAGGGGGCCTGGGTTTGGGTGGTTTCCTTCTTGCGGCTGGCGGCCAGTTGCTGGTAGTAGCCCAGGGCAAACAGGCTTTGTTCTTCCAGGCTTAAGGTGCGGGGCAGGTTCTTGCCCAAGGCCTTCCAGACCTCGGCCAGTTGGCTGTTGAACCAGTAGGCCAGGCCGGGGGCGTCTTTGGCCATCTTGGCCAGGTGGTGCTGCGAGAGGCGGGTGAGGCGGCCCAGCACCAGCGAGGGCGTGCTGGAAGCAGCCCCGTAGTAGCGCTGGATCACCCCGGCGTTGATATCGGACTCGCTGGCGGCCTCCTGAATCTGGGCCAAGAGGCACATCAAGCGGCCACAGTGGTAGGCCGGGCTGGGGTGGTTCAGGTCGAGTTCGGCACTCATGCGGTAACCTCCTTTGCGGTTGTGGTAGGCCTTTAGTAGCCCCATGCGGGCGTAGATGCGACCCAGGGCGGCAGCATCGGGTTTCTGGGCATTGAGGGCTTCGCCAAATGCGCCGGTCATCACCTCGGCGGTGTGGGTCTCCATGATTTTGGCCACGGCAGCGTAGGGGATGGGCAGGCGGGGGTTCAAGGCTGCGCGCCAGAGGGGGGTCTGGAGCTGCTTGATGGGTTTGAGGTAGTCATCGAAGGTCTGCTCAGGGGTTTTGGGCCGCTGAATGCTCAGGAAAAGCCGGTTGAGTCCAGGGAGGGTGGCCCATCGCTCGCCGTCGCGTCGCACCACAGCCAAGTCGGAGAACCAGGCCTCGACAGCGGTTACGAAGTCCTCGAGCCGGCCCGTCTGCCAGTCCCGCAGCATCACCCGGCCCGAGGCTGGGCTCATGGCGGCGGCAAAGAATCGGGCATTACGCAGGTTGGGCGGGGCCTGGCCGGTTCTGAAAGCCTGCAATACCGTGCGGGCGCGCTCGAGGGCTTGTTGCTCCTCGGCCTCGCCGCTGGGGGCAAACAGCTCACGGAAGAAGTCGTCCTCCTCCGGGATTTCCTGGTCGTACCAGACCACCACCTTCATCTTGCCCAGGGTTTCGGCTTGCTCCAAAAGCGCATCCAGCCCGGCCCGGTAGGCGTTGGCGGCCTGCTCCTCGACTGCGGCGTTCTCGCCCTGCGAGAAGCCATACGACTCGAAGGCTTCCTTATCGTAGGTCACCAAGGCATGGCCGAAGGCGCTCCCGCCCAACTTGGTCACCTTGGGGTGGGTGGACGCTGGAGTAACCAGCTCGCCGGTGGCAAAGGAGGGCATGGCCCCGCTGGCTTCCGGCCTGGCAAAAGCCTGGGCCCTGAACCGCCGCCACCAGTCGTGCCAGTCGGGGAAGTCCAGCACGCAGCGGTTCTGGACGAAAAAGGTGATTTTGTCGGTGGGCTTGAGCTTTTCTGCGCCCTTTTTTTGGGCCTGGGCCTCGAGCTTCTTCAAAAAATCCTGCACCTGCCCTAGGTCGGCAAGCGCCTGGGCGATGGGCTGTAGCAGGGGTATGTCCTTAGCGGCCAGCTCTATGAGCAATCGGAAGGTGGCTTGCTTTTGCAGGTTTTTGGCGTGCTCCTGGGGCTTCTTGACCATCCCCTGGGCGTCGCGCTCGGCCAGGCCAAACACCACCGCGCAGGTATCGGCCAGGAAGTGTGCGGCCTGTTCGACCGAATGTCCCTGCGCGCGCAGGTAGCCGGGCAGGCCAATCATCTCGGGCTGGGAGAGGTCGGGTGCGGTTTTGCTCTGATCCAGCGGGATCAACTCGGTGAACCGCCCATCGGCGCTCACCCCTGCCAGCCAGCGAATCTCTTTGGTGGTAAAGCCAGGTTCGGCCCCCAGGCCCTTCTGCTGGGTATAGGCCACCAGCTGCGACAGCATCACACACCTCCTTTCCTGACCAATGGGCTTTGGTAGGGCGGCACCTCGAGCACCCCCTGCACCACCTCGGCCTCGAACAGGCTGATGTGGGGTTTTTCACCTTTGTCGGGGCGCAGCGGAGCGCCGGGGCGGGAGAGATCGAAAACATCGTAGAGCATCCAGCCGATTTTTTCGTTGTAGGGCACGGGTTTTGCCGCCTCGTCCTCCACCAGCCGGAAATAACCGGTAAACTCGCGGCAGCCCAGGTAGGGCTGGTAGATGCACTGCCCGGCACGGGCCCGCCTTTGGAAGCTGTGTTCTATCTTTTGCCGCAGGGCGTGGTCTTCCCGGTAGAGCACGGCGTGGGCGGTCAGGCGGTAGTGCACATCCTTGAGGGCCATGGTCTGGCGCTGGGTGCGGCCTTTGGTGTCCTGGCCGGTGTCGTCGCGGGTGGCATCGGCGTAAAGGGGCTCAAAGCTGGCGGGGTCTTTCATCCAGCTCTGGATGCTCCGGACGCTGGCCTTCTCCTTGACCTCGTTGCGCATCAGGCTGATGTAGCGCACCGGCTTGAGCACCTCGATGCGGCTTAGCTGCCAGTACATCAGGGGCTTTTTGTTGTGGGGGTCGAAGTCTAAGTAGATGGCGTCAAAGATGCCCCGCGCCGCGCTGGGGGTGATGATGGGGTAGCTAAAGCGCTCTACCTTGAACTCGGGCCTTGTAAAACAGGCCAGCTCTCCCCAAACCTCGAGCACAAAACTTCGCATGGTGCCTCCTTTCGTCAAACCACCAAACCCAAAGCCCCGCCCTCCTCCGGGGTAAAGCCCAAGGCGGGGTGGTAGAGGGTTTTGTCGGGGCAGAGGTACCAGTCAGGCACCTCGCTTTTCTCGCGGCCATAGCGCAGGAAGACCGTCTCCAGGAAGGCCGGGGGGCCGCTCCTAGGCAGGAAGTAGGGCACTGCGTAGGGCCGGGCCTGGCGAATCCAGGCGGCGCTGATGCCCTGGTCGCGGGCTTCTTGCATCAGGGCCAGGGCCTCGTCGTTATAGGGCACCACCACGTTGACCGCCGGGGTCTCGATCAGGCGGTAGTGCTGGGCCAGCTCGGCGTAGTTTTGGGTCTGGATACAGCGCTCGATCTCGGGGTCGGTTACGTCCCGCAAGGCGTAAAGGCTCTGGTAGTAGCGCTGCACGGTCTGGGGCTGGTCGAGCTCGAGGCCCCCCTCGGCCTGCAAGGTTTTAGTAAGCTGGGCGGCCTGGGCATAGGCCCGGTCGGGGTAGCCCTCGTCCTCGGGCAGGAAGACCACCAGGCGGCCCTCTGGGCGCAGGCCGTGCCGGTTGATGCGCCCGGCGGTCTGGGCGATGGCCTCCAAAGGCCCCAAAGCCCGGTAGCCCACGGGGAAATCCAGTTCCACCCCCGCCTCCACCACCTGGGTAGCCACCAGGCGGCAGGGGGCCTGCTCACTCAGGCGCTGCTGAATCTGCTCCAGCACCGCTTTGCGGTGGGCCGGGCAAAGGGCGGTGGACAGGTGAAAAAGCCCTTCCTGCAAACCCTGCGCCTCGGCCTGGCGAAAAAGGGCCTGGGCCTGCCGCTTGAGGTTCAGCACCACCAGGGCCTGGGGGTGGGCCTCCAGCAAGGTAGCCAGGTAGGGCCAGGAAATGGGGTTTTTGAGCCACCATTCAAGCTGCACCCGCCGGTTTTGCGAAAAAAGCGCCTCTGGGTTTGGCACCATCTCCCGCGGCTGCCAGCCCTGGGGTTCGTTTTTCTGCACCTGTTCGTGCAGGGCTTCGAAGGCGGGCTGGGTGGCGGTGGCGAAGACCACCACCGCGCCGTACTGGTCGCTGGCCAGGCGGGCCAGGGTTTTGAGGGTGGGCACGGCTAGGTGGGTGGGCAGGGTCTGCACCTCGTCGAAAAGCAGCACGCTGCCCGCCAGGTTGTGCAGCTTGCGGCAGGCGCCGGGCCGGTTACTGTGCAGGCTTTCCAATAGCTGCACGCTGGTGGTGAGGATGATGGGGGCCTCCCAGTTCTCGGCCAGCAGCCGGCGTTCGCGCTCGAGCAAATCCTGCTCGTCGCTTGGCCCTTTGGAGAGGGGCCGGTAGGCTAAGCTGTGGTCTTCCAGGATGTAGTGCGGCCCAAACTCGGCAAACAGTGCGCGGTAGATTTTAGCGGTCTGGTCGAGGATAGAAAGATAAGGCAGCACCACCACAATCCGGCGGATGCGGGGGTCTCGCACCGCGCGCCTCAGGGCGAAGCGCAGCATGGCCAGGGTTTTGCCCGCGCCAGTGGGGGCGGTAAGGGTGAAGAGGCGGCCCTCCTGCCGGGCGGCCTCCTCGCAGGCCTGGGCCACCGCCTGCCGCAGTTTGCGGGTTTTTTCGGGGACGGCAGGGTCGGCGGCCAGCTCAGCCAGCCGGGCCTCGAGCCGCTCCAAAGCCCGCGCGGCCTGCAAAGGCGGGGGTTCGGGGCGCAGCAACTCGGGGCCCAATAGGTGCCGCTCGGTGTCCAGAAAGTCGGCGTCCACCAGGGCCGAGAAAAGCATCCGGGTGTCGAGCATCTGGGCCGCGTTGAACTGGTACTTTTCCTGCTCTGGCGGGGGCGGGGGCAGCGCCAGGCCATCCTGCTGCAAACGCGCCTTGAGCTGCTCCAGGTCGGTTTCGCTCAGCCGCAGTTCGGCGGGGATGCCCTGTCCGCCACGCTTATTCAGGTCCATCTCGTGCAGGCTCTTGATGGCCCCGCTTTGCAGCCCGATGTGGTGGCCCTGAATGGCCAGGGCTACCTCGGGCTGGCGCAGCTCGAACAGGGCCACATGCGCCCCCGCCGACCAGTGGTCGAGGCCTTTTTCCTTACCCTCCAGCCGCCGCTGGAACAGGTCGCCATATTTGCCCAGGTCGTGCAGCTTCCCGGCCAGCTCCGCTTTATGCGAGCCACCAAAAAGGGCGGCTTTTTGCGCCGCCAGGCGGGCTACCGCTGTGGCGTGCTCGCGCAGCGTTTGCCAGCGGGTAGGGTCGCGGTGGGAGTGGGCCCAGTAGACTTTGGGCGCGTCCAGCCACTGGGGGCTGTAGAGCTCCAGCACCTGCCGGGCCTCGTGCAGCCAGGCCTGCCGCAGGCTATCGGGCTTTAGTACCTCCACCCGCGGCCCCCAGCTTTGTATCCAGGGTAGCAGCTCGAGGGGAAATTGGTTCTGATCAGTGCCTACGGTAATTCGAACGAGAGTGCTGCCACCCTCGAGCTGCTCTAGGATTTGCAGGTTGGGGTAACCCCCCTCCCGGATGCGCTCGCTGGCCTCCGGGCTGAAACGGAGCAGTACCTCCAGCGGCTGCTCGCTTGACACAATGCCCCAGGCGCTGGAAAGGTATTCTCCGGGGTCGAAGTCGTCGGGGATGGTATAGGTCATGTCCAGCAGGCGGGGGCGCTGGATGCGCTCGAGCTTGTAGGTTTTGAGGTTGTCGCGGTAGTGGATGCCCCGGCCATACAGGCGGTCTTTACCGATGAGGTAGACCGCCATGTTGGCGCGGGAAACCTCGATAAAGTAAATCTCTAACTCGACGGTAAAGGGCCGCTGCCCAGGTATGCGGTACTCGAAGGCCACCACCCTGCGCTCCAACCAGCCCTGGGTGAGGGTCTCGAGGTTAGCCCCGCTCAGGCTGGGAGGGCGCTTGTCAAGGGCCGCAATGCTCTGGAGGGCCAGCGCCTTGAGGGGCTCGGGCAGGTGTTTAACCAGCTTGCGCAGCGCCTCCTGGTAGGCCTTGTTGCTGCCGGGTGAGTGGTGCGCCAGCATGCGGGTAGCGATAAAGGCCACCACTGTTTCAGTCGGGCTAAGTTGCTCCCGCACCTCGATGTGATAGGTGCTGCGCAGGGTATCGTGCACGAAGCTAAGCCCCAGTTGCGCGGCCAGGGCCCTTACTTCGTTCAGGTAGTCGAAGATGGCCCGCTCGCCCAGGCCCAGCTCCTGGCGCAGTTCCGCAGGCCTCCAGGGCTTCTGCTGCAACAGCTCCAGCAGCCGAAGCAGCCGCAGGGCCTTGTTCTGGTGGTAGCTAAGGTCGTACGGGTTGAGCATAACCCTAAGACTGAGCAGCTCAAAATTAGCAAACCCTCATCCAGCGCTCGTCCATTTATTAAGAGCAGCCCTTTTTTTATCAGAAAATATGAGTCTGTAATGCTCAACAAGCCGCGTCAGGCCAACCTAGACCACCAACCACTGCTGCCGCCACTCCTCCACCCATTCGCTGTAATACCCAGGCATAAAGATCTGGCTGGGGTCTTCGGCGGAAGGGAAGGGGTTACCTTTGGGCTCGAGGTCACAAATCCACTCGACACGGGGATCAAGGCTATACACCCCACCGCAGTCCTTAACGCTGTCTTTCCAGCCCAACGCCTTGCGCAGTTTATCGATATTCTCCCACAGGGCTTTGCGCGGGTTCTTACTGCGTGGGTTGCCCAGCCGATCCAACAGCAACTCCAGGCTGGCCTGCTTACCATGCACCAACAAAAACACCAGCAGCTCGCCCATCTTGCTAACCGCTGGAATAGGCACCGGGCGCCCATTGACCCGCACCTCGAGTGGCCCAAAGGGTATCACCTCAACCCGGAGACGTTCAACTGAGGGTTGAAGCCCCCGGCCTTGGGCCAGCTCAGGAAAGCAGCTAAGCTCTTCACGCACCCACAGGTTTTGCAAACTCATGCCAGCCAGCAAGGCCTGGGCCTGCTCCAGATAGCCCTGGCGACGGGCCAGCTCGGCCTCAATGACCCGTAACACCACCTGGCCGCGCTCACTCAGTTTGCGCTCCTGCCGCAAACCCTGCAGCCTTGGCAGGCTTTGCAGAACGCTTTCTTGCTCTCCTAGCATTAAGCGGGCCGCAGCCAGGTCGGTTTCTATCCAGACCTCCTTGGGCAGCAGCTGCTGGGCCTGAACTAGCTTGGACAGCGCCTCTTCCACACGCCCCATCAGCCGCAGGGTATGACCCCAACCCCACAGGGCCGAGTGCCTATCTAGGGTATCAGTTGAGCACCGCAGGGCTTGCCGGTAACTATCCAGGGCACGTTCCCACTCCCCCAGGCTGCGCCGCACCGCCCCCAGTCCCACCAGGGCTTGGCTACGAAACGTGCGGGCAGCCTCCTTTTGGCTCAGGCGCAGGGCTTCCAGCAGGTGCTTCTCGGCTTTTTGTGGCTGATCTGCAAGCAAGGCAAAACCCAAGCTGTTGTGCGCCCAGGCCAGGTAGTAGGGATCATCCTCGAGGTAGGCCAGGGCTTCGGCCCAGCAGGCCACAGCCGCTGGACGCTGCCCCAGGTGGTTTAGGTACCAGCCTCGGTCTAGCAACATGCGACCCAGGGCGCTGCCTTGCAAGTGGGGCCGGGCGCGGTCGAAGACCTCGAGCCAGTCGGGCGCTCCCGTCCAGAACAAAGCCTCTCCCTTGGTACGATAAAAGATGCTCCAGTCCAGGTCGGTTTTTGGAAGGGCCTCCGCCAGGGTTTGCAGGGCCTGCGTGTAGTTACCTATCCGCACCTCAGCCCAGGCCTTATACGCCTTCAAGGCTGGGTCAGGGGTCTGGGAGTCCAGCAGGCGCAGAATCTCTTCGGGCTGGCGGGCACGGCACAGGGTTTGTACGTACAGCCTTTGGATTGCTGGGTCCTGCACGAAGGACGCCGGCAGACGCCGTATCTGCTTCAGCAGCTCCAGGGCCTGCCGGTGGGTGTTGCACTGCTCAAATAGTCTGTGCAAGAGCCCAAGGGCATGTTCATGGTGCCCACCCTCGAGCAGAGCCTTTAGGCTCGACCAGACATCTGGAGAGCGCCTCGACACACCAGTATCTTAGCGGGAAACCAGGCAGCCAAGGGAGTTATCTAGCCCCCAGCACCCAGCTTGGGCCGGTCGTCGCCTTCCGCATAGGTCGGCAAGGAGTGCTGAACCTGATTTTTCACTGGCGGGGCTGCCAATAGTAGCGCCAGTATCAATGCTAAGGCAACTTTACCCCAGTTTTTTTGCTTAGGTCCGCTATTACTTAGGTTCGAGGTGAGTGGTTTGTTTTTCACACCCCCAGGCTCGGGTGGGGTACTGCGCGATTTGTGCAGGATGGTGTAACCTATAGCCTAAGAATCCGCGCGAACCCCAAGCAAGTGCCAAAACCCAGGGGGGTTCGCGCAGGCCGAGAAACCGGCTAGGGGACATTGAAAACCCGTATTTGCTTCACCCCACGCCACCCCGCGTCGGAAGCACTTTCGGAGGGGTTCGCGCAAACCCCCTCTTGAACCCCGTCCAGCACGCACACTAGAATAAAGCCGTTGCACTCGGGCGAAAGCTCGAGTGAGGATTGAAACCGATGTCGATCTAGCTGGAACCAACACCGCTCTAGCTGGTTGCACTCGGGCGAAAGCTCGAGTGAGGATTGAAACCCCAAATACAATAAACTGGCCGGTGCGGTTGCCAAGTTGCACTCGGGCGAAAGCTCGAGTGAGGATTGAAACAAGGAGCTCGGCATCAGCCGGCGGGATGCTCCACTTTGTTGCACTCGGGCGAAAGCTCGAGT
>Ga0308390_1000747_pt1 | contig 22340 bp, 24 predicted proteins | sample Hotspr2Sample149_FD_202358 | JGI IMG/M metagenome (GOLD analysis project Ga0308390, IMG submission 202358) | Hot spring phototrophic mat microbial communities from Mushroom Spring, Yellowstone National Park, Wyoming, United States - 20040719_149 ...
GAAGGACTCCACTTCTTCCTGGACTCCTTGCGAAAGCAAGGCTTTCATTCCGCTTTTCAAGACACCATCTAATTAATTTTGTAATCATAGAATATACCTCACAGGCAGGTCATTTTTAATGACCTGGCCGCATTTAAAAATTTACTTTTGGGGTTTCGTTTTAAGTTCTGATGGCTCAATTTCTGCACCGCATTTTGGACAAATGAACTTAACTTTTCTTTGTTCCAATATTGAACCACAATCAGAACATTTTCCTGGCATGGCTTGATGATAATCACATTTAGGGCAGGCATATGTTCTGTAAATTTTTTTAGGTTCAAGTTTCATTTTACAGATTGGACATTTACCTGGTTTGTCTGAAATCTGTTCAGGATGCATCGGACATTGATAAATTGTTTTTTCAAAATACTTTACATTCGTTTCTGATGTTTGTCCGTGTTTATGCTGCGCAGCTTCTAATTTGTGTTCGCATCCTGGCATCCCGCACATCGCAAACAACTTAACACTAAAATAAGATGCAATACACAAAACCAGTAGTATGATAGATAATCTTTTTAACATAAATTTTCACCTCCTTTCCAAGAATTATTTTATGCACTATCCTGAACATATTTAAACCTCATTTTTATTGAGAGTTCTGCTTTTTCCAATTCTTTTCCAAGATATGCAGCATGATAAAACTGACTGATTAAGTCGTTTTTAATAATTGTATAATATATACTCCTTGCATCTTTACCCTGAATAATATGCTGAAGTTTGTTATCATAGGAATAATGTTCAACTGTAATAATATTTTTTTCATAATCTGGTATAATCACAAAATAGCCCAGAGGGTCCATCATAATTTTTGCAGGCTCTTCTGCTTCATATTTTTGAATAATAGAAACAGAAGGCGTATCATATTTTACACTGCTACATAAACAAGTTACTTCCCTTGCAAGTTCATTGATTTTTCGTAAAATAATATCAGGTTCTTCACAACCAATCATATCTACCATCTTAATCTGTTTTCTAAAAAATTCTATTTCTTCTCTTGTTACATTTTTAAGAACAGGATGAACACCGGGTGAATCTATCACTCTCATATTTTTATCAACTCCATTTTTCCACAATGAAAGAAGTGTTCTTCCACTATAATGTCCTTCCGAATCTTTGCCTGCAACAATCAATATTCGAATAGTTGGATTTGTTATTGTGTTTATGATAATTTTTTCAATCCCTATGTTTTCAGTTTCAGTTTTACCTACTATACATAAATCTTTAGGTCTTCTTTGGGCTAATGTTTCAGCTAAATTTATGCTTCCTAAAGTTGAAACAGCCACAGGGCAACCCTCTCCTTTACAAAACGCAAAATATTCACCTGCAATCATTGGCCAGTTTAATTCTCTGTTTTTAAGTTCATCATTCGTAAATTGTGTTCTTGCAGAATTATGAAATGTTGAATTAAAAATATTCATTGCAACAGCAGCATAACAATATTTACACCCAAGACAGGAATATTTGATATCTTCCATCTCTTTTTGCCATTTTTTAATAAGTTTAGATTCTTTTTCAAAATCTTGTGACAATTGTAAATTTTCAAGAACTTCTTTCATACAACCACATTTTCTACACTTTGCAAAAGATATACCTTTTTTAAGTTCAGATATAATTCTGCTAACTGTCAGTCTTTTTGGGATATTTTTTTTCTCAGCTGAGCAACAGGTTTTTGTCTTTTTTTCTATCCATAAATAACCAACTACTACTGAAATTGCTGTTAATGCTAAAACAAATGGTTTGGTAAAACCTAAAAAAGAAGAACCAAATAAACTTAAATAGACTGCAAGCATTGGTGACCCACAACAACCTAGTAAAAAACAACCGGCAAAATAAAGGATACCTGTAAGCGTAATTCCGGAAACTACACCTGCGATACCATTTTTACGGTTCTCAATGAATTTTGTAAAAGCATAGATTGTAAATGCACCTGCAAGGCCATAAGCTGTGCCTAAAAAATAATCCTGTTGCTTGAAGTATAATGAAAAAAAATTCATACTTTCAAGTCCAAGCCACTGTCGCGAAGTTTGTATTCTTTTTAAGACAGAAAGAATAATATGAAATATAAAAATTACAATAAAACCATCTATAATATAAAGTAATCTTTTTTTCATTTCATCTTAACCTCTTTTGCTTCAAAAAAATATTTTTCATTTTTTGCCTTTTTGATTTCTCCCCAAACAATAATTTCACTGCCTTTATCAGGAATTTTGCCTCTGAAACTTACAGGCATTATTATACAGCTGTCCTTACAGCCTAAAATAAAATTGGCTTCATCTATTTTTTTTATTATTATGCCAGAAACTCCGATAAAACCTTTATACTGTTCAGGGTAATTTACTATTGTATCTACATCTATAATTTTTGATAAACGGACTCTGGTCTTCTGCTCTTTATTAGAATAAATTGTATACCATATCACTAAAATCAATAGAGTCACTAATATCGTGAAAATAATCCACAAGTTTCTGCTCGTTTTATTTAGTTCTGTCATTTAAAATACCTTTCAATGTTTATGCACAGGCTTTTTCTCTTCTTCCCTCCCTTTCGGGAGGACTCCTTTTATCTCTTCTGCAGAACCATAAAGAAGAGAAGCACCACCTGTTAATGTTGCCTGAGAATCCAGCATAAAATTACCATCTGTTACAACCATATCACCTTCTTTTAATCCTTCAATTATCTGAACATAATCATCAGATACATAACCTGTTTTTACCTGAACCATTTTGTATCTACCTTCACCTAAATCAACATAAACTATCTTTCTTATCCCTGTATCTATTAAAGATTGTCTTGGTATTGCAAGTGTTTTTCCAAAATTAACAATTATTTCTAATGTAACAAACATTTCTAACTTTAATTTTGAACCAGTATTTATAACTTCAATTCTTGCCTTTGCACTTCTTGTTTCTGGATTAAGAACAGGTTCAATAGCACGAACTACTCCATAAAATTTATCTTTTGGATAGGTAGGAGTAGTAACAACAACATTTTGTCCAATCTTTACTAATGATAAATCATACTCATAAATTTCAGCGATTATCCATACTTTTTCACCAGGATATATAAGATTTATATCCGGCTCTTGTTTCTTTTGTAGTTTATATATTTCCTTTTCATCAAATCCTAATAACTTAAGTCGTAGCGCCGATGATTGAAGAATCTTTTCAAGCCTTTTTTGTTGTTCTTCTGCTTTTTCTTCTTTTAATTTTTGAATATTCATAAAACTTGTAATATACTCCTGCTGTGCTATGTAAAGTTCATTATCATTTGCAACCTTTCCTGGAAGTCTTATTGTTTTTGACATATTCATATATTGGACTTTAACACTTTTTATACCAACAAGTTCTGCTGTTTTTTTCTCAACTATAATTTTATCTTTATCTTCTTTATAGACAGGTATTAAATCCATCCCACAGATTGGACATTCGCCAGGGCCATCTTTTCTAACAGATGGATGCATACTACATGTCCAGTATTCAATACTTGATTCAACCTGTTTTTGGTGAGCAATATGATCTTCTGCTTTTTTCTTTGTACATCCTAAAAATAGTGGTATTAACACTAACAAAATTGTTATTATTTTAATCATATTAAATCCTCTTTTCCTTCCTCTCGGAAGGGCTCCAATTTTTTTCCTCTCCTCCAGTAGGACTCCTTGCTAAAGCAAGGCATTTGGAAACTAAAACTTTATTACCTCCTTCCTTTCGGAAGGACTCCACTTCTTCTCTGGACTCCTTGCGAAAGCAAGGGGCTATTTTTTCATTCCTCCTGAAAAGACTCCAATTCCACTTATTTTTTCTATTTCTGTCTCTATTATCTTTGCTTCAGCAAAAGCATTATAATATTCAATCTTATCATTTAAATACCTGTTTACACTATCAAGTAAGTCAATAAAACTATTTTTACCGACTTTATATCCTGTTTCACTCAATTTCAATGTTTGTTCTGACAAAGGTATAATTGTATTTTTATAGTTTTTAACATAATCAATTCTTATATTGTAATTAAGAATTAAATCATTAAGTTTTGCTTTTAACATATTTCTTGTATCAATGAATTCTTGTTCTTTTGCTTCTTTTTCATACTTCATTTTATTTATTTCTGCTTTTTGCTTGAAAATATAAATTGGAAGTGATGCTGATACCATAATTGAAACCTGTCCCATAGTATCAAATTTACTGCCGACCATAAAATCAGGGAACCATCCTAATTTTGATAGTGTTAAATCATAAGAACTTTTTTTAACTGAATATTCTTTTATTTTAACATCAGGAAACTCGTTAATATTAAAATCATGGACATCATAAGATTTTAAATTATGTTCATCTAATTCTTCTGGAGTCCCAAATTGTATCTCATTTGTATTCCCAAGCAAGGCGTTCAACATTGCGACAGCAGATTTTTTCTCTGCCTCATACATTAAAAGCATATTCTCCATTCTAACAATCTCAGTATTTGCCTTTAAAACATCCGTCTTGGGTACTTTTCCTGTTATATACAATGCTTCTGAATTTAAAACAAACTGTTTCATTAAATCTATATTCTCTTTAATAATTTCAATTTTTTTCCAGGACAAATAATACATATAAAACGCTTTTTTTACTTCTGATATAACAAAAATTGTTTTCAATGAAAGCAATTCACCTGCAATGTCTGCCTCACTCTTTGCAATTTTTACCCTGGAAGAAATCTTGCCTGGGGAAGGTATCATCTGTGATATTGAGAACATCCAATTATTCTCCTTACTAAACCAGTATTCAACGCCAAATGAAGGGTAATCCCAGAATCCAGTTATTTTAACATTTTCTTTTGCAGCAAAAAACATATTTTTCATTGCAACAATATCTGGATTTTTTATCTTTGCTTCAATAATTAAATTGGAAAGTATAACTCTTTCTTGAGCAAATAAAATTTGCTGAAATAAAAATAAGATGATTAAAATTAACATACTATTTAATCTTTTCTAAAATTGAAATAAGTTTTGGAAACTTAAATATCAATATCAGTGCAATAATTAAAAGATAAACAAGTCCCAATATAATCCCAATCCAGGCAAGTTTTTTCCCATCACTTTCTTCTTTTAGTGCCAGTGCGCCGATTACAACCGCTAAAATCGCTTTTTCCATTCCAAACAGATGGATAAAAGACAAAATTCCTAAAATTAGACTCAAGTGCACCAATCCAAATTTTTTCATTTCAAATTATCTCCTTGTTCATTGTGATGCGAACATTCGCCGCAAACACAATTCGGCGAAGGATTTTCCTTACGAATGCATTCGCATAATATTTTATCACAGCCATTACAAAAATCCATAACTGAGGCAATATTTATTATACTCGGTGAAACTATAAATTTTTCTATCGCAAGTGATAGAACTTTTTCTTTTATCTTGTTATTTTTTGTTGATATTGCATAAATAAAAGAAACAAAATTAAAAATATTAAACAAAACTAAAAAAACTGTTATGCAGGTTGGTACAAGCACAGGTTTCTGGAATATAATTTTCCACCATCTTTGCTTGGACGATAATTTTAATTCTTCTATTTTTGCAAAAAGTTTTGTTTCAAAAAACTCGGATGGTTCAAAAGATTTTTGTGATTTTAATGTATTATTTATTTTTTCTATTATACTAAATTCTTTATAGCAATCGTTGCATATTCCTAAATGCTGTGATATCTTCTCTCTTTTCTTTTTATCAAGTTCACCATCAATATAAACTGAAAGCATCTTCTTTACTTTACTGCATCTCATAACACTTCCTTATAATAATAACGAAAAAGTATTAAAAAAGTTGCGGGGGTAAGTATTTTTTTTAAATTTTTTCTTGCTCTAAAAAGAAGTGATTTTATAGACTGAATTGAGAAACCTGTTATCTTTGAAATTTCAGCATAACTTTTCTCTTCATAAATTAAAAGAGTTATCACTATTCTCTGATTGTAAGGTAGTGATGAAATTGCTTTTTTTATAATTTCTTCTAACTCTTTTTTTTCTAATTTATCATCTGGAATAGAACTATCTGATATTAAAACTTCTTCATTTAAGCCAATTTTGGGTTTTATTTTTTTGTAATAATCTTTACATAAGTTGGACGCAATTTTATAAATAAAATTATCAAATTTTTCCTGTGGTTTATATGAGTTTCTTGATTTAAAAATTCTTAAAAACAAATCCTGAAGAAGGTCTTCGGAATCTTCCAAATTTTGTGTAAATCTATATATGAAGTTAAACAACCTGTTTTTATATTCTTTTACAATTTTCTTAAAAGCTTCCTCATCACCATTTTTAAATTTAAACAATAAATCATCATTCACTTTTTCATTACCAATCTTTAATTATTTAATATTTCTACAAGTTCTTTTGCCATTGATTCAACAATTTCACTACAAAATTCTCTTCTTTCTTTCGTATTAAAATTATCTTTGAATTTTCTTGTTAATATTCTGCAACAATGCGATTTATAGTTTTCTTTAAATTTTTCATAGAAAATCTTTGTCTTTTTCTCCACTTCTTTTTTATCAATACTACCATATTTTAAACCTATTGCAAGAATAGAAGCAGTAACAACTCCACAGATACAACCATTCCCGGCAATCCCAGCCCGAAATCCAGTAAGAGCTGAAAGTATTTCATCCGAAACATTTAAGATGTTATTTTGTTTTAAAAAATGAAGAATGCTTTCTGAACAATTGTATCCCTGTAAATATAAATCTCTTGCACTTTTTGATAATTCCATTTCTTTACCTCTAAATAGAATTCAATCCAGATTGAAAGTCATTTATTATATCTTTTATTGATTCTAACCCAACAGAAACTCTTACTAAATTATCTGTTACACCCATAATCTTTCTTTCTTCTTCGTTGAATTCAACACATATTGTAGAAGCAGGATGAATAACAAGCGTCTTAGCATCACCAAGATTGGCAAGATTATAAGCCAATTTTAATGAATCAATAAACTTAAAAGATTCATTAGCATCTTTTAATCCAAAACTGAGTAACGAGCCAAAATGGTTATTGAATTGTTTTTTAGATAAATTATAAAATTTACTGTTTTCTAATCCTGGATAATTTACCCAACGAACTTTGTTATGTTCTTTTAAGAATTTAGCAAGTTGAAGTGCATTCTGACAATGTCTTTCCATTCTTAAAGCCAGTGTCTCAAGTCCTAAAAGCATCAGAAAAGCATTAAAAGGAGATATACAACCACCAAAATCTCTAAAAATTTCTCTTCTTACTTTTGCAAGAAAAGATAATTGTCCATATCTCTCAAAATAATCCTTTAAATTTTTTAATCTTTCATTATCCCAGTTAAAATTGCCTGCATCAATAATTATCCCACCAATTGAGTTTCCAAAACCATTTATAAACTTTGATGTAGAATGAATTATTATATTAGCACCAAATTTTTTTGGTTGAATTAAATAAGGTGTTGTAACTGTGCTATCAACAATAAATGGGAGTTGATATTTACTTGCAATTTTAGCAACCGCCTCAATATCAACAACATCCATTTTAGGATTACCAATTGTTTCTACGAAAATAGTTTTTGTTTTATCATCAATATTTTTTTCAAATCCTTCAATATCGGTTGGGTCAACGAATTTACAATTTATTCCGAATTCTTTTAATCTTTTTTTAAAAAGTGAATAAGTGCCACCAAAAATTGAGGAACTTGATATAAAATTATCACCATTTTTGCACAGGGTTAATATAGTAGAAGTTATGGCTGCCATTCCAGAAGATGTTGCAATTGCACCAATACCATCTTCAAGTAAAGTCATTCTTCTTTCAAGAGTTTCAATTGTTGGATTTGAGATTCTTGTGTAGATATATCCAAATTTTTCACCTCTAAATACATTTGAAATATCCTCGCATTTTTCATACTTAAATGAAGTAGTCTGATAAATTGGAGTAACAGTTGCCTGCTGGTTTTTAGCCGGATTATTTTCACCGTGAATTAAAATTGTTTCAAAATCATACATTTTATATTACCTCCTGTTTTGAATTCCACAAAAAAGTTCATAATCTATAAGTTTTGTAACAGTTGGATTATCTCCACAGACAGGACAATTCTTGTTTCTCGGAACATTTATTTTTCTGAAACTCATTTCAAGTGCATTAAATACAAGTAATTTTCCTTTTAATAATTCTCCTTTACCTAAAATAAATTTTATTGCTTCTGTTGCCTGGATTAAACCTAAAATACCAGCAACAGTTCCTAAAATTCCTGCTTGCTGACAGGAAGGAACTGCATCAGGTGGTGGGGGCTCAGGGAAGAGACATCTAAAACATGCACTCTCTTTTGGTAAGACTGTTATTGCCTGACCATCAAATCTTAAAACACCTGCATGAGAATAAGGTTTATTTGAAATAACACAACAATCATTCACAAGATAACGAGTGGGGAAATTGTCACTTCCATCAATTATAAAATCATAATCTCTGATAATATCAAGAATATTTTCTGATGTTAATCTGATTTGATATGGATTTATTTTAATATCTGGATTTAATAATTTTAATTTTTCGTCTGCTGATTTAACTTTTGGTTTTCCAACATTTTGAGTATTGTGTAAAATCTGACGATTAAGATTATTAAGTTCAACATTATCACTATCAACCAGTCCCAATGTTCCAACACCTGCTGCTGCAAGATAATAAGCACAAGGAGAACCTAAACCACCTGTTCCAATTATTAAAACTTTTGCAGAAAGCAATTTTTCCTGACCTTTGCCTCCTATTTCAGGCAGAATAATCTGCCTGCTATACCTTTCAATCTGTGAATCATTTAAATTCATTTCAACTCTCCTTAAACAAAAATTTATAATTCAAAATATTGCTGGACACTGAAATAGCGTTCGCCTGTATCAGGAAAAACTGTTACAACTTTCTTGCCTTCCCCAAGTTCTTTTGCAACTTGCAAAGAAGCAAAACAATTTGCTCCTGATGAAATTCCACAGAATATTCCTTCTAATTTTGATAATGTCTGTGATGTCTTATAAGCATCTTCATCTTTAACAGTTATTATTCTATCAATTATTTTTCTATTTAAGACTTTTGGTATGAATCCTGCTCCAATTCCTTGAATTTTATGAGGCCCGGGGTCTTTTCCTGACAAAACAGCCGAACTTTCAGGTTCAACTGCAATTATTTTTATATTTGGAATTTTCTTTTTTAATACTTCACCTACTCCTGTAATTGTTCCGCCTGTTCCTACTCCTGCAACAAAGGCATCAATATCATCTCCTAATGCTTTTGATATTTCTAATGCTGTTGTCTTTCTGTGAATCTCAGGATTACTAGGATTATTAAACTGTTGAAGCATATAAGCATTTTTATTTTTTTTAACTATCTCTTCTGCTTTTTTAACAGCCCCTGCCATACCTTCAATTGCAGGAGTTAAAACTACCTCAGCATTAAAACTTTTTAAAATATAAATTCTCTCCAAACTCATTGACTCTGGCATTGTCAAAATACATTTATAGCCTTTAACCGCACAGATTAAAGCAATACCAATTCCGGTATTTCCGCTTGTTGGTTCAACTATAATAGAATCTTTTTTTATCAATCCCTTTTTTTCTGCATCTTCAATCATTGAAAGTGCTATTCTATCTTTTACACTTCCACCAGGTGAATACATTTCAAGTTTAGCATATATAGTTGCTGAATTACTATCAGTGAGTTTATTTAATTTCACAATTGGTGTATTAAATATCAAATCCAATACATTATTAGCAACTTCTTCGCCAGATTTTTTTTTATTACTACCTCCGCCCATAAAAAACACCATCTCCAATCTGTCATTATCTTTCAAATGAATATTATCATAATCTTTTCTTTCTATTATCTTATCATTTAACTCAATTGTTACAACCTCAGGCCGAACATTTTTTGATTTCAAAAATTGAGAAATTGTAATATCATCTTCCAGAATCTCTTCTTTGCCATTAAAAACTATTTTCATATATTTTTACCTCCTGTAACTAACATTTCTTTTTTACTTTAACTTTATAAAAATTCTCTTCTTTTTTAATTTCCAAAATTTCCTGGCCATCATTTTTTAAACTAACAGGAACATTTTTTATAGGGTCTCCTTCATCAAGATAGATTTCAAGAATATCATTAATCTCCAACTCCTCAAGTTTTAATTTTGCTTTTACATAGTTTAGTGGACAAGGAGTTCCCCGCAAATCATAAATTTTTTCAATTGCATTTTCAACACTTTTTTCTTCTTTGTTTTGAATAACTGGAAAATTAAAATTGCTATCCATAGAATCATATATTCTTTTTACTTCATCGTATAGATTTTTTGTAAAATTAAATTCTCGTTCATCTCCATTTTTTATTTCATAATAAATTTCTTTTAAATTTTCAAAATCTTTTTTAGCAATATTTGAATTAACAAATTTTTCGATAAAACCTGATAAAACTTCATCTTCATTTTTAGGGTCTAAGCCACGAACTACTAATAAAGCCCGAGCAGAATATAGAATGGCTTTCTTAATCTCCTGAATATCATATTTTTTTGACTCTGCTTTTTTTAATGATTCTTTTGCCGTAAATAAATCAGATTCTATCATATCAAGAACACCAGCCCCACACTCACCTTGCGAAAGGCCATCAAGAGAAAAATCCTCACTCTTGCCAAAATCAATATAATAATCTCGGTTCTCTTCATAAGAAGGAACATAACTATATTTTTTTGTAAGAGAAGTTATTAAAACTTCTGGTTCTTTTTCGTCTTTCAATAATTCTTGAACAAACTCCACAACAAAATCAGGGACTGATTTTGCTGGAATTATTCCCATCTCTTTTGCTAATTTTGTCCTCTCCATATCAATCTTTCCACCAAAATGGACTCTATAAAATGGTGCTGTTCTATTGTAAACCTTTTTTGCTAAACCAGAAAATGATAAAACACCAATAGGATGCTGTCCACAGGCATTCGGGCAACCATTTATATTTATCTTTAACCAATTCAATTTCTCAATATTTTTTAAATCATCTAAAAATTTTTTATTTAATTTATCTATGATAATCCGAGCCATTGCTATAGCATTACATATACCTAAATTACAAGTCTGGGCTGCTTTACAGGAAATTATATCAACAAAAGTTTCAGGAAATAGAAAGTCATTAAAATTTTCTTTTATTTTTTCATAAACATAATATAATTTATTAAATGGAATATTTGATACAATAATATTTTGTCTTTGAGTAGTTCTAAATATTACATGTGGAATAATTTTTTCAAGTTCTGATAGAGCAATAAGTTGCTCAGAATTTATTTCACCTGTAGGAATTCGTATCTGGACATAATAATAATTTTTCTGTTTCTGTTCAGAGACATTATATTTCAGAAAAAGATTATAATTTTCTTCAACAGCACAACCAATAACAGCGCCTTTATCTAACCTTGGAAGTTCATTAATGCCATTCTCTAAATTCAAGTTTATATACTCTTCATTTTTAACCTTCTCCAATTCATTTTTGTATAAATTTTTAAATTTTTCCCAGTTTAAATCTTCAATTAAAAATCTTAATCTATTATGATATCTGTTCTTTCTATCACCATATTTGTTAAAAAGATTTATAACTGCTTTTGTAACAAATGGTATTTCATCAATTTCAATCTCATTTTCAAGGACTTTTCCAACTGAGGAGTTTGCACCCATTCCACCTCCACATAAAACTTTAAACTTTCCATTATTCAATGCCACAAATCCTAAATCATTAACACCAGTAAAAGCACAATCTTTATGGCACCCTGAAAATGCAATTTTAATTTTTCTTGGAAGATTTGTTGATTCATCAAGTGAGAGTAAGTATTCAGTTAAATCCCAATTTATTTTATATACCTCATAATTTTCATATTTGCATATTCCTGAAAGATAGCATGCACAAACATTGCGGATTGTATTACCACCACCTGCCCGAGGAGAGATATTATAATCTTTTAAATATTCAATTATTTTTATAGAATTTTCAAATGGCACATTATGAATCTGTATATCCTGTCTTGTTGTTATGTGTAATTTACCATCAGCAAAATTTTGAGATGCAATTCCAATTGCTCTTAATTGTTCTGCATTCAAAATTCCTGCCGGAATTCTTAATCTTGACATTAAAATTTTACCACCACGCTGTGAATAAAATCCCCACGGAACTCTTATACCTTTAAAAAAATTATCATTTATTTTACCTTCAAGATAAGAAAGAAGTTTATTTCTGTAATTATCTATTTCAGATATAACTTTTTGCGGAATTTTAAACATAATTAATCACCTCCTAAAATTTTTTTTGTAACACTGATTAAATTTTCAATATCTTTTTGAGAATGACTGAAAGAAAGAAAACATGCTTCAAATTGTGATGGTGGGAAGAATATTCCTGCCTTTAAAAGAGAATGAAAATATTTTGAGAACATTTTAGTATCTGATGTTAATGCAGTTTTATAGTCAACAACTTCTTTATCAGTAAAAAAGAATGTCCACATAGAACCAATTCTATTTATTCTTAAATTTATCTTTTTTTCATTCACAAATTTTTCAATCTCTGAACATAAATATTCTGTCATTGAATTTAATCTATTGTAATCCAATTTTTTTAAAAGTTTTAAAGTTGTTATACCTGCTGTAAGTGTCAAAGGATTAGCAGAAAAAGTTCCTGCCTGATATACATTTCCAACAGGTGATAATAAGTCCATAATCTCTTTTTTTCCTGCTAAAATACCAATAGGAAGTCCGCCACCAATTATTTTACCTAAACATATTAAATCAGGTTTTATTCCTATTAAGTTTGAGTATGTTGTATTTGAAATTCTAAAACCTGTTATAATCTCATCAAAGATTAAAATTATTTTATTCTGGTTACATAAATCACTTATGTTTTTAAGAAAATCTTTTTTAGGTAATATAACACCCATATTTGCAGGAATTGGTTCCAATATAACAGCAGCAATTTCTTTTTTATTTTTTTTAACAATTTTTTCAAGATAATCAAAATCATTAAAAGGGCAGGATATAGTAAGACTTGCTAATTTTTCTGGCACACCTTTACTATTTGGTACACCAAAGGTTGTTGCACCTGACCCTGCTTTTATTAAAAACGAATCAAAATGGCCATGATAACATCCATCAAATTTGATAATTTTTCTTTTCCCTGTGAAAGCCCTTGCAACTCTTACTGCTGTCATTGTGGCTTCTGTTCCAGAATTTAAAATTCTTAATCTTTCTATAAAAGGAATAGATGAAATCAATTCCTTTGCAAATTCTATCTCAATCTCTGTTGGCATCCCAAAACCTGTTCCATTTTCTAACGCTGTTTTTAATGCATTTAGAATTTCAGGATGCAAATGGCCTAAAATTAAAGAACCAAACTGGAGCGAGTAGTCAGTAAAAGATTTATTATCAATTGAAAATATTTTTGAACCTTTACCTTTTTTTATGAAAATTGGAATCCCACCTACTGACTTAAATGCTCTAACAGGAGAATTAACACCGCCAACATAATATTTTTTTGATAACTTAAAAAGTTTTTCAGACATTATTTTTATCCTCTAACCATTTTGATAAATCTTTTGCCCAATAACTTATTATAATATCAGCACCTGCTCTTTTTATACCTGTTAAAATTTCTAAAACTGCTTCTTTCTCATCTAAATAACCTTTTGAAGATGCTGCTTTTATCATTGAATATTCACCACTTACATTATATGCAGCAACTGGAATATTAAATTCTTGCTTTACCCTGTAAATAATATCAAGATAAGATAATGCTGGTTTAATCATTACAATATCCGCACCTTCTTTTATATCAGATTCAACCTCTCTTAAAGCTTCATTAGAATTTCTGTAATCCATCTGGTATGATTTTCTATCACCAAACTTAAAACCAGAATTTGCAGCCTCCCTGAAAGGGCCATAAAAATTTGATGCGTATTTTGCTGAATAACTCATAATAGCAACATTCTGAAAATTATTTTTATTAAGAACTTCTCTAATTTTTTTAACCTGACCATCCATCATTGCTGACGGTGCTACAATATCTACACCAGCTTTTGCATACGATAATGCTATCTTGCTTAAAACATCTATTGTTCTGTCATTATCTATCTCAAGAGATTCATTATTCTTAAAAAAACAACAATGGCCATCATATTTGTAATTACATAAACAAACATCAGCAATAAGTACAGAATCCGGAATAATTTTTTTTATTTCACGAATAGCCCTTTGCACAACACCATTTTCAGAAAAAGCATTCTGGTTTATATTGTTGGAATCTGATTTTTCAACTGCGCCAAAAAATAAATATGCTTTAATCCCATAATCATAAAATGTATTTTTTATCTCTTCCTTTAATTTATCAACAGAGAATCTAAATATTCCAGGCATAGAATCTATTGGAATCTTTTTATTTTCACCTTCACAGATAAAATATGGTAATACAAAATCTGAAATTGATAATCTTGTCTCAGATACAAGTTCTCTTAAATTTTTATTTTTTCTTAATCTATGAAATCTTTTAAACGAATCCATATTTTTTTGCCTCTTTATAAGTTACTTCACCTATACATCTTATTTTAATTTTTGAAGGAATAGATTTATAAATTTTATAAAAATTTCTGACAGTTGAAGGACTTGTGAACATAATTTCATCAAAAATACTTAAGTCTAATTCAGGGATATTTTTAGGAATAACATTTTTATACAAAACACATCTTTTTACTTTTGCTCCAGCACTTTTAAATTTTTCTTCAAGACCCTTGTCAGCGATATCAGACCTTAAAAGTAAAATTTTTTTATTTTTTATCTTATCTTTTAAGACTTCAAAAAGACCAAGTGAGGTTTCAAATTTTGGTTTTATATCAGATAAAATTCCATAATCTTTTAATCTATTTGCAGTTGAACTACCAATAGCGGCTATCTTCACATTTTTTAATATCCTTGCATCAAATCCAAAATTCAGAAGATTTTCAAAAAAATAATAAACTCCATATCTACTTAAAAAAACAATCCAATCATAAGTTTCTATTTCTTTTAAAATGTTTTTTAAATGCGAATAATCAGATAATGGTTTTATTTCAATAAAAGGTATGTGAAAATATATACCATCTTCAAAAAATCTTTCTTCTGAAAGTCCTGTAAAAAGAATCTTTTTTGATTTTTTAAACCAGTTAAAATATTTTTCTTTTTTTACAACATCTCCAATAATAATTATTGCAGGAGATTCTGCTTTTATCCTATCTATTTTTTTAAGACTTGATATAATTATATTTTGATTTATTTTAGTGGCATTTGAAATTATAGCAACAGGTTTATTTGAATCAATTCCAGATTTAATTAACTTATCAAAAATATCTTTTAAATTCTCTGCTCCCATATATATAACAATTGTATCAATTTTAGAGATTGCTTCCCAGTTCATATCTCTTTCTGTTGCTTGATGACCTGTGATAAATACAACACTTGATGAAACATCCCTTGATGTTAAAGGAATTCCAGAAAAACAACTTGCACCTGTTGCTGCTGTAACTCCTGGAATTACAACAAATTTTATTTTATTATCTAAAAGTGATTTTAATTCTTCGTTTGCTCTTCCAAATATAAATGGGTCACCATTTTTTAATCTTACAACTTTTTTACCTTCTTTTACTTTTTTTATTATGAGTTTATTTATTAAATCCTGCCTTTTAGAAAAACCATTAGAATATCTTTTTAAAGTAAGTGAATCAGCGCATATCAATTCTGATTTTGGATTAGCATATTTTTTTAAAATATCAAGATTTACAAGATAATCATAGATTACTACATCAGATTGTTGCAAAATTTTGGCACCTTTAACAGTAATCAAATCAGTATCACCAGGTCCTGCACCAATTAAATAAACTTTATGTAAAGTTTTATTCAAAGCATCTCCCATATTTTTGTTTGTTACAACTATCTATATTTTGTCCACATTTATAGCAAATTTCATTTTTTAGATTCAACCCACTGAAAAAATCTTTTAAGTTTTCTAATGTAACTTTTGCTATATTTTCCATAGCTTCTTTTGTAAAAAAAGCCTGATGCGCAGTTATCAATACATTTGGAAATGTTAATAATCTTGCCAATAAATCATCTGTAATTCCTGTTGCAGAATAATCTTGAAAAAAATATTCGTCTTCTTCTTCATAAACATCAAGTCCTGCTCCACCTATTTTTTTATTTTTTAAATATTTAATTAAATCTTTAGTATTTATAAGACCACCGCGACTTGTATTTATTATTATTACCCCTTCCTTCATCTTCTCAAATGCCTTTTCGTTCAATAAATAAATACTATCTTTGGTAAGTGGTAAATGTAATGTGATTATATCAGACTTTTTGTATATCTCATCTAAATCAGAATATTTTATTCCTATTTCTTTTGCAAAATCATAATCTGGTTTTACATCATAAGATAAAACCTCCATCTGAAATCCTAATCTTAAAATTCTCGCTACAATTTTACCAATGTTACCTGTTCCAATAACTCCAGCTACTTTTTTGTATAAATCTATTCCTAAAAAACCTGTTATGTCAAAGTTCAAATCTTTAACTCTATTATATGCTCTGTGTATTTTACGATTTAATGATAAAATTAAACCAATAGTATGTTCTGCAACTGCATGAGGAGAATAAATCGGGACTCTTAATATATGTATTTTTTTCTCATAGGCAGAACATAAATCTACATTATTATATCCGGCACATCTTAACGCCACTACTCTTATATTATAAGATGCTAATTTTTCTAATACAAATGAATTTAAGTCATCATGAACAAAACAGCAAATACCATCATAACCCTTCGCCAAATTTACAAAAGTATTGTCTAATTTACTTTCTATATAATCTATCTTGAAATTATAATCTTTGTTAAATTTTTCAAAGAATTCAATTTCATATTTTTTAGCACTGTAAAACAATATTGATTTATTCTTATTCATAAATTTTAATCTCCTTTAATATTTTACCTTGAAACCTTTTTCTTCAAAAACTTTTATCACATTATTTAAGTCTTTACCTTGTTTCTTACAACCTTCTTTTAATGTTGTAATTCTGCCAAGAGTATTTCTTACTATAGGACTTTTTACTCCTAAAAAACCTAAATTTGCCAATATATCAATTGCTTCAGGATATCTTTGTGTTATATCATAAACTGTCATATTCACATCAATTTCCTTCATCAAGCAACCTCCTTTCTCCTTCAAGTTTTTTAATATTCGTTATATCCTGTGTAACTTCCAATGTTCCTAAATATTCACCAAGTTTATTTCTTATAGCAAAATATCTAATATGAATGAATTTACCTTTAAAATTTATCCAGAATTCTGCAACATCCCTTTTCTTTTCTTTGAAATCATTTATTATTTTTTCAACTTTATCAACACTCTGTGGTGGATGACAATTTCTAACATCTCTTCCAATAATAGCTCGTGGTCTAAAGAATATTCTATCTTTTGTCTCAGAAAAATATTTTACTTTGTCATCTTTATCAACAAACGATATATCAATTGGTAATCCATTCAGGATATTTAATAATTCATCTAAACTTAATTCACCTGATGGAAATTTTATTGCTCCATCTTTATAAACAGCAGTTTCAACAATATTTTTTTCTAAATCCTCAATCATACTTTTAAGGTCAGATGGAGGCGTTATGAAACAATATCCAATAGTATTGCTCTGTTTTAAAATCTCAACCCAGTTCTCAGGTTTTAATTTCTCAAGCGAAGTCGGAAATAAAATATTCTCTTCTTTGAATATCATACTTTCAATCTCTTCAATCAGATTATTCAAATAATTCTTTCTAAATTCAGTCAAATCAACTTTATCAACATTTTCTATTGCCTTTTTTAGCATTTCTCTTATATCATTATCTTTACCCCACATAACTTTTGATGGCCCATAAAAACCTGCTTTTTCTAAAAATGGGAATAATAATTGTTCTTTTCTTGTGTAATGAATATCAATTGCTTTTAGTTTTAAAAGCGTATCTTTTATTTTCTCAATTTCGTTCAATTCTTTAAGGGTTTTTGTCAGTTTTTCAATTTCCCTGTTTTCAAGTTTAAAAAGATTAACAGGGTGAAATTCAGAAGTTTCAACCATTTTTTGTTTTAAAGTTGATTCAAACAATAGAGCATGAACATTACAAAATTTCTTAATTTCATCTATTGACCAACCTTCATTTATGAGAGATTGTTCAACTTCAGCAATTTCATAAGAGGTTATACTGCCAACCTCTTTTAATAAAAGTTCTTTTGCTTCTTCAAAAGTCAGGTCTTTGTTTAATCTTTTAATTATATTTTTAACAACTTCTCTTTTCTTGTCTTTCAAAATTTCAGCCATAACTAAAAACCTCCTTTTAGTATAAATTTAAACAGCAATCACTTCTTTTACTTCTGGAATTTCTTCTTTCAATGCCTGTTCAATTCCCATTTTTAATGTCATAATGCTCATAGGACAGGAACCACAAGCACCTTGTAATCTAACTTTTACTTTTCCATCATCTGTAACCTCTACAAGCTCAACATCCCCACCTTCCATCTGTAAATATGGCCTTATCTTCTCTAATACTTTTTCAATTTTCTCTTTCATATTTTTACCTCCTGAATAAAATTTTTTATTTTTTCTTCAATTAAATTAAGTGTTTCTCTAAAAAATTCAAGTGATTTTCCTTTAGGGTCTGGGATTTGCCATTCTATTCTTTTTGCTCCAGGATAAAAAGGACACTCATCACCACAACCCATTGTTATAACATAATCAAATTTTAATTCTTTCGGGATATTTTCAAAACCTTTGCTTTTTCTATTTGAAATATCAATTCCTCTTTCTTTTAAAACTTCAATTGCATTGGGATTTACAATACCAGAGGGTTTTGAACCTGCTGAGTAAGCAAAAAATTTATTCCAGTAAATATGATTTGTTAATGTTTCTGCAATCTGACTTCTGCAAGAATTTTCAATACAAATGAATAGCACTTTTTTTCTAATATCAAATGGTGTAAAAAATGAAATAAACTCTTCCCTATCAAATTTTGACACTATTGCCAAAGAACCCTGTAATGGATGAGTATCAAATTTCTCCAGTGGCAATCTTTCAGAAATTTTTTCTTTTAAGCCCAATCTTATAAGAGCAGCCTCTGCAACAATCACTGCATCTAATTTACCTTCTTCAACCAATGATAATCTTTCTTCTATGTTTCCTCTAATATCTACTATTTTTAAGTCTGGTCTATAATTTTTGATATTTTCTTTTCTTCTTTTGCTGATTACACCTATTTTTGCACCTTTTGGCAGTTGATCTAATTTTAAATTGTTCTTACTTACAAGAACATCATAATTTGAAATTGATTTAGTTATTGCAATTACTAAAAGATTATTTTTAATTTTATCAGGCAAGTCTTTTGCACTATGAACAGCAATATCAATCTCATCATTTAAAAGGGCATTATCAATAGAATCCGTAAAAAAGTCAGTTCCTTCAATTTCTGAAATTGGAGTAATTTTATCTTTATCACAACTTGTATCAATTTTTTTTATTTCGGTCTCAATATTTTCTGGCAAAAGATTTATTATCTCTTCAACCTGTTTTAATGCTAAATTGCTTGGGCGGGTTCCAATTCTAATCTTTTTAATTCTTTCACTTTGCATAAATTTTCTATCTCCTCATATATAATCTTTTCAACTTTTGGTATCTCAAGTAGTCTTTTTTTGTAATTACTATCCATGATAATATGGATATCATCAAGATTAAATAGGCAAACATTTTTTAATTTTTTAATTGAAGGTTCAACATCACAAGGACAGGCTAAATCAAAAATTACTAATTCTTTTTCTCTATTTTTCATTATTTCGACAATGTCATTTTCTTTTAAAATATAATGTGGACTTGAAGTTGCACTTATTACAAAATCAGATTCTCTTAATTTTTCTTTCAAGATATCAAAATTTCCTGCTTTTCCATTAACAATTTTTGCAAGTTCTAACGCTTTTTCGTAATTTTTGTTTGATATAACAGTTACATCTACTTCTTTTCCTTTTAAATAATTTACAAGCAATTCACTCACTTTCCCTGTTCCTATTATTAAAATTTTTTTGTTAAAATAATCACCAATCATATTAAATACTACAGATGCAATAGAAATATTTCCCTTAGAAATATCAGTTTTTGTTCTTACTAATTTCCCAACTTCAATTGCCTTTTGAAATAATCTATTAAAATTATTACCAGTTAAACCCAATTCTTTTGAAAGAAGATAAGATTCTTTAACCTGATGTAAAATCTCATTTTCACCAACAATCTGTGATTCAATTCCACTTGCTAATCTGAATAAATGTATTATAACATCTATTCCTTCTATAAAATAAAAATATTTAATATCATTGTCCTGGATATTTAGTTTTTCTTTAATAATTTTTAATATTTCTAAATTATTGATTTTTGATAACAGATATAATTCTGTTCTATTGCAGGTAGAAATTATCACTAATTCAGAAAAATATTTAGATAATTCAATTAAAAATTCAGAAATTCTTTTTTTTGTATAAGAGTACTTTGACCTTATATTTAGGTCGGCAATTTTAAAGTTTATTCCAAATAATTTGTAATTCATAAAATTATTCAAGAATTTCAAATTCAGCATCTAATATTTCTCCATTAATAATTTTAAAAATATTCATCTCTTGAAATTTCTTATCAAATACTGAAACAATTATATAAAACGCATCAGGATAAAAAGCAAGTTCAATATCTCTTTTAGAAGGATAAGCCTTAACATTTATATGAGAATGATATATTGCTAAAAGTTCCATATCAGAAATTCTTATCTCTTTCATAACATTAATCTGTTCTTTTGGGTCCATAAAATAGCATATTTCTGGTTTATCCGAGACATTTTTCATCTTATAAAACTTTTCAACAATATTATTTTTACCTGCAAGTATTCCACAGCATTCAAAAGGATAATTCTCTACAGCAGTATTCACAATTAAATTGTAATCACTTTTTTTTATTTTCAGTTTCATTTTAGTTTCCTTAAATAAAATTCATTATAACAAAAGAGATTAAAATGCTAATAAACGGTGTTATAAACCAGATATAAATCAATCTCCTAAATATTTTATTTTTAAGAAAATGAGTATATCCAAATCCCTCTTTTATTGAATATATAGCTAAAATCGCAATAGAAGAAAATTGAACATAAGGTGCAGGAAGTCCAATTATAGAAAATATCACAATTACTGTAGAAATAATTAAAGACAAAATAGTAGCACTTACTAAACCTATAGGAATAATCTCATTGCTAATTGTATTTAAAACTTTCTTTCCTAAGAGGGATGCGCCTAAACCAAATCCAAATGAAAACAAAATTAATCCATATTTGGTAGAGATAATATTTGCAGTTGAAATTGGTCCTACTACATTTGCAACATTATTAGCTCCAACACTGAATGCAGAATAAAAATCGGTCAAAAGAACAAACCAGGTAAAAATTTTTTTGTTTTTATGTAATCTTTCATAAATATTAAAATTACCATTATGTGGTGGATAAATTCTTTTAAAAATCAAAATTACGATAAGATAGATTATAATACTCGTTAAAATCCAGCTTATTAAAACTTTTAAAATAAATGTTAAATTTAAAGACTTTAAAAAGATACCAACTCCTGTAATTGATGATAGAGTTATAAGACTTGTTGATTGTGGAATTTTGAACAGGTTTGCAATAAAAAGCGAAATACCTGCTGAAATGATAATCACTAATGCAACTTTTGGAGTAATAAAATTTCTATCTATTATTTTTTCACCAATTGTTTTTGAAACTTTAGGACCTAAAAAAATAGCGCCAATTAACAAAAATATTGTAAACGCAAGAACTGCTTTATTTTTTGTTATAAGTCTACTTCCATAAGAAGGAGTAAAAGATACAGCAAACCCACTTGAACCCATATTAATACTAAGAAAAATTGAAATTAAAAATAATATGATTTTCTCCATTATTTTTTTCTCCACCATTCAATCAAAATATTAGCTATATCTGGTCTTGTAAATTCTTTGGGAGGTATCTCACCTGAACTTAAAAGTTCTCTTACTTTTGTGCCACTTAAAGAGAGTTGGTCGTTCTGTGAATGTGGACAGGTTTTTTCAGTTGCCATTGATTCACATTTTCTGCAATAAAAAGCATTTTCAAAAAATAAAGGTTTTATTTCAAGTTCTTCTTCATTAAATTCCAAAAATATCTTTTGGGCATCATAAGGGCCATAGTAATTGCC
>Ga0308390_1000750_pt1 | contig 22246 bp, 30 predicted proteins | sample Hotspr2Sample149_FD_202358 | JGI IMG/M metagenome (GOLD analysis project Ga0308390, IMG submission 202358) | Hot spring phototrophic mat microbial communities from Mushroom Spring, Yellowstone National Park, Wyoming, United States - 20040719_149 ...
TGGGAAAAAGGTACCGGCGTTGCCGTCACCTCCGGAATCTGCGGGAAATCTTCCGCGGCATGGGAGAAAAAACGAACCTCGGTGTTTCCGGCCCGGATCAGTACTACGCTGGAGTCAATTTGCTCCATGGAAAGTTCATCTACACTTATAGAGGGCAGCAACTGCCCGAGACGGTGGCAGGAAATCGTACAGGCGCCAGGGGTCTCCACCGCACAGTCCACAATGCAGTTGATGTGAACCTTGAGGTCAGATGCCGCTACACCAAGTGTTCCTTCTGATGCAGTGAGGAGCACGTTCGCCAGAACCGGCCAGGCTGGTCTGGTCTGCACGATTCCTTTGGCCATGTTGATAGATTCGAGCAGTTCGCGACGGGATACAGTGATTTTCATGGTCACGCCTCCTATGGTTTTTATCAGTATACCACAGCCGGCGGTATCGGGAAAAATTTCCCGATTACCACACCCCACCCCCCCCTTTCCCCCCTTCCCCCCCTTAAATGGTTTTTCCCCCTATATACCCCCTTTTCCTTATATCCCCCCCCTACCCCCCATACCCCCCTCCCCCCTGGGGCCGTGGGGGGCCATAAAGGCCCCCCCACGGCCCCATCCCCCCATAACCCAATACCCCCGTACCCCCATACCATGGCCGGCTGGAACCCCGCCCGCGGGTGCGCGCCTGTATGGCGCGCCCGCGGGCACCCACCTGCAGGACCACAGCGCCCCCGCGCGGGCGCTGCCTATAGCAGCGCGCCCGCGCGGAACGCCATACGTGCGCGCTCGTATCCCCGCCCATGGGCCGCGCGCCCGACAGGCGCGGCCCATGGGCACCCGCCGGACCCGGCCAACAGGAACAGGAACCCTGTGGAAACAGAGAAAAATTTCTCCACTATGCCGCCGCGCGCCAGCCGGTCACGGCCCGGAACCAGAAATGCCCCACGGCGCACAGGGATGGCCCAGGTGAAAAGATTTTGGGCTGGGTGGTATCAGGATACCACCCCGGCGAAATTTTGCAACAGCGGGGCTCTCCGTGCGTCGACCGGAACCGGCCAGGAAACCACGGCCGGATATCGAGAAAAATTTCCGCATTTACCCTTGACTTCCGATGGGTTCTGTGGTACAATCACAGGCAGGAGGATTGCATATGAGCCTGCCGAGACTGATTGGCCTCATCCCCAAAATCATCGCCCTGGCGCTCGACCTGCGCGGGGCCGCCATGTCCAGGCATACCCGCACGCAGATAGCCGCAAATGCGCTCGCCATCACGCTGGCAGCCGCAATTATTGCGGCTCTCAGCGCTACCGGCGTGCTTACCCTTCCATATGACCTTGCCGTAAACGCCACCCTGCTGGTGGCGCTGGTGCTCTCTCCTTTCGTTGCACGCGGGCTCGGCATCACGCTCATCCAACCCACCAGTGGACCTCCCTCCCGTCCATCCGATGCCGGGCCCGCAAATAAAGAACTTTTTCCGGATATCAGGCCTATCACACCACCGCCGGATGATACCATCATCGCCATCCGGCACGAGGGCGAGGAGGTCTGGTACGCGCTGACCCACCCGCTGGATATCGATACGGCCCGGCTGGTGGCGCAGTACGGCTACACGCTCCAGGGCGTGGAGTACGATCTTGCCACCGGCAAACCAACCGGCAGGACCATCCCGATCCCGCCGTCCGTCCGCCGGCGGTGGGGCGTGGAATAGAGAAAAATGTCGCGAATGAGGAGGACCCATGGCAGTGCAGCACGAGTGCTCGCAGGCCGGACGACTGCAGCGGATCGAGGAGGCGCTGGATCGCATCACCCAGGCTCTGGACGGCAACGGCCGGCCGGGCATCCTGACACGGCTGGCCCTGCTGGAGCACCGGGCCGGCCAGGCCGGCTGGCTGGCCGGCGAGGGCATGCGCTGGCTGGCTGCTATCCTGAGCGGCGCCATGATAGCATACCTGAGTAAACTGCTATGACAAGTAAGACACCACAAGATATTGTGGTTAAAAATTGCCCCGTGTTCCACGTGGAACCGTCGGAAATAGACCCTGAACTGCTCGCTGAAACGGAAATTTTTGCCGCTAAAACCAACAAAAACCGGCAAAAACCGGCAAAAAATGCCGCAAAAAAAAGCTCGGGTCCTTCCCGGAATGAAACGGTTTGCCGTAGGCACGGAAACACCCCAAAAAAATCCTCCCAAAACCGACAAAAACCGACGCATTCCGACACGTACCCGGAAGGTTTTACCGCATCCGGCCTGGCTGACCAGGATGCTGTGGAACCACAAGATATAGATGCCGCCGCGCTGTACCAGGCGGCCCGGGCCCGGCGAATGCACTATGAGGCCGAGGCCTCACGCATGAGGGCCGAGGTCATGAGCGGGCGCCTGGTTCCCCGCGCGCTGCTGGACGAATTGGTGGGCGAGCTGGGTCGCCGGCTGGATGCGCTGACGCACCGGCTGGACTCGGCGTATGGCCCGGGCCCGGCCGCATGCGTGCCGGAGTGCCTGGCCGGGATCGACGCGTGGCTGGCGGCGCGGATTGACGAGTACGCGCTGCGGATGGCGATCACGCCGACGAATCGCGTATGAAATCAGGAAATATTTCTCGATTTCGGAGCCTGCTTCCTCGTGCACCCCTCAGTATGTACGACTGGGCATATGAGCACGTGCGCGTGCCGAGTGGGCCACACGCCGGCGCGCGGCTGTCCCGTGTGGCGCAGCCGGTGAGCGATCTGGTCCTGCGCGAGATGAGCAATGCGTTGCGGTTTGTGCTTGTGGCCCCGGCGCAAAGTGGTAAGAGCTTGGTCGGCTGGGCGATACCGGTCTTGTACTGGGCTGTAGAGCGGTGCAGCCCGGTGGCCATGGGGCTGCCTGCCAGGCAGTACGCTGTGGAGCGATGGGACACTCTGCTGGAACCCATCCTGCGCGGTGACCCGACACTGATGGCTGCGCTGACGGGGGCGCGCCGGTGCGGGCTCAGCACGGACGGCACTGGTCACGCGCGGCTGGGAACGGGCGCGTGCCTGTACCCGCTTACCGGCCACGGCAAGGACAAATCGCGCGCGGCCATCACGGCCCGCGCGCTGTGTGCCAGCGAAACGGACGGCTACGCGGACATGCGTGCCAGCAGCGCGGAGGCCGACCCGATTACGCAGATGCGGGCTCGGCTCCTGGCCTACGGAGACCATGCGCACGAGTACTACGAGTGCACCGTCAGCACGGAGGTTGGGTTCATCTGGCGCGAGTACATGGCCAGCACGCGGGGCGTGGTGGAGCACAAATGCCCCTACTGCGCCGCGTGGGTCCGCGTGAATCGAGAAAATCTTCTCGGTTGGCAGGACGCCGGGAACGAGTTGCAGGCGGCCGATCTCGCGTACTATGCGTGCCCCGCGTGCGGTGCGCACTGGAGCGAGCGCGACCGGCGCGAGAGCCTGCTGGGGGCGCGCGTGGTCCACGAGCAACCGGGCGCAGCCACTGTGGGGCTGCGCTATACGGCCGCGCAGAACATGTTGCTCCCGCCGTCATATGTGGCCCGCGAGGAGTGGCTGGCCATGAAAGAAAACTCCGAATCCCGCCGCCGCCGGCTCGCGCAGCAGATGTGGGCGGAGCCGCCTCCGCCTCCGCCGGACACGATAATCGAGATAAAATTCTCGAATGCCGACCAGCGTACGCTTCCCCGCGGGGTGGTCCCGGCCGGATGCGAGCGCGTGTACGTTGGTGTCGACGTGGGCAGGCATGCGCTGCACTGGGTCGCGCTGGCGCCGCGCGCTGATGGTGGCGCGCACGTGCTCGCGTATGGCGTGCACCGTGCGCGCGCCGATGAGCACGTGGCGGATGCAGAGGCCGTGTATGCCGGCCTGCGCCGCCTCTCCCTGGCGCTGGCACCAGGCTGGATTCGCGAGGGCGACGGAGCCATGGTCCCGCCGCGCGCCGTGTTCGTCGACGCGGGCTGGTGCCCGCGTGCGGTGCGGCAGGCATGTCAGCAGCTGGGCTGGGTGCCATGCATGGGTCGGGCCGCCACGCTGTACAAGCCGCCTGAGCGTCTGGGCCGGGCCCGCCCGCGCATGGGCGACGGGTGGTACGTCCGCCCGCGCGAGGGCGTGGTGCACGACACGGATGCGTCGAAGGACGCGCTGCGGGACCTGGCGAAATCAGGAAAAATTTCCTTATTCGGAGACCCGCGCGAACATGAAACTTTTCTCCAGCACCTGGCCGCTGAGGTTCGTCACGAGCTGCCGTCCGGCGTGGCTGTGTACAGACAGATCGAGACGCGCGACAATCATTGGCTTGACGCCGCCGCGCTGGCGGTGCTTGCGTGGCGCGTGGACGACCCGGCGCACACAGACCCTGTGCAGCGGGCGCGCATGCAGGAGGCCATGGCCGAGGCCGCGGCCGCGGCAGATGCCGTTGCTGCTGTGGAAATCGAGAAAAAAATCCCGATTCCGGACCCGCGCCCGCCGCGGTCCAGGCCGATCGTCCGGCGCGTGGTCCGCTCCGATGGAGGGTGGGTATCATGAACCTGAAGCCCATGGCTGACGTTATCCGCGAGCGGCGCGGGCTGTACCCTGGGGACGTGTGGCTGTCCGCGGACCAGCCGCCGGACTGCCATTTCCGGCTGAAGGAGTTTCTCAGCCCGACAGGCGTGGCGGTGGTGCGCAGCGACCTGCTGCGCGCGCTGGAGGCGCTGCGCAGGGCCTTATGTGAGGCGGCTGGCGAGGAGGTTCTCGTTCGAATCAGCAGCGGCACGCGCACCATGGCAGACCAGGTGCGGCTGGCGCAGCGGCTGGGCTGGACAGACCAGGGCGGGCTGGTGGCCCGGGACTCCAGACACCTCCCGCAGTATGGCGGGATCGCGGCGGACCTGTATGCCCGCACCCGCAGCGGGAGGGACATCCCGCAGCGGGTGCTTGCGGCGGTGTGCACGAGATTTTTTCCGTTCGTCAAGGCCGACTACAGGGATGGGCACGTGCATGTGGACATGCGTGAATAGAGAAAAATTTCTCTATTTTCCGCTTGACTTTTTACGTGGCCCGTGTTACTATCCAGGCAGGAGACAGTATATATGGCGCTGACGAGTGTACAGCAGGCGTATCAGCAGTACGTGAGCGCGCTGCCGTGGGAGCAGTCCACGGCGAGCGCGCTGCTCGCGCTGGAGGCGCTGGAGTACCTGTGGCTGCACCGTGCGCAGGCCGTCGGCGCGGGAGAGACCCAGCTCACATATGAGAGGCTGGAGACAGAGCTCGCCGCGATCCGAAAATTTCTCGGCTATGACCGCAGGGCTGATGGCGGTTCGTCATGGAGGCGGGTCCGATGAGCTACGGAACCGCGAAAAAAATCTCGATTTCCACCGCGGCCCCTGGGGCCAGCGGTGACACAATTTCACGCATGGCCCGGCCGCGGCTGCTGGCGCTGTCCAGGCAGCTGTATCGGGACAGCGTGGTGTACCGCGGGCTGGTGGACCGCATCGCGGACTGCGTGGGTACCGGCTGGAGCCTGCAGCGCGCGGATAACGACGCGCGCGCCGAGGAGGCCGCGCGCGGCTGGGCTGCCGCGTGCGGTTCCGCGGGCGAATCACTTGATGATCTGCTGCGCTCGCTGGCCCGCGAGTGGGTGCTGACAGGCGAGGCCTGGGCCGTGTACACCACAGCCGGCGTGCAGGTGGTCGAGAGTGAACATGTCGACGATGTGGATCGCGAGCCGGGCGGGGCCCTGCTCGCGGCCGTGGTCCGCGAGGCGCGCGGGAACAAAATTGAATCGAGAAAAATTTCCTCAGATGCGATCGCGTGGATCGTGGACGCGGACCAGCCGAGCGCACGGCGCGGCGTGCCCATCATGCAGGCAGCCTTCCCGGTAATCGCGCTGGTGCAGGACGTGCTGGAGAGCGAGGCACGGTCGTGGCGAATCCAAAGCAAACTGGTCATGACGATCCTCAGCCAGGACTCGGGCGCGGCCATGGGGCCGACGGATGACGCTGGCGTGGAACTGGTCGAGGACGATCTCGCGTACATCTGGCAGGCCCGCCCGGGCGATTCTCTCAGCGTGATCGACCGGACGATTCCGGGCAGGAGCTTCACGGACGGCCTGCGCACATACCTGCGAATCATCGGGCAGGCCGTGGGGCTCCCGCTGGAGGTGGTGATGCTGGACTGGACGCAAAGCAATTTCTCGCAGAGCCGAGCGGCCCTGGCTGCGGCGAATTCCTGGTTCGAGAAAAAAAGGAGAATTTTCTCGAGAATGATTTCTCGAATTGTGGGCTGGGCTCTGCCCGGCCCGTGGGCTCCTGTGGCGCATGCGCTGCCGTGGACGGACCCGCAGGCGGAGATTGAAATTTCCGCTGCGCGACTGGATCGCGGGCTGTCCTCATACAGCGAGGAAGCCCGCAGGCTTGGTGTTGACCCCGGCGATCTGCGCGCGCAGGTAGCCGCGGACATCGAGGCTGCTGTCCGGCTGGCCCGCGAGATCGAGGCGCGCACCGGTGTACAGGTCCCGTGGGAGTGCCTGTGCGGATATGCGCCGGGCAAGACCGCGCTGGCCCTGCGGGAGGTCGGCGCGCGGAAACAGGAGGAGATGCCGTGACCTCTCTCACCCGATTCGTTGCATGCCTGCCTGAGGCGTGGCTGGAGTACCTGCAGGTGCTGGCCGCCGCGCCGCCCGATGACGGCGCGGCGGAGCCTGAGCCCATCGCACAGCTGCAGGGGGACACGCTGCACATCACGGTGCGCGGTATCGTCCTGCCCACCCGATACGGTACCGCGCCATGCACGCCGTGCGACGAGATCATGCAGGCACTGAATTCGAGAAATTTTTCCCGAATCGTTCTGCATGTCGACTCTCCTGGCGGCGTAGCCCAGGGCGTGGATCAGGTGCACGCGCGCCTGATGGAGCTGCGCGCAGACGGCGTGGACATCGAAGCCCGCGTGAGCGGGCTGTGTGCCAGCGCGGCGTACTGGCTGGCCAGCGCGGCGGACCGCATACTGGTCCGACCCATCAGCGAGGTCGGCGGCATCGGCGTGTATCGGGTTTATTACGACCGCAGCGAGGCCCTGCGGGAAATTGGTGTGCGGCCTGTGGTCGTGCGCAGCGGTCCGCACAAGGCCGTCGGCGTCGACGCCATTACCAGCGAGCAGGAGGCCGCAGAGCTCCAGAACGTGATGGACATCCACAGTGAGTTTCTGCAGGCTGTCAGCGCCGGTCGGCGCATGGACCCCGCAGACGTGGCCATGCTGGCCACGGGTCGCACGTACGTCGGGAGGCGTGCAGTGCTGGTTGGACTGGCTGACGATATCGAGAAAAATTTCGCGACTGAGGAGGTAGACGACATGGCTGACGATGTAATGGAAAAGGCCGCGGCAACGGGCGCCGCGGCAGAGGCTGAGGCGTGTGTGGATGCGGCCGCGGGCGATGCCGAGCCCGTGGCTGCTGCCGAGGATACGGGATCGGCTGCGGGCGGGCACGTGGACCCGGTGCGCGAGGAGCGCGACCGCGTGGCAGCGCTGCTGGAGACCTTCGCGGATGATGCGGCATTCGCCGCAGCGTGTATCCGCGACGGGCTTTCCGTGGAGCAGGCCAAGGCAAAATGGTTTGACGAGCGGCGCGGCGGCACAACAGCCGCGCGCACGACCGTGGAGCCGGTCGCGCCGGTAGTCGTGCCGGACGCTGCGGAGAGCGCCCGCGAAACCGTTCGCCGCATGGCGGCAGAGCAGGGAGTTCCGCTCAGCCGCGCATGGGCACAGTACTGGCGCGAAACAGGCGCCATGAAATGAGGAAAATTTTTTCGAAACAGAAGGAGAACGAAGAATGGCATTGACTGGCGAAACCATTTCTATGGGGCTCCTGGACGCTTTCAATGAGGGCGGCCGATGGTTCGTGGCCTATCCGACGATCGCCCCCATCATGCCCGTCACGGAGCGCGGCGGGACCCTGCAGGTCCTGCCTGTGAGCGCATCGAATCCTCCCGATAACTTCGACATCACCAAGACCGCCGGCGCCGCGTACACGCAGGCGAGCGGCGCGTATACGGGTGTCGCGTTCTCGACCTCGCCGGTAGGAGTGGAGGCCGCTATCGACCGGTCGTTCCGACTGCCGGAGACCGCTGCCATCGATGCTGCGCGGCAGTGCCGGCGGCTGGTGGATACCGCGCTTGAGAGCACTGTGTCCTCGGCGGCACTGGCTACAAACGGGGGCTTTCCGGCGGTGGCCGCGAGTGCTGCGTGGAACGCGGCTAACGCGGACCCCGCGCAGGACGTAGCTGCGGCCGCGGCTGTGATTCGCGCGGCCACAGGGATGTACCCGAATGTCCTGGTGGTATCCGGCTGGGCGTGGGAAACGCTCCTCGGCAGCCCTGTGCTGCGTGACCGGCTGGCGCTGGGTGTGACCCGCGGACCGGCTGAGGTTGAGCGCGCGCTCGGTGCGCTGCTCGGCGTGGAGCGCGTCGTGAAATCCACGGTTGTCGGCGGGAGCACGCCTGCGGCAATCTGGCCCGACACCACCGCGTGGGTTGGCGTGTGCGCGCTGCCGGGCGACCCGCCCAGCGAGCCGTCCGCCATGCGCCTGGCCGCGTGGACGGGCGAGGGTGCTGACGACAGCGGCTGGGTCGTGGAGACCTACTATGACGAGCGCACGCGCAGCGACTACGTTCGCGTGCGCGGGAATCTCGGGCTGGTGACGGTGTCGAAGAAGTTGGGCTGCCGGATCACCGGTATCAAGACCTCGTAATCGAGAAGGATTTCCCGATTGAGCCTGTTCGCCACACTGTCCGCTGCGGTGCTGACGGGGGCCGCGACCCCCGTCAGCATCACCGCATACCAGGACGCAAGCAGCTCGGCTCGGCCGTGGCAGCAGATTGTGCCGCCGGTTTCCGGTATCATGGCCGGCGCGGCCGTGACCACGGAGCCAGGCACAGCCGTGAGCCGCGCGCGGGGTGTGCTCTATACGCAGTATGCAACCACGGCCCGCATTGTGCGGGTGCGCGTGCAGGTCGGCCAGGTGGAGCGCGTGTACGACGTCATCAGCTCGCGCGAGGTCGACAGCGTGCTGGTGCTGGAACTCGAGGCGCTGTGGGAGGATGGCGCATGAGGTGGGCTTCTCTGGTGCGTCAGGCCGTGCAGGCCGGCGCAGTATACAGGCGACCGCAGAGCGAAGTTTATGCCCTGGCCGCATCACCGGAAAGTATCGGCCCGCAGGAAATTTACGTCGACACCCAAGGCACGCCTGTGCGCCGGGCCAGCACGGGGCCTGGTGCTGTCGGTGGCGCGTGGGTTGAGGACAGGCTCGTGCTGTACGTGCGAGAGTCTCGCGGGTACGCGGGGGGCGGGCTGGAGGTCGAGGCGACGGCAGTTGGTCTCTGCGCACAGCTGCTGTCGATGAACGTCCCGGTGGTCGGGTTCTCGTGGGAATGGGAGCGGGATGTCGCTGCGCATAACCCGGGTGGGTCGCTCGATACCAGCGTGGCGCGCATCACCGTGGATCTCGCGGAATAAGGATTTTTTTCTCGAATGACGGACGTGCGGATAACCGGCGTTGACGACCTGAAGCGCGCTCTCGCTGCAGTGGGCAGGGACGCGCCACGCGCCATGCGCGCCGCGGCCCGTCAGGTCGCGCGGCTAGCAGCACGCGAGGCAAAGGGCACAGCGCCTGTGCGCACAGGTGCGCTGCGCAAGAGTATCGGCCAGCGTGAGTCCAGGGGCGGTGTGTTCTATGCCGGCGTGCGGAAAGGAGTTTTCGGTCGGACCAGAACCGGCCGGCCCAAGGAGCCAAGCCAGTATGCGTATGTGGTTGAGAAAAAAAGGAAATTTTTCTCGATTGCAATGGAACGGGTGAGCGCGATCGCGCCCGCGGAATACTTGCGGGCGCTGCGCGAGGCGCTCGCGAAAATCATGAGGAGGTCTGCACATGGCTGATTTCGGTGTTTCGCCGGCTGCACCGGCAACAACCGTTACAATTGGGTCAGACACTATCTACCCGATTGACGTATCGTACAGCGACGAGGACAGCAGCGAAACCGCTGCGCACATGCAGAACCACCGGCTGCAGCGGTTTCTGACGACGAACACGAGAAAACTTTCGATCTCGTGGTTTGGTCCAACGACGCCGACGCTTGCAGTGGGATCATCGTACACGGTGACGGTGACGGCCGGCTCCACCAGCATCCAACTCACTGATGCGCGGCTGATGTCAATCAGCCAGGAGGGCACTGCGCGCGGCGCGTGGAAGACGACGGCGGTGTTCGAGCTCGAGGAGGCGTAATCGAGAAATTTTTCTCGAGAAAGGTTTCTCTATATGTCGGCTCGCAATCTTGGTGTCTTGCCAAACGCCACGCCCACGCGGATCATCCTGACGGACGGCGAAGATGAGTATGCTATCCACCCCGTCAGCGTCAGGGCCAGCGTGAAGGCTTTCAGCGAGACGCAGCCGCTGCGGCTGACCTGGACGGGCGCTGGCGTTGCGCCCGTCATGGGCTCACTGCAGGTTGTGTGGGAGATTGAGTACCTTGGCGTTTATGTGCCGGCACTGTCAGACCGTGTCACGCTGCGTGTGGATGGCCCGGACTTCGCAGAGGACGACCGGCCTGTGCGAATCGTTGAGGCTGAAATTCTCGGGCGGGCGCGGGATACGTACCGCGTGCGCCTCGTGCTGAAGGAGCCGCTATGGTGAATCAGGAAAATTTTCCTCAAATCCCGTGGGGCGTTTTCGTGCGGATGCAGCGCGCCGCTGATGAGTACGAGAGGGTCTCAATCCTCGCTGCGTGGGTTCTGCAGACCACGCCGGAGGCTGTGGCGGACATGCCCGCGCGGCAGGTCCTGGAGGCTTTCCAGCGGGCCATGGAGAGCGTCGAGCCGGACCCTACGATGAGCCGGAGCGGCGGGTCTGCAGGCTCGCCGTGATCCTGCGCAAAACCCCTGCAGAGATCGAGGCCATGAGCGCATGTGACGTGATGCGGCTGGAGCGATACCTGGCGCACCGGCCTGCCGGGCCGGAGCACCTGGACGTGCTGCAGGCCCTGATCTCCTCGGCCGTGCTGGCCGCTGGCGGGGCGCGCGTGAGTCCTGCAGACTGCATGCCTGCGTGGGTTGAGGGACACACACCGGAGGAGCGCGTATATCGCCAGGCGCGGGGTCTGATCGAGGCCATGAAATCGAGAAAGAATTCCTGATATATGCCGGAGTTCGCAGACATTAGTGTTCGTATTCTGAGCGACATCAGCAGCCTGCGCTCGGGCATGGCTCAGGCCCAGGGTGCTCTGGGTCGGCTGGAGGCTTCTACTAAATCGCTCACCGGCACCATGAACTTGCTTAAGACGGCGTTCGCGGCGCTTGGCGCGGGCGCCGCGATCCGCGCCATGTATCAGGCCGGCCAGTACCTGGATAGCATGGCCAAGGCTGCGCGCCGGCTCGGCATGGCCACCGGCGAGTTTCAGCGGCTGGCGCTGGCGGCCGAGTACAGCGGTGTCAGCGTGGAGCAGGCCTCGGGTGCGATGGGCCGACTGCTCGCCCGGCTTGGCCAGGGCAGCACGCAGGCCATCGAGGGCCTGCGCGCGCTGGGCCTGTCGATGGCAGACCTCGACGCTGACGACATGGAGGGTAGCCTGTACAAAATTTTATCCGCACTGCAGGCGATGCCTGATCCGGCGCAGCGCGCGGCAGCGGCAGCGAGTCTGTTTGGCCGAGGCGGCATCCAGATCGTCGAACTCGCGGCCGGCATGGATCAGGCGCGTGATGCCGTGGACCGACTCGGCCTTGCGTTCAATGACCTGGCCGCGCAGCGGGTGGAGGCTGCGAACGACTCGCTCACCACACTATGGGCCAGCGTGAGGAGTTTCGCGGCCGGGCTGTATGCGGACGCATCGCCGGCGATTCAGGCCGTGGCAGACGGACTGTCCGGCCTGGTGTCGATGCTGAATCGCGCGCGCACGGGGTTCAGCGAGACCGCGGAATCGGCGAAAAATTTCTCGATATCCCTCGAGCCCAGCGAGCGGCCGGGGGCCGGATTCGGTGACATGCTGCGCGCGATGGAGGAGCAGGCTCGCGAGATCGAGCCGTTGCGCCGGCGCGCGGAACAGATTCGCGAGAGCCTGCTGACGCCTGTGGAGCGGGCCACGCTGGACGCGCTCGAGGGCTGGGGCCTGTGGACCCGCGGTCTGCTGGACGACGACACGATGGCCCGGCTGGATGCTAAGGTCCGCGGTGCCTACGCCGAGGCCGCGCGCGCGCAGCAGGAGGAGCTTGACCGCATGGTAGAGCAGCAGCGGCGCGCTGAGGAGGAGCTGCAGCGGCAGTGGGAGGATGTGGTGCGTGGGCGACTGGAAGCACTTGGGGTTCCGGAGCTGGAGCGCGAACTCGAGAGTCTCTCTCGCGCAGGCGTTGAAGCACCGCGCGCGCCTGAGGTGCTTGGCGAGTCGGCAGACCCTGGGGCCGCGCAATTCCTCGGCGCGCAGGCCGTGGCCAGCGCGGTCAACCAGCAGCTGATGGTGCAGCAGCGTATCGCCGCGTTGCTGGAGCAAATCGCACTGCGCCGGCAGATCGCGTATGTCGGATAATCGAGAAGGATTTCTCTAATGGCACTTGCGGTATTTCCAGTTGGTCCGTTTGATCCTGGCTCCATCGGCGCCACGCTGTTGGGTATGGACGAGGCCGGCGGTGCCGGCTCCACGCGCAGGCGATACCGGTACCTGCTGCGGCGGGACGGCGGTCTGCACGCGCTGAATCGCGAGCTGGAGCTCAAGCGTATCATAGATACGAACTATGTCGTCGTTTCTCACGAGACCAGGCAGGTGGACCATGGCACATGGGAGCTGATCATCGAGACCGAGTTTATTCAGAATCTCCCCGTGTACTGGGTCGTCGAAACCCGCGCCAGCACACAGTCCGTGCAGACGTTTCGCGATGTCAGCGGCAACCTGATCCTCTCGTACTACGGCCAGGAGGACCCGCGCCTGCATCAGGTGCCGGCCGTGATGGGAGGATATGAGATCATCATGCGCCGCTACATGAGCGCGTCCAGCGTGGCCCCGCTCCTGCCGTTGGCCGGATGCGTGCCGGCAACGGATCTCGTGCTCACGCCGTGCCGCGGCGTGCAGGACATAACCGTGCCGGCACATGCGGCCCTGTGCACGGGCGTGCGATTCGATCTGACACACCCCGTGCTGAGTGTGGGGATAATCGAGATTTCTTTCTCGATTCCGAAGCAGGTTGTCATGAACGGTTATGGCGCGTGGGACGCGACGGTTATCTGGGCTGACGCCAACGGGATGACTCCACCTGATGCCATGCCGCACTACTACTATATTCAGCCTCGCGCGGAATTTAATGTTCCGCCCATCATGGAGGTCCAGCCGTGAGCACAGACAGATTCTCATCAGGCCAGCCGCTGACAGCTGACGCGATGAACCGCATTGTTGATGCCGTGCTGGACAGGCTGCGCGCAGGGCCAGGTGTTTACGCCACGCGCGCGGGCCGCGAGGTCGTGCTGAGCACCGCGCCTGCTGTCGCGGCCGGCGGGTCGCTGGCCGGTTTTGTGATTGATCGTGTTACCAAGCTCCCGCCGATCCCCGCCGACAGGCCGCGGATTGTGTGGTGGGTGGACTCCAGCCGCGGCGGGACCGGTGACAATCAACTCTGGGCCGCATGCCCTGGACAGAGCGAGTGGACCCCACTGCAGAACTGGACTTGGCTGAGCGGCGTCCCGCAATAAGGAAATTTTTCCCGATATGACAGTGCAGGTACAGGCGTCTGATTGGCCGCAACCGGATCAGCCCAAATTCGATTTCCTACCGAATCGCACAGCTCACACCGCACAGCACATCGAGCTGATATACGATTCGCTGAAATATATCTACGATATCGACTGGTATGAAAATCTCTCGATGGGCGACCTGGTCCTGCTGGCCGCGCAAAGTCCTGGCGAATACCCAGAGCTCGTCTCGCTGTTTGTGCTGTTGACAAAATCAATTCGCTGGTTCTTCGATCCGGTGCCGCGGCCTCAGCGCAGCGTGCCGCTGCGCTCGCTGCGCCACATCCGCGTGGCCACGGCACTGTGGCACTCGTGTGCTGCGATGACCCCAGGCCTGCCACGCGAGACCAGGTACGGCTGGCCCGACAGCCACGGTGCGCCGGCAAGCCCGCCCATGCCGTGGGCCTGTCAGTCAGGCTGGAGCATGAGCACGCTTGCCCTGGCGGGGAGGACGTGGCCGGTTTATACGCGGGCCGCCGGCGGCGCTGCGATGAACGTCGGGCCAGACGGCACGGAAGAAATCGAGAACCTTTTCTCGAATCAGATTCGCCCGTTCAGGCCGTGGCCCGATACAATATACTGCAAAAACCTTGGTCAGGACGCGCAATGGCCGGGGCGCGTTTCACCGCGGTACTCGCTCATCCGCTCGCTGTACAGATGCCTGGTACTGCGCATCTGCCTGTGCATCGAGACGCAGATGACCGGTGCCGGTCACAGGGCCGTGGCTGCGCCCGGCAGCCTGTACCAGAGCCCGCTGAATTTGATGGGGCTAGCGATCTCCACGCACCCTGTGCATACCAGGCCTCACGATCCTGGGCACTATCGGGACCTGCACGCGCTGCTGGAAGTGGCGGTGGCGTTTCGGTTCAGCAGCCCCACGGCTACGCTGACGATAGAGCCCGTGCAGCAGGAGTTGTTCCGGTACTGCCGGTTCTCCGGGCCCCATCCGAACGACGTGCTGGGTGACCCGGGGCCTGGGCGCTGCTGGAAAATCGCGAAAAATTTCTCGATTATGATAAAGCCTGTTGACCCCGCGCATCCGCCGATTCCATACAGGACGTGGCTGGAGGTCACACCATGCCCGTCCGGCCCGTTCTGGAATACGTATGATATAACGGAGGCCGTCAACGGCGTCCTGATCCGTCGCGCGTCCAGGTTGCAGGGGAATAAGCGGCAGGTCTGGCACGGCACTGACGGCTGGGTCACGCTGTGGGATGGCGGCGAGTGGGTGGGCCCCACCAGCGGGTGGGTGGTGCAGTGGTCCCGGCCTGAGTGGGCACAGCCGTACAACGTGGTATTAGAGAATCCCTTCTTTATTTCCGGGGATATGGATGATGAGTTCTTCAGCGAGGCTTCGTATCAGCACGCGCGGCTGTGGTGCCTCTACCCTGGATATGCGGAGTGCCCCGGTGTGCAGTTCGCCCTGCCACAGGCTTCAGTCGGCGGGGATGCGGAGTTCGTGAGTCATCGCGACTGGGGCATGCCTGTCCTGTCCGTGAACCGGACGGACGCCACGCATATAAGGAATTTTTTCTCGAACAGTCCGTTCAATCTCACTGTTGCGAACGTGTTTGCTGTCGACTACTCACTGCAGAGCGCACCACCGCCAGGGTCGTGGCTGCGCGACGACCCTGTCATACCAGGCCAGCCCGGTGTGGTAAAGACCTGCACGCTGGTTCCGACATGGTCCATTCCGCCAGAGATCACATACAGGCACTATGAGCGCGACGCCGACTACGTCAGCGAGTGGGAGCAGTGGGTGCAGTACTGGATGATGAAACCTTTGAATTTTCGGGGGGCCGGCGTAATCATCGGCGTGGACCCGAACCGGCGGCCGATCGCGCGCCAGCCGGAGATCGCATACCGGGGCCGCGCGCCGGTTTGCGTGTATGCGCACGGCCACTAACCTGACCGCCTGCGCCGGCTTTCAGGCTTTTCTTCTCGATTTGGTGGGTCGCACGGGATCAGCAGCCCGTCGATGAACCGCGCATACGATGGGGCCTGTGGCGGGACCTCGCGAACAACCCATTCCGCGCGAACTAGCCTGGCCGCCTCATCCTCCACAGTCAGGTCAAGCATGGCATCCGGCATGCGCCCCCATACGCCCGATCCGCTTGGCCGGTCCACCGCCGAGGTCTCCTGCAGTGCGCCCTTTCTGTGATGGTGCGTATACACCAGGCTGGTGCTGTGCTCGCGCGTGATCGCGTACAGATCGCGCAGAAATGCCGTCACCTGCTTCGCGTCGATCTCGTCCAGGTCCGCCAGCCTGTAAACCGGGTCGATGATGACGACGGCCGGGTGCAGGCGCGGGATGATGATACTGAGGTCCTCCAGCAGGCCGCCGAGGTCCGGCGCGTGGTCGCGCATAGGCATGACGTGAATTCGGTCCAAGGCCGCACCATGATATGATGCGATCCTCTCATACCGGCCCCACAGCGTGTCCTCGTGAAGTTCGAGGTCCACGTGGAGAACAGCCCCTGCAGCGCACGGTTTATCGAGAAATTTTTCTCCACATGAAACGGCCGCGGCCAGGTGCATGCATGCAAAGCTCTTTCCAGCTTTGGCGCGGCCGGCCACGCACAGCACGGTCCGGCCGCGGACGATGCCCTCTATGAGCCACGGTCTTCTGGCCGGCGGTCGCGCGGCCCACTCGCTGAGGGCCACGGGCCAGTGGGTCACGCGGAGCGTGTCCAGGTCCAGCGGCGGGCAGTGGTCTGGCGGCCGCAGATACAAAAGGTCCTGCGTGGCGCCTCCTCTGCGCGCGCCCGGTACGCGTGTCAGCCGCGACGGGTTTTTGCACGCGCGGTCCACAGGCAGGCCGCGGCGCTCGAGCCAGTCGTATACCAGGCGAACGCGCTCATCGTACTGCGTGCGGTCCGCGGCGTCCACGCGCACGAGCGCGTGCAGACTGCGCCCGCCGCTGTAGACGATACTGACTACAGGAAGCACGGCCGCCGCCTCGCTGAGCCCGGCCCACTGCCGCTCGAGGTCAATCGCATCGCACTCGACGAGGCAATAGAGAAAATTTTCCACATCCGCGTCGCGGCCGCCGGGCCCGCTCATCGGGTTGATTCCGATGTACTGCGGCGGGTCCATGCCGGCCTCGAGCCGATCCGCCATCTCGGCCGTTGTGGAGACATCACCGAGCCCGGCCGGATGCCCGTCAATCTCATGAACGTACCGCACCAGCGCGTCATCCGTGAACAGCGTGCGCAGCCACGCCGCTGTGTCGGCACTGACCGGCCGCGGCAGGGGCTCCGGCTCCGGAGGCCGCGGCCGTTTTCTGGCCGGCGTGAATCGGGAAAAATTTCCTGAATCCGGTGGCGGGGACCACCCGCGCGCGCGGGCCATGTGCCAGAGCGTGCCCGAGCCTACACCGCCACCCGCATCGAATCCCGCCCACCGCCTGCGGCAGCCGGCCTCGTCGAATCGCTGGCGGTCTCGCGCGGACCACGCAATCCACTCGTCTACGGTCCGGCCGGCGGCATGCAGGGCCATGCCCACGGCCAGCCAGTCCGCATAGTCCAGGCCGGCCGGGTCAAGCGCCGATAACGCGCCGGATATCCAGTCGCCCATCCGTGATGATTTTTCTGGCGTTATCAACGCTGTGCGCGACGCCCGCGATCCCGCCTGCACGGCGGATGCGCCCGATCCAATCGCTCTGTTCATCTGCCACAACTCCCCCGGTTTCGCGTTTTACCTCGATGCCGACAAATACGGAAATTTTTCCTGATTTCACCGGTACGCTCAGCCAGCCGATGAGGTCCGGCGACCCCTTGCCCAGCCCGGTCGCGCAGCCCAGATGAGCTGCGCGACTGGAGACTACATTGCGGTGGAGTGTGAGCCCGGGTTCAAGCCGGGCCCACTCCAGTATCTCGCGAACGACCGCGCTCTCGGGCCGATCAGAACGGGAGCGGCTCATCTGGCTCATCCGGTGCGGCCTCCGCCGATTCGATCCTGATCGACACGGCCTTCGCGGGCATGAACCGCACACGCGTGTACGGACCCGATCTGGTAATCTGCACGCCCACGTGCAGCCCCGGTAGAATCGAGATAAATTTCTCGATTTCCATCGGCTCGGTCAGCCCCAGCGCATGGTGGAGCTGGTGCAGTCTCCACAGCGTGGACTCGCGCAGATAGATGCGGTCCGTGTACTGAACCTGTTCTCCGCCTGCGCCTGTCATGTACAGCGAGAGCCGCACGCAGCCAGGCAGGTCCCGGCCGTCGCGCGCAGCCGGCTCGTAGTACACAGCGTCCTGTATGACCGCCGAGTACATCCCGGGCTCCGGCTCTGGCGCCTGGTCGCGATATTTGTCATGCGCCCCGATCAGCATAATCGTTCTCCTCATTCGTGAAACTTTTCCTTAATTCCTCGACAAACTCCACGGCATCGTCGAGGCCGTTTTTTCTGGCGATCGCAAGTGCGACCTCGACATCCACGCGCGATCGCATGCGGACGGCCCGGTTCAGGTGCCATGCGATAAGGGCTTTGATATCACCCTGGTCTGGCGCTCCGGCTGTGATCCGGATCAGGTCATCTGGGCTGACGCGGCAAAGCCACTCGGCTAACGCACCACTCTGGGGTGTGGTGATCCCGTGCTCCGCAGAGGCCAGCGAGCACTTCAGCGCGCTTATGGCCAGGCGCACCATGTGGTGTGAGACCTCTACGGGCTCCACGGCACGCACCGCGGCGAACCTGGAGTCATATACCTCCCACACACTGCTGTGGGCCTTTTCGTCATAGTCATAGTGAAAACAACTCATTCCGGGATCTCCTCTATATCAGCCAGCACGGCCTGCCAGTCCTCGTATGTCATAGCCCTCGTGGACAGCCCGCGCTCACGCAGGTATGCCGACAGGGCCTGTCTGTTCCCGTGGAAACGCTCAAGCACCTGCCTGCCGATTTCGAGAATTTTTTCGCGATTCGGATCGACCGGCTGGAGGACGTTCGCGATCCACGCCGGGGCCTGATCCAGCGGCATGTCCACCGGGTCGCAAACGCATTTCGTCAGGCGCCCGGCATGCGGCGTGGTGTACAGCATGCGCTCTCCCAGCCGCGCGGTCCGCGCATCATCGCGGCCCACGCGGGCCACGGCGCACGCAGCCAGGGCGATCACGTCAACCCGCTCGATGAAGACTGCGGCCACGCTGCTACGGGCCGCGTCGTGCAGCTTCACGCTCCAGCGGTCCCACTCGCCGTGTACCGGGTCCTCGACGCGCTGGCGCGTGGCGTGGGCCAGCAGGAGCACACCGCGACCGCTCTGGCGCAGGGCCTCGATATCGTCGGCCAGCGCCAGCATGGCCGATCGCAGTTCCACGTAGCCGCGGCCGTACCCGGGCGCCTCGATGGAGTCCCACCCGCGCGCCTGCAGCAGGGCCTGCGTGGCGAGGTCTTGCGCCCTATCCAGCGTGTCGATGCAGACGATATCGTACGGCAGGTGCTGCGCCTCAGCGAGCGCGCCGCGCAGGCCCTGCCAGTCGTCGATGATGGCCCGGTCCACGTCGACGTGGCCGGACCGCCCCTCCAAGTCCAGCAGCAGCGCGGGGCGAATTTGCGCGATCCGCGCAGCGAAAGTTGTTTTTCCGATGCCGGGCTCGCCATATATCATAGCGACCCGGGAGTGGGTGTACGTTCCGCGGAAGATGTTCATTGTGTAACCTCCTCTGCTGTAATTTTTTCAGGAAAAATTTCCTTATTCTCAAGCTTGGTTCCGTGCTCGCCGCGGTCCAGCGCAGCGAGCGGACCTGCGGTCTGGACCCGGACCATGCCCTGGGTGATGCCCCAGGGCCTGCGCCGCCACGCCAGCAGCAGGGTGTCGCCGCTCCGGCTCAGGACCTCCACGTATTGGGCCTGAGGCGGGAGCAGCTGGAACAGAATGAGGCGCTGTTTTCTGGTCATTTGTGATCCTCCTATTCGAGAAATTTTTCTCGATTTTGCGGTAAAAAAATTTTACCCGGCCGGGCACATGACCCGGCCGGGCTTTCTGTTACTCGGCCGGCACGGATTCACTGAATAAAAATCTGCCGTTTTCGATGACGATCACGATGTCCCGTCCGCCGCGCAGATCGCGTCGGATCGTATAGACGTCATCCCCGACCTCCAACCGCCGCGTCACGCCCTCCGGGATGGCCTGCCGGAGGGCGTCGCCGTCGCGGCTGATGATTGCCTGATACAAAGCCCGATCAGTCATCATGGCTGGCCTCCTCATCGCGCATGCGCCTGGTCACCGCGTGGACCAGGCGGTCCGCCGTGACCGTCGCGTCTGACAGGGCCTTGGCCAGGGCCACGACATCGGTGAGATCCAGCATGTGCTGTACCTCACCGAGGACGCGCACGCGCTCCGCCAGACCCATGGCCAGCGCGACCAGGTTCACGAGGCCCCCGGCCTCAATGCAGTCCGGGGCGCAGGTCAGCAGCTTATCGCGGGTGGGGATGTCCCGCAGTCCAGTGAGAAACAAGACTTTCATGGTACCTCCTTTCGTTGTTGTGGCCCCGGGCCCGGGCGGGCCCGGGGCCGGTTTCAGGTGTTATGCAGCATATACACAGCTGTTGTGCAGGTCCACCCAGCCCACCAGCGAACCATCCACGTAGACGCACCAGATGGACTCATGGGGCCGGCTGGTGGCCACCAGCCGGCGCCACCTCCCTCGGCCATCCCGCAGCTCCGTGGCCACCCGGTGCACGCCACGAGAGAGCCGGATGGGCGGGCCGTCGAAATGCACAGAGAGACAGCACTGCACCGTATAGGCGATGGAAAAGAGCCAGTCTGGGTCTTTGGCGCCGAAAATCGAGAAGTTGCCAATGTGCATCGGCATGTGTGTCTTCGCCTCAGCCGGCAAGTCAATGTGTTTCGTAGCCATGCGTTTCTCCTTTCGTGTTGTGCCGGCCTGCTGGCCGGCGGGTTGCTCATCCGTCAGTATCATACCACACCTGAAAGAAAAAAATCAAGAAAAAATTCAATTTTTTTTTAGAACCCGGCTGCGGCGGCATCCGCCAGCGCCTGCCGCAGCAGGCCCGGGCGTTTCCACTGCCCCGCGCACGCCTGCCGGATGGCGGGCGTGCGGACGCCGGCCGCATACGCGGCCCGGATGCGGGCGCGCGTCTGAAGTTTTTTCAGCTCGCGCTGGTCCCGCCGCTGTTCCCGCGCGGCCTCATCGCGGGCTGCGCGCTCGGCACGCTCGTGTGCCGCACGGGCCTGCTCCCAGCAGCTCTCGTAGTCGCCGGCTGCCAGGGCGCGCAGAACCGCCACGCGCAGCCCCTGGAACGTCATTGCCTCAGCCAGCTGCTCCGGCGTGGCGTCGGCGATCCCCTCAGCCAGGCAGTGTGCCACGACCCACCCGGCCGGGGTGCACACGCCGTGCAGCGCACCAGCCAGCCGGACGATAGGCCAGCCTTCGCGGTGGGCCAGATCAACCAGCGCGCGCTTGGCCTCACAGGCGCGCCGGCGGGCCTCAGCAGTGAAGTCCGTCAGCCAGCCGCGGCCAGCCGCGGCCGCCTCGCGGCGGAGGCCGGCCAGGGTGCCCCATCCCTCAATCGCGCTAACCAGGTCGCTGTTAATCATCTTTTTTTCCTTTCGCTCATCCACCTACAGCATACCACATGGAAAGGAAAAAGTCAATACCCTGAATAAAAATTTTTGCGGATTTTTTCTTTCATTATGTAATCCGGATTACAAAACGCGCGGGGAAAATCAGAGTTGGACCGGCATGACCACGTTGAGGTAATTGTCCTCAGGGGCCTCGGTGCAGGGCCTGAATACCACAGGGTTGTACATGTCCGTGAAGCACATGCTGATGCGTTCACTCTGCACATACCGGAGGAAGTCAAGCAGAAAATCCGGATTGAAGGATATTTCCGCCTCCGTGCCGGAGTACTCCGCGGGAATCTCACTCACGTACTCGCCGACTTCCGGAGTCCGGACGCGAACAATCAGCGAACCGGACGCAACAGCAATCCGTACAATCCGGTTGGAATCGGAAGTCATGGCATAACCCGCCCGCAGCGCGCCGGCAAACTCCGCCGTATTCGCCACCAGCTCCCGTTCCAGTTTCTTCGGAATCACTGTTTCACAGTTGGGGAATGAACCGTCAATCAGCGCTGAAATCAGGGCAAATCGACCAAAATCAAACTTGATCCTCACTGAATCGATATACACGTGAACCACATCATTTTCATTATTCGACAGTGCGCCGATCAGTTCACGAACTACTTTTGCCGGAATAATCACCCTGGTCTCAGGTACATCACCACTGATATCCGTCCGGGCCAGACTGAGACGCCGCCCATCCGTGGCCACCACGTTAATCTGGCCGGGTTTCGTGTCAAGCAGCACACCCGTGAGCACCTGCCGGGCCGGTTCCGTGCTGGCACAAAATACGGTTTTTTCAAAAAGGGTTTTAAGCACAGGCTGGGAAAAAGGTACCGGCGTTGCCGTCACCTCCGGAATCTGCGGGAAATCTTCCGCGGCATGGGAGAAAAAACGAACCTCGGTGTTTCCGGCCCGGATCAGTACTACGCTGGAGTCAATTTGCTCCA
>Ga0308390_1000755_pt1 | contig 22211 bp, 22 predicted proteins | sample Hotspr2Sample149_FD_202358 | JGI IMG/M metagenome (GOLD analysis project Ga0308390, IMG submission 202358) | Hot spring phototrophic mat microbial communities from Mushroom Spring, Yellowstone National Park, Wyoming, United States - 20040719_149 ...
GCAGCTGCCGCACGACAGGTACCGGAGGGTTCAGAAATGATCGTGACCACAACGCCTTCCATCGAAGGCAAACGCATCGTCCGCACGCTGGGGCTTGTGCGCGGCAATTCGGTGCGGGCCCGCCACATCGGCCGCGACATTCTGGCGATGTTGCGCAACATCGTCGGCGGCGAGGTGCAGGAGTACACCAAGCTGCTGGCCGAAAGCCGCGAGCAGGCGCTCGACCGCATGGTCGAGGAAGCGCGGGAGCTCGGCGCCAACGGCGTGGTCGCCGTCCGCTTCGTGACGTCCATGGTGGCCCAGGGCATGGCGGAGCTTCTCGCTTACGGCACCGCGGTGGTGGTGGAAGATGAGTAGGCGGCCGGTGCTTGTCCTGTCGGCATGGCTGGCGCTGGTGGCCGCCGTTCGGGCACAGGACGCCGCGGCCCGGGCGCGCCAGGCGGCGCAGCTCCTGCTGGAGGGCCGCTACGAAGCGCTGGCCGAGAGTTTCACCCCTCAAATGAAGCAGGCCGCGCCGCCGGAAAAACTCAGGCAGGCCGTGGAGCCGCAATTGCGGGCGCTGGGTGCGGTGCGCAGCACGGGCGAGCCGCAGACGGGCCGGCTCGGGGCCTACGAGACGGCGCTCATGCCGGTGGAATTTGAAAAGGGCAGGCTCCAGCTCCAGTTCACCTTCACGCAGGCCGGCGAGATCGCAGGACTGTTCCTGCGCCCGCCCGATTTCACGTTGACGCCCGCCTGGCAGCGGCCCGCCTACAGCCGCCCGGAGGCCTTCGAGGAGCGTCCGGTGACGGCGGGCGCGCCCGGCTGGCCGCTGCCGGCCACGCTGGCGATGCCGCGGGGCCAGGGGCCGTTTCCCGGCGTCGTGCTCGTGCACGGCTCCGGCCCGAACGACCGCGATGAAAGCGTCGGCGCGGCCAAGCCCTTCCGCGACCTGGCCGAAGGCCTCGCCAGCTGCGGCGTGGCCGTGCTTCGGTACGAGAAGCGGACGCGCGAGCATGCGCAGAAACTCTCCGGCGCCGGCATCACGTTCCGCGAGGAAGTCATCGAAGACGCGCTCGCGGCCGCGGAGCTGCTGCGCAAGACGCCGGGAATCGACCCGGAGCGCGTCTTCCTGCTCGGGCACAGCCTCGGCGCGTGGGCGGCGCCATTGATTGCACAGGAAGACCGCAGGCTGCGCGGCGTCATCCTGATGGCCGCCCCGGCGCGCCCGCTCGAGCAGTTGTACGTGGAACAAATCCGTTATCTTTTGTCGACAGGCGGGGAGGCCGGCGAGGCGGCCAGGGCCAGGCTGGCGGACGCCGAGCGGGAGGCCGGCGCCGCGCGGCAGATCCGGGAGACGGGCGAGGGGCCGGAGCGCGCGCTCGGCGCGCCGCGCGCTTACTGGCTCTCCCTGCGCGGCCTGGACCCGCTGGCCGCCGCGGCGCGGTCGCCGGTTCCCTTGCTGCTGTTGCACGGCGGGCGCGACTACCAGGTGACGGACGAAGACTTCCGCCTCTGGCAGCGCGCGCTTGAAGGCCGGCCCGGGGCCGCGCTGAAACGGTATGCCGCTCTCAACCATCTGTTTCAGCCCGGCGAGGGCAGAAGCATGCCGCAGGAGTACTCCCGCCCCGGCCATGTGGCCGCGGAGGTGATCGAAGATCTGTGCGCCTGGATCCGGGCCCGCTGATCAGCCTTTGACGACGATGTTGATCAGCTTGCCCGTGTGAATCACCTTGACGATCTGCTTGCCGTCGGTGTGGGCGCGCACGCGCGGGTCGGCCAGCGCCAGCCGCTGCTGCTCCTCGGCCGGCGTGCCGTGCGGCACGCTGATGCGGCTGCGGAGCTTGCCGTTGACCTGAACCGGGACTTCCAGCTCCTCCTCGCGGGCGAGGTTTTCGTCAAATTCCGGCCATTTTTCCCGGAATACGGGTCCGGAATGGCCAAGAATTTCCCACAATTCCTGGGCGGCAAACGGGGCGAAAGGCGCCAGAAGCAGCGTCACCTTTTCGGCGCACTCCCGCCGGGCGCCGGCCGACATGGCGGGTTCGCAGGCATGCAGCTCGTTCATCAGCTCCATCAGCGCGGCGATGGAGGTGTTGAAGTGCCAGCGGTTGTCGAAGTCCTGGGTGATCTTGCGGATCGTCTGGTGGAGCTTGCGCAGCGCCGCCGCGTCGGACTGCCCGGAGCCGCCCGCGGCGTCCGCGTTGCGCGACACCCAGCGGAACAGCCGGCTGAGGAAGCGGTACTGGCCCTCGACGCCGGACTCGTTCCAGTCCATGTTCTTTTCCGGCGGCGCGGCGAACAGCGTGAACAGGCGGCAGGTGTCGGCGCCGTACTTGGCCACCATGTCGTCGGGGTCGACGATGTTGCCTTTCGACTTCGACATCGTCTGCCCGTGCAGCTGCACCATGCCCTGCGTGAACAGGTTGCGGAACGGCTCGTCGATGCTCACCAGGCCGATGTCGCGCAGCACCTTGCACCAGAACCGCGAGTACAGCAGGTGCAGGATGGCGTGGGTGATGCCGCCGATGTACTGGTCGACCGGGAACCAGGGCTTCACCCGCGCGGGGTCGAACGGCATGCGGTCGTTGTGCGGGTCGATGTAGCGAAAGAAGTACCAGGAGCTGTCGACGAAGGTGTCCATCGTGTCGGTTTCCCGCTCGGCCGCGCCGCCGCACTTCGGGCACTGTGTTTCGACGAAGCTCTTCAGGTTGGCCAGCGGGGAGCGGCCGCGCCCGGTGAACTCGACGTTTTCGGGAAGCACCACCGGCAGCTGGTCGTCGGGCACCGGCACCGCGCCGCAGGCCTTGCAGTGGATGATGGGGATCGGCGTGCCCCAGTAGCGCTGCCGCGAGATGCCCCAGTCCTTCAGGCGGTAGGTGACGGCGGCCCGGCCGAAGCCCTCGCGCTCGGCCTTCTCGGCCATGCGACGGCGGCCTTCGGCGCTGGGCAGCCCGGACCATTCGCCGCTGTTTTCCATCACGCCGTCCCCGGTGAACGCCTGTTGCGGGTCGGGGTCGAGCGGGCCGTCGACAGGGCGGATGACGCTGACGACCGGGATGCCGTATTTGCGGCAGAATTCGTAGTCGCGCTCGTCGTGCGCGGGCACGGCCATGATGGCGCCGGTGCCGTAGGTGGCGAGCACGAAATTGCCCACCCAGACGGGAATTTCGGCGCCGTTGAACGGATTGACGGCGAAATGGCCGGTAAAAAAGCCTTCCTTTTCGAGGTTCTCGGGCCCTTTGCGGGCCTGCTCGTCGATCATCTCCTTCCGGCGCACGGCCAGCTCGCCGGTGCAGATCTCCTTTGCGAGCGGGTGCTCGGGCGACAGAATCACGCAGGTGGCGCCGTAAATCGTGTCCAGCCGGGTGGTGAAAATGCGGATGGCGCGGCCGGTTCCCTTCAGCCGGAAATCGATCTCGGCGCCCTCGCTGCGGCCGATCCAGTTGCGCTGCATGGCCAGCACCTGCGGCGGCCAGCCGTCCTCGATCTGCTTCATGTCCTCGAGCAGCTGGTCGGCGTAGGCGGTGATCCGCAGGAACCACTGGTCCAGCTCGCGCATTTCCACCTTCGTCGTCTCATGCCGCCAGCAGCAGCCGTCGACGACCTGCTCGTTGGCGAGCACCGTCTGGCACTCGGGGCACCAGTTGACCAGCGACGTCTTGCGGTAGGCCAGCCCGCGCTCGAACATGCGCAGGAACATCCACTGGTTCCAGCGGTAGTACTCGGGCAGGCAGGTGTTGACCTCGCGGTCCCAGTCGTAGGCGAAGCCGAGCCGCTGGAGCTGCTTCTTCATGTAGGCGACGTTCGAGCGCGTCCACTCGGCCGGGTGCCGGCCATGCTTGATGGCGGCGTTTTCCGCCGGCAGGCCGAAGGCGTCCCAGCCGATCGGGTGCATCACGTCATAGCCGCGCATCCACTGGTAGCGGGCCAGCGTGTCGCCGATCGAATAGTTGCGCACGTGGCCCATGTGCAGGCGCCCGCTTGGATAGGGGAACATCTCCAGCACGTAGTAGCGGGGCCTGGAGCCGTCGTCCAGGGCCTTGTACAGCGTGCGGTCCTCGTTCCAGCGGGCGCACCATTTCAGCTCGATTTCTTCGTGGCGGTACGGAATTTCCGGCATAGGGATTTCAATGTCTCGACGTTGCGCTGGTCGTCGCCCGGCTTGTCGACCGGCGTCTCCAGCACGAAGGCCTTGCGGCGCAGATCGGGGTGATTCACAATCCGGCGGAAGCCGTCAAGCCCGATGCGTCCTTCCCCTATGTTCGCATGACGGTCCAGCCGGGAGCCAAACGCCCCCGCGCTGTCGTTGGCATGGATCACCGGGACAAGCTCCAGCCCCAGCACGCCGCGCGCCTGCCGCACGGTCTGCCGCAGCCCTTCGGCGGTCGACACGTCGTAGCCGGAAACGAACAAGTGGCAGGTGTCCAGACAATAGCCGACCGGGAAAGGCAGCACGGGGGCGAGGCGGTCCCGCAGCTCGCGCAACTCCTCAAAGGTCCGCCCGATGGTCGCCCCCGCGCCGGCCGTGTTTTCGAGCAACAGCATGAAGCCGTCCGGCGGGCGCAGCCCGCGCGCCGCCTCGCGCAGGCTCTCCACGATGCGCGCCATGCCCGCCTCGACCGGGTCGTGGCGCGCGCTGCCCGGGTGAATCACCAGATAGTCGGCGCCGATCAGGAAAGCCCGCTCCAGTTCGCCGCGCATCGCGTGGATGCTCTTCGCCCGAATTTCGTCGTCGGGCGCAGCCAGGTTGATCAGATAGCCGTCGTGGATGACCAGCGGCGCCAGATCGTTCTCCCCGCGGAAGCGCCGCAGCTCGTCCACCTGCTGCGGCGGGGGCGCGGCTGCCCGCCACGTGCGCGGGCTGGAGGAAAAGATCTGGAAACAGTTGGCGCCCACTTCCACGGCGCGCCGCGCCGCGTTGACCAGCGCGCCCGAGGTGGAACAGTGCAAGCCGATGCGCATTCTTCCCGAGTCTAGCGCGAGCCGCGCCCGGACTGGCCCGCCAGCGTGTCCCGAGGGCCACAGAGCCGGGCTGAAATGTGTCTCTTCTGCCACACAAAAATTTCTCTAAGCAATTATGAAATAAAGACTTACATTCCTGACCCGCCTCTGTTAGCATATTGGCTTGGGAGCCGCCATGGAACCGTTGCCCGTCTACGAAACCACCATCATCCGCGCGGTGGAGTGCCGCGGCGTCGGCCTGCACAGCGGCGTGCCGGTGCGGCTGCGGCTGGCGCCAGCGCCGCCGGCCACGGGCATTGTGTTCCGGCGGACCGACCTGGACGGTTTCGAGGTGCCGGCGAGCTGGCAGTTCGTGCAGCGTGTCAGCTATGCGACCTCGCTGATGCGCCAAGGCGTGCTGATCTCGACCACGGAACACCTGTTGAGCACCTTCTTCAGCATGGGCGTGGACAACGTCTATGTGGATCTGGACAATCTGGAGGTGCCCATCCTGGACGGCAGCGCCGCGCCCTTTGTGGAGATGTTGCGCGAGGCGGGCCTGCGGCAAACGCGCCGCCGCCGCCGGTATCTGCGCATTGTCAGGCCGGTGAGCCACGAAGTCCCCGGAAAGTCGATTTCCATCCGCCCGGCGGAAAATTTCCGGCTGAATTGCCACGTCTATTTTCCGCACCCGCTGGTCGGGCGCCAGTCGCTTGAGATGGATGTGACGCCGGAGAATTTCGCCCGGGAAATTGCGCCGGCGCGCACTTTCGGCTTCGAGCACGAGCTGGACCAGATGCGCAACATGGGGCTGATCCGCGGGGCGAGCCTGGAAAGCGCCGTTTGTTTTGCCGCCTCAGGAGTGCTCAACGAGGGCGGGCTGCGCTTTCCGGACGAGCCCTGCCGGCACAAGGCGCTGGACCTGATTGGCGACCTCGCGCTGATCGGCAGGCCGCTGCTCGGGGAGGTGGTGGCCGAGCGCGCCGGGCACGCGATGCATGTGGCGCTGGTGGCGAAGATCATGTCGGATCCCTCCCTTTATGAAGTCGTCACCGCGGCAGAGCTGGCCGAGCGCGCCGTGGCGGCCCAGGCGCGATGATCCGCTGGCTGCCCAACGGGCTCACCCTGCTGCGGGTAGCGCTGACGCCGCCGGTCGGCTATTTCCTTTTCCGCAACGATGCGCGCGCGGCGCTGCCGCTGCTGGCCGCGGCCGCGCTCACCGATGCCGCCGACGGCTGGCTGGCGCGCCGGCTCGGGGCCACGTCCCCGTCGGGCGCGTATCTCGACCCCCTGGCCGACAAGCTGCTGGCGGCGACCGTGTTTCTGGCGCTGGCCGCCGCCGGGCGCCTGCCGTGGTGGCTGGCCGCGCTGGTGCTGGGACGCGATCTGCTGATCCTCGCCTTCGTGGCGTGGGCGCTGCGCTTTACCCGTTTGCGAAAGTTCCCGCCGTCGGTTTGGGGCAAGGCGAGCACTGTGGGGCAGTTCTCGCTCGGGGTGGCGTGCGTGCTGGAGATGGCCGCCCCGGCGGCGTGGCTGACCGGCGCCGTCCGGCTTCTCGTTTGGGCCGCTGCGGCAGCCACGGCCTGGAGCGGGCTGCATTATGGGTGGACGGCGGCGCGGATGCTGCGGCAAGCAACGGATTGACGGGGCGGGAAAGGGAGGGTAGGCTTGAAGTGTGACGCCAGGTGCGATTCGTTTCCATCCTGCCCGCACATATCTGACGCTGGCAGCGATCGCGTTGGGCTTGGGAGCCTTCTCCGGCTGGTGGGCGCGGATGTGGCTGCCCGCCGCGATTCCGGCGGGGCTGTTTCTGGCCACCGCCGGGTTGGCGCTCTGGCTGTCGTTGCGCCCGGTGATCGAGGTCAGCGAAGAGGGCCTGCGGATCGGCCGCGAATTCATCCCCTGGAAAGACATCCGCCGCGTGGACCAGACCGGCTGGATCGCTCCGCTGGTGGCAGACCTGACTCTTGCCGGCAAGCGGCGCATCCGGATCATTTATCCCGGCGAGACGGCCAATTCGAACCGGCTTTTGCGGCTGATTCAGCAGAATTCCACGCAGGCGCTCATCAACGGCGTGCCTTACCGGCAGATCTTCGGCGACGCGGCGCCGGCACAGCGCGTGCAGCCGGCCCAGCAGCGCCCGCGGCTGTTGCGGGAAGAGGACGAGGCGGAAGTCGAAAGGCTGTATCAGAAGCTGCGCAGCGCCGGGCGGCTGGATCCGGAAAAGTAGCCGCGCCGCGCCTATGGCGAAAACCCTGAGCCTGCCGCCCCGCCGCGGCGCCGTGCTCCTGCCGCTGCTGGCGCTGGCCGGCGCGGCGGCATTCCTGTTTCTCTTTCGCGAACCCTTGCTTCGCGCGCCGGCGCTGTTTCTTGACGCCGGGCAGCCGCCCGAGCGGGCCGACGCCATTCTGGTCCTTGCCGGCGGATGGCGCGGGGAACGGGTGCTCAAGGCTGGCGAGCTGGCGCGGCAAGGTTTCGCGCCAGTGATCTACCTGAGCGGCCCGCGCACGTTTTACGAACAGCCGGAGTGCGATGCCGCCACCGCTTTCGCCCGAATGCGCGGGTTGCCGGCCGAGTGGTTCGTCTGCCTGCCCAACACCGCCACATCGACGCGCGAGGAGGCGCGCCAGTTGCTGCCCGAGCTCGCCCGGCGCGGCGTGGGGAAACTCATCCTGGTCAGCGCGCGCACCCATTTGCGCCGCGCGAGGCGTTTTTTCGAGGCCGAGCGGCCGCCTTCGATGAAGATCGTCTATGTCGGCGCCGATGATCCGGCTTTCCGCCTCGAGGAATGGTGGCGGAACCGCGAAGGCAAGAAGGCTGTGGTGATGGAGTGGGTGAAAATCCTGGCTCTTCCGGTGGATCAGTGACATGAATGCGGATTTCCGGTTTTGCCTGCCCTATTTGGCGAAATACCGGCGGAGAATTGCGCTGGGCACAGGCGCGCTGGTGATGAAGGATGTCGCCGGCGCCGGCGTGCCGCTGCTGGTGAAGTGGGCCATTGACGCGCTGACGGCGGGCGCGCCGCTCGCGCGCGTCGCCTGGCTGGCAGCTTCCGTGGCCGCGCTCTCGCTCGTCAAGGGCGTCTTCATGTACTGGATGCGGGTGATCCTGGTGGGCGTCTCGCGCGACGTCGAATATGACATGCGCAACGACCTGTTCGCCCACCTCGTGCGCCTGGATGCCGGCTTCTTCCACCGCTACCGCACCGGAGACCTGATGGCCCGGGCCACCAACGACCTGAACGCGGTGCGCATGATGATGGGGCCGGCCGTCATGTATCTGGCCGAAACCTCGCTCACGCTGGTGCTCGCGCTGGGCGTCATGCTGGCGGTGGACTGGCGGCTGACGCTGTGGGCCCTGGCCCCGGCGCCGCTGGTCAGCCTTGCGGTGATGTTTTTCGGCCGGCGCATCCACGACCGCTTCGAAGCCATCCAGCGGCTGTATTCCGACATCAGCAGCCGCGTGCAGGAGTCGCTGGCCGGCATCCGCGTCATCCGCGCCTATGTGCAGGAAGAGGCCGAGATGCGCCGTTTTCAGGAGCTGAACCGGCAATTTATCGGCGAAAACCTGCGCCTGGCGCGGCTTTCGGGGCTGTTTTTGCCCTCGCTGCATTTCTTCATCGGGCTGACGTTCCTGCTGGTGCTGTGGGCTGGCGGCCTGCGTCTTCTGGAAGGCCGCATCACGCTCGGCAGCTTCGTGATGTTCAACACCTACATGGGCATGCTGGTGTGGCCGATGATCGCCTTCGGCTGGGTGGTGAACCTCGTGCAGCGCGGCCGCGCCTCGCTGGGCCGCATCCGCGAGCTGCTGGCCGAACAGCCGCGCATTGCCGCGCCGTCCACGCCGCGGGCCCTCCCTGCGGGGCCCAGCGAAATCGAACTGGATTGCGTCAGCGTCGTCTTTGACGGGCGCAGGGCGCTCGACGACGTTTCCCTGCGGATTCCCGCCGGCGGCACAGTGGCGATCGTCGGGCGCACGGGCAGCGGCAAGAGCACGCTGGTGCAGCTGATCCCGCGCCTGCTGGATCCCTCGTCCGGCGTGGTGCGCCTGGCCGGCGCCGACCTCCGCGAATTCGACCCGCACGAGGTGCGCAGCCGGATCGGCTTCGTGCCGCAGGAAACTTTTCTCTTCAGCGCCACCCTGGCCGAAAACATCGCCTTCGGCCGGCCCGACGCGCCGCGCGCCGAAATTCAGCGCGCGACCGAAATGGCGGGACTGGCGACGGACTTGCAGACGTTCCCGCAGGGGCTGGACACGGAGGTCGGCGAGCGCGGGCTCACGCTTTCCGGGGGACAGAAGCAGCGCGTGGCCATCGCGCGCGCGCTGCTGCGCAACCCGGACGTTCTGATTCTCGACGACGCGCTGTCGGCCGTGGACACGCTCACCGAGGACCGCATTCTGGCAAGCCTGCGCGAATTCATGCGCGGCCGCACCACCATCCTGATTTCGCACCGCGTCTCGACCGTGCGCGAAGCGGAAAGGATCTACGTCCTCGATCACGGCCGCATCGTGGAGGAAGGCAGCCACGAGGAGCTGCTCGCCCTGAACGGCTACTACGCGGACCTCTACCAGAAACAGCTGCTCGAAGAAGAGCTGGAATCGATCTGATCTTGAACGAGGAAAATTCATCGCGCGAGTAATCGGCCGCAGGAACGTCTCGTCCTTATGAAATCCCGGAACGCAGCTGTTGGCAGCGCAGGATACGGACCCGGCACTGAAATGTGCTTTCGCCTTATTTTCCGGAGCGTTGCTCCCTCGTTCCACCAACGTTCTCGTGATTCTGTTTGGAGAATCACCTGCACATTTTTTTCTTGACTATAATTTCCGGGGGGGTAGAATGCGGGCATAGTGATCCCCTCCTGGGTTTTGTTCGGCCGGTTTCTTTTGACGGCTTCTTTGTCCGCGGCCTTCGCCTCTGGCGGGAGGCCGGACGCCCTGCCGGGTTCTGTCGTCCCGGCTCCGTGTGTTTCGGCCTGTGCCATCGCTGCTGAGCCGGAAATTCGCGCCTTGACTCTGGAAATTCCGTATTCCCGTCCGGCCGCAATGACGACGCTGGCATGGACGATTTCGCACCCCGAAGCCGCCGGGCACTGGACGGTTATTTCCCCTCATCGGGCGCTCGCGGCAAAGAGCCGGCTGGAGCGGTACAGGAAGGACGCGCTGGGCTGGCTTGCGGCGAACGGAGTGCAGCGGGATTTATTCCGGGATCCCCGCGCCTCGCCAGAAAATTGCAGCGACCCCGGAACGGATCGCCGCAGCGCCTGTGATGCGGCTTCTGCCGGTTTACCGCCACTGAATCGCAGAGGGGACAAAGCAAGTTCTCGAATCGGAGTATCGCAAGACTTGTGACTACGATCACAGAGGAGGAAAACCATGTTCACCCTTCGAATCAGGTTCCGTTCGTGGTTCCTTCTGGCGTGGGCGAGTCTCATGATCGTCCCGCCGAAGCTCGTGAATGCACAAATCCTGGACGGGAGGCAGAATCCGCATGTGTTTTCCGACCGGGAGGCGCTGGGCGTCCTGTTCACGGTCGCCCGCAGTCAGCAGCCAGGCGGTTGGGACATTGCCACCCGGCACAAGTACCTCATGGAGATTGGTTTGTCCCGGCCGGAGGCCTTGCGGCTGATCGAGGCGGCGGATGCGTGGTTCCGGGAGATCCATCCACTAGATGAAGAGCTGCGCGAGATCCGCCGTTCGGCCGCAGAGAAGCCCCTGGATCCCGCCCTGCGTCAACGGGCCGACGATATCGCCGCAAGGAAACTCGCCATGCTGGAACAGCACCTGGCAAGTCTCCGGACCCGTTACGGAACGGAAGGCGCTGCCCGGCTCGATCAAACCTTGCTCGCCGTCAAGCGGGGCATGAAGGCCTATGTCGCCGGCACGCCACCCGAGAGGGTCCGGAAGGAAGCCGAAAAGCACCACTAGGGTCTCAGGGTTGCGCCGTAGGCATGGTCAGACCGGAAACGGAGGATCGCAATGATGAAACTCGCGGTAATTTCGATTCTGGCATTGGTTGCCGCCTGTCCTGTTTCTTGCCAGGATATGCCCTATTCGCTCGCCTACACTTTCACTGCAATTACCACCAGCGCCGACGGTCTTGCCGTCACCAGCACGAGTGTCGCGAATACCTATGGCAGCTCCGGACACACGGCTGCTGCGCTGACTGTGCTGCGTTCGCCCGGAGGGCGGTCGGCGGCTGCGAATATGTATCACGATTTCCAGTCCAGCGCTTCCACATTTCTGCCCGTCTGCACGGAATCAGGTTGCGAGGATGGACAGTGGGAGGCCGAAGGCGGGGGTGAAGAATACTGCCCAATAGCCATGGCTTACCTCGCCGTGGCCGCCACGCAGGACCGCAAAGAGACCCCGCCTGTCGTCATGGTGACCCGGGTTACGGTCGAACCTGCAAGAATTCCCCGGCAGAATGGCACAGCCACTTTGTCGATCCACGCAGTGAAATCTCCCCGCTGTCCCGGAGCCATTCTTCACGGCTCCTTCGGTGTCCCGACAGGAATGGTCCTCGACAGGGAGCCGGAGTCCGGCCTGGTAAATCCCCAGTGGAATCTCGACCAGGCCACGGGACTGGTGAAAGCGAAAACTCCCATGGCCAACAATGTCGGAGGCGTTGTCTACGCGACAGGCATGGTGGAGAATGCCCCCGGATGCGAGGTCAAGGGGACTCCGCAGACCACCCAATTCACTGTCGAGTAGTCCAACTCCCGCTGCCCGGCGCTCAAACATGTCGGACTCGAGCGCGGAAATTTGGTGTGGCGAAAGCCGTGGAGAGGCGCCGGCCCTTATGGAGGCGTCGCAATACTATTTTCCGTCCCGACCGTGCGCGAAGCGGAAAGGATTGACGTCCTCGACCACGGCCGCATCGTGGAGGAAGGCAGCCACGAGGAGCTGCTCGCCCTGAACGGCTATTCCGCGGACGTCTACCAGAAACAGCTGCTCGAAGAAGAGCTGGAATCGATCTGACTCGCAGGGCGGCTTTCCCCTGCCCCGCCGGCCGGGCCGGCTGCACAATGCGCCATCTTTCGGAAGCGCCGCCTGCGTCTGCCTGACGGCCCCTTACGGCTGCTTCGGCAGCAACGACAGCACCGCCTCGGTAGGGCTCGGGATGACGTGCGCGGCGATCAGCTTGCCCAGCCCGTCCACCTTCGCCTTGCCGGCTTCGATGGCGGCGCGCACGGCGGCGACGTCTCCCTTGATGACCACGGTGATGTAGCCGCCGCCGAGCTTCTCGCGGGCGAGCACCTCGACCTCGGCTGTCTTGCATGCGGTGTCGATCGCCTCGAACACGGCAGTGAAGCCCTGTGTCTCGATCAAGCCGACAGCGAATGGCGCCTGTCCTTTCACTCTCGCCTCCCTGTACTGTTCGCCAGGCGTGTGAACCACGTCCTGCTCGATGAGCGGGTTGTATTCCTTGCCTCCCTGCCAGCCCTGCCGCCCTCGCGGTTCGGGGTTGGAAATGAGGTCGGCGACGCAGGCGACGCGCATCTGTTCGGCGAGCCGCCGGCCGGCATCGATGGCCGCGCGCACTGCGCCGAGCGGCCCGGTGATCTTCATCATCGCGCCGGCAAGATCGTTGAGCTCGACCTGGAACAGCTCGATGCCGGCAGTTTTTTCCATCGTATCGAGAATCACCATCGAAGGGCTCCAGCCGGCGATCTCGATCAGGCCGAGCGCGTTCATTCGATCATGCCCCTGCGGCGCAGCGTCTCCATAACCTCGATGACGATCTGCTCGATCCGGTCGCGCGAAGGCTCGCCCGTGCGCACGGCGCAGCCGGATTCGGGCGGCTCGACGACGCCCGTGTCCGCCAGCAGGCACTGAAGCACGCGCTTCAGCGCCGCGCGGTCGGCGCGCTGCAATGCGCTTTGCGGCTGCCGCCCGCGCCCGAAGCGGAAGCCGCGCATCTCCGCGCCGGCGCGGAACCCGTCGGGGAACTCGAAATGGTTCAGCATCATGTCGAACAGCTCGAGGATGCGGAACTGGAGCCGCATGGCCTCCTCGAGCTGCCCGGCGCGGAACAGGTCGTACAGGCGCCGCATCAGCTCGGGCACGACGTTCGACGCCGCGTTGGTGCCGCCGTCGGCCCCGGCCAGCATCATCGGGATCAGCACGCAGTCCCACCCGGTCAGAAACGTGAAATCCGGCCGGTGCGGCCGGATGGCGGCGATCATCCGCATCATGAACGCCACGTCGCCCGAGGAGTCCTTGATGCCCACGATGCGCTCGAGCTCGCTCAGGCGCCGGATCGTGTTCAGGTCAATGGGACTGGCGAACAGCGGAATGTTGTAGAGTGTGACGTCGATGGGCGAATGCAGCGCGATCTCGCGGAAATACGTGTAGACCGACTCCGGGCTGAGCCGGTAGTAAATCGGCGAAACAATGGCCACGGCGCGCGCGCCAAAGGAGTGGTACAGCTCGCAGGCGGCGATCGTTTCGCGCACGTTGGCTTCCGCCGCGCCGGCCAGCACCGGCGCCCGCCCGGCGGCTTCCTCGCAGGTGACCCTGACGATCAGGCGCCGCTCCTCCGCGGTCAGCCGCGTGAATTCGCCGGTGGACCCGTTCGGGTAGAGCCCGTGAACGCCCTTTTCGATCAGCCAGCGGATGAACCGCCGCAGCTCGGCCTCGTCGATGCGGTCGCGCTCGTCGAGCGGCACGAGCATCGGAGTGAAGATACCCTGGAGCCGCGCTGCCATGTGAGTATTATCGTTTCACTTCGGCGGGGGCGCGGGCAAGCGGTCAGACCAGCCCCAGCTCGTCGGCGGCGTAGCGCAGGCACTCGTCGAGAATCCGGTCCTCGAGGGCGAGCGCCTGCTCGCGCGTCAGGCCGGTGACACGGGGCAAAGGCTCCCGCGGCGGATTCGTGCGGACGAGCCGCAAAATCCGCGCCAGCCGCCGCGCGTCGGGCTGTTCGAACGTCGCCCAATACTGCTCCGTCAGGCAAGGGATCTTCAACGGGTCCCGCACGAGCGTGTCCATGGTGAAGCGGACGCCGGGACGCTTCGACCGCAGCAGGACGATGGCCCGCTTCAGATCGACGAGCCCCTTGCCCAAAGGCACCTCGGACAACAGGAAGCCGTCGGCGTACTCCTCCACGCCCATGTCCTTGACGTGCGTGTTGATCACCCACGGCGCCAGCGCCTCGATCAGCTCCATCGGCTCGTCGAGCAACGCCAGGTTGTTGCCGAAATCGATGCAGGCGCCGAAATACGGGCTGGAAAATTCGCGGAAAATTTCCGGCATTTCCTGCGCAGTCCAGTCCTTGTGATTCTCGATGCCGAGCGGAAGACGATGCTTTTCGGCCACCGGCACGGCCAGCGCCAGGCGGCGGCGGGAGCGGCGGACGAACTCCTTCCACTCTTCCATCGTCCGGAAGGTCTCGTAGCGGCGGCCCGTGAGGCACACCGAGCGGATGCATTCCGCGCCGGCCTCTTTGGCCGCCCGCACGGCGCGGTCGAAAGCCTCCGCGTCGGCGTCCGGCAGCGGCGCCAGAAGCTCCCAGTAAAGGCCGTATTTCTCGCACAATTCGCGGACTTTTCGAAGATATTCGGAGTCGAATTCCGCGGGCAGCGTGGCCTGCACGCCGCCGGCGCCCAGCGACCGCGCCAGCTCGAGAAACTCGAGCGCGGTGCGCGCCGGCCGCCGCACGGCGAACGAGTCGGGCGTGAGGCCGAGCGCCGTCCGGCGGCGCGGCCCGGTCTGCGCCAGCGCGGCCGAAGCGAGAAACTCGCGGCGGTTCATCGCAGCGCGCTCCGCAACTCGGCATCCCAGGGCTTGCGGTAAGGCCGCTCGAGCAAAGCGTTGGCCTCGCGGTCGTTCACCACTTCTTCCTTGCGCGGGTCCCACGCGAGTTTCCGCCCGAGCTTCATCGAGAGGTTCGCCAGATGGCAGGCCACCGAGACTTCGTGGCCGTCCTCGGCGCCGGACACCGGCCGCCGGCGCGACTTCACGCAATCGAGGAAGTGCCGCGCATGCAGGTCGATCGGCTCTGGCGAGACGCTCTTGCCGGAGCGCGGCTCGCCATACGGCTTCGGCTCCGCTTTGGCGGCCGCCGGATGGCCGGCCGGATTCGACCACGGCGGGATGGCGCTCTCCGGGACGATCTGCATATCGGGAACAAACTCGTAGCCGCCGCGCGAAACCGCCAGCACGCCTTTCGTGCCGATGAACTGCACGCCGGCGAGGCTGGAAGCCGTGCCGGCGGAGGCGCGGCGCGAGCCGCCCGCTTCGCGGAACGAACCCTCGACGATGACTCCTTCGTATTCCCAGATGGCGTCCTGCGTGTCCGGCGTCTCGCCATTGTCCTCAAGAGCGAACCGCCCGCCCGCGGAAAACACCGACCGCGGGGCGCGCAGCCCGAGCAGCAGGTGCACGAGATCCATGTCGTGCGCCCCGAGGTTGGTCATCTGGCCGCCGGAGTAGTCCCAGAACCAGCGGAAATGATACAGGCACCGGTTCGGGTTGTACGGCCGCTGCGGCGCCGGGCCAAGCCACAGGTCGTAGTCCAGCCCGGGCGGCGGCGCCGTGTCGGCCGGCCGCCCGAACCCCGGCATGATGTTGCGATACGCGCTGAAGCGGACAGAGTGGATCTTGCCTGCGGCGCCGCTGCGCACCAGCTCCAGCGCCTCCGGGATATGCGTGCCGCTGCGCCCCTGCGTGCCGACGCAAACGATGCGCTTGTGGCGGCGGGCCGCGTCCGTCATCCAGCGGCCTTCGCGCACGAACAGCGTCATCGGCTTTTCGACATAAACATCTTTGCCCGCGGCGCAGGCGAGGATGGTCTGCAAGGCGTGCCAGTGGTCGGGCGTGGAGATCACGACCGCGTCCACCGCTTTGTCCTCGAGCAGCTTCCGGAAATCGGCGTAGCCGCGCGCATCGCCGCCGCACATGGCGCGCGCCTGCTCCACGCGCGGCGCGTAGACGTCACACACCGCCGCCAGGCGGGCATCGGGCAGGCGCCGGAAATCCTCGATGTGCCGAAGCCCGATCAGCCCGCAACCGATGAAGCCCAGCCCGACGCGTTCATTCGCCCCTGCCACGCGGCTCCATGAGGCCGCCGACATGGCGCCAAGGAAAGTTCGCCGGCTCTCTGACATACCCGCAGAGTTTATCACCGCGGGGGCCGGGCCGGGGTCAGGACTTCACGTCGTAGCCGCGGATCCGCCGCGCCCAGATGTTGCGGTAGCGGACCTTCGTGTCGTGGTCCTGGAGCACGAGAGGCTCCTCGGGCGCGTGGGGCTCGTAGGGCCGGATCGTGCGGTGCGCCATCTGGCCGATGATCTCCTGATGATGGTGCACCAGCACGCCGTTGAACACCACGGTCACATACGCCGGCTTCACCAGCTTTCCACCTTCGAAACGCGGGGCTTCAAAGAAGATGTCGTAGACGTTCCACTCGCCGGGCTTGCGGCAGGGGTTGACCATCGGCGGCCATTGCCCGTAAATTGCGCCGGCCTGGCCGTCGGCATACGTGGGGTTGTCCCAGGAGTCGAGCACCTGGATTTCGTATCTGCCCATGAGGACGACGCCGGAATTGCCACGCCATTGCGAGTCACCGTCAATCTCGGCCGGCGCGGACCATTCGATGTGGAATTGCGCGTCGCCGAATTTTTCGCGGCTGATCAGGTCGCCGGTGCGGCCCACGCATTCCATGTAGCCGTTTTCCACCTTCCAGCGCGCCGGCAGCTCTTTTCCGCGGTCGGCGCCGCGGCCGCGCTGAAACCATTGCGAGAGGTCCCGGCCGTCGAACAACACGATGGCGTCCGACGGCGCCTCTCCCGGCCGCCCGCCAGGCGTGACGACAGGCGGGCGCGGCCGCTCGATGTCGTGGACCTTCCAGCGCTGGCCCGGCAGGACCGGCGTGTCGGAGTATCCGAGCGGCGCCGTACGCCAGCCCGGTTTTTTTTCTTGCTGCGCGGCCGCGGAAGCAGCGGCCGTTGTTGCGAGGAACAGTCTGCGGTTCATGGCCTGTTGCGCTGTAAAGTCTATCAGAGCAGGCCCCTCAGTCGCGCCAGTCCGCCACCCAGATGTTGAATTCGTAACGGCTTTTGGCCTGCCAGTCCGAGGAGAACACGAGCTTGCGGCCGTCAGGGGAAAATTCCGGGAAGGAAACGAATCCGTCAAAATAGGTCAGCCGGGTGAGATTCTTCCCGTCGATGTCGATCATGTAAAGCTCGAATTTGCGGCCGTCGCAATTGTGCATGTTCGAAGAAAACACGACCCGCCTGCCGTCCGGGGTGAAGGTCGGGGCGAAGGCGGCGCAACCCGTTCGGGTGAGCTGGCGCACATTCCGGCCGTCGGCGTCGCTGATGAACAGCTCCATGCGCATCGGCTCGGTCAGGTTCTCCTTGAGCAGCTCCCTGTAGCGCCGCATGGCTTCCGGGTTGCCGGGCGCGGTGGCGCGCCAGACGATCTTCCTGCCGTCGCGGGAATACACGGCGCCGCCGTCGTAGCCTTCGCGGCGGGTGATCTGACGCTTGCCCGAGCCGTCGGACTTCATCGTCCACAATTCCAGATCGCCGGAAGCGAGCGAGGTATAAATGATCCTGCCGGTGCGGAAATTGACCGTCGCTTCCGCATCATATCCTGGAGTATTCGTCAGTTTTTTGACAATTTTCCCGCCGTCTGTCGCCAGATAGATGTCATATCCGGGAAACACGCCCCAGACATACCCCTTGCTACGGTCCGGCGGCGGGGGGCACTCCGGCGAGTCTTCGTGTGTCGATGCATAGACGATGTGCCGGTTGTCCGGAAGGAAGTATCCGCAAGTGGTTCTTCCCTTGCCCGTCGACACGAGCCGCTGGTCCGAGCCGTCGGCGTTCATGATGAAGATCTGGTCGCAAGCGTACGGCGGGCGCGTGCTCTGAAAAATCAGCCGCTGGCCGTCGGGCGACCAGTAGGCTTCCGCATTCTGTCCGCCGTCGGTCAGCTTTTTCAGGTTCGCGAGCCGCCTGCCCTGCGGCGGCTCCTGCGCTGACAGAAAGAGAGAGAAGCACAGCGCAATCGCGGCAAGTCGAAGCATGATCTCCCGTTCCTTGTTCCCGGGTCTGCTCAGGCGCGGCCCTCAAACAGGTTGCGCCCTTCCACGAGCGCCCGCATTTTGCGGTCGGCCACGCTGCGTTGCAGCATCCAGAAGCCGCAATCGGGGTGCACGTAATGGATGCGCTCCGGCCCCAGAATGCGGGCGGCGTTTTCAATCCGCTCCGCGATCAACGAGGGCGGCTCGACTTCGTTGTCCTTGATGTCGACCACGCCGAGGCCCAGGCCGATGGACGGGTTCAGGTCCCGGAACGCCTCCAGTTCGCCGTAGCCGCGGCGAGCGAACTCCAGCACCAGATGATCCACATGCAGCCCGTTGAGAAACGGCAGCAGGTCGCGCCAGAACCCCTTCTGGATGGTCTGGCCGCCGTAGTTGCCGAAGCAGATGTGCATGGCCCGCGTCGCCTGGATCGAATCGAGCACCCGGTTGATGGCCGGCAGCGCCCATTCGGCGTCTTCCGGATGGCCGCTGATGTTGGCCTCGTCAAGCTGGATCACATCCGCCTGGATGCGCGACAGCTGCCCGGCCAGCACCTCTGCCAGCGCCATGCAAAGCTCGGCCCGCGAGCCGTAATGGCGGTCGGTGAGCACCTTGGCCAGCATGTGCGGCCCGGTGCAGGTGAACTTCAGCGGCTTCTGCGTCAACGCCTTGGTGAACTCGAAGTCCCGCGGCAGGTTCAGCACGCCCGGACCGATGGGACCGGTGACGATGCCGGCGGGATCGGTTCGATACGCCAGGCCCGCATCCCGGCGAAAGGCTTCGATGTCCCCCAGCGAGAAGCGGGTGCGGATTCCGTCCATCCGCGAGATGAAGTAGTCGATCATCCCGTTGGTCTCGGGGTGGCTTGGGTCGAACCGGTTCAGTTCGCCGTCCGCCACCACATCGATGCCGGCCAGCTCCTGCGTCTTCAGGACCACCATCACTGCATCCCGCAGCGTTGTGCGCGAGGAATCGCCCGGCAGCCAGCGGGGGACAGGATAGCTGCCCACCACGGTCGTCAGAATGCCCATGCAGCCAATTGTACCGGAATGCCGGGCCGGAGCAGCTTCGCTAGAATGTCTCTTTGCAGCCGAGCGTCACCGTTGTGGTTCCGTCACTGGCCTGCGATGCCAACCTGAAGGAGTGCGTGGCTTCCCTGCTGGCGCAGGACTGGGAGCCTCTTACGGTCGTGGTCGTCGACAACAGCGGACTGGGCAAGGCCCGGGCGCTTCTCGCGGGGCAGGAGCGCGTGCGCATCATCGAAATGCCTTCCAACGCCGGCTTCGGCGCCGCGGTCAATCGCGGCTTCCGGGAATTTCCCGCCGATTATCTCGCCACGCTGAATGACGATGCCTTCGCGTCGCCAGACTGGGTCCGCTGCCTGGTCGCCGAGCTCGAACAGGAGCCGCAAGCGGGGATGGCGGCATCGAAGATTTTGCTGGCCGGGACGGACACGCTGGATTCGGCGGGCATGAACATCGCCGCCGACGGCAGCAGCCGGCAGCGGGGCCACGGATCGCCAGAACACTTTTATAACGAGCCGTGCGAAGTGCTTTTGCCCAGCGGATGCGCGGCGATGTACCGCGCGGAAATGCTGCGTCAAATCGGCCTTTTCCCCGAAGATTTCTTTCTTTATTGCGAGGATACCGATTTGGGGCTCCGGGGACAATGGGCCGGCTGGAAGTGCCGGTATGTGCCCCCCGCGCGCGCAAGCCACCGTTATTCGGCCAGCGCGGGCGCAGCTTCGGCGCTGAAAGCGTGGCTGGTGGAACGGAACCGTTTGCGGATGGTGGTCCGCCTGTTTCCTGCTTCGATGATCCCGGCGAGTCTTGCCCTTGCGGCAGTCCGCTATTTCTGGCACGCGGTGGACCTGTTCACGGGCGACGGCAAAGCAGCCGAGTTCCGCCGCCGCGAAGGCGGCGCGTGGCGCCTGCCGTGGCTGGTGGTCAAGGCCCATCTGGATCTCCTGGTTCGCCTGCCGCGGCTGCTCGCCGAACGGCGTGAAATCGCGCGGCGCCGCCGCATTCCGGCGCGTGAATTCAGAGCCATTTTGCGCCGTTTCTCCATGCCATTGCGGCAGGTGGCCTCATGGTAGAACCCCGCGGCACGCTGATCCTGATCCCGGCCTACAACGAGGAGGCCGCCATCGGCGCCGTGGTGCGCGAAGTGCGGGCCCTGATGCCTGAACTGCCGGTGCTCGTTGTCGACGACGGGTCGAGCGACGGAACCGCTACGCTCGCCAAAGCCGCCGGCGCCAAGGTTCTCTGCCTGCCCTGCCACCTCGGGCTCGGAGGCTGCGTGCAGGCCGGCTACCGCCTGGCATTCGAGCTGGGCTACGACGAGGTGGTCCGCATTGACGGCGACGGGCAGCACGATCCGAACTACATCCCGCTTCTTCTGGAGACGCTGCGGCGGTCCGGTTGCGAGATGGCAATTGGCGTCCGCAAGGGCGCCAAAGGCGGCTACAACACCTCGCTGCCGCGCCGGATCGGCATCGAATGCTTCCGGCTGCTGCTGCGGCCGATCCTGGGCCGCCCGGTCTCGGACCCGACCTCGGGTTTCGTCGCTGTGAACAGGCGCGCCCTTGAAGTTTTCGCGCGAAGCTTCCCTCTCGAATACCCCGAAATTGAAACGCTGGTCGTGCTCCAACGGCGGCGCTTCCGGTTTGTCGAGGTTGCCTGCCCCGTGCGCCCGCGTCTGGCGGGCAAGAGCACGATCACGCCATTTCGATCGTTGTATTATGTCATCCACGTCCTGCTCGGCGTGTTTGTCAACGTCCTTCGCCTGAATCCGCGGCGAGCGGTCCGCGCTGTCGGGGAAACCTTCGATGATTGAACTGTTCGACATCCTCACCGTCCTCAGCGTGCTGCTGTTGCTGGTCGTGCTCAGGGCCATCCGGAGAGAGCACATCCGGGTGGAGTACTCGGTCAGCTGGCTGGGCGCCGCTCTTGCGCTCCTGCTGCTTTCCCGCAGCGGGCCGTGGCTGAATGCGGCTGCCGCGCGCATCGGCATTCACGATCCCGCGCTGCTCCTGCTCGCCCTGATTCTCATCGTGTTTCTGGGCGTTTTCTACCGGTTTTCCCGAATTGTTTCCGAATTGAAAGACATGAATATCACGCTCACGCAGCGTGTCGCGATTCTGGAATTCCTGCTGAAGGAAAGAGATGAGCAAGCGTAGGAAGACCGCTGCCGAAGCGCCATCGCCTCCTGCCGCAGACACTCTCGCGGCGAAACAACCCGGCGTGTACGCCTGGTTCGCCGGCGCGCTGTTTCTGGCGGCGCTGATCGTTTACCTGCCCGCGGCGAACGGCCCGTTCCTGTTCGACGACCGCAGTCTGGCGCCCTTGCTGGAAGCCCCGCCCGAATGGAGTTTTCTGGCAGCGCGGCTTGCCCGTTCCATAACCAATCTGAGTCTCGTCTTCGAGGCTTCCATTTCCGGTCTGAACCCGAAGAGCTTTCATCTGACGAATATCCTGATTCACCTCCTGAACGGCCTGCTCGTTTGGCGGATTCTGGATCTTCTCTCAACGCGCTTCGGCGGCGGGCATCCCGGCAGCCGCATGGCTGCGCTGGCAGGGACAGGACTGTATCTGCTTCACCCGTTGCAATCGGAAGCCGTGGCTTACATCTCGAGCCGCTCGGAAGTCCTTTGCGCCCTGTTTGCATACGCGGCCCTCCTGGTGTTTCTGGCCGCCTCCCCGGCAGGCGACATATCGTGGACGCGCTCGCTCGCTGTGACCACCCTGCTGGCCCTGAGCGCCCTGAGCAAGGAGCCGGGAGTAGCCATGGCCGGGGTCTTCGTCGCTCTCGACCTGTTTTCGGAAAGCCCGCTTACCCTGAAGCCGCTCCTGCGGCGCTGGCGACTGTATGTTCCGATGCTGGCGGCCGCGTCATTCGTCGGATTCCGGCTATATGCCCTTCTCTCGCGGGAAGGCACGGCTGGCGCCACTGCAAAGCACAAACCGATCGACTATTTGCTGACGCAATTTACGGTTTTTTGGCATTATGTCCGCCTGATTGTTTTCCCGGTTGGTCAAAATCTTGATCATGATTATCCGGCGGTGCGGGCGCCAGGAACCATTTTCACCTGGGCCGGCTTTGTTGCGATTGCTGCCGTATTGGTTCTGTTGTGGAAATGGCGCGCGCGGTATCCGCTCGCCTTTTTGGGCGCTGTTTTCCTGCTGATCCTGCTCGCCCCCACATCCTCGGTGGTGCCGATTGACGACGCAATGGCCGAGCGCCGGCTTTACCTCGGGTT